>Ga0134105_1000179_pt1 | contig 76571 bp, 57 predicted proteins | sample 16_3_2metaG_FD_94457 | JGI IMG/M metagenome (GOLD analysis project Ga0134105, IMG submission 94457) | Switchgrass degrading microbial communities from high solid loading bioreactors in New Hampshire, USA - 16_60_3.3_214_A3 metaG | ecosystem: Engineered > Bioreactor > Semi-continuous > Anaerobic... | reverse complement strand
CATCCGCCCTGATTCCCAGCTCGTTGTTGGATATGATATCAAAGCTGCTGTTTTCCACTGTCAGGTAAACGTCATTGTCATAGGCCGCATTTGCCTCCGGCAATGTCATACGGTGCGAGAACTGCACATCCTGGTTAGCACCGCGCAAAACCCTCATATCAAGTCCTGTTCCGTAAACAACGAAAACATCAAGGCAGCCGTTGATTTCCATTTCAGCACCGGCATTTTCAACCGACAGAAGCCTTGGCTTCACACAAATATTCACAACCTCTTCCAGCGTATCGTTGCCGCAGTCAAGAGGAAGGTTCGCGCTTACCTGGATGTTTTCGGTTATATCCTGCTCTTCGACGCTTACGGTAACCGGTTTTTTCTCCAGTTCAAAATCATAATCCAGCGCATATGCGTCATTTACTAGATTGACATTTTCCCTCGAATAAAGGATGTATTCGGCGCAGATATCACCGTCAACCCTGATTCGTGTCAGGAGGCCGTCCGGATCCTCATCAGGTTTGACATTTATGGACCTGATGACACCATTGACCGAAATGTTCGTAAAATACTTGTTGAGCTCAAGGTTCTTCGATACAGGTATTTCAAAATAGGCGTTTTCCACCTGGTTGCTGTCGTCGTCCGGACGGTACAGGACGTTCAAATCAAGAACAAATTCCAGGTTTTCGTTTTCTGAAAACTTCGGATCCTTCAGCATGGCGTTGCAGTACAGGATTTCATCAATCGCAGGTTTGCCCGATGGAAGCTCCAGGAGCTCGGAAACATTTATATTGTTTTCACCGATATCTTCTATCATGGCGATATCCTGTTGATTTGCCTTCTGGTATACATTTTCCCCCTGGATGTTTTCACCGGCTTCAATACTTTGCATCGACAGGTATTTTACATTCAGTTTCACAACCGATTTTGCGCTCAGCTTTCTTCCGTTTACAATATCAACGTTAGTGTGTTCAATGCTGCTTCTTACGATGGTACGTATGTCTTCTTCCCCGGCAGGATAGTTGCACGAAACCGACCACGGTGCATTGACATTTATCGCCTCAATGCTCTGCTCCTGGTTATCCGCCCTGTATATAACCTGGTATGTAAGCTCACCGCCTATTTCCATAACCCTGCCGGTTTTTTCACGGGTTTTGACAACAACGTTGGAGTCCACAGCAAGCACATCGAGAACGTCGGGTTTACTGTCGGGTACGATAATACCGGTTTCCATTAACTCTTCTTTTTGCTGCTCATCTATAACCTGATACAAATTGATGGGTTTTTTTATTAGTTCAACAGACATATTAATCCCCCTTAAGGATACAAAATACGTTTTGTAATATATATGGATGTTGTCCTCAAAATATGACATTTAAATTTAAGAAAAAATGAAGCATCGGGCACACATGAAGTTATCTGCCAAATTTTATTTTGAAAACCGTTATGATATGAACAACATATAAAGCTTTTCGTCCCTTAACAAGTTTTCCGATGGCAAACATCCAGGTTTGCAAGGTAAACTTCCAGGCTTATTAACATACACTTAAGGGTTTAGTTAAAACAATATTTTATTGCCTGATGTCCGAAATTGCAATTCATGCACAAAAACATGCATTTTATGCAAAACATGTTGACTTGTTTTCTACTCACAAATATTATATTTACAAATATTGTATCTGTATGGATATTTGCATTTACTTGACTTTTTCATACTCTGGATTGTGTCTTATATTTTCAATATACAAAAGACAAATAAGATTGGGTGCAAGTGGAAAACAGCTCTTTAAAACCGTTAATCAAGTTTAAGGAGTGAAAACCATGAAGCTGCATATAAAGCCGATTGCAAGATTAACTATCGTTTTTTTGCTTCTGAACATTCTGTCTGTGCCGGTAATCATTCACAGCTTTATATTTCCCGGAAATATTTCAACAGCCGAAGAGATATTGACCTTTTCCGATGTGCCGAACAATGCGTGGTATTATGAAGATCTGCAATACATTCTAGAAGACGAAAGGAAAATATTTGCCGGGTACCCCGATGGTACTTTCAGGCCGAACGACACTCTTACAGTAGACATGTATATCAAACTGATCGTAACCATAAAAGGCCACAAGGTTGAAAACGGCAGGGAATACTGGGCTTCAACATATATCGAAAAAGCTGTTGAAGAGGGGTATATCATTCCCTGGCAGGACGTGCACTTTACATATAAAACCAAGGATGATCCTTATGCCGGATACAGGAAACCAATAAACCGCGGTGACATGGCACTGATTGCAGGGAGGGCATTCACGGACATCGCGGACGACGATGAGTACCGCGATCCTATTGCAGTAAGCAGCCTGATAAAGGACTATTACAGCCTGCCATCACATATAAGGGCCAGTGTTGTTAAATTTTACGACCTGGGTATTTTTACGGGCTATCCCGATGGGGAGTTTAAACCGGATAATATTCTTACAAGGGCCGAAGCAGTAGCAGTAATAAGAAGGCTTATTGACCCGCCTGCAAGAAAAAAGGCTGATTTACCGGTTGCAGCAAATCCAAGCCCGACTCCGATTCCAGTAAGCGAGCTTAACCGTCCTCCGAAAAAGGATTTGGGTAACGGAGTCGTGGAAGTTGAAGGAATTAGATTTGATCCGTCAACCGACATAGTAAACCCGTCCAACGGTGCCATGCGAATACTTAAGGCTGAAGAATTTGTGGGGGTTTTTCTTGAATACCTTACATTTTACGAGCATGAAGGTAAAGCTAGAGTACGAGGATATATACCAGTACTTCCGGATGGGTATGAGTGGGTTATTGGTATACATTATCATTTTGAAGGGCCTGATGACAGAGGATTAAGTGGTGATACGATTTCTATGCGTTCTGACGCAGTTCCCGAAAAAAAGCTACCCAGACCGGGAAAATCATTCGACATGCCGATGTATATAGATAAGAACAGGATAGAGTCATTGTATTTAACTTTTGAAATACGAACACCAAAAAATGCATCTGGTGGTAGTTTCTTTATTTCGCTAACCTTAAATAGGTATAGCAGGTATGACGCAATCGGAGGTCACTCATTTGTTAGTGATTTTGACTCAGGGGGATTCTTTGAATGGTAAGAAAGTCTGTATATCTGCTATTTGTATCATTATTAATTCTCCTCTTTTTTTGTACCCTTTTCCATCAATCCAAAGCGAATACCTTTAAAGAAGTTATTATTGGTTCTCCACCTGAGAATGCCAGTAAAAAGATTGCATCAAAAGGCGGATGGAAATTAATTGAGTTCTGGCATTATTCCGGTGGGTATTGGAAGGCAACGACTATTACCGATGGTGGAATTAAGGAAATAGTCATAAGCGATAAAGATGCAAAAGATGGAAATTGGAATGATATTAACTTCCTTGCTGATAAAATATATCAAAATAAGTTTATTCTAGAATATAAAATATACCATCCTCAGGAAGTTTTGGACGCGTTAGGCGCAGGAGCAACAATAACTCCGGTAATGAATATAGACACTGATAAAATTATGTACTCTGATGAACATATTAATCTATCAAACTTTTTTAACTTTGAACCATTACCACCAGAACTACCTTCTGATTTGCCTGAAAAACCTATATATATAATGCATGACAGTTATATAACTATAAGAGTTTTGCCAAGACTTTGCTGTGAAATTGATTCAACATTACGAAGTAAACTAGATTTTGATTACCCTTATAGAATATCAATTCCCAAAACCGGCTTCGGAAGCCTCGGTTATGCCATGTATCATCATAACGGTTCAGTTGCAGGGGAAGCATATTCTCCCGATCCGTCTTACGGGGACAGATATACCCTCCCGTTTCATGGGATAAAGGATATATCGGGTAATCTGGTACCCGGATTTTTGGTAACAACAAAAGAAACCGCGGAAGGAAGAACCGACGAACCAAGTGAAGAGCTTCGCATCGGATACGGAACCTTTGCGAATGCAGGAGCCATATCAATACGCTTCTGGTACCCGATAACAATTGATTACTACGCTGTTTTTCCCGATGAAATGGCTACCGTTACCCCATCGCCATCGCCGTCTCCGTCCCCAGCACCGGTACAGTCAGATACTCCTGCACCTCCCGAAAACGACCGCATGGAAGAAGACCTTAATCCTGTCTGTGATTCTTTTTTAAACGAAGATTCAGACTGCATAATAGCCGCAGATGACAGGGGAAACGAGAAATTTGATGTTTCAAAGGGAATTCCCGTCCGTGAAAATTTGTATGTGAACCTAAAAACAAAAGAATACCTTTATGACCTGACCTTCACCGAACATACCCATTCAATAAGCGAAACAATCAGTGTTAAGAAGACATACAACCTTACATGGAAGGAAGACCGGGGGCGAAGTGAAAGCTACGACTGCGGCTCGGGTACTTTCTATCATGTACGCGGTACATATTGCGAGGATTCCGATGGCGACGGAACTAAAGACTCCTGCCCGGGGCACAGCTATACAGGATGCCGTGACAGGGACGGCGACGGCATAAACGATTATTGCCCCGGCCATAGCAGGTGGATTTCGAACTGGGTGGATATTCACGATACCGAGGTTGTCTATTCGGAACCGTATACGGTGACACGAAGCTATTCCTACTGGACCATTGACCGGTTCGAGGTGTTTATTCCCGACAGGGCAACAGTGAAAAACAAGGCCTTGCCGGGAGGAAGCATAACCATTCCCGGACAGGGAATACCTGTGCCCGAAATTACGCTGTTGCACGATGGCAGCGTATCAGACCATGTTCTGAATAATCCCCTGCACGATGCAATATCGTCGGGCGCAATTGTATATGATTCCAATATCGGCTCGTATGTTATAGACCTGGGCAATGAGAACAGGGATGGCGGTACTTCAAGACCGTCTGTACCGGCCATTTCTAACCCCGGTCCAATTATTGAAAACTCCGTGGAGCAATACAGGGTTAAAAATGACCTGCTGATATTCAACGGTATTAAAATAATGGACAATGCGGTTTCGGCAAACGGTAATACGCCTGATCCGGCAAAGATCCCCGAAAGCGGTTTATGCCATGACGATGCGTTTTATAAAAGAGGTCTTACCATTCCGGACGATACCTTGAACGGAGTACATGAAAGCAGTGGAACCGTCACATACAGAAGGCTTTCCGGAGCGGTAAACCCTAAAGGAAACGAAACAATGGAGATTCCTGTTTCCTCCATAAACAGCGTCAGGGTGCATACACCCGTGGTATGCAGTTCGGGAGTACTGGATGACAAAAACAACGACCAGACATTAAACCCTGACAGAAGCCGTTCCGCCCTTGTATTGGGAAGGCCTTCCCGGATAAGAATCCTCACCGTTGGCGAACACCTCAATATTAAAGGCTATAGCCGGGACGGGGCCATGGACTGCAGGAAATACACAAGGGAAAGGCAGGTGCGTTTTCCCTTTGATGTGTACATTGGCACAGACAACCCCGACAACTCATGCTTCGTGCCTGAAAACACCTGGTATTCAATACCGATGGATTCGGCATATGACGAGATTTATATCTATATCCCCGCATGGGTGCCCGAAGGGGATTATGAGGTCCAGTTCAGGCAGGTAGCAGTGAATGCCCCCGATTTGAGCAAAACCGAGTACCTTGCAAACCTGGACATAAACAACTATGTAGCTGTCAGGAACAGCCCCGTACGGGTAACAGGCAGGATTTACGGGTTCAAAATAACCGATATTGCCGACAAGCTGTGGCAGGATGTGTTCAGAAAGGATACAGGTACTTTGGAGCATACGGGCAATTATTATTATGTCGGCACCAGGGACGAAGAAGGAAGGCCCCGCGGAATAGACCAACTGTTTACCCTGCCAATCCTGGAAGGAAGCCATGCCCTTTACAAAAACCGAGGCGCGCTGAAAACCGGATACACCTTCAGGTTCGACCTTACAACAGTTGGAGGGTATTACGGCGATAGGGACTATATCATCATTAAACCTGAGTTTTACTATGTGAAAAAAGACGGTACGGGGAGGCAAAGGGTTGATTTATGGTATCATGAGGATTTCAACGGCAAAATGAACTATTTTGTCAAAATGGAACCCACCGGAAGGAACAGGGATAATCCGAAGTTTATGAAACTTGGGGATATATACCGAAACGTTCCTGACGAGGAAATACTATATACCTCAGGAGTACTTGGGGTGAATGAGGATTCGTTCAGGAACAGGCAGGCGCAAATAGGGTGGTTTGACCTGGTAATCCTGTCAAAGGATCAAAGAACGTTTATTGGAGAAGCAAATTCGCTTCCTGCAGGTGTTGACGAAGACAGCGCAAGGAAATCGGTACAGAAATGGTATGGAGAATATTACATCCCGAATGATGTTTATGCCGCTCCGGCTGGTTTTGACGTGGTTGAATACGGCAGGAAGTATAACGGGCTTACCGGGAAGGAAAGCTTCTGGCTGAAAGACGGATATATTATAGTGAATTTCAGAATGGAAACGGTAAAAAACGGTGATTTTGACAATCCCGTATTAAGCTATTGGGAAGCACCATATTGTAACATGTTTGAAAGGGAAGGTTTCAAATACGAAAAGACCGATTACCATGGTGCAACCTTTCAGCTTATGGACGGGGATATTATATTCTACGATACCAACAAACGCTCAAGTGAAGATTACCGGACCGGCGGGACGCATTAATTGCTTATTTAAGGTTTAAGGGCAAATCATCCGCCTTCATGACATTAAAAAATGAAGCAGGAGAAGTTCTTCCCCTGCTTCAAATAGAGGTTAGTGTTCAAGTGGTTTTTCGTGGTTATAATCCTATCCTCATCTGTGCGTTATACCAGGAACGGATGGACTATTCCCCCGTTGTTCCCCCCATGTAACCTTTAGTTCTTTAAAGCCTTAAGATAACGTGCATACTGGTCTTTTCTTACTTCGAGGACCTGTGACAGGTTCAGTGATTCAAGCCCTGCTATGTAGGCATCAAATTCGCTGAGGCTCCTGGTACCGGTAATGAATGCAGTCGCGTTTTCAGAAACATAGGTCTGGATATCTACATAGTAGGTATTGATAATATCTGCTTCGTCTTCGGTGGAGTAGATAAACGGCCATGGATCCCTTACAAACGGTCTTAATTCTGCATTTTTCTTAGCATGCCATGGAGCAACAAGTTCGTCGGTGGATGCTACCGACTGCTGTGCCGGGTAAACAAATGCCGGGTTGATACCTAACTGCTGCAGCCAGTCGTTGTTTTTGGCCTGTTCGGTAAACTTCTTGTTGCCGTTGGCATCCTTCACATAACTCTTTCCTTCAATACCCCACTGGTACATTTCCTGGCATTCATCGCTCATTGAATAATCGAGGAATTTGCAAGCAAGAATAATATTCTTGGATTTTGCATTAACTCCGAACATATTTCCGAGCTCAACACGGCCAACATAATAACCTTCATAGGTTCCTGACAGCGGCGGTGCGCCTACGAATCCTGTTTCTTCGGTTCCGTCATAGTATGGAAGCGAAGGACTGTAAAGCATGGACATCTGCCAGCTGAAATCGAAGGTAATACCTGTTAAATCCTTGGAAACTCTTTCGGTAATCTGGTCGCGGTTGAGGGATGTATATTCAACCTCGAGAAGTCCTTCCTTGTAAAGTCCGTTCAGGAATTCAAGGTACTTCTTGTAGTTTTCCTTATCTGCAAATGCATATTTAACATTTCCGTTTTCATCGGCCTGGAAGCCGCTTACAAGGTCAAGACCGAAAGCAGGGCCGAACATGTATGGCAGGAATGCCTCGGTTATGCTCATGGGAATTTCATCATTGGGATCCCCGTTTCCATTCATATCATTTGCCTTGTAATAGCGAAGCAGTTCAACAAATTCATCCAGGGTAGTTGGAACCGATTTGCCTGCCTTCTTGAGCCATACCATGTTGTACATCAACACGGGCTGGTAGTCCTTACCTACGTTTGTTCCGGGAACATAGTAGATATGACCGTCATCAGCAGTTATTTCGGCTTTTATAACAGGGTTCTTATCCAACCATGCCGTAAAATTAGGCATATAATCAAAGTACTGATCAATTGGTACAAACAAACCCGACTTAATGTAGGTCTGGTTCGGATCCTTATCAGGAATCTGGATGATATCTGCATCTACATTACCAGATGTCAGCATTGGGGCAACAGAATCGGCATAATTTCCATGGTCAACAAGCTGCCAGTTGACAGATATACCGGCATTTTCAATGACCTTCTTAACAATTTCTGCTTCAGCAATGTCCACATTTGTGTAGTTTGAAGTCCTGGCAAGAATTTTCAGGGATTGCCCGGATTTTTTGGTAATCGGCGGTTTTCCGTCGTAGTGATCGTCATCTGCTGCCGGTGCAGTTGCACCTCCCTGGGGTGTTGTGCCAGTTTTCGGGCTACTGCTGCACGCAGCCAAAGCGAAGACCATACTTAGAACCAAAAGCAATACTACCAGTTTTTTCATAACTTCTCCTCCTTTTTGATTTTGCCGTTTGCGAACCGGCATGATAATTAAGTTTATAAAAGGATGTTTATTAATTCCCCGGTAAATGGCCCCGGCTTGATGCCAAAACCGTATATCGGGGTAATTAACATTGTAAGGCGGATTACCCCTTTACAGAACCCAGCATTGTGCCCTGTACCAGGTATTTATGCACGAAAGGTACAAATATCAGCACCGGAATAATTGCAACCACAATACATACATAGCGAACCTGGAGAGTGGATTGGTTAAGGGCAGCCATATCAATACTTGTTGTCTGCATAATCTCCATTGACGCCTGCAGCAGTATGCGCCTTAAGAATGACTGCAGCGGCTCCTTGCCCCTGTCGCTGATATACAGCATGGCATTGAAGAAGTCGTTGTAATGTGCAACGGCATAGTACAGCGTCAATACCGCAAGTGTCGGCTTAATCACGGGTATTGCAATCTTATACAGGATTATAAAGTCGTTTGCGCCTTCCAGGGCTGCATTTTCGAACAGTTCTTCGGATACCGCCTCAAAAGCAGACCGGCAAATCATTACATTGTAGGCGCTGATTAATACCGGAAGAATCATGGCAAGCCTTGAATTATACAGTCCAAGACCTGTTACCACAATATAAATTGGGATTAAGCCCCCGGAAAAATACATGGTAAAGGCAAGAAGGAAATTCAGCTTTCTCCTGAGGAAGAAACTCTTCCTTGAAAGAGGATATGCTGCAAGGCATGTAAAAACAATATTCAAAAATGTGCCCAGTATTGTATAGTAAATTGTATTGCCGAAGGATATCCACAGCTGCTTGAATTTCAAAACCGTTATCATTGCATCAAAATTCAGGTCAACCGGGTAGAGCCATACCTCACCCCTGTTCACTGCAGACCCCGAGCTTATTGAAACACTGACTATGTAAATAAAGGGATACACGCACACCACAACAGCAATTGCAATAAATACATAAATAATGATATCGAATATCATGTCTCCGATGTTTATCTCTTTTCGTTTCATAAAGCAACCCCCGGATGGCAAATAGTTATAATGACAAGGCCACATTGTTACTGTTCACAGGTAATGTTTTGCTGTTACACTAACCCCTGAACAGTGACGCCATACTACCATACAGCCGTATCTGTAATTTTACGGCTGAGACGGTTTGCAAAGAATACAATGGTAAAGTTTATAAGTGAGTTAAACAGTCCTACGGCAGCTGAATAACTGTAGTTGTTGCTCAGAATACCTTGGCGGTATACATATGTCTGTATTACATCTGCCGTTTCATATACTGCCGGGTTATAAAGAAGGTAAACCTTTTCAAAACCGACATTCATAAGCCTTCCCAATGTCATAATCAGGATAAGAATAACGGTGGGACGAATACCGGGCAATACCAGGTTGGTGATAATCTGCCTTTTGTTTGCCCCGTCTATCCTCATCGCCTCGTATAACTCGGGTGAAATACCCATTATTGCCGCAACATAAATGATAGAGTTAAAGCCGAATGTCTGCCACGATCCCGATATGACGTATATGGGCCTGAACCACTGGGGCAGGCTTAGAAAATTAATGCTTTCAATTCCCAGCTTATTCAACACCATGTTTACAATACCGCCCGACGGAGACAGAAAGTTTGTAATCATACCGCATACAACTACCGTGGAAATAAAGTACGGCAGGTAAGTTGATATCTGGACAAACTTCTGCACCTTCTCTTTATAAATCTGTGTTACAGCAACGGCAAACAAAATGGGAATGGGGAAACCGAATACCAATGAATAGAAATTAAGTAAAAAAGTGTTTCTGACCAGTCTCCATGCATATACCGAGCTAAAAAACTGCTGAAACCATTTAAGACCGACAAATTCACTTGTGTATAATCCAATCAATCCGCTTCCGGTTTTGTATTTATTGAAAGCCATCAAAATTCCGGTCATGGGAAAGTAACAGAATATCAAATAGTAAATAACAACCGGAAACATCATCAACAACAAGTATTTGTCCCTGTTTAAATTTTTTCTCAGCAATCTCCTTTTTTCTTCCTTCAAAGTGTTTTTTACAATAAGCTTTTCCATAGAAGATCATTCCTCTTAGTGTTGATTAGTTGCAATAATATCCAAATGTAATCCCTTTTTGTACGTGTTAAGTATACAATCTGTACAAAAACCCGTACAGAATCAAAAAATTACCCCGCAAAAAAAATGAGATTAAGGGAAAAAAATGATGCATTCAAACCATGCATCATTTTTTTCCCGGCAACTATTCAGTTTAAGCATAATCGCTGGGATTTACACCTGTAACAGACTTGAAATTCCTTCTGAAAGTTAACAGATTTGTATATCCGCACATATCACAAATTTCTGCCAGCGAATACCTGCCGGTTTTCATCAGTTCTATTGCCCTGGCAATTCTTTTGTTCTGAACATATCTCAGGTATGTAGTTTTGTAATGTTTCTTGCAGAAAAGCGATAAATATTTATTGCTTACATTGAAATATTCAATCAGGTACTGCAGCGACATATCCGGGTTGCAGATGTTTTCCTCTATAAATTCCAGTATTCTCTTTTCAAGTTCTTCATCCTCGGCCTGGCTTTCAGTAGCCTGCTGCAGTGACTCTATTATAGATTCAAGGGCTTTTTCATAATAATTGAAAATTTCTTCGAGAGTTGCAATAGTGCTCATCTTTTCAATGTTAACATGTATGGTGTTCAGGTCTGTTATCTCCTTAAGGGATTTTATAACCGAAAGGTGAAGTTCATCCACAAGGGCATAATACATTTTTGGCGGTCCGCCCAGGTTCCAGTTTTTTTGGTAGATATCGTTCAGCATGCTTTTAATTTCGCCGGTTTTGCCTTTTAAGATGCACTTTGTCAGCTTCTCGGTGAAATTCTTCGGAAAATCGTAATCTATATCGCTGTCATTCTGCGCTTCATTGAAATAAACCGAACCCCTGCCGCCGATTATCATTTCATTCAGGGCATTCAATGCGCCTTCGCATGCATCCTTTAAATCTCCTATGTTATCCTTTGTTTTATCAACACCTGTGGTTATAACACATTTAAACCTCCTTGCATTGTCCTGGATATATTTATGTATCTGGTAAAACAACTCATCCATGGGTTCATCATTATCAAAATTAATGATCAGGAAGGTATTGTAAATATCCCGGTTATAGTATACAAGATGGATTTCCTCGGTGGAAAAGGTTTCACAGGCTTTTCTTATTATCTCCTGTATTTTTGCATGATACTTTATTACAACCGACATTTGCTCCTGGAAGGCAAAATTAACAACGGACACAATGAAATACGGTTTAATCAGGTCAAGGTAGTTTTCCTCGGTCAATACCTGTATTGTGTCCTTTTCCATATTTCCGATTAAAACACCATGCAACATGCCGGTTTTTGCATACGGGGTTATTGTAAGCATTTTTTCCTTATACCTGTTCTTTTCACCTATCAGGTTCTGGATACCGCGGATAATGCAATCCATTTCACTTTCATTGGGATATGCCGTGGAAAACTGCGCGGCTTCCCTGTCCTTGTCCTGAGGTATGACCAAGTTCTCAATACGGTTGATGGGCTGGTAGTTTTTCCTGGAAAACCAATACGCCAGCGCGATTAACGTAGCTGACAGGACAAAAATTATAACCAGCATTATGATAAGTTGAAAACTCTCTTTTATCAACTGCCCTTCAGGTGCATAAAGCTTAACCGAAACATCAGGCATGATATCGGCCTCAACCAAATGCTCGTTTCCATCCACGGCACCCACATTCAGAATTTCCTTTCCATTCAGGGCAATTTCCACTCCGTAGCCCGAATCCAGGATTTTCGCAATGTCGGATTTCAATGTGTCAAGATTGAATAAAACACATATAAGGCCTATATTTGAACCATTCTGATATGTATAATCGTCGCAGTAAATTAGATATTCCTTGTTGAAAACATACCTCTTTGTGTCACTGAAATCAAGCAACTCCCTTATCGTACCTATTGAGATATGGGGCATTCCAATGTTAAGTTTCCCGTATGTATCGCTCATGGTTATAATTCCGCTGCTGGTATACGCCCTGTTGCTGTAGTTCAGAAAAATTATTGTCCCGTCAACCATCAATCCGCTGGATGTCTGGGTTACTTTCAGCTCGTCCCTTATTAAAGACAGCGTATACGAGTCAAGGGCGGAACCTGTAACATGGCTTAAATAAAGCTTTTTTAAAGACTGGGAGTAATTCAGGTTCAGAACGATGTTTTCAGCGAAAAGGATTCTTTTTTTCAGGGTGCCGCTTACTTCCTCGGCAATTACTTCGCAAAGACGTTCTGTCCTCTCCTGGCTGATTATACGGTTTTCATAAAGAACCACGGCAGTATAGACAAAAAAGCAGATAAAGATAATTGTTATATATGAGAAAAACATCTTACGGAAGAATTGTCTTTGTAACATATAGCCCCCATCTTTATAATTTCAACAGTCTTTGCTTCCACGGATCAAAAAGGCCGAAAAATGAGAAATAAAAAGAACCAATCTACTCAAGAATTAGTTTATCATAAATACCATTGGGGTACAAGAACCAGAAAATGCAGGAATACAGTTGAAATGAGAGTAAAAAATTCCGGAAAAGCCGGAATTTTTGTGGACTAAAAATCCTGTTGAGAAATTTTAGCAGCCGATATTAAACTACCCGGGTTATACAATCATTCAGCACAAAATTTTAGTTCATCCGGTGTTGGTCAGAACGCCTGATGTCCGTTATTATACCACCTTTATTTCAACGGTGTTGGTCAATACATCGGTATAGCTGTAGGATACTTTACGAACATTCTTGAAGTCATTTTCGAAGCGGACTGTAAAAATACTGGGATATGTTGATTCCAGGATACCTTCTTTTACAAGCGTTTTTTTGCGTCCCTTGTTTGTCTTCAGCTGAACCCTTTTGCCTATACAGGCTTCCATCTCTTTTCTTATCTGGCCCAGAGCGTTTTTCTCAACCATACCAATCACCTCTTCATTTGTCGATGACATTATACCACAAATTTCACCTCACTGTCAATAAAACAAAAAATTATACTCGGATTTCTATCCCGTGTCAAGTATTATATTTCAAATTAAACCCATTCTGATAGAATCTGTTCAGAATATTTTATTTTTTCTTCGTTTTTCAATGTATTTTATGTTTTAAACAATAATTCCTTGTTTAGGGATATGTAATTTGTTGATTTTATATAATCTTCCTTAAAGTCTTTAAAAAACGCTTTATAAACAGTATTTCCAATAAATTTATTTTGATACACAAAATAAAACTTGTTGAATGCAATTTATTTAATTTTATTGAACATCGTATATAATTTTTGATAGAATTGACATTGAATGTTTACTAAAGCTCACTCGGTTCTTTAGGGAGGAATAATGCTAAATGATAAATATGCCTACGGATATTGAAATTTCTCAAAATGCATGTTTGAAACCAATTGAGGAAATTGCGGCAAATCTCGGGATAAAAAGATCTGACCTGGAGCTGTACGGGGATTACAAGGCTAAAATAAAATTCCCGTTTATTGAAAAGGTAAAGGATAACCCCGACGGGAAGCTGATCCTGGTAACAGCTATAAACCCCACCCCTGCGGGAGAAGGGAAAACAACCACCACCGTCGGCCTTGGACAGGCCATGGCAAAGCTGAATAAAAGGGCGATTGTCGCACTAAGAGAGCCTTCCCTGGGGCCGGTAATGGGCATTAAAGGCGGTGCTGCGGGAGGAGGATATGCCCAGGTTGTACCAATGGAGGATATCAACCTGCATTTCACCGGAGACCTGCATGCTGTTACTGCTGCGAACAACCTTCTTTCGGCTGTTATCGACAACCATATTCATCATGGGAATGAACTGAATATAGATATTCGGAATGTTATATGGAAAAGGGTAATGGATATGAACGACCGGGCCCTGAGAAACATTATCGTCGGCCTGGGCGGTAAAATCAACGGTTTTCCGCGGGAAGACGGTTTCCAGATTACCGTTGCATCCGAGGTTATGGCCATACTGTGCCTTGCGGAGGATATAGATGATCTGAAAAACAGGCTCGGAAAGATAATAGTTGGATTCACTGCAAACGGCCAGCCTGTTACTGCAAAAGATTTGAAAGTTGAAGGTGCAATGGCCCTGTTATTGAAAGACGCTATAAAACCAAACCTCGTTCAGACCCTTGAAAACACGCCCGCATTCATGCACGGCGGCCCGTTTGCGAATATTGCCCACGGCTGCAGCAGTGTTATAGCAACCAAGCTTGCGTTGAAACTGTCCGATTATGTCATAACCGAAGCAGGATTCGGCGCAGATCTCGGTGCGGAGAAATTCTTTGATATCAAATGCAGGATTGCAGGTCTTACACCCAATGCCGTCGTACTGGTGGCAACCGTCAGGGCCCTGAAATACAACGGAGGTGTACCGAAAAACGCCCTTTCCGAAGAAAACCTGAAAGCCCTTGAAAAGGGAATTGCAAACCTTGACAAGCATATTGAGAACATACGGAAATTCAAGGTTCCTGTGCTGGTTGCAATAAACAGGTTTAAAACAGATACCGATGCCGAGATTGAGTTTGTAATAGATCACTGCATGAACATGGGCGTTGACGTGGCTTTGAGCGAAGTGTTTGAAAAAGGCAGTTTAGGCGGTCTTGAGCTTGCAAACAAGGTATGCAGGCTGACAGAGACCACGCCTGCCGCTTTTGAACCCCTTTATGACGTAAATTTAAGCATCAAGGAGAAAATACAGACCATCAACCGGGAGATATACGGCGGAGGAAAAGTTCTTTACACCGACAAGGCTGAAAAAGCCATTAAACAAATAGAAGCCATCGGTCTTGATAAAATGCCGGTATGCATGGCCAAAACGCAGTTCTCGCTGTCAGACAACCCGAACTTACTGGGACGCCCCGAAGGATTTGATCTGACAGTCAGGGATGTCAAGGTATCGGCCGGTGCAGGATTTATTGTGGTGTATACCGGTGATATTATGACTCTTCCGGGGCTTCCGAAAGAACCTGCCTCAAACAGGATGGATATTCAATCGGACGGAAGGATTACAGGATTATTCTAACCCGGATATATGTTACAGAGTTTGTCCGGGATAATGGCGGTATTGGCCTCACCAGGCCGTCCGGGTCCGGGCATTGGCTTTAATCCCTGCATGTATGGTGCAGAGGAGCGCGGCGAAAAGCTCACCAAATTTTACAGGCAGCGGTTATCAATTTAAAATAGTGTGGCTATACAATGCAACGGAAGCAGCCGCTTCCGTTGTTTTTGCATAATCCGCCGGTCTATTTCCTGGGGCATGTTCGCTTCACAGCGTGTCAAACTTTTCCATGAAATTTTTATGGGCGTCTTTTTCCTGGATGACTTCCTCGAGCATAATTGTGAAATTCTTCTGTGCCCAGCACCTTCTGCTGTTGTAATACCGGTTTATCACCCTCCAGAACTTCTGAGGGAACTGAAGCATGCTTTTCATTACTTTCATTTCATCCTGGTCCAGCGGCTCAATCTTCCGGTATACGTCAAGTATCTGCCTGGCCTTGTCTATGTCCCAGTTGCATTTTCTCATCCTGCGCCTTAGTATGTTTACAATATCATATATTTTCAGTTCAACACTGCAATAGTCAAAATTGATTATCGATGTTGTGTCACCTTTTATCAGGATGTTCTGGTACGAATAATCATGATGGCAGATCATTCCCTCTCTCATTGTTTGCTCGACAAGCTTGTTGTACCTGGATGCAAAAAGTATCTCAAGGCTTTTCAGGCCGGATTTATAAAAATCATCGTAATGCTCCATGAACAGGTAATCAAAACTGTTCCGTTCTTTTTCCGCCTTTTTTCTAAGCTTCCTGATTTCTTCAAGGTGCTTCTTGAAAGAAGTCGGAAGCTTACCCAGGCCGCTCGGGACATAGGGACCTTTCGGGAAAAAACCATGGGCTGCCTTGTGCATTAAGGCAAGGGCTTCTGTTGCCTTTATTACATCACGATCATCATCAAACTCGCATTCCCTGCCTTCAATAAGGTCAACCATTGTATACGGTATGTCGTCAATCTCGATATATGGCTGTTTATTTAAAGTAAGGCAATATGGATCAATATTCCTGAAATTATTCATTAAAAGGTGTGTTTTTGCCTGATGAATAAAAAGAACACGTTCCTTCGTGTACTGGCACGCTTTTATGTACTTTCTTCCGGCATTGGTTTCAAGGATGTATCCCGCCCTGAACGGCCTGATACCATTGATGCGGATACCATAAACGTTTTCAATTAAACCTTTCGCTTCCTGCATAATCTCACATCCTGTCATCATATTCAGGTATTATATGCGCATATAAGTTCGCTGTACAAAAGCGATTTAAACATGGATAAAACTTGTATAAGTCTGTCTACTGAACAATTATATGCTGGGGAAATATTGATTATTACTGAAAACAGGAATGGGAAACCGGCGGCAGGCCGCGCTTAAACTTGAATGAAAAGAATAAAGGGCACCGCATTAAAGCAGGTATTTCAGGACTATAAGCAGGATGACCCCCGGAAGCCCCAGTGTTCCCACTATCAGGGCTGAGAAAATGTTAAGCGATATATGAAAATCAATATACTGGCCGAGAAAATTGATTACTATTATGACCATTCCGCCGATCAGGCTGTTGACCAACAGTTTAAGTGCGATTTTAAACGGCGCCTTAAGCGCTTTTCCGAAAAACAGCACCAGGACGATGCCTGCTACCCAGGCAAGCAAAATATAAAGATTATCCATTTCAACCTCTCTCAGCATGTTTGTCCGTTTATATTCTATTCATCTGAGGAGGAAATTATGAATACCCATGCAAACTGCATATTCGCATAACTTAATAATGAGCGGCCTGAGGATCACTTGGCCTCGTGAAGTTCACCAAGCTCACCGCGGATACCCATTTCCTTTGCTTTTTTAAGAAGGTAATTGTATCGGATCTGGCATGCCTTCATCCTGTAGATAAAATAGTCTATCAGTTCATTATTGTCGGCCTGATCAAAATTTTCAACCGCTTCAAGCCATTCCTGGCGTGCCTGTTGAATGCTTTTCAAAAGATGCAGGCTGTCCGGAATTTTGTTTTCATATTCATCTTCATAACTCTGAAAAAGCTTTTTCAAAAACCCCGAACCTTTTTCCTGCGGATAGTTTATACTCAGATTATCATTCATATATTAAACCCCTCGTTAAGATTATTCACTTAATGAAGTATAATCTTAAAAAGGAGATTTTATACAATTTTTAAGAAAAATATTTCCAAAATTCCCGATGACAACCCGGTCTATACCCGCAAGGTCTTTTATTACCGAAACATGCATTCCTTCTTTTTCAAGCAGCTTCCCGACACGGGCATGCTGGCCCATTCCCACCTCTGTCAGCACCGTTCCGCCAGGGGTTAACAGTGCTTTTATCTTTGAGGCAATTGCGCGGTAAAAGTCCAGCCCGTCCTCCCCGCCGTCAAGAGCAAGTACCGGTTCATAGTCCGCAACCTCGGGCATAAGGTTCTTGATATCGCCACTTGGGATGTACGGCGGATTTGATATAACAACATTGTATCGTTCTTCAGCATTGTAATACCTGAAATCGGCATTAATGAAATTTATCCTGCCCTGTACCCGATGCTTCCTTGCATTGGCGGCAGCCACCCGCAAAGCGCTTTCGGATATGTCCATCGCATCAACAATTGTACCTGGTGCATAATATGCGATACTTACCGCAATTGCGCCCGAACCGGTGCCTATGTCCAATACCCGTACCGGCTCCTTATATTTTATAATCGCTTCAAGGGCTGCTTCTACAAGAATTTCGGTGTCGGGCCGCGGTATAAGGCAGTTTTCGTCCACGTAAAAGTCCAGCGACATGAATTCCTGGTTGTTTGTAATATACTGAAACGGCATTCTGCTGCTTCTTTTGGCGACAATATCGATATATTCCTGTTCATGCCTTTCTGAAAGATTCCCTTCGGGATGGGCGTAGATGAATGACAAATCCTTTTTCAGGACAAAAGCCAGCAAAGCCCCGGCTTCACGCGCCGGGGCCTGTATATTTTGTTTTTTTAAAATATCAACCGCATAAGCCAATGCTTCTTTTATATTCAACAGCACTAACCTCCGGGATTAATCATTTATCACTGCCTTCAGGGCGGCAAGGGCAACTTCAATCTGGCTTTCATCGGGAGGCTGGGTTGTTATTTTCTGCAGCATAAGACCCGGATAGCTTATTGCCCTTAACGGCTTGAAACTTGTCTTTGCAGCAAGTTTGAATATTTCATAGGCAATACCTGCCACAAGGGGCAGAAGCAGCAACCTGAACGCCATGTTCAATAGCGGGCTTTGCCACTTTATAAACGAGAACAGTATTATGCTTGTAATAATTACAACAAACAAGTACGCCGTACCGCACCGCGGGTGCAGCGTGGTATGCCTGATTGCGTTTTCAACAGTCAGCTCCTCTTTGTTTTCGTATGCGTAAATCGCATTGTGCTCCGCACCGTGGTACTCAAACACCCTCTTTATTTCCTTGTTCCTTGACACAAGAAGAATGTATGAGAAAAATATTACAAGCCTTATCAGGCCTTCTATCAGGTTGGCAATTATCGTACCGCTGACGGTGGACTTGTCGAAACTGAACCACCCGGCTATCCAGTTCGGAAGAAGCATAAACAGGCCCATTCCGAAAACCAGGGCTATTGCCACCGAAAAATACAGCATAACCTGGAACAGGTTATCCCCGAATATTTTCTTTAGAAATTCATCCAGCCTGGAATCCTCCTCTTCCTCCAGGTCCACCTTCTCGGCCGAATTCATAAGGGCCTTCATGCCGACAACCATTGATTCTATCATGCTAACCGCGCCGCGGATTACCGGAAGCCTGAACAGGAAAAACCTTTTTGAAAGGGGGATATATTCCGTCGTTTCAACCTCTATTTCGCCGTTCGATTTTCTGACGGCCATCGCTATTTTGTTTCCGTTTCGCATCATGACGCCTTCTATCAGGGCTTCTCCACCAATATTGCACTGGCGCAGCGGTTTTTTCCATATTTCTTTTTCCATAACAGATCCTTTCTAAATCAACTTGTACTTCCAACTTCAAGGAATGTTACCTGTGCCAAATCTCCCGAAGCACCCTCTTTATACACGAAGCAAACAAAGTAAACCATATGGAAGTCAACAAACCGATGCTTATTATATTATATACGAAGCCCGGGCATGATACAAACAATTTAATTTTAAAAAAATTTTAATTGATGTATAAAAAACCATAATAAGGTTAAACTTTTAATGACCTCACAATACATTTTGACCCCCTTTAATTTGGCTGGCGCACGTCTTCACAATACGTCAGCCTCTTTTTTTGCCTTGAAGCAGTCAAATGTTTTCCGGCCGAAGGGGAAATTTGACAGGCTTACGGTCCCTGTTCGACCGGTATATCGCGGTGAATATTTCAACGGTCCTGCGCGCTTCTATACCGTCGATTAGAGGCCTAGTTCCATTAATAACAGCCCTCAGGAAATCTTCAATCTGCCTTTCGAAATAATACAGCATCGGGTCAATGCTGTTGAAAAACTCGGAATCCTGCCTCCTCCATGTTTCCAGCATTCCTTCCTCGCCTTTGACGGTCCAAAGGTCGTTCACAGGCGGTTCGGTGATGTTTGAAACACCGGCAATAAACATTGCTCCTCCGTCTGTCTGAACACCAACCGCCGCACCGTTTTCCCCATGGATGTAAACATTTCCGTAAAGAGCCGGATTCATTGAATTGCTCACAATTATATTGCCCAGCCCGCCGTTTTTGAATTTCAATACGGCTATAGCCGTATCCTCCACTTCAATATACGGGTGGTTCAGGTTGGCCCAGTATCCGTAAAGCTCATCAACAGGCCCCATAAACCACTGAAGAAGATCTATAAGATGGGGCGCCTGGTTCACCAGGACCCCTCCGCCTTCGCCTTCCCATGATCCCCGCCACTGATCGCTTTTATAATACGCTTCGTCGCGCCAGCCGAGCAAATTAACGGTACCAAGGACTGGTTTGCCAATCTTTCCTGAATCTATTGCCTGCTTTACCCTCTGAACGGGGGTGTAAAACCTTCTCTGGCAGATACCGCCAAGGATTACCCCGTTCTCTTCGGCTTCCTTAATCATTGCATCACAATCGGCCAGCGATGTTGAAAGCGGCTTTTCGACGAGAACATGCAGCCCGGCCCTCAGTGCAGGTATTGCCGATTCGGCATGAACGGGATGTGGCGTGCAAACGACCACCGCTTCAACCCCGGACTTTGCCGCCATATCTTCTATGCTCGTATAACCTTTTACATTGTACTTCTCTGCGAACTCATTTACTTTGCTTATATTCCTTCCACAGACCGCCACAAACTCGGACTCGGGAAGGTTTTTTAAGGCCTGCGCGTGACAATGCGCCACCTTTCCGTATCCAATCACTGCTGTTCTTACTTTTCTCACCGGTATCCTCCTTTTCGGGCTGAAATTATGGTTTCAGAATAACCTTCATTAATCCCGGTTCCTTTTCATACAGGCGTTTAAACCAACCGGCACCTTCGGAAAGAGGTGCGACCGCGCTGATAAAACTGTCTATATCCACTTTTCCCGATGATATAAGCTCCAGGCAGTCGGGGTATTCGCCCGCTGAAGCACAGGAGCCGAAAAGTGAAATCTGGCGCGTTACTGCCGCCTGCAGAGGAAAACTTACCATTTGTTTAAGGTTTCCCACCAGCGTTATTGAGCCGCCTTTCCTTAAGCTGTTTAACGCCACCAGCAGCGTCTCCTCTATTCCGACAACCTCGAATGCAATATCAGCACCCTTGTCTGAAGTGGCGGCAAGTATTTTTTCATATAGATTTACCGTATCGGACAACAAACATACATCGGCACCGAACTTTTCTGCCATGACAAGCTTTTCCCGGGCTTTATCCACGGCAATAATCCTTGAGCATCCTGCCGTTTTCAGGAGCTGGATAATCAACAAGCCTATCATTCCCGCACCGACAACCACAGCGGTGTTGTTCAGCGAAGCCCCCGACCGTTTCACTGCATGCAATGCGATAGCCAGCGGCTCGATCACCGTTGCCTGTTCAAAAGATACATTATCGGGCAGACGGTAGACAATGCGCTGCGGTACCGCTATATATTCGGCAAAAGCCCCGTTCAGGCGGTAATCGCTGCATGAAACACCCAGCACTTTCCTGTTGTCGCAGAGATTAAACTCCCCTCTCAGGCAATACCCGCATTCACCGCAGTATATGGTTGAATCCACCGTAACCCTGTCGCCGGGTTTAAACTTCGTTACGTTTTCTCCTACACTTTCGATTACTCCTGAAGTTTCATGGCCCATCACTATCGGCGGTATGCGCCTTCCGGTGGAGCCGTCCATGCCGTGGACATCGCTTCCGCAAATTGCACAGGCCTTCACCCTGATAAGCACATCGTCCTTGCCCGGCTTCGGCATATCGACATCTTCATAGGAAAATCTGCCATACTCTTTCAATACTAATGCTTTCATATTTTTATACCCCGCTCACGCCCGGTTTTTTTAATGCTTCCGCAATGCACCCTTCATCCCCAGGACTTCAGTTCACAACAATTGTCTTTATAACATCCTTCTTGTTTTTCGCGGTGAATTCAAATGCCATTGCAACCTGTTCAAAATCGAACCTGTGTGTAATCAGCTTTTCCACGTCGATCCTGCCGTCCGAAACCCATTGGATTGCAGCAGGGTAAGCATTCGCATACCGGTTTACGCCTGCATAATTCAATTCCTTTTCAATGAACTGGGCAATGTCTATTCCCACCTTGTTCTTTTCGGGCCATCCCACCTGTACGACAACGCCTCCGGGCATTGAAAGGGCAAATATTGTTTCGGTGGCCTTTGACGAACCGGCTGTCTCAAATACAACATCGGCAATATCAGCCGGGACTTTGCCATCGCTTACGTTGATTACTTCGTCAGCTCCGAGTTCTTTTGCCATGTCCAGCCTTTTGTCAAACACATCGAGGCATATTACCTTTCCTGCACCGGCCGCTTTCGCCGCCTGTAATGTTAAAAGGCCGATGGGACCCGCTCCGACGACAGCCGCCGTATCGCCGTTACCGAAAGAAGCCCTGTTCACGGCATGGATCGCAACCGCAGCCGGCTCAATCATTGCAGCTTTTTCAAACGACAGGTTTTCAGGTATTTTAAACAGGCTGTCCCAACGGACAGATATGTAATCACAAAACGTGCCGTTTATCGGGGGTGCGGATAAAAACACCACATCGGGACACAGGTTGTACCTTCCCGATCTGCAGTATTTGCATTTCCCGCATGGTATGCCCGGCTCAATTACAACATGCTCTCCTGTTGAAAACCCTTTTACATTCTTTCCAAATCCGGCAACAACCCCGCTTGCCTCATGCCCGGGTATGTAAGGCCTGTCTACAATAAAGTTTCCCAGCCTTCCTTCACAGAAAAAGTGAACATCTGATCCGCATATCCCGTTCGCCATTATTTTTACAAGAACCTCGTCATCTCCCGGTACCGGGATCTCTTCCCTGGCAATTACAATCCGGTGCATTTGATCCAGGTAAGCACACCTGTTCATAAAAATATCCCCCTCTTTAAATTTATATATTTCATGGCTTTTAAGCCCTGAATTGCGATCCCTTCCTGTTTCTTCGGCATTATTTTCATGTTGAATCAGCCTGTACCAAGGTTTCAGAGCGGATTATTGCTGAATTTCAGGACCTCCATAAATGCTTCGGTTTCCCCGGAAGACACCGTATACAATCCTATCACCGTACCGGTAAAGCATTTCCCGGCAACCTCGCATGACAGGAACCTCGTTGATGCCGTGCAGACCTGTTTATATGGAACATCATCCACCGAATAGTAAAAGGTGTAATACTCCTTGCTGCAGCAAACCTTTAAGCGAAGAATTCCGTCCTGGACCGGTGCGCAGTAAGCCACCTGGTGAAAGTCCTCCGCCCTTTTCTCGACTACCAGCACATTCCCGTCGGGAGTCTTCTTCTTGCAGAAGGTATAATGGAAATCCGAGGACAGTAAAATCGCAATCCCGGCCTCATCCCCGTCACGGCAGGGATCGAATATAAATTCGGTATCTGTTTCCGATTCAAAATCTCTCTGGCGTACCGCCGCGAAAGTAGGATTTTTACCATCCCTCAGGGTTACTGTCGAGGGATATAATACCAGCTTTCCATCCCCTCTTTTGTAAGACAGTCCCCTGGGGTTTCTTAAAAATATCCACTCGGGCTCCCAATTCTCCCGGCTGAAATCTGCATTCCACTTTTTCGGCTTTTCCTGCCCGGCCCATAACGGCCCTTCGGATATTAAAACCGCTTTGCGGTTTTCAACCACAGGCCAGCCATCCTTCCACACAACCGGTGTCAGGAATGTCTCCCTTCCGAGGTGCGTCATTGTTCTTCGGGATATGCGTGTACCCAGGTGGACAATCCACCAGTTCCCGAAATGATCCCGGAATAAGTCCCCGTGCCCGGTGCATAGTACTTCCTTGCTGGTATCGTGAACATTCGTCAATACAGGATTCCACGGACAACTTTCATACGGGCCCCAGATTGACCTGCTCCGTGCCATGGTAATCATGTGGTTGAAAAATGTTCCGCCTTCGGCAGCGATAAGATAATACCATCCGTCTATATGGTAAACATGCGGCGCTTCCAGGTGTCCTCCACCGACGCCGCACCAGATTGTACGCTTTTCGCTCAATAATGTTCCGGTGCTTGCATCAATCTCTGCCATTGAGATCTCTTCTTTTCCGGGATGCAGCGATTCGTTCGTGCAATAGTATGCTTTACCGTTCTCGAAATACAGTGACGGATCTATCCCACCCATTTCTACCCAGACCGGATCGGACCATTCCCCGGCAGGATCGGCTGAGGTTATAATGAAGTTGCCATACTTCTCCAGCGTTGCCGTTACATAAAATATTCCCTTTTCATGGCGTATTGTCGGTGCCCAGATACCGCCCGAATCTTTTACCCTGTCCAGCGGAAACTTGTCGGCGCGTTTTACACAGTTTCCAATCTGTGTCCAGTTAACCAGGTCCTTGCTGTGAAATACAGGTATCCCCGGAAAATACTCGAATGAACTGTTTACAAGATAATAATCATCCCCAGCACGGCAGATGCTTGGATCAGGGTGGAAACCCCTTATAATCGGATTTGTGTATTTCATATTTCCTTGCCCCATTTCTACGATCACGGTTGATATTCTGATGTGAAACGAAATTACTTATATTATGTATTGGATAAAAACATTCCAGGGTTCCCGTGTCATATCATTTATCCTTTCATTATGAAATAATTGCCGGATAAACCATATCTCCCTGCGATTGCTTTTATCATGAGACTATTATACTATATATAAACACCCCCGGTGTACCAATAAATTATCAGGGAAATAAAAAAATTCAATACCTGATCCCGCCATGAGACGGCATTAAACCGTAACAAGTTCCGACCCATACAGACAGACAAGGCTTGTCCTGGTTACCCTTTATTTCTATTATAAGGAATATAAATTTTTACGTATATATTAAAAATTACGGATAATGTGATAAAATACTTCGGTTCCTGTGTTTTGTACATTTTAAAAAAAGACTCGGTATACCGATAATAACTTTGTAGTGAAAATGAAACAAAGAAATATGTACGTATTTATGGTACAATTATCAAAAAGACAAGATTTATTGGGAGATGATGGTATGAGAAGGGTGCTTTACGTAATAATCCCAATCATTGTAATATTTTCATTGATTTGTGTTTCAAATGCGGATACACTTGGAACCCCTTCATATGTAAACGCTTTTGTATATAACAGCAGCAGCATCCGGGTTACATGGGACAACAGCGTCCAGGGAGCTGCGAGATACACTATACAAAGACAAACCGATTCGGGAAATTTTGTTACAATCGCCACAGTCCCGTCAAATGTTTCGTCTTATACAGACACTAATATATCCAACGGGCATACTTATGTTTACAGGGTTTTTGCAACAAAAGGAGGGGACGCGGGAAGGCCTCGCGATTCATTCCCTGTTGAGTTTCTTTATCCTACGGGTCTCACGGTAAAGGGGCTCTCGGATTCCGAAGTTGAATTGAACTGGACATATCCTGTTTCAAACAAAATTCCCGACACCAATTACCAGACGGTTATCGAAAGAAGATCCGAGGGAAGCAATACCTGGCAAACCATCGCAACCGTTCCCGGAAATCAGGATTCTTACATAGACACAGGTTTATCGGAAGCATCCAGGTATTATTACAGGATACGGGCTGTTACATCGGTTTCAGCCATATACCTGTACCATCCGTCCTCCGGCTCGGGGCAGTATGTTTCTACAATGCTCAAAGCACCACAGAACGTAAAGGCTGAAATTTTATCCACCTCTTCGGTTAAAATATCCTGGGATGATGTATCAACAAAGGAATCGGGATACCGGATCGAAAGAAAGAAAGGGAATGGTGTTTTCGTACGGATAGGCTCAACCCTGGCCAATGAAACAAGCTTTATAGACAAAAGTGCTGAAAACGGGCAGCAGTATACATACAGGGTTGTACCCTTAAGCAATTCATTCCGCGGGAAGGAAAGTGAAGAAGTAACTGTTCCGTTCCTGTTCCCGGTGTCGTTTGATATAAAAGAAGTATACAGCACCCAGGTAATCCTGTCGTGGGAGTACCCGGGAGAAAGCTATATTTCGCCTGATAACTCGGTCGTGCTTATAGAGCGCAGGGAAGGCGGAAGCAACAAGTGGGAGGAAATCCACACCACAAGGCCCGGTGAAACCGAATATACCGACAATAACCTGACTCCCGGCACAAGATATTATTACAGGATAAGATCCCGGTATGACGGCGGCTTCACCACCGAATATTTCCCTTCGGCTACAGGAGTGGCGGCAGTTACAAAATTGACGTTTGAAACCCATTTTTACGGGCATGCGATTTCCACCACCGAAATACTGCTGGAGTGGAACAAGGATGCTGCGGGAAGCAATAAAATCATTCTTGAAAAACTTGATTCCAACGGTGTTTTTGTACCACTGGCCACACTTACAAATACAGGCTCATACATAGACACCGTATCCCCCGGTACAATAAATGGCTATCGCATGAAGCTGCGTTCCTCGACAAATGTTGAATCAGATTACACACCCGAGATTTATATATCAACCGAGCAGTTGCCCCGGGTGCAGAATTTTGAGATTACAAGCATAGTTCCCAACAGGGTATTCCTTACATGGGAGTATGACAAGGCTGTGGAAACCGGCTTTGAAATATGGCGCATGACCGGGTCCGAAGGCATATGGAAGCATATAGGCACTACCAGGAGCGGGCAGTATATGTATTCGGACGAGAATATTACCAATGGTGAAACATACACCTATCAAATCCGTGCAATTAAAAACATCACAATCTTTTCGGATTTCACCGCCGTAGGCCCTGTTAAAATTTCCTTTAAAAAGCATGAAGGAAGCCTGGTTGTGTCCCTGATAGACGGTATGTTGTATCTTGGCTGGGACGACTTTTCCGACATGGAAAAATATTATATCATCGAGTATAAAACCAGCATAAATGACATATGGAAGACCTATGAGAAGCTTCCGAAAGATACGACGATGTTCAGGTTTGTTCCAACCGACGGCGTTGATTATACACTCCGGATACGTGCCTATAGTGAAGATCCGATATTCGAGGCCTTCAGCAACGAGGTATTCTACACAACTAAAATCCCTGCGACCCCAAGCCTTTCAATACCTACTGTCGTTGGCTCGAACCGGGTTGTTCTTACATGGAATGATCTGTCGGACAATGAAGATGAATTCACAATATACCGGAAGAGCGATATTTACGATAATGATTATAAACTAATCGGTGTTGCCCGGCATAACGCTACCGTTTTTTCCGACACCAATGTGGAACCCAATCACTCATATTCCTATATAGTGAAATCCAAAAATGCAGCAGGCGAATCATTCCCAAGCAACGAGATCCACGTGACAACACCGCCTTTGACGGTTTACGGCGACATTCCATCCCATCTTTCATGGGCCGGTGAAGCCATAAATGCCCTTACCGCGATGGGAATCGTCAACGGCGACGGAAAGGGCAATTTCAATCCGTCGGGTAATATCACAAGGGCTGAGTTTGTAAAAATGCTTGTAACAACTTTTGCGCTGCCCGAAACCCCGATAGGAAGCTTTAAGGACGTTACGCCCGATGACTGGCATCACCGCTATATTATGACCGCCTACCGGTATAAAATAATCGAACCTGATAAAGATGGCATGTTTTATCCTAATATGCCGATAACAAGGCAGGACATTGTATATTATTCGTCCCGGGCAATAAAAACCGCAGGGCATACACTGGAGCAGCCTCCATTATATACCTTGTTCAAGTTTACGGATTATTCCGAAATAGACCCTTATGCGCAGTCAGCTTTCGCTCAAATGTATTTTACCGGCATCATCAACGGAATAGGCAACAATAAGCTTGGTCCGAAATACACGGCTACCAGGGCGGAGGCAGCAACAATCATCTACCGTATTATTAAAGTGCTTGAAAAATAGTTTAAATAATCAGTTTCGGGGCATAATTCATATTTGGGTTTAACTTCTGTTGGAGAGTATAAATCATTTAACTTCAAGGAGCCAGAGGTTGTCATATGGATTATGTCTTTAATGAGAGCGGTATAGAAGCCATCATCTGCGGTTATCACAGAAACCCCCATGAGATACTGGGTATGCATACACAGGGTAATGAAACCGCAATATGTGCATACATACCAAACGCTCTAAGCATCGAGGTTGTTTTTGAGAAAAGCGGCATATCATATAAAATGAATAAAAAGGACGACCGGGGATTTTTTGCTGTGGTGTTCCCCGGCCGTTCCGATGATTACCTCTATAAATTCAAAGTCACAGATTATACCGGGCACATTTTCGAAACTTACGATCCCTATTCTTTCTGGCCTACCATATCGGATTACGATTTGTACCTTTTCAACCAGGGCAATCATCACAGGATATATGAAAAATTGGGCGCACATATACGCGAAATTAACGGTGTTTCGGGCGTATCATTCGGCGTCTGGGCTCCCGAGGCCAAAAGGGTAAGCGTTGTAGGCGACTTTAATCAATGGGACGGCAGGCGGCACCAGATGCGTATGCTGGGAAGCTCGGGTGTCTGGGAAATATTCATCCCCGGAGTTATGAAAAACGATATTTATAAATACGAGATTAAAACCCCTTTTGATGAAATATATCTCAAAGCCGATCCCTACGCATTTTTTGCCGAGAAACCACCAAAAACCGCTTCACGGGTATATGATCTTCACAATTATGAATGGAACGACAGGAAATGGATGGAGCAGCGGGTTAATGAAAGCACTTTTGACAAGCCTGTGAACATTTATGAGGTGCATCTTGGTTCATGGATGCAGCAACCCGATCCCGACCCGCAGTCCGAAACCGGATTCAAACCATTAAGCTACAGGCAATTGGCAGAGAAACTGATTCCGTACGCAAAGGAGATGGGTTATACCCACCTTGAACTTTTGCCGGTCATGGAACACCCCTATGACGGTTCCTGGGGATACCAGGTAACCGGGTATTATGCCGTAACGGCCCGTTACGGCAAGCCTGAGGATTTCAAGTTCTTTGTAGATACCTGCCATCAGAACGGCATAGGAGTTATCCTGGACTGGGTTCCGGCCCATTTCCCGAAGGACGGGCATGGCCTTGCCCGGTTTGACGGCACGGCCTGTTACGAGCATGCCGACCGGCTTCGCGGCGAACACCAAGAATGGGGAACGCATATATTCAACTTTGCCCGCCATGAGGTCAGGAATTTCCTAATATCAAATGCAGTGTACTGGTTCGACATATTCCACGTTGACGGGTTGAGGGTGGACGCTGTTGCCTTCATGCTGTACCTTGATTACGGCCGCAAAGAAGGCGAATGGATCCCGAACAAATATGGCGGCCGCGAAAACCTTGATGCGATAGATTTCCTGAAGCATTTGAATTATGTTGTATACCAGTATTTCCCGAATGTATTGATGATTGCAGAAGAATCCACCGCGTGGCCCATGGTGACAAAACCCGTCCACGACGGAGGACTTGGTTTTTCGCATAAATGGAACATGGGCTGGATGAATGATTTTTTGCGTTATATGAGCATGGACTCGGTATACCGCAAATACCACCAGAACCTTATCACCTTTTCCTTCATGTATGCATGGAGTGAAAATTTCATCCTTGTATTGTCCCATGACGAAGTGGTGCATGGCAAATGCTCGCTGCTTAATAAAATGCCGGGTGATTACTGGCAGAAATTTGCCGGGCTCCGTGCGGCATTGGGTTATTTCATCGGGCACCCCGGAAAAAAGCTTTTATTCATGGGAGGGGAATTCGGCCAGTTCATAGAGTGGAAGTACAAGGAAAGCCTGGACTGGCATCTCCTGGGTTATCCGATGCACGAAAAAATGCACCGGTACGTGAAGGAACTGAATAATTTTTATTTGAAGCAACCGGCTTTGTATGAAGTGGATTTCCATTACGAAGGTTTTGAATGGATTGACTGCAATGATACCGAGCACAGCGTGGTTTCTTTCATCCGTAAAGGAAAGGACTGGCGGGATATGCTTATTTTTGTATGCAATTTCACCCCCGCGGCCCATGAAAATTACCGCATAGGCGCGCCTTTTCACACATATTACGAGGAAGTTTTCAACAGCGACCGGGATGAATACGGCGGCAGCAATGTGGTTAATGCAGGCAAAATCCATTCGGAAAATGTTCCGTATCATTGCAGGCCGTATTCCCTGGTTTTAAGGATACCACCGCTTGCAACAATAATTTTAAGGCCTGAGATCAAAAATTGAATTTCGGTCGTTATATTTTGCATTATATCAGCTTTTTCTGTTAACAATAATACAGGATTGTTTGCTCTGAAATATTCTGTTTAAATATGCATGGTGAAAACAAGTTTTTCATGTAACATACGGCCCGAACCCCGATATTGCTGCAATGTTGCATGAAAGCCAAAGTTCTTATCTGAATACAGGATGTGGTATTATGAAGCTTGATCACATATCGTTGACCCTGAATGATAAATCTGATGAATACTGTTACAGAATAAGGGCTGAAGTAAACGGGATTCCCGGGGAGCAATGGCAGGACGGCCTTAAATTCGTATGGCATAATTCTTCCTATTATTTGTGCAAGAAAAGCGAATTATTCATTAAGGACAATGAGATTGAGCTGATTCTGGAAGACAGCAGCGACATACAGAACGCCATTGACGCACTGAGCGATTCAATTTCAAAGGCCGATAAAATAGCCCGGAATTACGGAGTAACCAATATAATGAGCTACAGGCAGGCTATTAATTAATTCACTCATTATCATCTTCTACATATTCAACATATTAGTCTATTGGTCAGGCAAATAGAGAAGGGTCCAGATTATTGTACAATACCCGACCTTGCCATGATCTCTGCAATGCCTGTTGAAACCAGGAATATTATTGACAGTATTAAAAAGATCTTTCCTGTTGCGGAAAATGTATTATCGTGGTTTTCCTCTTCCGCACTCCCGGAGGAATTGTCAGTTTCCCCGACATTTCTCAAAAGAAGCAAGGAAATGCATAAGCCTGCGAAAGCAATAATATGTAACCACACGGGAATTCCTTCCCGAATATGCATTTCAAATGCTCCTCCAATGATTAATGCGGATATGTTTGCAACCGCATGAAAGAGCATTGAGGACGCAAGCGATCCTGTTTTATATACCAGGAAACCCATGCACAGTCCCAGTATGCAGGCAGGTATAACTTCACTGATTCCATTAAGGACATGGTAAGCTCCGAAAGTCAGCGCGGCTGTCACGAAACCATAGCTTTTGCTGCGACCTTCATAAGCCCTTTGTACAAATCCTCTGAAAAATATTTCCTCGCAAATGGGCGCAAGAACAATCATCCCAATGATGAGAAGCAAGCTCTGGTAAATGGAAGGGATTGATGGCTGAGGTGTTTGAATAACACCTGCTTTATTATCCAGAAGCATTTTTATGTTTTTCGACAGATAAAATGTAAAAGGCCAAATGGCTAAAGCTGAAAATATACTGATTAACTTGCTTTTAACCGATATTTTATTAAACCTGTATACCGTCTCCACCGGCCATCGGTTTATCCTTGCAAGCAACAGCGGCGGAAGGAGTATGTATACAAATTCATTGATCCATAAATTTGTTCCTGTCCCCAGTTTTGGCTGTAATAAAATACTTCCTGCAAGAGTTAAAACCGCAGTTATAAAAAACATGATATTGGCTTGGGTAATCGTGGGGGATTGCTTTTTAACCATAAAACCCTCCTGCGTATTTACTGCTTGAGAAATACATACAACCAGCCATCCGCGTTTTCGCATGTGAGTTTTAACAAGTACTCACCCGGAAGCAGCGTAGCTTCCAACTGATCGCATATTCTGCCCGTCTCATGGTGAACCAGACCTGTAAAGCTTGTATTTTTTCCAATGAGGTCTACACTGAAAATTCCCTGTTTTGAAGATGTATAGACCGATAAGCCGATGTTCGTGGCCTCATCAAGAGTAATGGTATAGATTACTTCGTCTTTACAGCTTTTTCCTGTTAGATCTGTTGAGTATATTTCTTCATACCCTTTCGGCGGATTGTTCGGTTCCCCGTTATGTATTTTATACAGTCTTTCAAATTCGGATGGTTCCCTGGCGGTTTCCACATGCCCTATAACAAGCTTCCCGTCAGTTTTCTCACTGGTAACGTATACCGAATACCTGCCTTTATCTAATGTTAAAGTGCTCGATATTGATGCGTTTCCGGTTAATTTCCAAACGGTATAATCAATCTCACTGCTATTGGTTCCCAATATTTCAGACTCGCTTACTATTTTTACCTTCTTTTCATTTGCAGCATTTGATTGAATAATTAGTTCTACAGTAGAAGGTACATTTAACTCCTTTGTGAAAACAAGGACATCGGTTCCGTATTGTTTACCCAGGTCGACAACCACTTTCTCAAACCTTGATGGAATATTAAATCCGTCCCCGGCCTTCGACAAACCATCAATAATAACCAGGAAGAACCCGACAAAAAGGATTGATATAAGAATTGAATAAATCGCCTTTTTCATATAAATACCCCTCAAACCGCCTGAATCGGGAGTAATATATTTTTATTCCAGCAAATCTCGGTAGTTAATTAAAATTAAATACATTTCAATAAATGTATAACACTTGTAAATTAATATTACTGTAACAAATTGCTTAAGGCAAGCACTTTTCTGTTACCTTCATTAAACATCCCGCGGTTTAATGAAGCAGGGCATGTTCACGCTTTCTTTCAAAGCTCCCTGATTTTTCTCGCAAACAGGCGGTTGGCGGCGTGTTTGTGATGCACCTCCGAAGAATTACAGTCAAAAATGTATTCACAGCAGCTGTAAAGCTCATTGCACCACCTCCCGATACCTGTGTTTTACTCAACACAAAATAATAATATCATAAAGTGATATGTAATAAATGGAGTGGTACGACAACAGGACTTAACCACGGGTTAAGCCCTGCGTGTATGGGTTTCAAAGCTTCAATATATCCTATATGAAGCAAAAAAGCCTCCGAAATCAGTTTTATGATCCCGGAAGCCCATGCTTTTATTTAACTGAAGACAGGTATAAATTAGGAATTGTCAACCGGCTTTATTTCTTGCTTACAATCCGGCACATTTACAGGAGGCATTCCCCATTATCTGCATATGGCAGTAATTATCGGATTACTACAACACGCTCTTCACAGATTGTTAAAAAAGAACGGCATCTGTTATTGAAGCGTTTAATATGCAGACTATCTCCCAAGAAACTTTTCCCTGAGTTTTAACGCAAGATCATCGTCGGACAGCGGCCTGCGATGGGTATTTTCAAGATAAATTTTCTTCTCGTTCTCGGGCATTATAAACGCCTTGTACCAAAGGAAGAAATCGGGACTGTCCCCATGCATCCTTAAGTATTTCCTCAATGCTTCAAGACTGTAGATAGTGCTTTTGACATTTGTAAGCCAGTCGGCCCTGTAAAAGTTTTTCCACTTTCCATGCTCACTTTCGGACATGGCGTTGAGGCTTTCCCTGTAATCCCATATTGACTGGGATGCATATACAAAGGCCAGCGGGTAATTGCCCTTTTCAAATTCAAAAAAAGATTTGCACAGGGAAATAAACCCTTTACAGCCCGAAAGGTGAAGTCTCACCTGGAACATAATATTATCCCTGAAAAATACGGCTTCTTCCCCCTGTAAACTGTTACAGGCACCCAGGCATTGCTGTTCCAGTTTTTCAAAATCAGCAACCGAATCAACCAGTTTGTCATAGAAGAATCTTACCTGTTCTGAAAAGGACAAATCTCCGGTCGCCCATAGTAAATCCTTTGCCGTTTCATGAATTTCTCCTCTTACCCAATGCCCTATAATCATCCGGACAGGGTGGTGGTAATACTCGTCTCCTGCTGCATCTGACGGATTGTTGCCATACCGTATCGCATATTTGAAATAATTCCTGTAGCAATCTGCTGCTTTTTCCCAGGCAGATGAAAAATAACGCCTGCAGAAATCCTCCAGGTGGGTTCCGGTGTCAATATCACCCTCGCTCCAAAGTTTATTTATTATATCGAGAAAATAAACATGCATCCGTATATTTCCGCAGTTTAACAACAGGTAGTGATCCGCTCCCGCGTCAAAAGCCTTAACCAGCTCGCTTTTTATAAAAGCAGGTTCGTTTGGCATCATAACCAGGTGGTTTGATGCCTGCAAATCATGAAATGTAATATGATAATACAGGCCATGGGGACCTGCATCTTTTTCGGTGGGAAGCGACCGGACTCTGGGGTTATGGTTTCCCTGTCTCCTGGACACCATCTCTCCATATCCGTTGTCTGACCATATCTTTATTACTCCATCGGGAATATCGATTAAACCCTGCATATACAGCTCTGTTATTTCACCGTAAAGGTAAGTGGAACATGGAGGATTTTCCACGTACTTGCAAAGCATCTCGTATTGCCTGTGCATAACGCGGCTTATTAATTCCCCGCGTTTTTCCGGTGTATTGTATTCAGGAGCATTCTCCCAGAAAGGACAGTCACCCTGCCCCCTGAAACCGAGTACCCAGACAACCTTTTTATCTTTTTGCTTCTTTATCGCTTCTTCCCACAAACCTTCATACAGCTCTTTACTTTCGTCATAACTTGCGGACTTGTCGGGATAGACCCGGAAAAACATCTCCGCTCCAAGCGGCTCTGCATGGTGGTGCGTTATATACAGTCCCATTTCTGATGCCAGTTCCCAATGTATTCCTGTCCTCGGGAGATCAGTTCCGGGTATCACCATGTTCCCGCCGCACCTCAGCAGGGTTTCAAAAACCGGCATCCACACTTCCTTTGGCGGCGGGTATACATCGGCCCATCCGATAAGGCATACCTCGTCGTTTACAAACCAGCCCCTGAATCGTACCCTTGGCCGGGGAGAAGTGTAGTCAACCGCCGGTATTTCAATTTTTTCTTTTCTTTCAGGCTCTTTCCCGGTCCAGAACCAGAACTTATCCACGCCAAGATACTTTTCACTTACATAAAGAAGTGCATATATAATTCCCAAATCATCGCATCCGGTTACATGCATTTTGCCCGTTTCTGAAAAGGTTATCTGAAAGCATTCTGGTTTTCCTGCAAGAGTTTCATCCCGGTCAGCGTATCGAACCACAACCGACACAGCTTCTTCATTATCCGCCACCATCGGCCTTACTCCAAAGACCTTTTCAAAATCCCTGAACAGGATGTCAACTGCATGTTTAACAGGCTTTGACATCGGATTCGGCAGGCAAAACAACGTATCTTGATTTAAAATAAAGCATTCCATTTATGTACCTCTCCCATAATCAAAAATAACTTAGCACCTATATTATTCTATACTTTCTGACAGCCAAATCCAATCCCCCTGCTGCAACATCTACCAATGAATCTTTTATTTTCTTGGCGTTTGCAAGATCATCCAGTCTCCACCTTATAATATCTTCAGCGCCAAGATCCTTGCAATCCTTAATCATTTTGTCCCACAGTGCCTCAAATTCCTCATCGGTTTTGAATAAACCATTTGCCAGCTTAAATTTACTACTACGTCCTTAATTGCGCTGATGTTAAGCTTCATGACATCATCAGGAGTGGAAGCAAAACGATCAGCAAATTCCATATCGCCTACCATTGTAAATGCATTATTTGCTTTTAAAAGTTGTGTTTAAGGGGCATGGCTGATTGGGTTGAAATTAAGGCCATTATGATTAAAAAATTGAATTATTTTATCATCACAATTCTTTTTATAAGTAAAATAATCGAGCAGGAGCTGAATAATTATTTTATTCAGCGTCCTATTACACCACTGCACGTATCATTCGGTATATAGCTGTTCACCAGGAATTATGTACAATCTGACACAGACCTTTTCCACCCATTATCTCAACTGCGTCGATATATATATAATTATTCCCGGCCTGCGGATTTTTGCTTTCATCAACCACAAGTTTAACTTCATGTTCACCTGCTTCAGGAAAATGCTTTGAAAAAAGGGTCTTTCTGAATTCCGGACAGTCCCGGTATAAATCTGTTATTGTCTCTAATACCCCATCTATAAAAATCTGAGCTTTACCGCAGTCGGCGCCTTTTTTCCCGATTATGCTGAACCCCGTACCATTGAACCTGAATAATACGCTGGAGCCTTTTTCATTGGATTTCCGGAGTGTTCTCCCGAAATTATTATAGTCACCGTCCTCCTTCTCCCAGCTGCCGATATAAATCAACCACCCGTCCTTGTCATCATAGCGCCTGCAAGAGGTGTTTCCCGATTCAACCGGCAATATTCTGAGATTTGCGAATTTTACATTATGATAACTGCAGCCGAGAGCCGCCTGTCCGCTTGAAATCTCGGCATCCTCAGTTCTTATGGCCAGACTCCCGTTTACAAAAGCCGAAATGGTATGCCTTAAAAAACATAATTCCACAGTGTTCCAGTCATTTTGTCTGAAGTTCACCAGCTTCCCTTCGCCCAGCGAACGTGCGCCGATCTTTAATTCCCAATCCCCTGAATTATATAAATATAAGGCATAACCCTGGGGTGGGTCGGTATTCTTCCATGTATTGTTTAACCTGCCGCATACCATTGCATATTCGGCATCAGGACCAAGTTTTACTTCTGCACAGACTTTATAGTCGGTCCATTCCAGGCTTCCGATTAGTGTATAGGGATCGGGGGTACTGCGATATACCCAGTCAAAAGGCTTTATATCGGCTGTAATTTTTTGCGTTATACAGCTTTTGCCGTTATCTGTGTCGGTTTCAAAAGCTCCACCCTGGTCAAGCGTAAATCGCGGCAATTTGCCAAAGGGATATCCTGCGAAATCATCATCGTACGGCAAGGGAAAACCAGTTTCCTTCGGAATTACATTTTCAGGTTTCCCTTTTTTCTGCCCTGTTGTATTCGTTATCGAATATATGGAATATGGTTCTGCAACAAGCCTGACAGAATTGTTAACCGGCTTTACAGGACCCGCCATGATAAACTGCTCTTTGCTGTTGGTTTTCCAGACATATAATTCCTTTAAATCAGCCGGAAATTTAAAAACATATTCCTTTTCATATCCCGATTTGTTTACGATTATAACGCTGTAATCAGGCTTTTCCGGTTGCTTCAGCGTTACATATCCACCCTCCTCATCGCATCCGCAGCCAGAATCAATGTATTTCCAGCCGGGTTTTATAAATTGCGTAAAATGCGCTATCATCCATAAACCCGGTTCAATTTCGTAGTGGCCGGTCCATGGCCATACGGCGGTCAAAATCCCTTTATAACTGAACGGTACCGTACCGTATTGTGATTCAATCAGCGGGTGAATTTCATACTTGACCATTTTACCCAACACGTACATCCTGATAATGCGCAAAGCCACGTCAAGTATACAGGCAAAGTCGTGCCGGAAAGGAGCGAGGTCCTCACCCACCCACAGCGGTTTTTGACTTTTTACGGCCTTGGGACAGCTTTCCTGGATGTAATGGATGTTCAAGGCATGAAGGGCTCTGTCAAGTTCGGGATCAGAGTCCACCAGGTCGGCAATTTCCCAGCCGATATTGCTGTCTGCAGCTACAAGCTTGACATTGCCGAAGCCGTCCCTGTCAAGACCCGGTCTTAACATATTTACAGTCCAGTCCCTGTTAAACGGGCCTTCATTTACATCAGGCCCGAGATAATCAAATTCAAGCCCGTAAATCTCCCTTGCCCCGCTAAGGAAATTTATATAGAACTTGTATTTTTTGCTGTCGTCGGTAATCCATCGGGGTGTACCCCACCTGAGAGCCTCAAGATAAATACCTGGGTTTATTTCTTTGGCTTTTTTGGCAATGACAAGCCCATAACCCCGCGTTATGTCAAAATCGGTTTCACTTCTCATGTGGCCTGGTTCTGTTCCTGAAGAGGTATTTACATCCGAACCTATTTCCACCTTTAAATGTTGTAAGCTTGCTCCAAAGAAAGGTTTGAACAAAAGGTTGAAAATGTCTTCCCTCTGCTCTTCCGGATAATCCATCAGAAGCTTGGACATACCGTTGCTTGTTATGCCGCCGATTCCTTCAAAGGTGCGGCCTTCATTCTGATCAATATTCACTTCAAATCTGTGTGCCATTGCTGCAACTCCCCCTGGCAAGGAAGGGGAAGTGTTGCCTTCCCCTTTTCCGAACAAGAAATTAATATTTACCTGCTTTTATATTCCTGGTAAGCATCATTATAAATTTTGGCAACATCATCTACACCCAGTTTTTTTATTTCTTCCACGAACTGATCATATTCACTGATAGGCCTTGTACCCATAATGAATTTATCAATGTTTTGCTTGAAGTAGTCCTGTATAAGAGTGCATTTGCTTCTAAGCTCACTTGTCTGTTGTTCGGTAAATTTCAGAACCGGATCAGCAGGTATGACCTGGTTTGCCTGTTCCATCTTTTCCCTCGAAAACATCCATCTGTCATCTTCAGGTACAGGATCACCGGGAAGAACATCCTTCAAATAACCCACCGGGAACTCATATTTGTCAATATAGTAAATCCATCCGTAATCCTTTACCAGTTCCTTACCATCCGGATTTGCCTGTCTTTTCATATGAGGAGTCAGCATGGGTCTGCCATCTTCATCAATAACAAAGGTTTCGCCATCAATTCCGAAGCTTGTCATAAGTCTTCCTTCATCACTGTATACCCAGTCTATGAACTTCATTGCCACTACCGGATCACTGATTTTTGAACTTATTACAATTCCACTGTTGGCCATAACGGCGGACTTCGCAAGTATTCCGCTTTTACCGGTAGGTCCCTTCGGAATGTTCATTGCCGCTACCCTTGCTTCCATACCGGTGCTTATATATGCGGCGTTGATCGACTTAACCCTGTCGATATAGTCAATTGTAAAAATTGCATTACCTTTGCTCATTTCTTCTTCCCATTGCTTTGTTGTTCTCAGTGCGTATTCCTCGTCAAGAATTCCTTCATCAAACAATTTTTTAAGCCATTCAACCATGAGTTTGAAATTCTTGTCCAGCGGCCCGTATTGGTACTTGTCTTCATCCCTGTTCAGGTAGAAGCCATATGTTCCTGTTTCATAACCGCTTCCCCAACTGTATGCCAGCCTGTTGACAAGATGTTCGCCGCCGTTGCGGTTGATAAATGCTATCATGTCAGGATATTTTTCCTTTAATGTTTTAAGGAGAGAATAGAATTCATCAAAAGTTTCAGGTTCTTTCAGACCTTCCTTCTTAAGAATATCCTCCCTTATCATGAAGATTTCCGACATGACATTTGTGGTAAGACGGGGCATGATATAAACCTTTCCGTCGGATGCCGAATAGCTTCTTTCAATATCGGGAATGGTTTCAAACGCCTTTTTGAGCGACGGTGTATGATCAAGGTAGTCGCTGTATGCAAGGAAAACTCCCTTTACAGCAAGTGAATTGATTAATGCATCATCCTTGCTTGTCCAGATTATATCCGGTATATCGTTTGTATTGAGCATGATGTTCAGCTTCTGTTTGTAAGCATCTCCCGCATCGGGAACGGCTATCAGGTTCAGTCTGACACCTGTCTTCTCTGTGATTTTCTGCAGAAACTGGCTGTTCTCATACCTTGTTACAGGGTATGAAGCATGCTCGCCTATTAGTACGTCAAATTCCACTATCTTGTCGGTTATCTTCTGGGAACCCTGTTCATTATTCTTTTGTCCGTCAGCCTGTTTTGTTTCCGGGCCAGGAGCCGTCTGCCTTTCAGGAACATTAAAGGTGCACGACACCAGCATCGGGAGGATGGCCGCAATCAGAACAACCGCTGCCAGCCTCATGATTTTTGATACTTTCCTTTTTTTCATGAAAAAAACCTCCTTATATATGTTTTATTGTTCAACCTTTGACTGAACCAATTAAAACTCCTTTTATGAAATATTTCTGAAGGAAAGGATAGACAATAATAATTGGAAGAATTGCAACTATAATGGTTGCATATTTTACGGTATCCGAAATCAGAAGATGAGTATCCTCTATGCTTACAACGGTATTTGCAAACGAAGTTTCCCCCGTTATCAGGATCTGTTGAAGGAAAATCTGAATGGGATACTTCTCCTTGTCATTTAGATATATCAACGGTGAAAAATACATGTTCCAGTGCCATACGGCATAAAACAAGGTTATTGTGGCAAGTATCGGCTTTGACACCGGCAGGACAATTTTAACAAGAACCTGTAACGGGTTGCATCCGTCAATGGCAGCCGATTCTTCAATTTCAGAAGGAAGTCCTTCAAAATAGGTTCTCATGACCATAAGATTCCATGTACCAATTGCTATCGGAAGAATCAGCGCCCACATACTGTCGATCAGTCCGAGCTTGTTTATCAGGATATAGTTGGGTATTATGCCTCCATTGAAGAACAATGTAAAAATGGTGAATACCGAGAAAAATTTCCTCCCGAACAGGTATTTTTTTGAAAGTGAGTATGCCATGGTGGTTGTCATTACCATATTTACACAAGTCCCCACAACCGTATATACAATTGTGTTTTTATAGCTAATCCATATATAAGGATTGGACAATACCGATTTATATGAGTTAAGGTTGAATCCGACAGGATAGAAACTTACCCTGTTCTGCATGACCGCATAAGGGTCACTTAACGATACCGATGCGACATGAAGAAACGGATATAATGTAACCAGTAACACCAATGCCAATATAAGATTAATAAAAGAATCAAATAATACTGAAGACAGGTTTGCCTTTTTCATACACAACACCTTTACCACAAGCTAACTTCATTCACTTTCCGGGCTATTCTGTTTGCAATGACAACAAGCACGAAGCCAATTACAGACTGGAAAAAACCTACTGCTGTCGAAAAACTGAATTCAGCCCCGACTATGCCCCGCCTGTACACAAACGTACCTATGACATCCGCGGTTTCATAAATGTTCGGATTGTACAGAAGGAGAACCTTTTCAAATCCCATATTCATTATTCCTCCGATTTTGAAAATCAGCAGGATCATAGCTGTGGGAATTATACCGGGGATATTAATGTAAAGTATTTGCTGCAGACGGTTTGCCCCGTCAATTTTGCATGCTTCATACAGCTCAGGATTAATCTGGGACAGTGCAGCCATATATAAAATTGAATTCCATCCTGTCTGCTGCCATATTTCGGTCGCAACAAATATTGTTCTGAAATACTGGGGATACAGAAGAAACTGGATTCTTTTCAGGCCGAAAAGGCTGATTATGTCATTGACAAGTCCGCTCAACGAGAGAAAATTCGTAACCATACCGCATATGACTACCGTGGAAATAAAATGAGGCAGGTAGCTTACAGTTTGTACGGTTTTTTTCCAAACGTCTGCTTTTGCTTCATTCAAACACAGTGCCAGTATTATCGGTGCCGGAAAAGTAAACACGATTGTATTCAGGCTTAACAGTACCGTATTTTTCAGTATCCTGTAAAACACAGGCAGGTTGAACAGTTCCAGGAAATGTTTGAACCCGTAATTTGCAGCCCAGGGACTTTTAATAATTCCGTCAAAAACATTGAAGTCCTTGAACGCTATTATCAGTCCGTACATTGGAAGATAATGAAACACTACATAGTATATAATTCCGGGAACCATTATAAGCAGTAAAAACCTGCTCCGTTTAAAACTCCTGTACTGTTCTGACAAATACAGTTTCAAGTTCGACATGGCTCTCATAATGCTGCACCTTCTTTATCAGCGGATACACAGATTATAAAATCAGGCCGTATCGAACGTAAATAGCAAAGTTCGGAGGTATGAAAAAATGCATGAAAACTTATGATTTATAAAATGCATAAATATATAACTATTTCTAGGTCAATATTTTTTTATCAACGTATTGTTCCTTGAACTGTCCCGGTGTCATATTCATGTGGGCCTTGAATATTTTAATGAAATAATGTGTGTTGTTGAATCCAACCGCATCGGCAATTTCAAATACTTTCATATCGGTATTCTTTAACAGTTCCACAGCATTATTTATCCGGGTCTGGTTAATGTAATCCACTATGCTGAGATTTGTATACTGTTTGAACAAACGTCCGGCATAGCAGCTGTTAAGATTTACTTCATCGGCAATAATATCCACCGAAATGGGTTTATTGTAATTTTTATTGATATAATCAATTATTTCTTTTACCTTTTCATTTGAGGTGTTATTTCTTTTTTCTTTTACTTTCCCGCATATTCTGTTCACAATTCCCGAAAAAATCCGTATACATTCGCTTTCCTTCCTGACTTGCATCAGTTTCGGGCATAACCCGCTGAAACCGCCGGTGTTTATAAAAACCTCATTTTCGGGTATTCCCAGTTCCACCATTAACTTTACAAGGGTATTCAGCAGTTGGAGCGCAAATATATAAATATGCGATCTCCGGACATGCTCCTGCCTGTATAAAACCGCAAAAATGTCTTTCAGTATATGCTCCGCTTTGTCATATTCCCCCGCGGTTATATTCTGAATCAACATCTCATCCAGGTCATAAGGATAATTAACCGTGCTCATATTTGAGTCGGCCAGTTCTTCATACAGGACCACTTCCCCGTCCCTGGCCGCCCGAAGCATCAGGGCTTTTGATGCCTCACGGTATGAACTGTTCAACGCGCTTGCATCATCAACGGTTTTTCCGACGCCTATACTGACTGACAGCTTAAGGTTTTTCAAAATGTTTTCTTTTATTTCAATGGCCAGCTTTACAGCAAGTTTAGATACCTCTGATATTGATTCTCCGGTTTTGCTGAAAGCAATTGCATATCTGCCGGTTTCAACGCTTGCAAAAAATCCTCCGCCATACCTGCTCAGCAATCTCATGGAAATATCTTCTATAGCATAATCAAGAAGTATTTTATCATCGGGTGCCAGAGCATTTATATATTCGATATCATCAGGTTCAATAACCAGTGCCGTATAATTATCGTACGATGAAAGACCGAAATAACTGAATTTATCTTCTATTTCATTTGAGTTGTAAATATTCTTTACAATCAGGTTTGTCAAAAACAGTCTCTCCATGCTCTTCTTGTTTTTGCCGGCTTCGGTTTTAAGATGCTTATTCTCATTCAGATATTCATTCAGGTACTTGCCTATAACCTCGTACTCATCCTCTTCAATCCTGTCAGACCTGTAGCCGATGAGATTCACAAGTTCCCTGACAGGTTTGTACAATATCCTGGAAACCGATATGGAGGCTGCAAAGCTTAAAACCAGCAGTATCAAAGAAATATAAAGCATAATCTTAATCGGCCTGTACATGTTTCTTGTTACCAGGTCAAGGTTAATTTCACTGATATACTTCCATCCGTATTTTGCAGATTCGAAAAATGATACAAGTATTTTTTGCTCATTGTCATTAGCCTGAAAACTTCCATGGGGGGTTTTCAGCAAAAGCTCCTTGTCAATATAGGGGAAATCCTGAATATTCTTAAATATGGCTTCGGGCTCGTTATAAGAAGTTATTATCATGCCGTTGGGATCAATAATTTTTATGTTGCGTTCCCTTTTTGTATCGGTATTCTTTACCATATAGTTAAAAAGCGAATTGGCATCAAGATTCAATACATAAGTATACAAATGATTCATTGTATTCAGCGGAAGGTTGATTACCACAGGAATGACCACTCTTTCACTGCCTGACAACGGCGGCAGCTTTCTTGCGGGCAGAAGGTAGTAATCCTTTTCCAGGCTCAGGGTTTCCAACCATGCTGAATCATAGAAATCATCCGGCTCAAAGCTGAATCCGGCCGAAGTATATATTATTTCAGGATCTTTTTCGTAATAATAGATCGAATATATAAAGCCGGATAACTGCATGATATTGTTAAGCCTGTCGTAAATACTCTGATGACTGAAAAAATCATCTCCATCTGTAAAAACCGAGGTTGTTTCGCTCTGTTCCATGCTGACCATAGCTGCTTTAATGGTGCTGTCCAAAAAAACTTCGTAGGTGGACACCACCTGTTTAAGCTCCTGTTCATTGTTCGAGGTTATCTCATACATGAAATATTTCTTGATGCACACAAAGTATATCAGGTAGCTTATAAGTATTAAAAATGACAACAAAGTGGTGAAATAAAGAGTAAATTTCACAAAAATGCTTTTCCTGTTGACCCAATGCCAATATTTCCTGAAAACAATCACAACTACCACCCTGCCTACCTTTTGGAATTTATAAGCTCGTCATATCTTGAGTTTAAGCTTTCAGACAGTTTCTCACGCTTTGAAATGTTTTCTTTCAAATATTCCAGGTAGCTTTCCCTGTCAATTGCACCAATTACATACTTCAACGCCATGGAAGTTTCAGTTTCCTTGAATCTTGGATTTAGCTGGTAGAAGGTAGCATATTCAGGTACCAGGCCCATACTGAAACAAACCGGATTGGTTATAAGGAGCTTACCCTTTCTGTGGTAATAATTAGCCCGTTCATTTTCTTCGGGATTGGTTCCCTGGTAAGCGCTGATTTCATCCCTGTAACTGTCTGATATTCCGAACAATTCCCTGTTTACCGCCTCATTTTGCTCTTCGGTCCGTTTAAGAAGCATCCGGTATTCGTCAAACTCGGTATAATGTATGCCTTCTATTCCAAGATTGCAAAAAAGCACCATCTCCTTGGAATTCATCCTGTCCAGGAAAGCAAGTGCTGTGTCATAATCTGCATTTTTCGTAACAAGAAAAACAGCGTTCTTTGAAATCTGGCTCCCGGGACCGTTATAACCATATGCTTCGGGCATGAAATTCCATACCCTGCCTTCCGGGTCGCTGGGACAGAGAATCCACTCCAGCCTGGCATCGGGTATGTGCTTTTGCAATTCCTTCTCCAGGGATATTGTTTCTCCTGAATATCCTCCAATCATACCTGCTTTTCCGAAAACAAACTTATGCTCCGCCCTGCTGAAGCTTGTGAACTCCTTATCTATCAATCCTTCGCTGTACAAGTCCCTGATATAGTCTAAAAATGAAAGGTATTCGCTCTGGGCTTCCCTTATTTTCACTTCCTTATTTAAACCAGACATGTCATAATGAAGCGAGTTCCATAAGTAATCAATTTTAAATGCACTGCCGAATATACCCCCCAGGTGGTTCAACCTCCAGGATGTAATACCCACGGTATCGTCCTTTTTATTCCCATCGGGATCATTGTATGTAAAAGCTCTCAGAACCTCCCTGAACTCATCCAGGGTTCTCGGCTGCTCAAGTCCCAGGGAATCAAGCCAATCCTGCCTTATTATCACACCATACGGGTCGTAGCTGGTAACACCGGGAATTCCGAAAACCCTGTCATCCCCCAATACCTTTACCATGGCAAGAAGAGAAGCCGAAACATTTATCTGCACATTGGGCATTTTTCCAATGTCAATTTCCCTGATTAAACCTTTTTTCGCCCATAATGAAAGGTTTTCTTCCCCCAGCCAGTTTAGCTGCACAATATCCGGCATATCACCTGAAGCCATCACTACGTTTAAGTGTTCATTATAGCTGGTCGCCGAGGGAGTTTCAATTTCAAGTTTCATGTTCAGTCTTTTTTCAAGCTCTTCTATGAAAGAATTTCCTTCATTTTCGAAAGCATCACCCATTTTCAGCATAATTGTCAACTGCGGAACGTCCAGAATTTCTTCTGCTTTATAACATCCACCAAGCCCAAGTAATAATACTATTGCAAAAAGAACAAGGGTCTTCCGGTTTATCATTTGCAAGAATCCTCCCCTTGACAGGCTGATACCCCTGTTTTTATTATCATGCAATTGGGTCATGATGTAAATGTAAAAAAAAATACGTATAAATTTTCTTATAAAAAGGAATCCGGATTAAATCCTTTCCTGACTTGGTTTTATGAATTCCTAAGTCACCGGCGTTCCTGGTAACAACGATTGCAGCCGGTGCCTCTACAATCCTTCCCGTTTCCACCGGATCTGACAGCAACCAATCGCCCATTAGAACAGCGTTTCGAATGGCAGCATCTGCAATATATATTTTTATGATTACTCGAGTTTATATCCATAAGCCTGTTGTAAATCAGAGTTTACTGATCATATTATATTCAGACACGTATACTATCCGACGATACAAATTTGAAGCGAATTAAAGTTTTGGGCAGACAGACTGCCAGTTCGTCCATCTGCCCATAGCCAGCAGATCAGAATGATTTATCCACACCTTCCAGGTGTTGAGCTTCGGGGGCCAGTGTAATACTGTTAATTATATGATCGATTACCTCGGGTGTTACGGATTCATCAAAACTGATGTACTCAATACTTATGCCATATTTTGCGGTTATGTCTGCATTATATAGCCATACCAGATGATTAAAGAATACTGAGCCACCTTCTGTTTCTGTACGAATTACATAATAAACTGCTCTGTTTCCATTCAAGTTTATTTCGCCTTTAAACTCATGCAGCATTTTATTATGCCTTTCCATAAGGGATTCCTTTGTATATTCCTCCGGACGCATATCAACTTTTCCGCCGGAGGAAGCTCCAACGGTTAAACTCCCCATTCCATAACAGGTATAATACCCATCCCATTCTTCCACATCACCGAAATCATTCGGGACACTGATAGTAACATAACCAAACTTCTTAGAAGTAAAATCCGAATTATTGGTTGCACCGGTATTTCCACTTGAGCTTTCAGCGGGAGCAGGTGTTGCTTCCACTGTTGGAGTCGGTGCAGTCGTTGGTGTTGGGGCAGACGTAGGTGTAGGTGTTGCTGTCGGTACAGGGGTAGGCGTTGGTGCAGCTGTTGGTGTAAGTGCTGGCGTAGGCGCTGAAGTTGGTGTTGGTGTGATTATTGCCTGTACCGTAGGTGTAGGTGTAAGGGTAGGAGCAGCCTCCTTAGCAGGGGTGACCTTTTCGGAAGAAGGTGTGTCCTTTTTACCGCAGGCTGCAAAAGTGAATATTATAACAAGGGTCAACACAAATGCCAATAATTTTTTCATAATACATCCTCCATTCATATGTGTAATGGTATAATATTGTTGACATAACCAACTTATCAGTAAGATCGTTGGTAAAATCGTCCTTTGCATGAAACACACTTTTTTCGACATGAATCATTACTAACGCCGCAGGTGTTTAACGGGAAAATGATTCTAATGACTGATTTTTTGAATTTAGTTAACCGTTTTGAAACAAAGCGCCGTACAGCCCGGAAAAAATCTGCTTTGCCGCTGTGCATTTATTTGATGAACATAAACCGACAACATGACTTAGTACCATCAATTATTCAGATTGGAATTATTATGCGAAAGTCTTGTCGCGATCGCATTGCTACTATTCGAGTTCCGGAATGTAATAACACACTTTTGGAGGTACTTAACGGAATGCATATCGGCAGGAGATGCAGCAGAAAAATGGGGAGTAACGCAAATAGAGTGTCTGTTCCATGCAAAGATGGATGTATAGAAAATACAGAAAAGGTGGAGAATATGCGGCTCATGCCTGAAGGTGCGAAAAAGCCGAAAGATGCCCGCTGTACAAAGAAAATAACCGAATTTAATCCGGTATTCTTCAACGGGAAAAAAACGGAACAAGAACCTGCTCTGCGCCCGTTTGTTAAATGGGCAGGCGGGAAAAGCCAGCTGCTTCCGCGGATAAGAGAGAAATACCAAAGAGCACTTAAGATGGGCATAAAAAAATACGCCGAACCTTTTGTTGGCGGCGGAGCAGTGCTTTTTGATATTCTTCCGTCGCACGATTTTGAAAAGGTCTATATTAGTGATATAAATGCCGATCTTATCAATGCATATAGGATTATAAGGGATTATCCGGCTGACCTGATCAGAGAGCTTTCGGAGTTCGAGACGATTTATCTTCCTCTTGGCAGGGAAAAAAGAAGTGCTTTCTACTATGAAATGAGAAGGGAGTATAACGAAATCAAAGTTAACCGGAACGAAAACGATAATATCAGAAAAGCAGCCCTGATGATATTTCTAAACAGGACATGCTACAATGGTCTTTACCGGGTCAACAAGAAGGGACATTTCAACACTCCCGCCGGTGATTACGCCAATCCAACTATATGCGATAGAGACAACCTTACGGCGGTTTCAAAGGCACTTCAGAATGTTGAAATCGTTTGCGGGCAATTTACCGACTCCGAGAGCTTCATTGATGAAAGCACATTGGTGTACTTCGACCCGCCATACAGGCCTCTGAGCACGACATCGAGCTTCACATCTTATACCGAAGGGGACTTTGACGACGATGAACAAAGGCGGCTAGCAGCATACATAGACCACCTTACTGAAAAAGGCGCCAAGATAATCGTCAGCAACTCTGATCCAAAAAACCAGGACCCTGCGGATGAGTTCTTTGACAAGTTATATGAAAAGTATAAGATCGAGCGTGTCAAGGCATCACGTATGATAAACAGCAAAGGAAATTCAAGAGGTAAGATTAGCGAGCTCTTGATTACAAACTTCTAAGAGCTTTACTTTGATGGAGTCAAAGCTGAAATATAACAAGGGCCGGTCCTGTTGGACCGGCTCTCATTATAACAATCCTGTTTTATTGTTCTGGTCGGGGTGAGAGGACTTGAACCCCCGGCCCCATGGTCCCAAACCACGTGCGCTACCAACTGCGCTACACCCCGATTTAAGCTGCGGATTTTATTTTACAACATATCTTGTTTTTTTGCAACGGTTTTGTCAGAAAATTTGCAATGCAAATTATAGAAGTTAATTGTCAAAGCAAATGCAGCCACAGGTAGCTGCCTGGTCCTGCAAACCGGTATTTTTAATGCAAATGCAGCCCTGCTGAAGAAAACCGTCTCCGACATTGCAAACGGAAATTTTTACCCGAATTCCTATTCTTCACAGCTTATTGCATTTCCGTTGCATTTTCTTTAATGGGGCTGCATTATTTCAACCTCTTTATGGACACAATGCGCTATGTGCCGGACTCCCGCCGTTCTTCAATTCAACGCGGACAGAGGTTAGCGCTCGTTACACCTTGTTATACTACAACGCCCTTCTGCAGCATTATATTTGCGTAAAGCGCACCTTCTCCGGTGGCAATAATCGCATAGGCTTCAGATGCTTCCTCGTAGAACTTGAAGCGTTCAAGATGAGATATGGCACCTGCACCGCGTTGATCATATTTCTTAACTATATCTGCATAGTCATCCCATATTGGTGTTTCCACTTTATCTCCCGGAACCTTCTGCATAAGCAGAACGGGATGTTCCACATAGGTATCCAGCGGAAACAGGGTAAGGATTGCTTCAAGCAACTCACATGTCCCATGCCCGTCCATGCGGATGACCCTGGCGTTTTTCCCCACCGACTCGGACGGAAAATTGCCGTCGGCAATCACGATTCGGTCACCATGCCCCATTTCGCACAGTACTTTTAACAGTTCTGGTGAAAGTATCTTTGGAATTCCTTTTAACATAATTCCGCTCCTTCCCTGTTTTAATAACAAGCAGCCAATATCCCGAAATAAACCGTTTTCTTCGCATAAACCACACCGGCTTTTACAGCAGCAGAATCAGAATATTGGCTGCCTTTTAATCAAGGATTGTAACAGGTGTTTTTGCCGGAAACTTAAACCGTTATTTTTCCGTCAATGTCCCATAAATCTTCCCATCCCCCGGCGCCTTCCCACAGGAATACCTGGCCTTTTATAAGGCGGCAGTTCCTGTCTTCCAGCCGGATGGCTTCCATTTCCTCTTCTGTCAGCGGGTCTTCGGTTACGCAGGTCAAGTTGGCCTTATACTGGTGTTCCTTTACTGAAAACGGTATGGGTACCTGTCCTCTTTGCACAGCCCATTTCAGGCAAATTTCGGCAGGATGCACCCCATGGGCCTGTGCCGCCTTCACAACAGCAGGCAGTTCCATATCCACAACATCATCTTCGGTGCGGTCACGCTCGGGGCGCGATGGAGATCCCAGCGGGCAATATCCGAAGGGCAGGATGTTGTGAGAAACTGCATAGTTAAACAATTCGGGCTGCTGGAAGGAAGGATGCAGTTCCATTTCAAGTACGGCAGGCTTTATCCTGCACAAAGGAAGTACAGCGTCCATTTTCGGGACTGTCATATTGCTCATTCCGATATACCGTACCAGCCCTTTTTCCACCAGTTCCTCGCATTGCCTCCATGTATTCATGAACTCATCCACTGAAAACGGCCTTGCGTCCGGATTGCGGTAATCGGCGTCGCATCCCGGAGCATGGTAATTTGGAAACGGCCAGTGTATAAGATATAAATCAAGGTAATCAAGCTTCAGATCCTGAAGGCTTTTCTTGCAGGAGATGAGGACCTTGTCGTGCATGTCATTCCACACTTTTGACACGACGAACAGTTCCCTGCGGTCCACAACTTTCTCCTGCATTAACCGTTCGAGGACCTCTCCAATCTGAGCCTCATTCTGGTATACCGAAGCGCAGTCTATCAGCCGGTATCCGAATTTTACCGCACCGTATACCGCTTCTGCCACCTGCTGCGCATTGTATTTGTCAGATCCGAAGGTCCCCAAACCTATGCAGGGGATTTTTTCTCCACTGCTCAGTGCTCTTTTGGGTATCTTATCCTGATCTATTTTCACTTTTCTCTCCTCCGTTTTCCTATTAGTCATTGAATACTACCGCAACTTTTCCGCAATTTCCTTCTGCCATTAGTTTATATGCTTCTCCGGCCTGATCAAGCGTAAACTCATGGGTGATAAGCTTTTCGGGATGGATTCCCCAGCGTACCAGGCGTTCCACCAGTTCTTCCATCTTCCACAGCGATGTTACCCATGAACCGTAGATGGTTTTCTGACCATGAATAATATCCGGGCTTGGCTGGAAGGTGCAGGTTCCTCCCTCTCCTACGAATGCAATCTTACCCCATTCCCTTGTCGCACGAATTGCCAATTGTCTTCCGGGGTCACTGGCGCTCGCATCAATTGCCCGTTCTACTCCTTTTCCCCCGGTTACCTCATAAATCTGCTCCAGGGTGTTATCTCCGGGTTTGAATACGTAATCTGCCAGTCCAAGCTGTTTTACCAGGTTAATCCTGTAATCATTCATTTCAACACCAATAAGTTTATTGGCTCCCATTGCTTTTGCTATCATAAGCGCAGCCATTCCGACAGGGCCGAGGCCAGTTACCAGGACCGCGTCATTACCGCAAACGCCTATCTTCTCGATTGCCTCATATACGGTTCCAAAACCGCAGGCAACCTGGGCACCGTCTTTATAAGTCAGTTCATCAGGCAGTTCAATTAAATCCTTTTCTTCTGCCAGTATATAAGGAGCCATACCTCCGTGGCGCTGCCAGCCGTATGCCTGGCGGTATTTGCTTTTACAGGAAATATAAAAGCCTCTCCTGCAGTCATTGCATACACCGCATCCCGAAATGTGGTAAACAATTACCCTGTCGCCTTTTTTAAAGCGTTTGAGTCCTTCTCCCTCTTCAACAATAATACCGCATGGCTCATGGCCTGCTATGGTCCCCGGTATATATCCTTCGGGACCTTTGCCTGTATGCTCCCTGTAAATGCAACGAATGTCACTGCCGCAAATCGTGGTTGCCTTTGTTTGAATAAGCACCTGTCCGTATCCCGGCTTCGGAATGTCAAACTCTCTTATTTCCACCGTGCTGTTTCCAGGGAGTATTGCTCCTTTCATTTTCCCCTGAATGCCCATATTTACACACCCTTTCCCAAACATTTTGAAAATTAATGAAAGCGAATAATAATCCGTAGAACAAAATTTCAAAGCGATAGAATCAATTCAGCCTGTAATTTCTGCACAATGCTACAGCTTAATTATACTTCTCCGGTGTTTAAATTAATATAAAAACACGACATTTATATGAGATTCATGTCACGTTTTTATATATTTCATGGTATAATTTAAAGGAGATCAAGAATAAAATGCACCGCACTTTTATTCTTCGGTTTTTTATCGAAACCTATCAGTTTGGAAAGAGGAAATTATGAGAATAACTTATTCGGATGTAGATTTCAATTTTACCCTGGACGGTGTTTCATTCAGCGCACCGAATATAATTTTTGAACGTTTTACCAGGACCATTCCCTCCCACAGCCATGGGAAAGGATGTTTTGAAATTCATTACATTCCGTTTGGCTATGGCAGGCTGATAGCCAACGGTGCTTATTATGATATAACACCGAATACGCTTTATGTTACCGGTCCCCATGTAGAACATGCCCAATTCCCGCTGCCCCATGATCCGATGCATGAATACTGCGTTTATATTAAAATGATAAAATCCGCACAAAAAATAAACTCTCCGTTAATGAACGCCTTTATTTCCACGCCCTTCTGGTTTGGAAAGGACAATCATGGAATCCACGCTCTTATGAAGCAGATGTTTAAAGAACTGGAATGCAAGTACACCGGCTACCGGAAACAGGTTGAATTAATGCTGGCACAGCTGCTGATATACCTTGTCAGAAATTATGACAATGAAAAGCATGCCCGGGATCATTTGGCCCCGGGCAATCTTATGGACAGTAACTCCATTATAATAGAGGAATATTTTCTTTATGAATATGCTTCCCTTTCCCTCAATGATCTGGCAAACAAGCTGGGACTCAGCCCCCGCCAGACACAGCGCCTGATATGGAAATATTACGGGAAATCATTCCAGCAAAAAAAGGAAGAAGCGAGGATGTCCATGGCTTCGCTGCTATTGAAGGAAAAGGATCGAAGCATTGCGTATATTTCAGACACCCTTGGCTATTCTTCCCCCGAACATTTTTCTGCCGCATTCCGGAGATATTATAAAATGAGTCCGAGCGAATTCAGGAAAATAAACCAGTGATCAGGCCTTAATCCACCAGGATCTTGAATACTACCGGCTTGTCACTTTTTACTTTTTCGGTGGTAATTGTAAGAGCTTCTTCGTTTCTTTCCCAGCGCGGCTTTTCATCAAAGCCCAGGACTGAAACATCCTTTATGATCCCATGAAAATGCGGAAGCTTTGAAGCATCCTTTTCTGCAAGGGACTTTATTTTAACAACCCCGTTTTCAGGATAGGACAGTACGCAGGCATAGATGCATGAACCATTTACCGTAAAGCGAATATCTTCAGGTGTAAATTGTTTAGAGCTTACGTCGGTAAACTGACCCTCTTCAACTTTGGTAGGACCTTCCCCGTAATAACGCCATACCTTGCTGTCATAAATTGCTTCTCCGTTAGTCTTTAACCAATCGCCGATTTCAAGCAGTATTGCCCTGTCTTCGTCAGGTATCGTTCCGTCGGCTTTCGGACCGATATTCAGAAGCAGGCATCCGTTTTTGCTTACGATGTCCACGAGGTCGCAAATAATTTCGGTTGCCGACTTGTACCGGTTATTAACGGTGTAACACCAGGAATTTCTTGCAACAGCCGTATCGGTCTGCCAGTAATATGGTTTCTGTTCGGAAAACTGTCCGCGTTCAACATCGACTATCGCGCTTCCGAACATGAAGGCTTCATGCTTGTATGATATTGCTACATCGATGCCCCATTCCTTAGCCCTGTTGTAATAATAAGCTGCGAATTTTTTCAGGTATGGTTTAACGGCGCTGTGCTGGATCCACCAGTCGAAGTATACAAGCTTCGGACGATACCGGTCAATAATTTCACATGTACGCAGAAGCCAGTCCTCGAGGAACTCCTGTGACGGCTCAGGTTTGCTGAACAAATCATGATGATTGGGTTCGGGCATGGCAGGCCAGTAGAAATCCCCGCACACAAGGGGTTCCTTTATGTCACTGTCAAATTCCTTCCCATGACACATGAAAAACCAATGCTCAACCCTGTGCGAGGAAGCACCGAGTATCAGGCCCCTTTTTTCAAAAGCTTCTTTCAGCTCTCCCAGCACATCTCGTTTCGGTCCCATTTCATATGCATTGAACCGGGAAAGCTCGCTTCTATACATCTGGAATCCGTCGTGATGCTCCGCAACAGGAACAACATAACGGGCACCGGCCTGTTTAAAAAGTTCTGCCCATTCATCGGCATTGAATTTTTCAGCCTTGAACATAGGTATAAAATCTTTATATCCGAAATTCCTATGTTCCCCGTAGGTCTCAATGTGATGATTGAACTCAGGTGAGCCCTGAATATACATGTTTCTTGAATACCACTCGTTGTTGAATGCAGGCACAGAGTAAACACCCCAATGGATGAATATTCCGAACTTTGCCTTGTTGAACCAGCCGGGCGGAGTGAAGCCGAACAAAGAATCCCACGAATCCTTGAACGGGCCTCTTTGTATTACATCCTCGATTTCTTTAAGATACTTTTGCCTGTCCATATTAAACCTCCTTGTTTTTCCTTAAATAAATCATTTTTCTAATCGGTCATGGATTTTTGTTTTCCAGTTATGCAATTATCTGCATCCTTTTTGATTTTATCGGCCATAAACATCCATACAGGGTTCGGGCAGAAAGCATTCGTCATAGTGTGCTGCCTGCAGCAGACTGAACCAGAAACACAAAGGTTTTCAGAAAACTTTCACCATTGTCACGTTTACCCCCGGTATTTCCCCCCTGAAATTACATACCGGGAGCCATTAAATCATAAGTACGTCCTCTTTCGGTCTCAAGTTCCATTATTTCTCCCGCAGGTTTCCTTATGCGGCATACACCGCCGTTGTTTGAAAGGACGTAAGCCCTGACAAGTTTTCCTTCCTTCCATTCAAACTCCAGTTCAAATCCGCCGCGTGCCCGTAATCCTTTAACATGGCCGTTTGCCCAGGCTTTTGGAAGCGCGGGCAATAATTTTATCATTCCGTCATGGGACTGAAGCAGCATTTCAGCTATGCCTGCAGTTCCTCCAAAATTACCGTCAATTTGGAACGGAGGATGATTGTCAAACAGGTTCGGAAGCGTTGATTTTTTCAGAAGTTCCAGAACATTTTCATATGCTTTCCCGGCATCTTCCAACCTTGCCCACATATTGATTATCCATGCCCTGCTCCATCCGGTATGGCCTCCGCCATGGGCAAGCCTTCTTTCAAGTGTCACACGGGCGGCTTTTGCAAGCTCCGGGGTCTTATCCACCGATATCTGTTTTCCCGGATGCAGCGCAAAAAGATGGGAGATATGCCTGTGCCCGGGTTCTGCCTCTTCATAATCTTCAGACCACTCTTTGATCTGGCCGTATTTACCAATCTCGGGCTTTGGTATTCTTTCAAGCACGGCTGCAAGTTCACCTGCAAATTCCTTATCCATATCAAGAATGGACGCGGCCTTAATGCAGCTTGTAAACAGTTCGCGGATTATCTGGCTGTCCATCGACGGGCCCTGGCATATTCTTCCGCTTTCGCCGTCAGGGAGTATATACGTATTCTCCGGTGATACCGACGGGCTTGTTACAAGTCTCCCTTTTTCATCTTCAATCAGGTAGTCCAGCAGGAATTCTGCCGCTTCCTTCATCGTTGGGTAAGCTTTTGCAAGAAAATCATTATCGCAGGTATATTCATAGTGCTCCCAAAGATGGAGGCACAGCCACGCAGCACCCATGGGCCAGTATGTTGCACCGAAATATATATCCTGTGGAGCGGTATCACCCCATATGTCGGTATTATGGTGAGCCGTAAATCCACGGCAGTTATACATCACACGTGCAGTCTTCCTTCCGGGCTCACGCATTCTTTCAATGTGATCAAAAAGCGGCAGGTGGCATTCCGGCAAATTGCACACCTCGGCCGGCCAATAATTCATCTGCGTGTTGATGTTTATTGTATACTTGCTGTCCCATGGAGGAAGGTAATCCTTGTTCCATATGCCCTGAAGGTTGGCCGGAAGGGTTCCGGGACGGCTGCAGGATATCAGAAGGTAACGTCCGAACTGGAAATAAAGGCTTACCAGGCCGGGATCATCGTGACCGGCTTTAAGCCTCTCAAGCCTTTCATCGGTGGGCAGGCCGTCAGGACCGTCACTGGCCTCACCTTTCGTTATCTCTAAAGAAACGCGGTTGAACAGTTCTTTATAATCCTCAATATGATTTTCAAGCAGTTCATCATAGGTATATTTTTCAGCTTCCTCCAGGATCCTGAAACTCTCCTGTTCGTAATCGGCATGCCTGAATGATGAAGCAACAGACAGCAGGACAATCAAGCTTTTTGAGTCCTTTACAATCAAGTGTTCACCTATGGACTGAATGCTTCCGTCTTCCGGGATGATGCGCATTACCGTGCAGTAATTAACAGCACCTTCCCCGCCGCAGCTTCCGGACATCTTCAGGGTATTCCCGCCGATGCGGTCCACTTTTTCAAAATACCGCGCCCTTCTTAATATCGTTCTGAATGATATGCTTCCGCTGCCTTCAGCCTTCATCCTGATCACAAAAACCTGCTGAGGTGCACTTATAAACATTTCCCGGGTATACAAAGTGTCCCCTGCCCTGTATTCCACCCTGGAGACCGCGTTATCTATGTCCAGTTCTCTCCTGTAATCCGATGGATTATTCTGAGCTTCGAAATGAAAGTATATCTCCCCGAGAGGCTGGTAATGCCTCTGACTTTCCGGGACCCCCGATAAAGCAACGGCGGCCAGGTCCTCGGCCTCTTTTATTCTTCCACTTGAAATCAGATCACGAATTGTCTGCAAGTTGCGAAATGCGTCAGGGTTGTTTCTGTCCCTGGGTCCTCCGTACCAGATACTGTCTTCATTCAGACGTATAAGCTCATTCTCAACCCCGCCGTAGATCATCGCGCCAATCCTGCCGTTTCCGAGAGGCAGCGCATAATCCCAGCCGTTTCTGATATTTGCCGGCTTGTCGTACCACAAAACATTTCGGGTTTTCTTCCTGTTTACTCCGGTATCCGGCATTTTGAAACACCTCCGCTTATCTGGCTTTATATACGCAGGTTTTATTTTATGCAAAACAGTGGTTGCAGATAAAGAAATGTTGACAATTTGATTATACTTTCACGGGTTTTTTTTTAATATAAAAACCCGACATCTTTGTTATGGAAATGTCGTATTTTAATATCCATATATGCCGCGGTTTGCTTAAGGCGGTATATGCGAGGCTTTCGGAGAATGCATCGGGAAATGGATTAATACTGCATCACAAAAAACATGCAGTAATTACTCTTTTCTGACAGGGATGACACCCAAAAGCATGTTTACTCGTTGTATTCTATTGCTTCCAGGTAAATAACTCCCATGGCTTCGTTGACTGAATAAACATATCGTGATATTACATAGCCTGAGACCGAGTTAACCTCATTGATAATTCTATGAATGTCGATTTCATTATAGTTATCGCCAAGATACCTGATGGTCAGATCGGTTTTCCTGTTTTCGACCAGCTCTGTAATTGCAGCCCGGAAATCCTCCGTATTCTTATATATCAGGTTGTTTTTAACAAAATAATTCTGTTCTGTCGAAGTACAGGCCGGATAATTATTCCTGTTCCAATAGTGATCCCTTCCTATATCCGCATCGGATAAGTTGAAATAATCATACCTGATGGTGTTTCGCTTGTAATTTGATACGGGATCGTCCCATGTTGTATCAACATGGTAAAGCTCACCGTCAATGCATACCATGTTCCACGCATGTTCTGTCCGGTTTGCCGAACCTACGACAATACGGCACGGAACACCTGCCCTGTTCAGAATGAGAGCCATAAGCTCCGAATAAGCCTTGCAGACGGCAATCCCGGTTTCCAGGGCCCCCAGCGCGCTAAACGACGAAGGGGCAACCTCCTGGTTCTCCCTTGTATCATATTCAAGGCGGGTTACAAGGTAATCATGTACCGCCTTTACTTTTTCATAATCGGTCATGCCCGGTGATATTATCCCGGAAATAATTTCATCCACCAACTGCCGAAGCTTTGCATCACCCGATGCGGTATTTGCATACCTCGGGTAAAGAATCAGTGTATAATTGCTGCCGTACTGCCAAAGCTCAATGGAATACTCATGCAGAAACACGCCGGTACTCAGCTGAACCCTTTCCAGGACATATTCAAGGTATTCATGGTAGTTGCTGTTCTTCTGCTTCTGACTAATCGTCAGCTCTATTTTCTCGTCATGCCCGACAAAAGCTTTTTCAAGCTTCGAAAGGTTATCAAACCATTGATCAATAAGCCTGTTCCTGTTATTGGCAAACAAAGCGGCAAGATTCTCGTGTTTAATCATGCCCTGCTCGTACAAACAGATTAACAAAGGCTTGTTATGCACCCTGTGATTCAGAAACATGGCTCTCCACGAAAGCTGTGAAAGGCGCTCCCGCTTAAGCAGATTGCTGATTAGCACCTCTTCACCGGGTACAAGCAGACCTGCCTTAAGTGCGGTACTGCCCACTGTATCCCAGGTAAAATCCCTGCCGTTTTTATCGCTGTAACCAAGTGCCCTCAGCAGAAAAGCCAGGTATGATTTTTCATCAGTGTAGTCACGGGAACCAAATTTATTATTCCCGATACCGTTTGTAAGGCCGGTTTGGTATAAATACCCGATATATGGATTCGCCCAGTCGGGAACGTCGGAAAACGGGTGGTACAATCCTGCGGATCCGGCATACTCTTCTGCACCCAACAGCCTTACAAGCATTACCGCACCTTCAACCCGCTCCGTGAATTTATCCAGCATGAGATTGCCGTCGCTGTTGCCACGAAGCACATTTAGTGCGCTCAGAGCCTCGGTGTGAGGTATGCTTTTGAGATATTCAATGTTTTCCCCGGTCAGCCTGCCGTCGAAAAAAACATCGCGGCGCAAATGTACAGGGTAAAGAACTTCAATGTTTGTGGACAATGGCCACGAGACCTGCCTGGCAGCTTTCAACCCTGCATCGGACTTGCTTTCGGCAGATGCTGCAATGTTGACGTTAATGAAAAATAAAAAGGATAGCAAAAATACAACTATTGATTTTACGCTTTTTCTCAAAAGTACACCCCTGTTTATTCCACAAAAACTAATCATTTTCCGGTTTTTTATACAAATCGGTATAAACCGGCACGATTTATTATACCATGATTAATTGCTTTTGCATAACGTTTTCCATAAGTGTCATACTGGCGGATAATATACTGCATTACTATTCAGAGGTACCGGTATGCAATATCCGTTTTCGGGCCCTGCTTCGGGCGTTTTGCCTCCTCGGGCAGGAAAGCACGTACTTATGCACATTGCTTTGAGTCCAAACACAAACAAAGCCCTCCGTGATAAAGCTTTTGCCTTTCTACGGATGGGCCTGTCATAATATCAATCAAAACAGCAGAATGATGCAGGTTCCAAAAAACCTGTTATTCTGATTCTTTCCTGCTTACATTATATATTTTGTCAAGGTTGGCGCTCAATTGCTTGTAAAGAACATCAGCAATACCAAGTCCTGTACCCTTTGCGTTGTTGACAAGCTCTTCATCGAGCATTTCTTCAAATATTTCCCGGGCATAACTCTTGGGAAAAAGCTCGCTTTCGGGTACTGTCCTTTTCATTTGCTTGAACATCATGCCCAGAAAAATACCCTCGAAATCCTTGCAGGCTTCCTTCAGTTTCTCTTTATCACCATCGGTATATGCCCTGGTCAGGACTTCTTCAAAAGCCTTTTCTTCTCCAACCTGTTTTTGCGTTATGCTGCTCTGCAGATTTATCGTACCAATACCGTCTATTTTCATCGGTAACTCCTTCAATACTTATTCGGGTTAATTCATATAACCAGTAACCTGGCAGACCTGTTTGTCAATATCGGGATAATCCTTCATGCAGCTGCATTACCTTTTCAGGTTATTGGCTATACTCATCATCTCATCGGCTGTCGTTATAGCCTTGGAATTCAACTCGTATGCCCTCTGCGCGGTAATCAGGTTTACCATCTCTTCCACTACCTGGACATTCGATGCTTCCAGGTATCCCTGCCTAATTATGCTTGGTTCCCCCAGTTCTTCATCCAAAACCGCAAAACCCGAGGCAGTGTTTTCAGCATACAGGTTACCGCCAATAGCTTCAAGACCCTGCGGATTGTTGAATTTGAAAATACCTATTCTCTGGCCTGTCGGAATGATAAAGCCATCCTCGTCCTTATAATTGATCTCGCCGTTCTCGGATATTATCATCTGCTCAAGCGGATAATCGAAATAAATTGGCTCGCCGTTTTCATCAAGAACTGGATAACCCCTTGCTGTTGTCAGCATATTGCCCTCATCGGTAACAGACAGTTTAAAGCTTCCGTCACGGGTGTAATATATGTTCTGGTCGGGGTAGCGTACACTGAAAAATCCTTCTCCAATAATGGCGAAATCCAGCTTGTTTTCGGTTTGAAGCAGGCTGCCTTCGGTAAAATCCCTGGAAACCGATCTTATAACCGTACCATGCCCAACCTGCAGGTTTGACGGGCGGCCCTGGTTTTCCAATATATATGCCCTTTCCATGGTAACATATAATAAGTCTTCAAATTCGGCCCTTTCTTTTTTATAGGAATATGTATTCACATTTGCAAGGTTGTTCGAAATTGTGTCCACGTTGAACTGCATTGCCTTCATGCCCGAACTTGCTGTAAAAAGTGCTCTCATCATGCTTTATCACCCTTTTATTTCTAATTATCACTCTGATTTACAGGTTTATATATTATACTTTTCCTACTTCATTAACTGCTTTGCCCAAGGTTTCATCTATTACGCTGATAACCCGCTGATTGGCTTCATAACTTCGCATCAGCGATATCATATCCACCATTTCCCTTACCGCCTCGGCGTTTGATTGTTCAAGAAAGTTTTGTAAAACCACACCTGAGAAATCTTCAACAACAGAATCCGGAGACGCACTGAAGAGGTTTTCACCGTTTTTCCTCAGGCTGCCGGGATTTTGAAACTGGGTTATAATAAGCCGATCTACAACCTGCCCGTCCTGGACAATTGTTCCGTCCTCCCCGACGGTAAAATTGCTCCCGTTCAACTGTATAATCCCGTTTTGTCCCATCACAAAGTAACCCTTACCGGTAACAAGCTGCCCATTGGCATTCAGCTTGAAGCTGCCGTCCCTTGTATAAAATTGCCCTCTGCCCGGTATGGTTATGGTGAAGAATGCCCGGCCATCATCCTTAATGCTCATATCAAGACCGTTATCGGTCTTCAGCAGCGTACCCTGGTTAAAGTAAGTATATACTTCCCCTACATCGTTGCTGAAGGACAGTTCCCCTACCGGAACTCCCCTTGCCGGACCATTCGAATTATCGTGAAGCCTTTCTGCCAGGAGCTTTGGAAAACCTTCAAGGACAACGGTATCTTTTTTATACCCCGTAGTTGAAACATTGGCCAGGTTATTGGTCAGAACATCCATCTTTTTATTCAGAGCCAGCATGCTCCAGCCCGAAGTGTAAAGTCCTCTTACCATAAATATCTCCTCTTTTGTCAACGGTCACATTCAGTGTGATCATAAATAATCCTCGGATTATTTATCGGAAACTTATTGAAAAGAAATAATATTTTTATAAAAAAAAGACTGTTTCAAATTTTTGAAACAGTCTTTTTTTACTCTATCTTCGGTAATTTGCTTTTTCCATGCTCGATTCTTCCAGTATCTCGATATTATCCAGAACCTTTCCGGTTCCAAGAGCTACACATGAAACCGCGTCTTCTGCTATGAAAACGTCTATGCCCGTTCTCTGCTGAAGCAGTTTATCAAACCCATAAACAAGGCAGCCGCCGCCCGTCATAACAATTCCCCTGTCACTGATATCCGCCGACAGCTCAGGGGGCGTTCTTTCAAGCACGGAATGTACTGCGTCCACTATACTTGATACGGGCTCTTCCAATGCTTCCATTATCTCGGACGAAGTCACCTGTATGGTTTTGGGAAGACCAGATACAAGGTTTCTTCCCCTTACATCCATTACAACTTCTTCTTTTCTCGGGAAAACCGTTCCGATTTTAATCTTTATTTCCTCGGCGGTACGCTCGCCGATCATTATGTTATGTTTCTTGCGCATATACCTTATTATGGCTTCATCAAACTTGTCCCCGGCAACTTTTATGGTTGTGCTGACAACTGTCCCGCCAAGGGATATAACGGCAATATCGGTTGTTCCTCCGCCCACGTCAACCACCATGCTGCCGCAGGCCTTTGTAATGTCTATTCCTGCTCCTATCGCAGCGGCAATTGGTTCCTCAATAAGGTATGTTTTTCGCGCACCGGCCTGGATTGCAGCGTCCTCAACCGCACGCTTTTCCACTTCGGTTACCCCGCTTGGAACGCATATCATGACCCTCGGTTTAAAAAGCTTGAACATACTCCTGCTGCAGACCTTGTTCAGGAAATATTTAAGCATTCGTTCGGTTACCTGGTAATCCGATATAACACCGTCACGCAGCGGCCTGATGGCAACAATATTTCCCGGGGTCCTGCCAAGCATCTTCCTGGCTTCTTCCCCGACTGCCAACAACTTGTTGGTGGATTTGTCGATTGCTACTACAGAGGGCTCCCTTAGAACAATACCCTTTCCCTTTATATAGATCAATATGGTAGCAGTTCCTAAATCAATACCTATATCAAGTCCAAGGCCCAATTAAGACAACCCCTTACCTTTATGTATTTTTATATATTGACAGCGCTCAAGCATATCTATTATACCCATGTTTATTTATGTACAGACATATTCCCCGAAGTATAATAAAAAATATAAATTTTGCCATGTCAGCTTTTGTCTGTTTTTATATTATCACATTTGCCGAGGAATGCAAATGTATTTTGAAGTTATGGCATAAAAATCGCAGAAAAGGTTACTGTTCAGAAGTAATTAGCAATGTCCATATACATGTCCTGCTCCGGGTGTTTTGTTCTTACAAATTTCCGAACAGTAACCAAAAAACCGGGATGACGATATTTCTCTCCCGGTTTTTAATGCTTTTATTATGAGACAAAAAAGCTTAATTCATCTTTCCAGAATCGTATTTGCTATTTTTTCGTAATACTTCACAATACTTGAGTGATCTTCCACCCCGCAGCCATCCAGTTTTATTGCCTGCATAATCTCCATAACCTGCGAGGTTAACGGCAGCGGAACACCAACACTGTGGGATGTTTCGAGGACATTGTTCAGGTCCTTTATATGCAGGTCGATTTTGAAGCCGGGTTTAAAATTCCTGTCCAGCATCATCGGTACTTTTGCATCCATTACGGTGCTTCCTGCAAGTCCTCCCCTGATTGCCTGGTAAACCAGCTCGGGATCCACGCCTGCTTTTTTTGCAAGGATGAAAGCCTCTGATACTGCCGCGATGTTGAGTGCTACGATAATTTGATTGCACAATTTTGCGGTATTTCCCGCGCCAATTTCTCCTACGTATACGACCGATGCGGCCATGGCTTTCATTATGTCATAGTATTTATCAAAAACTTCTTTTTTTCCGCCGACCATTACAGACAATGTTCCGTCAATGGCCTTTGGCTCGCCGCCGCTGACCGGAGCATCAAGCATATCAATACCCTTCTTTTCAAGGGCGGCGTAAATCTCACGGCTGGCTAGAGGTGCGATTGAACTCATGTCTATAACAACAGAACCGGGTTTTGCACCTTCTATAATACCGTTTTCTCCTAAAACGACGGCTTTAACATGGGGCGAATTCGGAAGCATTGTAATAATGACATCGCTTCTTGATGCAACCTCCCTGCCGTTGGAAGCGGTTTCAGCTCCGGCGGCTGCAAGCTCGTCCACTGCAGATTTGACCAAATCACATACTACAAGCTTATATCCGGCTTTAATCAAGTTTTTTGCCATGGGCTTACCCATTATCCCAAGCCCGATAAATCCTATTCTCATAGTTGCTCTCCTCCTTGCATATCTTTGCTTTATATGTACTTTTATTCATTTACAAGGTCCAAGTCCGACAGAATTTTTTTCAGGGCGTCAAGCCTTTCCTGTGAGCAATGGTCAATCGGTTTCACCGGGTTTCCGACCTGAAGCCCCAGCAGGTTCATGCAGTCCTTCATTACCACTGGGAAACTGCCGTAATTATATGCATTTCTGAGCGGTATCAGTTTAAACTGGGCATCCAGGGCCCCTTCAAGATCTCCGGCGATATACTTCTCATAGATTTCGACGACCAGCTTTGGTGCTACATTTGCAGTTCCTGCTACACACCCCGCTCCACCGTATGCAAGTGTTCCGAAGATCGTATAGTCTGAACCGCTTAATACCCTGAAATTGGAGTTGTTCCTTGTAACCCTTATATATTCAATTGTTTGGGAAAAATCCAGCGACGTGTTTTTTATGCCCACTATATTGTCTATCTGCGAAAGTTTCGCAAGCAATGGCACAGAAATATTGTTGGTTGTTTTGTCGGGGTTGTTATACAGCAGCACCGGCAGGTTTGTCGATTTGGCGATTGTTTTGAAATGCTCGTACATTTCGTTTTCATTGGGTTTTATAAACATAGGTGTCAGCACGGTTACTGCATCAGCTCCTATACTTTCAGCCATTTTCGCAAGTTTCACGCATTCCCTTGTGGTTATCGCACTTGCTCCTGCATAAACCGGGACTCTTTTATTCACATGTTCTACGGTAATTTCAACCGCCCTTTTCTGGTTTTCGTAATCAAAGGCGTAAAATTCACCGTTGCTGCCAAGAACAAATACTCCGTGCACCCCACCTTCAATCACATAGTCAATAACCCTTTGCAATCCGGCCTTATCAACGTTTTCTTCGGCATCCACCGGGGTAATGATTGGAGGAATAACTCCCTTTACATCATTGATACTTAACATAACCGTTTCTCCTTTTCCATATATCCTTAAGAATCATCGCAAAACCATTTGCTGATTTGTTGCCGTTCAGAGATACCCGTTTACCTGCTGAAGCCCACGCTCCACATTTTAAAATAAAAATGACGTTGTGGTCACCATATCCGGTGACGCTCAGTTCCACGCTCTTAATTTACCGGACTGCGGCGTGGCTTTGAAGTGTGCTGCTCTGTGCCGAATCACCCGCTGCTATACCAACCTCTGAACAGCAACTATGATTCCGGGTGTCCAAAAATCTTACTCAGGTTACTGGCGCGGGATTGAACAGGCATATCGCATTATATATACCGTAATAATCTGTCCAAACCTTCCTGTTTCCGCTTGCAACTTCAAGAATAAGTTTAAAAATTTCCATTCCGACCTCTTCAATTGTCGCATCGCCCGATACTATCCTGCCTGCGTCAACATCAATCAAATCCTTCCACTTCGCAGCCAAATCGGTCCGGCTTGAAACCTTTATCACCGGTGCCATTGCAAGGCCATAGGTTGTTCCCCTTCCCGTTGTGAAAACCTGTAATGTAATTCCCGACGCCAGCTGGCATGTACCGCATACGAAATCACTCGCGGGCGTTGCAGCAAATATCAGTCCCTTCTGATCAGGCCTTACCTTTTCGCCGGGGGCTAAAACATCTGAAATCGGCGAACTTCCCGATTTTGCAATTGAACCCATAGCCTTCTCAACAATATTCACCAGCCCGCCTTTTTTATTTCCCGGCGTGGTATTCGCTTCCCTTCCGACTCCGCCCAGCTCAAGGTAACGATCATACCAGGACATTTCCCGTACCAGTTTTTCTCCGACACTGGCATTAACTGCTCTTGGCGTTAACAGGTGTATTCCGTCACGAACTTCGGTAACCTCGGAAAACAATACCGTTGCTCCGGCTCTTACAAGCAGGTCTGCTGCATATCCCACCGCAGGGTTTGCCGTTATTCCCGAAAAAGCGTCACTTCCGCCGCATTGAAGCCCAACAACGAGATCCGATGCGGGACAAACCTCTCTCTTGCGGTCGTTCAGGCGCTTCAGAATATCATCAGCTTTTTGCACAATTCTGTCAACCATCGGATTAAACCCCTGCTCATCCTGGAAAACCATTATATTTTCCTCCCGGATTTCCGGAAGTAGCTTGTCCGGCGGGAGTTTTTCACATCCAAGGCTTATAACAAGCACTCCCCCCCCAAAATTCGGGTGTTTTGCAAGGTTCTTCAGAATTCGGATCGGTATGACGGCTTCGGGTGCGTTTATCGCAACACCGCATCCATAATTATGGTTAATGGGCATTACTCCGTCCACATTGGGGTATTTCGGAAGAAGTTCCCTTTTTATCTTTTCAACCGCTATATTCAGCACGCCTTCAACACATTGCACGCATGCCACTATTCCTAGCATGTTTTTTGTGCCGACCGTTCCATCACTGTTCCTGTACCCCATGAATGTATAACCATCGAGGGGTGGTAACTGTTCCGGGATATTGGTCGCGACGGGAAGATCAGAAAGAACGGGGGCTTCCGGGAGGATTACCTTATCCTCGCTGACCCAGCTTCCCTTAGGGATGCCTTCCCTGGCATACCCTATAACAGCCCCGTATCGGATTATTTCATCTCCAGGTTTAAAATCTTTTAAAGCAACTTTATGACTTTGGGGAATAAATTCAACTGTCTCTACATTTTCTGAAACGGCGGCTCCTTTTTCAACTCCGTCGTGCTTAACAGCAATTGCCACGTTGTCGAGATTGTTGATTTTTATAAAAAGAGGTTTGTCTTTTTTTCCCATACACAGCTCCTGCAAAAGAAAAATCAATAAAAGCCATACGGCCGGTTATTTACTAGTTTAATACATGCGGATACCGGATGCAATGTAATATAAGGAATTACTGTTAGAAAAAGTTTTGATATATCTGTTCACAGGTACTGGTTTGCAACATCCATAAAACAGCATAAAAAAAAGAACCGGATTTTAACCGGCTCTTTTTTCATCTTTCTTGTATTTTATCCGTGTGGCTTCTCCACCTCGTATGTGCCTCTCAGCCTTATTTTCGTCTAAAATTTTCTTGACCTGTTTTGCCATAACCGGATTAAGCTTTTTCAGCCTTTCGGTAACATCCTTGTGTACGGTGCTTTTACTGATTCCAAAGGTCTGGGCTGCAGCCCTTACTGTTGTCCGGTTTTCAATTATAAACGCTCCCAGTTCGAGGGCCCTTTCTACAATATACTGCTTCAAAGCAATTTCCCTCCTACAGCATCAGAACCTGCCTGGCTTGAGGTGTTTCTGTTAATATTTATATGCACATATAAATGCGGTTATGTTTTTTGATATACCCATTATTCCTTAGTTAACGGAAGTACGGTTTTCGGGTCTATCAGCTTATCATCCTTGTACATTTCGAAGTGCAGATGAGGAGGATCGGCACACTCGAATATTGCTGTATTTCCTACACTGGAAATCGCATCACCGGCCTTAACCTTCTGGTTTACACTTACCATGCTGGCACTGGCAAGGTTTGAATAGATCGATTTATACCCGTTTTCATGATCTATAACAATGGTAATGCCATAGCAGGGATCTTCCTTGATTTCCTTTACATAGCCGTCGGCTACAGCCTTGACTGCTTCTCCCCTGGGACCCTCAATGTCTATTCCGCTGTGAGTACGCCATTCATCAAGGGTTTTTGAATAAAGAAGTCTGTCCATTGCATAATCAGTAATAATCTTTCCTTCGAGAGGCAATACAAAGGTCGGTTTTTTACCAAACAGGTTGATAACTTCTTCAGAATCGCTGCTTTGCTCCTGCTGATTTTGCTTGTCTGGCTCTATTGATTTTGACGGTACAGGTGTAACTGTAGGAGCTATGGTCGGTTTTGCAATTGTTTCAACATCCTCCCGGGCAATTTCGGGTATATCATCTGCGGTATTGTCATTTTTGACTGAAAGATCAACATCCGTACCAGTATCGGGTTCAGAAGGTGTCTTAAGGCCCGTTTCGTATTGAAAACGCCTTTCGGGAGTTTGCAATTGTTCAACCGCAGATTTGTCCACATCTGCTATATTATCTTCCAATGAGGCATAATCTTTCTTTTCATCATCCATCGATGCACCGTCCGGAACCAAGTCCTGCTCGTATTGCTCTGGTGAAGTGATAAGATGATTTGTTGTAAAATATACTGCGCCTACCGCAAGAACGCACAGCCCTATAACAACAAGAATATAAAAACCGCTTTCCTTAAGAAATTCTTTTATCTTTCCTGTCCACTCTTTATCATCATTATAAAAACCTTTATGACTCACATTGTCCACCTCCAGCAAATATTATTGCCATTGAAAGTGGATTTATACATGAGAGGAATTTTTTTGATTATCAGCTGCCCAATTCAGCCAATATTTCTTTGGAAATTGGTTCTACCTCAACACCTGTGTAGTAATACTGGAGAATATATTCATAGCTGCGCCCCTTTTGCGCCAGTTCATTTGCTCCGCATTGGCTCATCCCGACACCGTGACCGAATCCATATGTTGTTACTTCCATCGTATCCTCTTCTATGAAATTGATTTCCATTATTGTGGATGCCAATGAAAACAGTTCCCTGAATTTCGTTCCCGGTATTGTTATGCTCCCTATTCTTATTTCCTTGGCCCTCTGGCTGTTGGTATATTGGACCACTTCAACATCTTCGGACACCGGTCCCAAAAACACAATATCCGGGTAGGCTTTCATCAGCTTCTCACGGATTTCCTCACCTGTTAAAACCACTTTCTTCTCAAAACTTGAATAATCCGACTCTCCTTCGCTGTATACGCTTCGAAGGTACGGCACTTCACTGACCGAACTCCACACCTCCTGGATGTCTTCGGTTATTCCTCCGCTGTTGGCGTGATAAAGCGGATTAATGACTTCACCTTCATAGGTCAGTATCAGCCCGCTGGTACCATATACGGCTTCTTCAATTTTCGCCCAGTTTTCCTCCACGTTGGCATTGGGATACCAGGTCTGGTACATTTCCTTCGGAATCCAGGCCTGGCAATGTGTTGAGTCGGTGCAAACATGAGCACCATAGTGCCTGTCAATATGGCTCCCGTATTTGCCCAGTGCCCTTCCCAGGGCATAAGTTCTTGCTGCGATTGCCTGGGCCTTTAATGCTTCAATTTCAAAGCTGGCAGGCATTTCTGCCGCTACAACACCCACAATATATTCATCCAGATCCATTCGTTCAACTACTTTATTCCGCGTGTTATATACTATAATATCTGTTTTAACCACAGGCGGTTGCTCTTTATCAGGCTTCTTTTCAACTTCGCTTTTTCTCAGGGTTCTCGAAATCGAGAAAAAAATAAGCAGGCATACGGCCAGCAGCAGCACAAGAGCCTTCCTGTTATTTTTCATTTACAAGCATGCCTCCCCCTTTATATTAATTTTCAAGAGCGGAATAATTGGCCTTGCAAGTTCAACATTTTTCAACGAGGTGTGATTTTAACCCGCCAATAGCACATACCATTCAAAATATATGCTCAAAACTTCAGCTTAATAACCTAATCTGATATAATAGAGACATAAAGACGGTTCCAGTGTCCGGAATGAACCTGAATGATGGTTCAAGAATACTGAAAAAGCGAGGTTCAAATGACTAACCGGTTTATGACAGCGGCATTAAAAGAAGCCAAAAAAGCCTTTATGGAGGATGAGGTTCCTGTTGGCGCAGTGATAACTTATAAGGGTGAAATAATAGCCAAGGCCCATAACCTGCGCGAAACTTACAACAGGGCAACAGCCCATGCCGAAATTCTTGCAATTGAAAAGGCCTGTTCTGTTTTAAACAACTGGTACCTGAACGACTGCGATTTATATGTAACCCTTGAACCATGTATTATGTGCGCCGGAGCAATTATAAACTCAAGGATAAGAAACCTTTATTTCGGTGCCTTTGATCCAAAGGCCGGAGCCTGCGGTTCGGTGATCGATGTTTTCACCCTTAAAGAATTGAACCATCGCGTGACTGTTTATGCGGGAATTATGGAAGATGAATGTGCTTCAATTCTGACCGAATTTTTCAAATCCAAGCGTTAAAACAGAGAGAAGCAGGGAATATTCCATACTTCTCTCTGTTTTCTGTCTGACAAAAACTATTCATTAAAAATCTTATGCAATGATTCCAAAACAGTCAGTTCATTTATATTTAATTCTTTCCATCTGCTTAAATCAAAATCTTCGGGTTCTTTTTTTGCAATTTTGCTGTAAATATTCTCATCAATTAATTCTATATCTTCTATATTAAATGTAAAAAAGGTTTTTTATTATTTATATCCATTAAAATTTGCTGAGCTGAATAATTATTCTTTTCACTTTCTTTAAGACTTCTTAACTGATTTAAAATTTTGTTTATTTTTATATTTTTTTCATTAGCTCCTGATGCAATCATTACACTTAGAAATAAAGCTCATGTTTATCATAAATATAATATACTTAATCCCGTCGGGAGAGGAGGAGCAGGAGAAGGGGAATGGCAATTTGAAACGGTATTGAATAGTATGGCCATACCTTTTCAGCCCAATTGACCATCTCCAGCAAGTTTTCATATTCCCAGACCGAAAGCACCACACAGAAAGTTGCAATTGCCCCGGTCAATTTCCTGTAGTCTTCAATTCCGGCCACCTGGCAGATACCCTGTGCGGCTGCGTATATGCAAATTGAAGTCTTTACTCCTCCGCCAATCAGAAGATTTATGTCTACAAGCGGCTCTACATTAAGCCCCGGTATAAGCAATGATGTCAAATGGGGAACAAAAGTGGAACGGGACATCAAATCGCTCCCTAAAACAAATATATCTCTTAAAAAAACGACAATTCCCATTACTGTTGATATAACAGCCGATACAAGCACAATTTTACTGAGCTTTTTCTTCTCGTTTAAATGCACAAACAACATAAGGAATGCAACAGTTTCTCCAAAGGGAAGACTTATAAAGCTGAATGCCGCATTGAGCACCGGTATCATGCCGTTTTCAAGTATCGGGAGAAAAGCGGTGAAATCATGGACAGTGATGACAGATAAGCTGATAATGAACACCAGTAAAGGTATCAAAGGCACCAGAAGCTCACTTAGCCTTCCTATCACTTCTATTCCACCGTTTATTACATATACCAGTACAGCTGCAAAAAGTCCTATCACCACTATCATAGGTGTTTCGGGAAAAGTAACCGTGCAGATGAATTCTCCAAAATCCCTCAGCACCAGGGAAGCCAGGTGGATGAAATACCATATATACAGAATCGCAAAAATATTGCCAAAAACCTTGCCCAATCTCTCCCTTAAAATATCCACCAATGTTTTGGACGGATTCAATGTCGCTAAAGCCGCATAAATTCCCATCAGTAAAGTACCACCCGCTCCACCGATGAGCATGGCCAGCCATGCATCATTTTTTGCTCCCTTAGCAGGAGCCAATATCACCGTACTGCCAAAAAGAAAACCCGATAAAATCATGAACAGCTGAAGACTTGATATCCTTGTCTTTTCCATTACTGTATAACTCCAATCACCCTTATGAAAGATTCTATCCATTGAGAGGGACTGGGAGGCCTTCTTCCTGCTTCAATAAGCAAACTGACAACCAGGCTTGCCGCCATAAAGAAAAAATACAGTATAAAGACCTTTGCCTGTTCCTTTTTCCGTATGAATCTTTGCAGGTCATATATAATTAAAACCAAAAACACCGCAATTATTATTATCATTTTTTACCCATCCCTAATTTACAGGACTTTTGACAATACCCGTACGCATTATTTTCGCATCCACCTGGATGTCCACAGGAAGCTCGCTGAATATGGCAAGCCAGTTATTACCTGATTTTTTCCAATACTTCGGATGGTATTTCCGCACATATGTGCCAAAACCGAATATATCACTGTGATACTCCTCCTGAACTTTCTCCACCGCCATCCTTATTTCTTTTTTTATTTCATCCTCCAGTAGTCCTCGTAAAACATCAAGGTCTTCCGATGCCTCCAGCTTGCCTTTTCCCTGGTATTCCCCCACGTTGGCCTCAACCTTTACTTTTATGTTTAGTGCTGACGGTTCGCCATTTTCAAACGCTACATTGATTTTTCCTTTCGATCTTATTATTTCCATCGCTATTTTTCCATTATCAGTATGAACGTTAATTATGGCGCTTTCTATTTCATCAACGGCAAACAGGTATCCGCGTGTTTCATACGGATCCAGCCAGCCTGCCAGCTTTCCGTCCCTAAAAACAGCAGTACCTTCGGTTCTGACACTTTTTTCCCCCGCTTTTGATATTTGTCCAACGGCAAGCTGCTTTTCATTACCACCCATATCCTTAATCAGGTTAATCAGCATTGTTTTTTTCACCGTACCGCGCGAAACCGTATTTTCTACTGTACTGTTTATATAAACTGCAGGTATCGAATCTATATCGGATTCTATTTCAAGGATTTCTTTTGGTGTAGCTCCCTTCGCTACGAGAATATTCATTTCATAATCAAATTCATGATCCCTGTGGAAAAAATCCATGGCTTCCTCAATGCCTTCCTGTGAAAGCCTTTCCCCGAGAATAAGAACCTGGGCGGTACTAAAGAACAATTTTTTATCAATAACCGACAATAAACCTCTTACTGCCTCGAAAACCGTTTCGCCTTCCGAAGACTCCACAAAAACAGGCTTTTGCTGTTGCCCTCCGCTTTTTCCCTTATCTGACGAAGATTGGATAGCGCCGGGCTCTACCACCTGGATGGTTAGCAGAATTTTGCCTTCTTCGGTTCTCTCCAGCCCAATGCCCGCCACTATATTTATTTCGGTCAAATCCCTGTTATTCCAGCAACCTGCCAGCAGTACAGGAAATACAGGCAATAGGGCAGCCATTATTACAAATATTATTTTTTTTGAATTTCCACACTTCACTGTTGCTCATTACCCCCCTGGCGTTCGGTACCTTTTGGACCCTGGGCATATTCCTGGCGCAATATTTTCGGCCTTGTTACCATTGCCCATATGGGCACAACCACTAAAGAATCCTTCAAGTCTGAAGATGTGATCGGTGAAAAAGGTGCCATATAGGGAATCCCGAAAGAACGCAGCCTGCAAAGGTGCGCAAAAACAGCCACAACTACAAAAGAAATTCCAAGAAAGCCTAAAATATTTGCTGCAACAAGGATCACAAAACGGATCAGCATGGTTGCCCGTACAAGCGGGGGAACAACAAAGCTGCAGATGGCCGTAATTGCCACAATGATCACCATGAGATTACTGGCGATTCCCGCCGCCACCGATGCCTCTCCAAGTACAATTGCACCTACAATACTAAGTGCCTGGCCCATAGGCTTTGGCATACGGACACCGGCCTCCCGCATAAGTTCGAAGACTATGATCATCAATAACGCCTCAACAAAGGGAGAAAACGGTATTCCCTGCCTTGAAGCGGCAAGTGTAATCATCAGTTTGAAAGGAATTACGGTTTGATGAAAGCTGACCAGCGCCACATACATTCCCGGCAGCATGTTTGACAAAAGCAATGCCATAAAGCGAAGTAGCCGTATAAAGGTTGCAAAGTAGGCATGATCATAGTAATCATCGGTGTTTTGAATTGATTCTATGAAAAGGTACGGAACTGTAAGGACATTTGGAGTACCATCACAGAATATGGCAATACGCCCCTCCAGCAGCTTTCCCGCGAGCTTGTCACATTTTTCGCTGTTTCCTACAGTGGGGAAAAGAGACAATCTGCTGTCTGATATATACTGTTCGATAATACCGACATCAAGAATGGAATCGATGTTTATCTTTTTAAGCCTCTCGCGCACCTCGTTGACAATTTGCTCATTGGCGATCCCGTTGATATAACAGATGCAAACATCGGTTTTTGTCTGCTTTCCGAGCTGCATCATCTCCAGTTTCAGATTCGGGTTTTTGATCCTTTTTCGAATTAAGGTGGTATTTGTAAGCAGGTTCTCTACAAAGGCTTCTTTTGCACCCCTGATGGATATCTCGGTTTCAGGTTCCTTAATCTGCCGCCCCTGCGGAGCTTTTACGCCAATAACCAGGGCTTTGCTTTCCCCGTTGATAAAAATCAGGGCCTCACCGGATACAATACCATCCACCGCCTGCTGCAAATCATTTGCTTCTTTTATATCATTGTTAACAACTATACATTCTTTAAGACGTTCATAAATATGACTGCTATTACCAGGTTCGGTATTTGACAAAAAATCAAGGATTGGATGGACTACATCCTGGTTCAACACCCTCTTGTCGACAAAACCGTTGATATATGCCACCAGTATTCGTGTCAAGCCGTCTTTGCCGCATGAAATTTCCCTCATTATAAAATCACTGCAGCACGAAAATATCTCATCAAGACCTTTCTTGACAGCTTCAACGGTTTCGGGTATTGGTCCGTATGAATCGGTGTACTCCCCAGCGAAAGTATAATCATTGCCGGTATTCTGAACTCTTGTCCTGGTCCGCTTCCTTACCCGTCTGACCATTTCTTCACCACCTGTTTAACATTATAACCATAATGCTTCTATGAAATGCACAGACAGGAAAAAGACAGAAAGCAAACCTGGTTCTTCATTCATCCTGCAGTGGTCTGGAATATAAACCAGCCATCCCTGATTGAAAACTGGTATACACCACCGTACTTTTCTATTATATGAACCATGCTCCTGGTTCCATAGCCATGTCCCGGCTCATCTGACACCGGAACGCCCTGATGGAATGCCGGTTCTATGTGATAGCTGTTGCGTATGTCCATGCACAGCTTGTTGTTTTTTTCATATAAACGCAGACGGATAATACGTTTATTGATGTCAGGAATCTTTTTTGAAGCATTAATGGCGTTTTCCAACGCATTGGACAAGAGGGAGCAAAGCTCGGTATCACTGAACGGAAGCTCTTCGGGAAGTTTCGCGTCCACCTCCAGCAGGACCTCTGACTGTTTTGCCCTGGCAGCATATGAAGATAGAATCAGGTTGATGGTTTCGTTTTCACAAAAGCGAACCGGAGTTATCGCATCTATGTCGGCTTGAGCCGTTCTCAGGTATTCTTTTATTTCCTCTATGTTTTCGTTCAATGCAAGCCCCTGCAGAAGGGTAAAATGATGCCGCATATCATGCCGGTAGGCTGCGGCATTCTGCTGCATCTGCACCAGAGAAGCAAACTCTGTTTGTGCCTGTTTTAACTGTGAGTCCAGCATATCCCTCTCCCGTTGTATTAATGCCTGTTTTTGCGTTTCTGCACAGTAAAGAAGGACAAATGCAAAATAGAATGTGGCCGCCAGGAAGGGTGTAAACTGGACCGCGGGCCGTGTTCCGCTGTATAAAAAACCGGTGTAAACAGTGGTGGCATGTTCGAATATATAGTAAAATGCCGGCATTGCACCAAAAAGCAGGCAGGATTTGGCCGAGCGTTCCATTAAATGCCGTGCCGGTTCAATCACATATTTCTTCAGAAAACAGTATAAAGGAAATGCAGCCAGTACGTAAACGGCATGATTCATGGAAACACTTCCGGAAATTGCGCCAGCAACAGTGCCAAAAAAACGCGGAAGCTGGCAACACTGGTATGACACAAACAAGCTTGTAAGCGAAATAAGCAACGATCGCTTCAGATATACAATGATAAAAACAATAATCGGCAGATGGCAAATTACCGGATACATTTTTAAAGATTTATCCATACCCCAGAAATACAGGCAGATAATCTGCAAAATATACACGGTGATGATATAACACCAGAAAACCAGGCGGTTTTTCTGCGTCGGTGCCATCCCGGCCAAACTTACAGCAATTCCCGCACCGAACAGCAAAATTACAAAGTAGCGGGAGAACTCAATTATGGTTCCAAACATTAAATTCAATCCCCCTCCATTTGGTAACTCAAATACTGCTGCTTAATTTCCCGCACTTTGCCCTGTGCTATAGGTATGGAGGAAAGAGTCTGCAGGACCACCCGGTGATTATCTATGGTATCCACATACTGCATATTTACAAGATAAGAACGATGGGGTTTTATAAAACAACCATATTTCAATAAACTATCACAGACCGAGGAAAATGAATCGGTACATTCAATTACTTTCCCTGAGCGCAGGTGATAAAACACACGCCTGCCCATGATCTCGACAAAAACCAAATTTGAAACCAGTATTTTTTGAATGCCCTCACTACTTTTTACGATAATTGCATCTTCGTCTTTTTTGGCTTTAATCTGTTCCAGGATATCATCAAATGTGAAAAAAAACTTCTCCTTTGAAACAGGCTTCAGTATGTAATTGACAGCCTTCACCGAATAGCTTTCCAAGGCGTACTCGGTTGAAAATGTAAAGAATAAGATAGGCGCGTTTTTGTCAAACCTGCGAATTTCCTTTGCAACTTCAATGCCCGTAAAACCCGGCATTATAATATCCAGGCAGTATACATCAAACAGTTTTCCCTTTTCCAGTACGGATACCAGTTCAAATCCGTTTGGGAAGGTGGTATATTCCATATTAAAGTTTTTAGACACCTGGTAATGGTTTATGAGACTTATCATATTTGACAGATCGTCAATATTATCGTCGCAGACAGCAATATAAAGCATTAATGTTCCCCCATCACATTATACCAATTAAAGCTTAACATAAACAACATTTTCTGCACCACGTCAATCAAAAAATCATGATT
>Ga0134105_1000176_pt1 | contig 76641 bp, 67 predicted proteins | sample 16_3_2metaG_FD_94457 | JGI IMG/M metagenome (GOLD analysis project Ga0134105, IMG submission 94457) | Switchgrass degrading microbial communities from high solid loading bioreactors in New Hampshire, USA - 16_60_3.3_214_A3 metaG | ecosystem: Engineered > Bioreactor > Semi-continuous > Anaerobic... | reverse complement strand
TATTGGCAACCTGACGATCATGGCAATTGATTCAAGCGATTCAATTGCTTTAGACTCACGGCTTTGCGTCTCCACCTTTCGATGGATTTGCCCTTTTCAATATTTCACCATTATGAAATTTTTATCTACCATTTACTATAAATGATTTTTCCATTTAACGGAAATTAATGATGCAACAATTTGATTAAAATGTTGCATATATAATTCGACATAATTCGACAAAAGATTGCATATTTTCAACATGATATTACATATTTAAAAATATAATTGCTGAATTAGTCATACAATCGTATTGATTTTTAATGTATTATTCTATATGATACTATAGTAAAACATTACATTAGGAAAGGATGTTAATATGACAGTCGAACCGATAAGAGATAAGACAAAAATCAAACAAATGTACCAACTTTTACAAGGAAGAGATCCAAAATATGGTTTGTTATTTAAATTCGGTCTTAATACTGGGTTAAGAATAAGCGACATTCTTCCATTAAAAGTAAAAGATATTTTTAATAAGAAAGGGAATTTTTATGAATATCTTGTTATTGTAGAAAAGAAAACAAAAAAAGAAAAAAAAATCAAACTAAATAATGCTTTACGTAAAAGGCTTTCATCCTATGTAAAAGAAAATAACCTGTCATATGAAGATTATCTGTTTCCCAGTAAAAAAGGCGGTCATATTGGCAGAACACAAGCTTATCGTGTATTAAAAGAAGCAGCGGATATTATCGGGATTGAAAGTTTTGGAACTCACAGCTTAAGAAAAACTTGGGGATATTGGACTTATAAAATGTCAAAATACAATGTGGGCCTAATCATGGATACTTTTAATCATAGTTCTCAAAATATAACGCTTCGGTACATAGGCGTTAATCAAGATCAAAAAGATGAATTATACTCCCTTGTCCAATTTTAGAAAAAAAAGTTTTTGGAAAACACTTGAATTATCTTCGAAACCGTAGTATAATTTTTATCGACGTGTAATATTATGTCGAAATAACTCGAATTGTGTACATTATGTTTTATGTAACATTTTAATCAAATTGTTACATTGGAATATTTTTGAAATTATTTGAAAAATTTTAAAAAAGCGGCATTGAATATTTCAAGCATTCAATGTCGCTTTTTATTTTGAAATAATCCTTAAAATCTATCACAATACTCTGTTTAAGAACTCTCTCGTCCTTTGCCGTACAGGATTAGAAAATATATCCATCGGCTTTCCCTCTTCTACGATTTCCCCTTGATCCATAAAAATAACCCGATTTGCCACTTCCTTTGCAAATCCCATTTCATGCGTAACAACAAGCATGGTCATATGCTCCCTGGCCAATTCTTTCATTACTTTTAAAACTTCCCCGGTAAGTTCAGGGTCAAGTGCTGAAGTAGGTTCGTCAAACAGCATAATATCCGGCTTCATTGCCAAAGCACGGGCAATAGCAACCCTTTGTTGTTGCCCTCCTGATAATTGCGAAGGATAACAGTCCCTTTTTGCTGATAATCCAACCTTCTCTAACAACTCTTCGGCTTGCTTGATTGCAACCGCGCGTTCTACCTTATTCACAATAATAGGCGCTTCTATAATATTTTCCAGGGCTGTTTTATGGGGAAATAAATTAAACCCTTGAAATACCATCCCTATTTTTTTACAAATAGTTCTCACTTCTTTTTCATGCTTATAAATGCTGTTTCCCTGCTCGTCCATGGATACCATGACCTGACCTGCAATTTCAATAGCTCCTTTGTCAATGGTCTCCAAGTAATTCAGGCACCTCAAAAAAGTACTCTTCCCGGATCCTGAAGGCCCGATAATTGCAATGACTTCTCCTTTATTCACTTCAAGATTAATCCCCTTAAGCACTTCCAGATGCTTAAAACGCTTATGAATATTCACGGCTTTCAATATACAACTCATCTTTATAACTCCTATTCATGTAAAGCATATCTTTGTTCCAGTTTTTTAAATACCGCTGTCAATATCAGCGTCATCAATAAATAAATGATTGCAGCAGGAATATATGGTATTATAGTAAAATCCCTTGTCGCTGCTCCTTTTGCAGCTTTTAATATTTCACTCATTCCAATTGCATATATTAACGAAGTATCCTTTACCAGGGTTATGGTCTCATTGGATACGGGCGGCAACACTCTCCGTACCATTTGAGGCAGAATAATTCTTCTCATGGTTTGTGAATAACTCATTCCCAACGCCTTGGAAGCTTCAAACTGCCCCTTGTCAATGGACTGTATGCCTGCTCTGAAAATTTCAGCAAAATACGCTGCATAATTCAGTGCAAAAGCAAGAATTGCTGCATTCATATCGGAAAGGGTAAAACCATTGACTACAACATCCGATAAAGTCATACCAAACCATTTGAATTTTGATAAAGGAATAACAAATTTGAACATTGGTAACGCATAGTATATAAAAATCAACTGCAACAGCAAAGGAGTCCCTCTAAGCAACCAAATATATGCCTCTGCCACATAATTTAATATCCTAATTTTAGAAATCCGTAAAAATGTAACCATCAAACCTAAGGGAATGGATAGTACGACGGTGGCAAAAAACAATTGAAAGGTAACAATACTGCCTTTTAAAATTGATTGACTGATATTAATTAAATATAACAAAAACAGACCTCCATTCAGTTAACATTAAACTAAACCAGGTAAGTTACTTTTAAGAAGAACACAGGCCATTGGTTTTATAGAACCAGTGGCCTGTAATGCGACACAATATAATTATAATATATTACAGATTATTTTACAACATCTTCACCAAACCATTCTTGAGAAATTTTCGATGAAGTACCATCTTCCTTCATTTCATCCAAAGCTTTTTGAAGCTCATTTAGGAAACTTACGTCAGATTTTCTCAAACCTACACCAAATTCCTCTGCACTAAATGGCTCATCTACAATTTCATATTCACCTGCACGCTTTTGAATATAATATCTTACCACAACATCATCAATTACAGCAGCGTCAATTCTACCAGCTTTAAGATCCATCAGTACCTCATCATTTGAATCATATTTTTTAACTTCTTTTATTGATTTAAAAGTAACTTCATCCTTTTGAAGCGCATGCTCACTACTGCTTCCATCTTGAAGACCTACAATTTTTCCTGCAAGATCTTTCTTGCTTTTAATAGGTGAACCAACCGCAACCACAAGGTCTTGCTTGTTTTCCATATATGGTTTGGTAAATGCAATTTTTTCTTTTCTTTCATCAGTAATGGTTAACCCATTCCAAATTACATCAATATTTTTGTTTTGCAATTCTGTAATTGCCGTGCTCCACACAATAGGCTTAAACTCTACTTCAACGCCCATTCTTTTGGCTGCTTCCTTGGCAAGTTCGATATCAAAGCCTACCAGTTCGCCTTTGTCATCCCGAAATCCCATTGGCGCAAAAGTATCGTCCAAACCTACTATAAATTTACCTTTTGTCTTGATTTCTTCCCATGAACTATCCTGAGTCTCGCTTTGCTGTTGCCCAACGCCGGTATCTGCAGGTTTTTCGGTTCCACTACAACCTGCGAGCACAATGCTTAACGTCAGTACAATACTTAACATGATGAATAACAATTTTTTCATATGTTTTATCCCCCTTTAAAATATCATGAAAAGATTATACTTTAGTACGCTAAAATAGTAAAGTAATAAATAACTAATTTTATGATAATTATCTTTGAAAAGAATGAAAATTCACCATTTTACAATAAAATGCTTATGTTTTCAGACAATTAATGCATAATTGCTATATCCGCATTTTTTACGTCAATGCGAATCACCCAATATCCCATGGAACCAAGCATTACTTTATGCCCGTTCTTTGGTATCCACCTTGCATAAGCCTGTACTCCCAATAAGGGATGTGGTTCAACTCCATATCTGGAAGGAATAGCATAAACAATACTTTCAATCTCGTATTGCGCATTGTGATAAATACCAATTAAGTAATATCCGTATTGATAAATTGCATTTAATGCATAGGGATTATTGTAAAGAATAAAATTATTCATAGAGATATAATGTCTTAACAGAGAGTCTTTTCCTATGTTTTTATAGATTTCATTTACGTCAAAATTGATATCATCAATCATCCACCACTGATAATTCTTCCTTATTTTTTCAAAAGGCTGTTCCATCCTTTTAAACCTGGATAACTTATGATATATCTCATTATTAAACGAAATCCCTAGCCCTTCTGCCTTTTCTACTTCTTTCATTTCTTCCACCTTTTCTACCTCTTCCACCTTTTCCAACCTTTCCAACTCTTCCAACCTTTCCAACTCTTCCAACTCTTCCAACTTTTTCGCCTCTTCCACTGTTTCCACCTCTTCTACCTTTTCCGCTTCTTCCACCTTTTCTACCCCTTCCAACTGTTCCAACTCTTCCAACTCTTGTCCTTTTTTATTATCCTCACTAATACGTTTAATAAAATTCTCTCTCCAATCCCACTGTTGATTTCTATACCCTACCAACGGAAATGTGATTTCTGAAGAGTTTTCTTTCGTATCCGTACACATTACAACTGCCGTATCAAGTTTTGAAAGATCTGCATAGCATTCCGCTAAATTTTTTTTATTGCACTCATAAAAAACCGAACCGGTATTACCTTGAAGGTGAAGCACGCCTAAATATAGAGGCTCTGTACCGGGATAGGCACTGGACAATACATATGCTTTCAATATTTGACTGGACTTAGGCAGGCCAATATTCTGAATATGTACCAACGCTTTTATCTTTGAATGGTTTTGTTCCATCTTTAAATATCCCGAAAGTTTGCCGCCTTTTGAATATCCCCTGTCGTTTTCCTGCATCATAATAAAAATTCTATAATAACTCATAAAAAATCCCCCTCCCATATATTATTAATACAATGACAAAAATAACATTAAAATACATTATATTAATAATATATGAGAAAGGGAATAAAAATTGATTAGAATTTCGCTTATTCAATCTGTAATGGCATATGTACCTTTTACCATAATCAAAACATCTTCCGAATTATCCCTGTCAGCGGCAACACCTCTGCCGTCATCCCTGGGGATAATAAGAAGATGTTCTGCCGGTACGGCACCGTTTTTTAAATCCACGCCCGACGTAACATCGGCTATTCCACCCATTTCCGTAGTAACAACCGTCGCCTTGCCTCTGCGAAGAATCATTTCCGTACCCTGACCGCCAATTAATTTTTGACCCGGTTTTACGCTTACAACCGTAAAACGTTCTGTTGTGATTGGTTCATTGTTTCCCTGTCCTGAATGAGCTATTTTATTGGAGAGAGCCTTTATGCTTTCATCGACGTAATTTTTAATCTGCGGTATGACTATCTGATCCAGATAACTTTTCACGATGACCGGATCATCTTGCGAGCCGGGTTCTGCAAACACACCATATCCCAGTTGAAATATTCCAACACACACAAAAAAAGACATCACTAATAAAAAAACTTTATAAAATATGTTTTTCATTTGTTTCTCTCCTGCCTTTTTGTTTATATATCCACCAGCCCAAAACTAATGGATAACGCTTCATTGACCTTTTCCATCAACTCGTCATCCAAGTGTCCGATTTTTTCTTTTAATCTTTTTTTATCAATGGTACGAATCTGTTCTAAAAGAATTACAGAATCCTTAGCCAACCCATACTCCTGTGAAGTAATTTCTATATGGGTGGGTAATTTTGCCTTATTAATCTGAGAAGTAATGGCCGCAGCAATGACAGTCGGACTATACTTATTTCCAATATCATTTTGAACAATTAATACCGGCCTTACCCCACCTTGTTCTGATCCTACCACAGGACTTAAGTCAGCATAATAAATGTCTCCTCTTTTCACTATCACGCTATTCACACTCCGCAAGTTTTTCCTCATATTCAAGCTGCAGCTTTGTGTCTGCATCAAAACACATTTCAGCTAACTTAAGATTAATCTCTGCCATTTCCTGATAACCTTTTTTCATTTTGTCCCTCATTTCCATCCTTCTTCTTTCCCTGATGTACAACTTCATGGCTTCTCTTACAAATTCACTGCGATTCATTCTTTCTACCATTACGATAGAATCCACTTCCTGTAAAAGACTGTCAGGAAGACTTATCAATATCTTTTTTAATTGCGACAAAATAACCAAGCCCCCATTCATACAATTTAATTAAGGGAATTCTGTTACTGCATCTTAAGACAAACATGAGTGGCAGAACAAAATTTATGTACTTCTGTCTATTTATCTATCAGGGTTAGATGCCTAAAAATCAGCATCTACCTATAACGAAATGTTGTTCCATAAATATATTATACAATTTGAAAGGGATATATACTAAAATATACTAAATATATATATAATTATTATATACCATATACATATAAAAAGCAATTGTTAATGATTTACACCAAATAATTCAATACTTCCACAATCTGCCCATTGTGTATATATACCCTTGGAATTCGTTTCCCGATGGAACATAATATTTCATAATTAATTGTCCCCATGGCCTCTGCAATGTCTTCCACCAAAATACTTTTGTCATCATCGGTTCCAAAAATAATCACTTCGTCCCCTACTTTAAGATCTTGAATACCGGTAACATCAATCATACATTGATCCATGCATATGCAGCCGACAACAGGAACAATATGACCTCTAACCAGCATTTTTGCTTTTCCTGTCAATAACCTGGAATATCCATCCGCATAACCGATAGGAACAGTAGCAATGACACTCTTGCGCGAAGTGGTATAAACTCTTCCGTAACTGACAGGAACTCCGGACTCCACTTCTTTAATATGCGTAATCACTGCCTTTAACTGCATGGCAGGGATTAAATTTACTTTTTCTTTGTTTACATCCTCCGAAGGATATAATCCGTATAAAATAATCCCAGGCCTTACCATGTCAAGATGCATTTCAGGATATTGTATAATACCTGCACTATTGCATACATGCTTTATCGGTATATGCAACCCATGTTCTTCCAGAATATTGCATAACTTCATAAACCTTTTAAATTGCAAATGGGTAAAAGAAGAATCCTTTTCATCGGCAGATGCAAAGTGAGTAAAAATGCCTTCTATTTCAATACCGGGTAATTTTGCTATATCGAATATTGTTTGAACCGTATCCGAATGTTCATCGATATTGTCATGACATAGAAATCCCACTCTTGTCATTCCTGTATCCACTTTGATATGAATTTTAGCCTTTTTCCCTTTGGACACTGCTGCATCAGATATGGCACATGCCAGTGAATAGTGAAACACGGTAGGAATAATATTCAACTCAACAAGCTCATCCACCCCTTCCTCGGAGGTATAACCTAAAATTAATATAGGTACCTGGATTCCTCTTTTCCTCAGTTGTACTGCTTCATCTAAAGTAGCAACAGCCAAAGCGTCGGCACCGTTTTCCAATAATGTTTTGGATACCTCAAGAAATCCGTGACCGTATGCATCCGCTTTTACTACTGCCATGATTTTTGCGTTTTTTGACGTAATTCTTCTCACTTCTCTTATGTTATGGGCAATATGGTCAAGATTAACCTGTGCCCATGTTCTCTTAAACATTGGTAACATGAATTAGAACCCCCACTAGTTTATCTTAAATATTTCATCCTGTAGTTTTATATTCATCTCAAATTCACTGAATCTGGCAATAATCACAGGTTCGTTTTTTAAATCATATATTTCCGTTTTAACCGGTAAAAGTGTTAAATTATCAAACCATACGGCTTGACTACATCGATAAATGTTATTTCCGGGAATATCCGCCCTTAAAACAGTATATTCCCCTTCATCATGATTATCAACCATAACGGACGTTTGTTCCGACTTATAATAATTCTCAAAAAAATTAGGTAAAAATAGATAATCTTTTGTTTGAGCATTGTAATCCGTTATTTCAAACTTCTTTTGTATATCCGGCGCAACCGTTATGATATCCGGCCCGTTATAAATGGTTGTCAACCCTTTCATGCTGTCCGGTGCTTCCAGTTCCACCCTGTATTTATCCGGTTCCAAATAACAATGCTTCATGGTATAGAAACTGGTTGTTTTATTGCTTGTAACGGTAAGTTCAACTTTACATCGGTAGCTTTTCATATTCTTATATTTTTCAAAAATCTTGGTATAATAATCCGTACTGTTTTCTTTAGTACCGCATGAACATAATGTTATCATTAGTGTAAGTATGGCTATAAGATACTTACACTTTTTCAAACAACGCCCCCCTGTATTGTAAAATTTTAATGCATTTATATGCACTACAATATATTTAATATATGCAAGACAATTTCTGCGGGCGACCACAGGCTGCCCCTACATTACAGCATTCCAAATAACGATTTACCCATATATGAATCCTCATTCATCCTATCGTAGGAGCGACCTGTGGTCGCCCGCAAGAACAACACAAATCTTTAAATATTAGTCAACTTTGTCATGTATACGTTCCCTACAATAGCTTTAAACGCCTCCGGCAATGCCTTAATAATATCCGTTGCAACCAACGGATGTTCTCCGTATTTTTGGGCTGCAATATCTCCGGCATATCCATGCATATAGACGGCTGCTATTGCCGCATCATCAGCAGATAATCCTTGCCCGATAAAAGAAGCAATCATTCCTGCAAGGACATCTCCTGAGCCGGCAGTAGCCATGCCCGGATTGCCGGTAAGATTGATATATATTTGCCCATCCGGCTGTGCCACAATTGTTCGTGCTCCTTTTAAAACAAGAATAACATTCCATTCCATAGCAAAAGTTCTTGCAATATTGATTCTATCGGCTTGAATATCCTTTATGCCGATTCCTATTAACCGCGACATCTCACCGGGATGAGGTGTTAAAACGATAGGAACTTTACACCTTCTCAATATATTTATATTCGAAGATAAAGCATTTATACCATCTGCATCAATTATTACAGGCTTACCCGACCAACTTAATACACTCTCTAATATCCTGTATATATCCGGATGCTCCGATAATCCGGGTCCAAATAAAATAACATCACTTTTAGAAAGTTTGGACAAAATCTTTTTAATACACTCCGGAGACAACACCCCTCTCATACCGTCTTCCAAGGGAAGGGTCATTTCTTCCGTCAATTTTACCTCTAAAATATCATTAAGACTAGCCGGACATCCTACGGTGACCAATCCGGCTCCGCTTTTCATGGCAGCAGAAGCTGCCATCACCGCTGCACCGGTCATCCCCTTTGAACCTGCTATAATAAAAATCCTTCCAAAATCCCCTTTATGGGAATCTCTATTTCTATTAGGAAATAAACTTTGAACATATTCCTTTTCAATCGTATGAACATTAATCTTCTGCTCTTCGATAATACACCCCGGTATGGATATATCCGCTACAACTAATTCACCCACATAAGCAGCACCGGGATACATCAATAAACCCTGTTTAGGAAGAGCAAAAGTAACCGTTTTCTCTGCATGAATGCATACGCCACACACTTCACCGGTATTCCCGTTAATTCCGCTTGGTACGTCTATAGATACTACTTTGTTCCCCGATAAATTAATCTGATGAATGACTTCAGCCATTACACCGTTTACCTTACCCCTAATGCCGGTTCCTAACAAGGCGTCCACAATCAGGTCACATGAAAAAAGACTTCTCATTGTCTCTTCGGAATATGTTTCGCCTGACACTTGAATAATCGGCAGATTCATGTTTTCAATAATGTTAAGATTAATCAATGCATCTCCCTGAATTTCTTCTTTCTTCTCTACAATAACAACCAAAACATGAGCACCCAGATTAAAAAGGTGTCGGGCTACAGCAAATCCGTCACCGCCGTTATTCCCTTTGCCACAAAAAACAGTAACGCTTTTATTTCGTATTTCACCCAATGTTCTTTCTATTTCTTTTACCACAGCTATTGCAGCATTTTCCATTAATACGATTCCGGGGATACCAAATTCATTTATTGCAATCTCATCGATTGCCTTCATCTGTTTACAATTGGCTACACGCATTTTCAGTAGCTCCCTTCATAAAATTCTTCGTATTTCTTTCTGCGATTACACTGGCAACAGCATACTCCCTACAATGAGAGATGGATATATGAAAATCCGTAATCCCCATCTTTTTTGCATACTCAAGTGCGCCGTTATACAGTTGAATATATGGTTTACCAAGAGAATCCCTTAAAATTTCGATATCACTGAAATGAAATGTCCTTATTCCTGTACCAATTGCTTTTGAAAAGGCCTCTTTTGCCGCAAAATTTCCTGCAATCACTTCCGCTCGATATTTTTTGCTTTTAAAATATGCCAGTTCATTCGTAGTAAAACATTTGCTCAAAAACCGTTCCGTCTCACAAACAGCCTTTTCTATTCTATTTATTTCAATAATATCGATTCCGGTACCAACTATCATATATATCCTCCTATAGCTTAAGGCATAAACCGTTCATCCAGTTTTTCGAGTTCTTCCCTTCCTAACAAATCATGAAAATATGAATATACATTCTCAACAAGTTCATTAAGGCCTTCCTTTTCTGAAATCATATGTTTCAGTTTTTCTTTTTGTACTTCAATCTCAGACTCTAACTCATCAATTCGTTTTTTCGCCTTTTTAAATTGAAGGTATATTTCATTGGCGGTAACTTCTAATAAAGCCAAATTGGCTTCCTTAATTTTATCAGGGATACTTAGAATTTCTTCTTCAATTTGTTCCAGTCGCCGGTTTATCTCAATAATTTTTTGCTGGCTTTGATACATTTCTTCCGAAGCTGTCGGATGCTCTTTTTGATAATTTTCGTCAGCAAGTTGCAATATTTTTTCCATATGTTCTTTTTTTTGCAAAGAAATTTCCTGCTTTTCGGTCATAAGCCGAGCTTGTTGCTTTAACAAATCTTTCAACTTTTGCTCCAGTTTAAGAATCTTTTTGGTTTTATTACACTGTTTAAACAAAGCATTCCATCTTTCATCTACAATAATTAAGGAAATGTCATTTTTCCTAAGCACCTTTTTATCAAAGAGTAAAGGTTCTTTCTTTTTTAAAATCGGCAACATATTTAAAAACGCACATCCTTCATTGATAAAAACTTGAAATGATACACGTTATATTATACCAATACAAAAAAATATTTTAAATATCATTATTACAAAAAAAACAGTCAAAAATGAAGGATTGACTGTTTTTCCGACAATTTATTCACTGACATTTTGTCTCTCAAAAACATTTCTGGGAATAAAGACTTTAAAAGCGTCTAACATCTTCTGTGTAGGTTCAAAAATCAATCGACATTTCTCACCATTAAGTGTAAAGACTGCAAAATATGCATGTTCCGACTGCATGGTACTGGAAGCATCTATGGTTTTTGTTATATTAACATTATTAAATTCTCTTTTATATTTTTCTTCATGCAAAGGAGCAACAATCTCAAATTCCTTACAGTGAATACTTAATATCCGCTTTCTTTTCCTTTGAGCAATGATTTTATCCACATCCAATTCGCCATTGGTTAATGCATATTCATACTCTATATTCCTTGACGTAATGATAAAATATCCTGCATATCCTACACCAACGGCAAGCAAAAGACTGAAAGACCCCAGCGGAATTAAAAGAACTCCAAAACCTATTATCACCACACCAATGATAGTGGCAAAAATAATTAAAGCATCTTTAAACGTTTTTTTTCTGGATATAAGATATTCAATAAATAAGTCCATCCAACACCCTCCACCAATTATGTATAGTGTTATTTTATCACACAAACATAATAATTACAATTAAAAAACAATAAAATATGTGCAAATAACATATAACATACTTAATAAGGTACCTAAAAGATAATACTCTGAAAATTCCTTATCTTCCGTCATTTTGTTGTACCGGGCAATGGACTTGGCAGTAAGTACAAATCCAATAGCAGAATATTGATTACTATATAAGCATAACAGTACGATAATTCTCTCCAAAGTACCAATAAAGGCACCTGCCGAATTACTTTGCATAACAACCCAATCCGAAGGCTCGTATTTTAAAATAAGCTTTTTGATAGTAATATTGGCAGGCTTACCTATTAATAATAGTGCTATCAACCACTTGAAAATTACCGTTGCATCATTTGAAACCACCTCAAGCATTTTCCTTATAATCGGCAATACCACAATATAATCTTCATTAAAAGCTATAATATAACTTATCTCTATGATACTTGCAACATGTACCAATTGATCAACAAGATATAGGCTTGAATGATCTTTTAACAATAACTTTTTACTAATTATTACATACTTAATTGTATCCATAGTAAAATGGATCAAGGATAAGACCAATGCTCCAATTAGAATATTTATTGATGAAAACGGTAATGCACATCCTATGGTAACAACCCCATAAATAAAGCTATGAACTATTAAAAAGACGTATTTTTTATCTTTTGCATCAGCCAATTTAACCGGCTGAAAATAAAAATCACTTAAAACATGAGCAAAAATAAAAATTAGAATAATGTTTCTAAACATCATCATTTTCTCCTATTTCAGATAAAATTTTTGATACCGTGTTCATTGCATCCATATAATTATAAAAATTAGAGGCCGCTATACTTTTTTGAACACTGGATTGAGAGATTCCTAATCTGGAAGCCATATTTTTTTGCTGATCTCCAAATTCCATATAATCATATATCACCGTTCTTTGCTTGTCAGTCCAACTGTTTTTAATAACCGTACATAATGCAAGGGTTGTATTTAACAAGGCTTCCATATTATTTTTATGTTCAAAGGTTACCCTAATATTAGCCTTCGGACTTTTATTCTTCTTTTCAGAAAGCTTTAATTCGTTTATCATCTTCCGTGCTAAATAATAGGCCGGCCCATCCGAACCTATTGCCAGATCGGAATTAATATCGGTAGTAATTTTCCCGATTCCTACGCCAAATCTCATTTTAACCGGATACATCTTTCTTTCTATAAACTGAATAATATCCATGGCGTATCTGCCTGCATTTAACAATCCTTGAAATTCATCACCAAGAGTAATCGTAAATTTTGCCGCAATATCTTCCGCATACCTGGTATTTACATCTTCCAATACATCTTTTAGCTTGTTTTGAACTTCATTTCTATCTTCAATGTTTCGTGAACCTATGATATCCCCGATGATTGCTATATACACCACACACCACCCCTGATATATATATTACACCAAATACTACCAAGTTGCAACAATATTTATTCACTTATATATGAATAATTGTGTTTTATTCATATATAAGTGAATAAATATTGTTTATTCACTTATAACTGCATCTATTTTCATTGCTTTAAATGCCTGTTTTACATAGCTTTTTAAAAAACCTATATCTCCGGTAAAAATACTTCCTTATCAAACAAAAATCGCCAATTCCGGCATCATATTTGTTTTCCGAAATTAGCGACTTGACCTCAACGAAAAAGCTATTACAGATAATTTTTATACAATGCCTTGGGCATACATTGCATTTGCAACTTTCATGAATCCGGCAATGTTTGCACCTACTACCAAGTTCCCTTCATAACCGTATTCTTTTGCCGCAGCACTTGCATTTTTATAAATATTGGCCATAATACCTTTCAATTTGGCATCCACTTCTTCAAATGTCCATGAATATCTCATACTGTTCTGACTCATTTCCAAAGCCGATGTTGCAACACCGCCTGCATTTGCCGCTTTAGCAGGTCCAAAGAGAACCCCGCTGCTCAAGAACACTTCAATGGCTTCCGGCGTGGAAGGCATGTTAGCACCTTCTGCAACAGCAATACATCCATTGGCTACAAGTGTTTTTGCCGCTTCTTCATTCAGTTCGTTTTGAGTAGCACATGGAAGCGCAATATCACACTTAACATTCCAAATGCCTGAGCAACCTTCATGATATTCGGCATGAGGATGAATTGCTACATACTCTTTAATTCTTTTTCTTTCTACTAATTTTATTTGTTTCACCGTATCCAGGTTAACCCCTTCAGGATCATAGATATATCCATTGGAATCGCTTAATGCCACCACTTTTGCACCTAACTGAGTAGCCTTTTCCGTTGCAAAAATTGCTACATTACCTGACCCCGATATGACCACTGTTTTTCCTTCAAATGACTTTCCTGCTGCACGAAGCATTTCTTCCGTAAAATAACACAATCCATAACCGGTAGCTTCGGTTCTTACCAAACTGCCTCCATAGGTTAACCCTTTACCGGTTAATACCCCTGTAAACTCATTTCGAAGTCTCTTATACTGCCCGTACATATAACCGATTTCGCGGGCACCTACACCAATATCACCGGCAGGTACGTCGGTATCCGCACCAATATGCCTTTGAAGCTCGGTCATAAAGCTTTGACAAAATCTCATGACTTCGGCATCTGACTTTCCCTTGGGATCAAAATCACTGCCGCCTTTACCGCCGCCTATAGGAAGGCCTGTTAAGGAATTTTTAAAAATTTGTTCAAAACCTAAAAATTTAATAATCCCCAAGTAAACAGAAGGATGAAAACGAATTCCGCCTTTATACGGACCGATTGCACTGTTAAATTGTACGCGAAAACCTCTGTTCACCTGTACCTTACCGCTATCATCAACCCATGGAACTCTGAACATTACAACCCTTTCAGGTTCAACCAACCTTTCCATGATACCGGCTTTTATAAATTCAGGATGTCTTTCAATAACCGGCTCCAACGATTCCAAGACCTCACTGACGGCTTGATGAAATTCCGGTTCACCCGGATTTCTTTGGATAACTTGTTCCATTAATTCTTTCAAATAAGTACTTTTTATTGCCACTGAGTATACCCCTTTCTGAAACAACAAATTGAATAGTTTAAACGCAACTTAAAAAACCACACAAAATCATTATAATTTAACATAACCGTATTTGCAATATGTTTTTTTTAAAATTTCATAAATATTTTTTGAACATTGAAAAATATATCAAGCGACTTACCACTAATACAGCTAAACAATACTGTTTACAACAAAAAATATTTTATCAATAAAAATCAAATAATGCAGCATAAAAAATAAAACTTGCAAATTATGAAATATACAAACCGCACCCATTATAGCAGCTAAATTAACGACATTGTTCACGAATCGCCCAATAGGTGTTATATATAAATGATTGTTATATGAAAGGGGGCTGTCGCACAAACAGGCAGTCCTGGAAGCCAATGTCATCAACTCAATAACAGTATAATGGATACGGTTCATATATTCCTAAATCTGTATTCTTCGAGCACAGCCTCATCGGCTTGTCAAATATCCATTTAGGCCGCATCAACGCAACATCCATGTTGCAAGTGATGCTAAAAATACCGTCCGTGGTATTTTTGCCTAAATGTTTATTTTATTTGCCTTTGTCGTGACTCTGTCGGGCGACCACAGGTCGCCCCTACAAAAATAACGATTTATCCATATATGAATCCGTATCCAATGTAGGGGCAATTCAAGAATCGCCCGTAGGATAAACAAATATTATGTCTTGTGCGCCAGCCTCCTACAACGTTTTATCATCACTATATTGAATCAATGAATGTCATTGCTACTTTCCATGCTTTTTTTGCAAATATTCATGAATGGATTTTGCCGCCGCTTTTCCTGCTCCCATTGCCAATATTACGGTAGCAGCACCGGTAACGGCATCACCGCCGGCATAGACGCCTTCCTTACTGGTGGCGCCGGTTGCTTCGTCTACAATAATACCGCCCCAGCTATGGGTTTTCAGTCCTTCGGTAGTCGACTTAATCAGCGGATTCGGTGATTGGCCGATTGCTACTATGACTGTTTCCACCTCAATTTCATGTTCTGAACCTTTCTTGGCTACCGGTCTTCTTCTTCCGGATTCATCAGGCTCTCCCAATTCCATCTCTACACATTCTATGGCTCTGACCCAACCGTTGTCATTTCCCAATATGGCTATAGGATTAGTAAGCAGCTTAAATTGTATTCCTTCTTCTTTGGCATGATGAATTTCTTCTAATCGAGCAGGCATTTCCGCTTCCGAACGTCTGTAAATAATATATACATCTTCAGCTCCAAGCCTTTTGGCAGATCTTGCCGCATCCATGGCAACATTCCCGCCGCCTATTACGGCTACCCTTCTGCCTACCCATACCGGCGTATCGCATTCAGGAAACTGATATGCCTTCATTAAATTAATTCTGGTAAGAAATTCGTTGGCGGAATATACCCCGTTTAAATTCTCTCCGGGAATTCCCATAAAGCTGGGCAAGCCGGCTCCCGTGCCTATAAAAACGGCTTTATAACCTTCTGCCATCAGTTCATCGATGGAGTAAACCTTTCCGATAACCATGTTGGTCCGTATATCTACTCCCATTTCTTTTAACAAATCAATCTCTTTTTTCACAATTTCCTTGGGCAAACGGAATTCCGGAATTCCATACATCAATACACCGCCCGGCGTATGAAATGCTTCAAATATGGTAACCTCATATCCCAATTTGGCAAGATCACCCGCACAAGTAAGCCCCGCGGGTCCGGCACCGATCACAGCCACCTTTATCCCATTTGACGTTGGCTTTTCTATCTTCTCCCTCACGTTTTGCATATGCCAATCAGCTACAAAACGTTCCAACCTGCCTATTCCAACCGGTTCACCTTTTTTGGCCCTTACACAATATTTTTCGCACTGATTTTCCTGTGGACAAACTCTCCCGCAAACCGCCGGAAGCGAATTGGTTTCCTTAATCTTTTGGTAGGCTCCTTCAAAATCACCTTCTGCAACAAGTTGAATAAATTCGGGAATCTTAACATTCACAGGACATCCGCTTACACACGGCCGATGCTTACAATTTAAACATCTTTGTGCTTCCTCTTTGGCCATTTCTTCGGTATAACCTAACGCTACCTCAAGAAAATTCTTATTCCTTACATGAGGTTCTTGTTCGGGGATGGCTACTTTTTTCAAAGACATATTAGGCATGGAAAGCACCCCCTAATTTGCATTCATATTCTTGACAGGCAATTTTTTCATGTTCCTTGTACATGGACTGCCTTCGAATCGCTTCGTCAAAGTCTACCAAATGTCCGTCAAAATCCGGTCCGTCCACACAAGCAAATTTTATTTCTCCGCCCACAGTAACACGGCAACCGCCGCACATTCCCGTTCCGTCTATCATCACGGGATTCATACTGACAATGGTTTTTATTCCATACTTTTTGGTCAACTCAGAGACGGCTTTCATCATTACCAGAGGACCGATGGCAATAGCTACATCATATTGATTGCCTTCATTAATAAGTTTTTCTAAAACATCGGTTACAAAACCCTTATTGCCATTGGAACCGTCATCCGTAGTAACAAAAAGTCTGTCACTTACCACCTTCAATTCCTCTTCCAAAATAATCAAATCCTTATTTCTAAACCCTATAACGGCGTCCACTTTGGCCCCCATATGATGCAGCTCTTTCGCCTGAGGATACGCAATAGCCGTTCCTAATCCGCCTCCGATCACAACCGCTTTTTGGATACCTTCAAGATGTGAGGCGACACCCAGAGGCCCTACAAAATCAAGAACGTTGTCCCCTTCATTAAGGGTACCGAGAAGTTTTGTGGTTTTACCCACTTCCTGAAAGATGATGGTAACGGTCCCCTTGTTTCGGTCATAATCTGCAATTGTCAACGGAATTCTTTCTCCGCCTTCATAAACTCTCAAGATAACAAATTGCCCCGGTTTTGCTTTTCTGGCAACTAACGGAGCACTGACTTCTAACAGTTTTACCTGTGGATTCAGCACTTCTTTCCTCACAATTCTATACATTGTTTGCCTCCCCAAAATATAAACTAAATATCATTTTGAAAGTTACGATAAACAATCTTTCAAATTGAATAAAATGATTATGTTTATAGCACTTTATAAAATACAGAAATATCCCTGTATACGTTACCTGATAGATATATAATACTATACTGTAATTTTGCTACTTTTTCAAGAGGAAATTTCAATCACGCTAAATATGCATCGTCAAATGAGGAATAATCTGTTTTTTTCTGGAAACCACACCTTCTAAAAATGCGGATTGGCCATTATGAATCCCAAACACCGCTCTGATTTTCTCTGCTTCCTCTCCTTCGATAATAAGCTCCGAGCCTTGTTTTAATAAATCGGTAACAATTAATATAACCGCATGATAGTTTTCCTTTTCAGACTTTTCACGCATGATTTCTCTTAGCTTTTCCTTCTTCCCCTCTAATTCACCGATATCCATAATATTGATTTGTGATATGCTTAACTTATATTTTCCCAAATTATAGTCCTTAATATCATTCATAAGAATTTCTTCAGGAGATTTTTTAGCAATGGAAGCTCCTGCTTTTAACATACTGTATCCAAAGCTCTCTATATCCAGTTCTGCAATTTCCGCAAGAATATTGGCAGTTTTTATATCCATTTCCGTACAAGTGGGAGACTTAAAAAGAAGTGTATCGGAAATAATAGCGGCACAAAGAATTCCGGCAATATTCCTGTCAGGCTTCATATCATGTTCAAAGTACATATTGGCAATAATGGTGGAAGTACTTCCCACAGGATTGTTTCTTACATATATAGGATTCCCGGTCTGTATATCTCCCACTCGGTGATGATCAATGATTTCCAAAATTTCGGCCTGCTCTATTCCTTTCACGGTTTGGCTGATTTCATTGTGATCCATGAGTATGACTTTTTTCTTTTCATAAGTGAGCAATTGTTTTCTGGAGATCATTCCTAAAATTTTTCTATTGCGGTCAACCACCGGAAAATACCTATGCCGTGATTCCAACATAATATCTTTTATCTCATCAATATATTCATTTTCATAAAAAAAAGTAATGCGCTGCGTTTTCATAATTTTACCGACGGGGATACATTGGCTGATCAATCGTACCACTGAAAGCATATCATAATCAATTTTAATAAGTACCTTATTTTTTATGGAAGCATACTGCGAAAGCATTTCCTCATTTTTATCGGCAAGGCTGCCCACGATAAATATATTTCTTGCCTGATATTCCATACTTTCAATGACATTACTAATACTTCCCGCAACGATAATAATATCGTTAGGTTTTATATGAGGAACGTCATTCCATGTGATATTATTATATATAAAGAGCTTGCCCACTTTGTCGTGAATAAACTCATCCCCACATAATACACGTGCTTCCAATACATCAATAACGGATTTTAAAGGAACATCGTATTTCTCCAAAAAATCATTATCCATAAGTGATATATAAGTTTGAGTAATATCACTGACCGATACAATTCCTTTAAAGGTGCCATCCTCATCGCTAATGGGTAATAAAGTCTGTCCTTTTTCCTTAATAATCTCCCACGCACGTTTTATAGTAGTATCCTCCGATATTTTTTCAACAGGATAATATTCCATATCGGAAACTTGAGGCTTTACATTATCAATAAGAATCGGTGGCTCCGTCTTAAAATAATTTAATATATATTCCGTCTCCGCATTAATCGGTCCGATTCGGCATGGAATACAATTTGTTACGCCCAGTTTTTTCTTCAATTCAGCATATCCAATGCAAGCACATATGGAATCACTGTCAGGATTTTGATGTCCAATAATATAAATGGTACTCATGTACTTGCCTCCCGTCATTAAAAATGTTTCACAACAAAATTAAAAATCCCCTGCAACCGCAGGGGAACTTTTGACTACCTGAAAGATATATGAATCCTCTTGACTCCTAAAGCTCATCAAACTCTGGTTACATTAGAAGCTTGAGGTCCTTTTGCACCTTCCACTACTTCAAACTGCACTTCTGTTCCCTCTTCAAGAGTCTTGTAGCCATCCATTGCTATGGCTGAGTAATGAACAAATACGTCATTTCCTGTCTCACTCTCAATGAAACCATAGCCTTTCTCCGGATTAAACCATTTTACTTTTCCTTTTTGCATTAAATTTTACCTCCTAAAACTTTATAAACGTAGCCAGAAATTTCCTACAGCTACAGCTTATAGTTTATCATATTCGTTCATTATTGTCAACAACTTCGTTGAATAACAAAGAAAACACGTTCGCTATGGTCCGTAGGATTTAAAAAGGTAAATTGGTCATAAATCCCCAGACACTTTAATCCTGCATTTTCAATATATTCTTGCAGTTCTTGTATGCCGTAGGCCCTCTCTTGATGGATCTCATCAATTCTCCTATATTTATCGTCTCCTTCTTTAACGAAAAAAGTCAAATAGAAATCACATATTTTATTTTTTTCATCATAATTATTATTCCAAATATAAAAAATATCATTCTCATCTATTGCAAAAATATTATTACCTAATATGGTACTTAGTTTATATTCGGTATTCATATCGAATATAAACAAACCACCGGGATTAAGGTAATTACGAACAAGTTTAAATATTTTTTTCAAATCCGCCGGTTCGGTAATATAATTGATACTGTCAACCAAACATATAATGGCATCCACCGTACCATATAATTCAAATTCTCTCATGTCCTGATGCAAAAACAAGATATCCAATCCTAACGCACTTGCCTTAGAAAGTGCAACATTTAACATATCTTCCGAATAATCGGAAGCAATCATTTCATAGCCTTGCTGTGCCATCCTTATGCAAATATTTCCCGTTCCGCAAGCTAATTCCAGAATCAGTTTAGGTTTTATTCCAAATTTATCAAAAATTTTGTTAATATATTCCACCCATTTATCGTACTGCATATCTTCCGTTAATTGATCATAAATATAAGCAAAATCCGAATAACAACCTGCAGACATAAAATCCTCCATATCATCTCGTTTGATTATTGTTCTTTTTGTTTTTCCAATCGTTCAAGAACCAGTTTGTACCCATCGGCACCATAATGCAAACACCGATTTACCCTGCTTATGGTAGCCGTACTTGCTCCGGTTTTAGCAACAATATCGTTATATACATACTGCTGATTTAGCATTCTTGCAACTTCAAAACGCTGTGCCATTGCCTTAATTTCAGATATGGTACATAAATCTTCAAAAAATTGATAGCATTCTTCTATATTCTGTAAGGATAAAATGGCTTGAAAAAGACAATCCACATCAGAACTTCTTATTTTAGAATTCATTCTTACCACCGCTCTTAATGATAAATAGTTTGTACTTTTATATTATCACACTAAATTGTTAAAGTAAACAAAAATGTTTGGTTGTGATGTGGCTATCCTTCCACTACGTTAACAGGCTCTAAGCTTTTTCGCAATGTTTTTCCATAATATTTATCAATTAAATTAAAAATATAACCAGAATGCTTTATTTACGGTTTTAATGCCTCTTCTATAAGATGAATACACTTTTTTACCAATTCATCTTGTGTATCTACTCCGGCATACCATGGCTCTCCCTCGACCTTTCCTTTACTGAAATAACGTGCCTTGTATATTAACTCCGGCCGATACTCAAAATGCAAAATATCAAAACAACCCCATTTTCCGCCCCAAATAAATCCATACTTTTCAAATATCTCAACAATTTCATAGGGATATTCTTTTAGTCTTGCCTCTCCTTTTTCTCTCGAAGCCCATTTCCAATAATCTCTTTCGTCCCTTGCAAGATCAATGGCAATGCCGAAGGCATGCGGGCTTAAGCGATTGGTACCTGCAATTACACGATAATTAAAGGTCCCGTTGACGGGAAACACATTGGCATATATACGGTTATTACTTTGCGCCAAAGGAACAAGTTCTTTCATAACGGAATTCAGTGCATCCGCAGCATGGTTGTTGGAATTAAAAGAATAATTTTTATGTCCTATTTTTAGAGTTTTCAGGTTTTCCTGTACTTGCTTCATGGAAGAACCGTATACTTCTTTCAAAAAAGGATATACCCTTATTCTTCCCGGATTAAAATCTTTTTCCATCAGTGTTTTTATGGGTTTCAAAGGGTACATCTGTTCCATCATATCCTGTAAATCCGGATTTGCTTCTTTTTCTGCCGTATTTTTGACTTTCCCGTCATCATATAATATACGTTTACCTGATTTCATAATCACATATACCTTACCGGTGGTATCTTTTTCTATTCCTTCTACATATTCAGGATAGGCCATCATGAGACACAATAAATCCTGCTTCATAACCACATCATCCGCTGGAGAATTCAGATAAGTAGGCATGGAAGCAGGAACCGAACCAATGGCTAAATATCCGGTATACAATGTGATTATCATAAGTGTAACAATAGAAAGGTTTTTTCGCATTTTATCCCACCTCCTATTGTTACTTATGTAATAAACCGGTTGTATATGACTGTTTGTTTCGTTGACAGTTCATAATTAATGCATTATGCGGGCGACCACAGGCAATGTCGACAACTTAACAAACCATATTATGGATACATGTTCATATATGGATAAATTCTTTTATTCTGAGTGCTACAGAGTCACGGCGAAGGCAAATAGACATTTAGGCAAAAATACCACGGATGGTATTTTTAGCATCACTCGCAACATGGACGTTGCGTTGATGCGGCCTAAATGGATATTTGACGAGCCGATAAGTCTGTGCACGAGGAATACTAATTTAGGAATATATGAACATGTATCCATTATACAACACCTTAAGTTGACGACATTGGACCACAAGTCGTCCCTATGACAGAATGAATATTGTTTATATAGGATAAATCGTTATTCTAAGAATTACAGAATCACAACATAAAAAGGATTGGCATGGAGGCCAATCCCTACAATATATTAACATTAACAACATGGCATAAACCTATTGCACGGTTATACTGTCCCCTGTACCCAGCGGTATCAGTTGAGTGTAATTCGACCAAACAAACGCTCTAACCGATGCTGTTCCGTCAGGCATGGAAGCTTCCAGATTGTCGAATATAGTATCACTGTTAATTTCTTTCATATCACTTAATTTAAGCTGTATTAACTTATTATTTGCATCATAAAAGGCCAAAGCGATACAATAAGTTAATCCTTTGATATTATCATAATTTTTTATAAGTACTCCGTCGGAAACAAAGGAATCATTTTCTTTTTCTTGAAAAAGAAGTACCGACGTATCTAACCATGAGTAATTTGCAGTTGCTTCCGTTATGGTGTCGGTGACCTTTTGATTCCCCAAATACATGGCAATCTCATACTCTTCAACATTCCCTGCAAAATTAAATGTAAATACATAAGACCCATCTCTGTTTATTGTCGATTCATCGATATATCCAATGGCGTCTTCATCGGACGGATCAGAATTTTGCTTATACATTAGCAATGACACTTTCTTCCCTGCAAAAGATTTGTCAATCTGTCCTTTAACCAGAACTCTACCGGTTAATTCATCCCTGTACCTTGCAGTTCTTACTTTCATTTCATCCATTAATATAAGACGTTTAGGTATCAGGATTTTAGGAACGTAAAACCTACCTTCTGAATATACCGCAACTTTTCCGTCTAAATCAACTTGCTTACCGTCGACCACTGCGACCGATTGATTTGCTACAATACTGATATCCGCATCATAAAAAGTAAAGGTCCTATTATACAAATTAAAAGTACCCATATTTGTTACATCAACAAACAATTCCTTTGTTGCTTCTTCCAAATCCAAGCCCATTAAATCGGCAAGATATGGTGCAAGTTTGGTATTATCAATAACCAATTCTCTGGTTGCCGGTGTATCACCAGGTACATTGGATAATCCTTCAGGCGGAGCAATTCCTTCCGGCGCATACATCCAAACGCCACCTCTTCTATTGGTATGTCCTGTAGTCCTCCATGAAATATTATTTTTTAAGCTATTGATACCTTGTTGAACTTCTGCTACTGCCTCGGCATATTTACTTGAATCCGTACTTCCGCCAACACTGTCGGCATCAGGAAGTGTTAACCCACCGGTATCATGGTCAGGTGCTACCATAATAACTGTATCATTTCTCTTTTGGGCGAAATCTAATGCTACTTTGAAAGCCTCATCAAATGCAATATATTCACTTACTGCTTCTACGAGATTATTATTGTGGCCACCATAATCCACCTTACTGCCTTCCACCATTAAGAAAAATCCTTCTTCACTGCCGTCCAACGCACGTATTGCCGCATCCACCATTTCTGCCAGTGTTGGTTGGTCAGCATCTAAGTAGATATCATAGGGAATCATATCCGGATAATGATTTCCCCAAATTTTTGTTCCTGGTTGAACTTCAGCCAAATCATATTTATCGTTTGTAATGGTATATCCTCTACTTTTTGCCTCATCTACAGAACCATAATAACTTCCCGCCTCAAAGCCAACACCCAACACAACATCCAAGCCTTGGTTCATTACCTGCTCAGACAAAAGTTTAACATTCCCTCTTGAAACATGGTGAGCAGCAAACGCAGCCGGCGTGGCATGAGCCCACGGAACAGTAGCTACAATACCGGTCCTTTTGCCTGCTAATTGTGCCGCTTCTAATAGTGTTGCATGAGGCACGCCTTTACTGTCAACACCTATGTAGCTGTTAATTGTTTTGTAACCGGATGACAATGCCGTCCCGGCTGCAGCCGAATCTGTAGTCCCACTCAGGGAATCGGTTATTTCCGTACCAATTAAATAGTCTGCCAAATACATTGAGTTCCTGGTTATCTTTGTTGCATTCGGAAATTTACTTCTGTCAAATCCCCCCGCTTTTTTAACTGCATTGGCAAAATCAAAAAGTGCAAATCCTCCGCCGTCAGGTATCATATAAATGACATTTTTGATAACCGGTTGACTTCCCGCGGAAACTGAAATTAATGAGTTTGAGAAAATGGACACAAATAATATGGTTATTACCAATAACAAACTAATTTTTCTTTTCATTTTTTACATCCTCTCTATTCTCTAAATTTTGGTTAAAGAAAAGACTTTGCTAATCAATCACAAAGGCAACTTTGAAGCCACGTTAAAGTACTTATGAAATTATTTTTTAATTCTAAAATATTAATAATGAATAAAACAGGAAACAATAGGAATCGAAGGTATGCAAGAAAAGTAGAACTTTTTATTACAAATTTAACATAAAAATAAAGTGTAGATTAATTTAAGATTGAAATGCGGTAAAGCGGATAAGATTCGTATTTTATGTCAAGCCGGATAAAAAAAGAATACTACGTCCTACACTTTTTTCTTTATTTAACCTATTAATTTTTTAACACATTATCCACCCCTTCTTATATTTTAATTAATACTTATAATAACTCATCGTGCACATATAAATTTTAGATAGATCAATTAAAATATAACAAGGGGGGACACTAGAATTCAAGTGAATTTTCTTAAGAAAAAAATGCAGTTCTTATACAAATTAATTTCTGCAACATTATATTAATTTCTGCAATATCAATTCAATTTACAACATATGGAACCCATTAAATGTATTGGATTATATATCCTTTATTCCATCATTTCCGCTTGATTATTGGTACCCTGCATGGAATTTCTATATTGCCCCGGAGAAACTCCCATGCGATTTTTAAAAAGACGTACAAAAGAATTATACGTACCGGCACCTACCAGTTTCGCTATTTCTTTAATGGTATAATTGCTATGCATCAAAAGTCGTTTTGCTTCTTCCACTCTCTTGTTTATTAAATATTCTTTAAAAGTCAATCCGGTGGTCATTTTAAAAATTTTAGAAGTATATGGTACCGAATAACCTAATTTTTCTGCCAAAGCCTCTATATTCAGTCCATCAAAGCTATAGTTCTCATTAATATAATTAATGGCTATTTTTTCTATCTTATACATCGCATATTTTCTGGTCTTTTGTTCCTGTGTAATTTCTAAAAACATATTCTTGATATATTCCCTGACATTTTCTATATTATATTCCCTTTCAAAAAATTTAATATCAAACAATGCATCACTATCACAATCATTTTCCTCACTGATTCGATAATATAAATTAAAAAACCGCATAATTAATATTTCACGCATATAAAATGTAATTCTGCTGTTTTTTTCAAAGATATCGTTGATACTACACTCTATTATATCATCCAAAGAATTTTTTACTGCAAATGCTATCTTTTCCTCTATACTATCAGGAAAATAAAGTCTATCCATCTTTAAATCATCACTCTTGGAATACAAAAATATTTTATCAATATCCGCGCAAATCCCATTATTACCTGCCATGGTTGCGTGTCTGTAAAGCAAATTAATTTTGTCACATCCCGGTAATACATCACTCATAGCTACATAAAGAGTATCACAACAGATTTTTTCAATATGTGTTTTCATACCATGAAAATAATTATAATAAAAATCCAAATTTGGCGTATTGCTATTTACTATCACCACGTATTTATATTCACCAATACCTACATATTCCACTTGCAATTTATCCTCCGTTTTTTGAGCCTCATGCATATACTGGAAAAAGAATTCTACCATACTGACATCACGGAATTGTATAATGCCAACTGCGAAATGTGAATATTTAAAAATATCCGCAATGCTATCTTGATAAATTCCGCTTTGGATAAAATTGAATAATATCAGCTTATTACTATATTTACTCATCTCTGTTTTTAAATTACCTATACTCTCAATAATATAAGTATATTCATTTTTAATTTCAGAATTGTCATTAAACAAATTTCTATAGTACAGCAATATGTTATAAATTGGCTTGTAAGACATTTTTGCAAAAAACCACAAAAGTGATACCACAAAAGCAATTAATATAACTAACTCTATAACAATCACTATGCTGATACTTTGAATAGAGCCAATTACATTTGACAAAGGCGTTAATCGAATATAGTAACCTCTAAAATAGCCGGATTTATTAAACAATACGATATGATCGTCAACTTGTAACATACCGCTTTTATTGCTTTTGTTTGCAACAATACTCTTTAATATATCACTCCTATCACCCCCGTAATTAGATGTAAACAGCACCTCTCCATCATCATTTGTGATGTATACTTCTTCATTTTTCGACATATTGTTTAAAATCATTGTTGTATACTTCTCCGTATTCACACAAGTAATGAGTCTAAAGACTTGGTCATTTACCATAATGCTTGTGACAATAATCATTGAAATCGGCGAATTCTGTCGTGTTCCGCCCATAAAATAATCCGACGAAAAAACAAGGAATTCTTTATTTGTCATCAACGTTTGATTCAATTTATCGGCAGCTGCCCGGCTCCAATTATAATTTTTGATCATAAAATCATTAACGCCGTAAATCCCTTCATCAGAACATACAATTTCCTTATACGGACTGTACAAAAATATTTTGTCTATAAAACCTACACTGATTTTTATTCGATTAATTTCATTAATAAGCCTATATTGATTGGTTATGAGCTCAACCTCGTTCATACGGGCAATATTATCTTTATTCGTTAGAAAGCCATAGGCCAAACCATGAATTTCATTGAATTTTTAATCCATAAGTTCACCCAAATGTTCCAGGTACTTCTTTCCGTATTCTATCTCTTTGTTAATTAATACTTTCTTTATGATGTAGTAGGAAACTGTACTGGCAAAGAATATCAATAAAACAACAATAAGGTAAGACAAAACAATCTTACCTATTATACTTTTTCTCTTAAATAATTCAACTATGTTTTTAGGTATAATATACTTCATAGTTAAACCTTCTCCTTAAAACGAAAATATACATCTTAGGGAGACTTGATAATTGTCCGAACAAAAAATCAGCCATGAACTTGCACCTACATAAAACTAAAAATCTTTATCGGAAATAATAGAAACATTACAATAACTTGTTTTATAGGACTAGCATTTTATAACCTGGATTAGAAAATAAAATTAACATATTTGATAAAAGAAAGCTTTTCATATGTACATAATATCAACATCTATAGGTTACTGTCAAGTATATCTTTACAATTTTTTCGATCTACAATCGTATATCTAACACAAGGCCAAACTTTGTTCCAATGTAGGCGACATAAGATGCCACACAGCAGATACAGTTCGTATGCTCCTAAATCTGTATTCCCTAATTTCTATTTGCCTTCATCCTGAATTTTGCGGGCGACCACAGGCAATGCCATCCACTTAATATACTATAGAATGAATATGGCTCATATATTTCGAAACCTGCATTTAATGTAGGGACACCATACATGGTGTCCGAAATCATCTTATTACAAGCGGAGCTGTTGCACAAACGAGTGGGTATTGAAAACAATACCGTCAACTTAATATACTATATAAATGGATACACTTCATATATTCCTAAATCTGTATTCTTCGAGCACAGATTTTTAGTTGATGAACATTATTCCAAAAACTAAAACTTCAAGGCTTTTCCATAATACTCATCAACTACATTAACTGCACTTTTTAAACCGCATCAACGCAACATTATAACACTTTATCCATATATGAACATGTATCCATAACATGGTTTGTTAAATTGATGGCATTACATGTAAATTCACTCTCTTATGCGACAGCCCCGCTGAAAATATTGGCAACTTAAACTGCCGACATTGCCTGTACCCTATTGCAAATTTTCTATTTTATAAAGAGTCGGATAGTTCCATAAATACGTTCTGATATATTCACTGTTAAAATCAATTTCCAACTCGTATTCAAAAACCCCTTTGCTTTCAGCATTCACTACAAACGGAATATATTTTATACCGGTAAGTTCCTCCATTTGTTTTTCCTGTCCATCCATTACTCTCATTACGGTTTTATACCCTGCAACCGCAATTGTGTACATCCCCACTGCATCATTATTTTTTACAAATTTAACCTTATAAATTTTTCCCGACGGATTTTCCTCAATGTCGTTTTCATACATTTTAAACGTAGCATCATTTTTTGATGTAAAACTCTTGGTGTATGATACAATGGATTTTACATCCGGTGAATACCACGAGGAAACATCCTCTGAAATATTTAAAGTATATTTTTCAGATGGTTCAAGCAACTTATCAAACTTTATAACCACTGTGGTATTTCCATTATTACTCTCTATATCATAATCATAGTTTAAATCTTTTCCACCTTGACGAACTTTAATGCATCTTTTAACGGATTCTTCCGTAATTACAGTATTAAAATCCACAATAATCCTATAAAGAGTGGAAGTCATTTCATCCTGTGCTGCTAATTCCTTTCCATCATAATTCACAAAGCTTATCTTATCGACCTCCGGATACAAAAATTTCAAGTTTCCGCTAACCTTTACATTATCTATATACATTTTGCCGTTTTTATCCTTGGCAGGAACATATCCAAATCCTATGCCCACAGTAGGATTTGTACCAAAAACTCTTTCTGTGTCCACCACATATTCCTCACCACCATCCACCGAGATTGCATATGATGTAACACTGCTAACACTGCCGCTCTTTGGTATGACCCTTAATTTTATTGTGTGCCACTCATTTGCGGAAACAGTAAGATCTGTTTTTGTAACCTGAGATGTGGTTCTGGTTTTGGCATAGAAAATATTACCTTCTGCATTCGTTGATGCTATGGCTATGTTTTGAGCATTGTTAGGGTTATCCGGATTCACATCACCAGGTTCAAGCAAATAGGTGTACCAGTACATATTTTCATACAGCAAGTCAAATTCTACGCTATATTCGGTTTCCGGAGGTATTTCTATCGGAAATTCATAGACAAATCTTGACTGAACACCGGACTCCGCAGGATTAACAAATCCTAATGCAAAATCTTTTTCTTCCCCGCTTCTGCCGGGTACACTTTGTGCATACGTCTGTTCAAGTCTTCCTATATTTCTCCATCCATGCGGAAGTGTGGAATTATCCTCATCTTCCGGCATTGTGGAGGAGTTCGGCATATAAGTATAATCATTAAAATCGATATTAGCAAATTCTGTATACTTATATTCATACAGGTATTCCGTCCTAAACTCCACAGGCTTCAGCATGCAACTGTTTAAAACCCCGCCTCTAATATTGCTTGACAACATTAACGTATGAACGCCTGACTTCAGCTTCTGATTGAATTTAATCTTAAACCGGTTAGCACTTGCCTCCACAACATCAAAATCGGTTATTTCTTCTCCGCTTACAGTGTTTGTAATCTTAATATTGTTGGGGATAAGCATATCAGGATTTATATTCTCCGATAACTTAATCTCAATCTCTGCATTTTCCAATGGAACCCTGTCGGAGCCAATCACTTTCCCCTCAATGCCTTTTTCACCATAGTAGCGGGTAACGCTTAAATTATCCACCAGCACATAGTCAGGAGCACTGGAATCCGATAGAGACTCACATCTTAAGGCAAAACTTTTAAAACCTTTGGAAGAACTGAAATAAACGGGATATTCATTGATCAATTGCCCATCAATGTAGTAATTGGCATTTGCTTTTGAATCTGATATTTCAGTGGTTACGATATCAATTCTGTGCCACTGCAGAGCATCGTAATTTATGTTAGCTATTCTATAATCCCACCCCATCATACTTTGGGTGCTTGTTACATTCGATGATATAAAATATCTGATTTGCCCTGCTTCAGGCGAGTTTAAAAAAATTGTTTTGGAATAGTTGTCGGTTAAAATAGTTGTTGCATCGTCCCCGCTTCTTCCGTCATAAAACAGTACAAGAACCCTTCTCGTATTTGCTGAAAACTTAATGTCAAAACTGATGTGCAGCTTTCCTTGTGTTACATTACGGCCAAACATTAAAACCGGTTCACCTGAACTCCTAATTTGCATAGCAGTGTTATTCTCTACGGGGTCATAATAGGAACCGTAATTTTTCCTTCCGGACAAATTGGTAAGAAATATCCAGTTGGAATCGGGTTGAATACCACTTCCTACCTCTGCTTTGTAGTTTTCAAAATCATAGAAAAAGCTAAATGCCTCGCCGTCATCTGCCAAAACCGTACAATGTGGTATTAACCCAAACAATAATATGACAATAAGGATCATGCTGATTTTTCTCATGTTATCAATCCTTTCTTGTTTATTTCACCAATGTAAGATATGTAAACAGTCTTGAATCTTTCGTTTCGCCTATACCGCTGGCATATTCAATCCAACCACGCCGCTCTCCGCCATCATTGTCATTAAACAAAAAGGAATAACCAAGTACATCTCCTTCTTTCGGATGATCACCAGGCCTTAAAAGGCTTCTCCACGGCATCATAAATTCATATATTGTCTTATCCCCCGAACGCTTTACGGCGACAACCGCATCTTTGCAATATCCGGGCTCATAGCAAGAATCCTGAGACAGATATCGATAAGCAACCGGTCCTTCCGGTGACAAGGATAAGCCAATCTCATGGAAGGTTGAATACCTCTGTCCAATGGCAACAAACCCTTCTTCCCCATATACAATACCAAACTGCATACTGTCACCTTTCCAGTTAGATGATCCCGGTTCGTTTTGACAGAAAACATCATCTGTCACTTCTGCAAAAATATAAATATTGTCCTCATCCCACATAATACCGCTTTTTCCTGATAAGTCATTGATACCGCCCCAGTCATTCATTCTCTTTATTTGGTTTGGAGAATCGGCATACATAGCTATATTCATGGGCCATTCACCCTTTTCAAGAACTCCGTCAATTTTAGGCTTTTTCTCTGCATATTTAGCCAGGGTAAAGTCGATGGAATCCGTATATTCCAATACTTCTCCGTCATCAAGTTCAATGATGTAATCCAGCAAGTACTGTCCTTTTTTTGTGATTTCAGGAAGATTAAATGTAAATTTTCCCGTTCTGCCCCTTGGAATAATTCCTATATCCAATTTACCAAGCTTTGCAAAGCTCTCAGGAGATTTAAACTGGAGATATCCCTTTACCGCTTTTGACTGGGACATATTTTTAATGCTCATGGTGGCTTTCCATTGATTTAGATCCACTTTATCGGCAAGGCTGACGGAAAGGTCGGTTGTAATTGAAATCTCGGAATATATATTAACATCAATACTGCTAACAATTTTATCTCCGTCCATAACATGAATTGTAACCAAACTCTTTTCACCAAAATCAGCTGTGTTCTTTAATGATACGACAGCCTTGTTGTTTTCAAATCCATCGTTTTTCACAACCTCAACACATGAAGGCAGTACAACATCGATTGTATAGTTATCCGGTACAAACTTTTGAATTTCCACATTCACAATATTATTTTTGGATATATGAAAATCACTGCCGTTATAATTTAAAAACTTTGTATTATCCAGCCTTTCAACTTTTTTAATATCCCCTACCAAGTATATGGGAGCATCATCAGCCAAAAATGTAAATACTCCGTTGTTACCGTAAATCTCTTTGGAATTGCCCATGGAATCATAGCAAATCACTTTATATCGGTTCCCAGGTCCAACGTTACAAATTCTTTCCTATCCACTGAATACAAGGTTACAATTTTGGAATGAAACTTATTGCTTTTGAACCTGCTGATTCTGATATTTTTATCCGGGGAATCAAATATGCCGTCAGCTTCGGATTCCGCCATAACGTAATTATACCCTGTAATCATTGCGTAGGAAACTGTTGGTACATACCATTTGCCATACTTTGGCGATTGGGGACGTCCGGGACTGACATGCCCAAACTGATCTTCACGGTCTGTCTCAACCGTCCCCTTCTTTTCAAAGTTATAAAAAACGATTCTTTCGCCCAAATCCTTTGACTTATACAGAATTGCGGATCGACAGTTGAATGCACCTTTTGTCCGTTCATCACCAACGGTATCATCCGCTGTTGTATAACCTGCTTCGGTAATCCAAATATCCGGGTCATGAATCCCCATTTTTTCATATTCATCCTTATACCACTGTAGGGCATTTTGCATGTCTGAATGCTCGGCTGCCATTTTTGTATAAGGATGGAGAGCAATAGCTTCGGCATACTTCCATAATTCTGCATCCATTGTCTCTTTAAAATAATTTTTATGAACAGTGTTCGAAATACCGGTAAGGGACGGGCCGCCAAGCTTTGCGGTGGGATCTATCTTTTTGATCTCCTCATAAGCAACTTTAAACACTTCCATATAAACATCTCCGCCGTCGAGATATTTATTGAAACTGGATATATTGGGTTCATTCCAGATTTCATATTCGTCTACGAAATCCTTTAAAATGTTGGCAGTGTATCTTACGTAATTTCTCCAGCCTTCCAATTGTTCAGGAGTTTTAGGCAAAACTATTTCTGCATCGGCGTAAAGTGTATTATTATAACTCATAATAGGCAATAAGTGCAAACCGTTTTCCTTTAATGCCTGAACAACAATTTTCATTGGATGGCCGTCCCAATTTAAAGCTCCCTTGGCTTTCTCCATCTCCAACCAACTTACACCTGAGCGAATACCGTATGAATTTGACAGTTTAACCATTTGTACAGCCATATGAATCTGCTCTTCCGGATATCTGTAAAAATGGGTCGCAAACATGATGTCTTTATTTAAAATACCGTCGGGGTCTGTCTTTACAATGGCCACTTCAAAAGGCTTGAATAAAGAATCAATTTTTCCATCGTCGCTTTTTATGGTAATATAATACCAATACACATCGCATCTTGTGAGTTCACCGATATTTAAATCAATGTTTTTTACTTCCCGTGGTCCAAAGGAAAGAGTTTCGGTTTTAGCAAAAGGTACAATATGGTCTGCATTTTCCAACCAATACCTTACATGAACCGTTACCGCTTCATCGGTAAGATTTTCAAATTTGTGATGAATAATCTTGTCCTTTGAAAACCATTTAAACGTATTCCCTATTTCATCAATGGACGCTGTAACATAAATTGGATTTTTGCCTATTATACGCTTTACAACTACCCGTCTCACCGCAATGGATTCCGAGGAAATCTTGGTTCGATCGCTTTGAGCTTTGATGGACAGCCTAAAGTCGTATTTTCCGTTAAGTCTTTCGGCAAAAAGAGCGTCGGATACGGAAAATCTGGCTGTTTTCCATGTCCTTCCGTTTTTGGTGTAAATGGTGCCCATTGTTTCGGTATCCCGGTTTAAAGAATCGTATTCAATTCTTATATAACCGTTCCCGGAATCATAGTATTCAATTTCAAATTCATAGACAGAGCCACCGTTATTATCCTTTTTAAACTGATCATCAAAAGTAAAATTAATGTAGGCCTTTGCATCACCTTGAAGCGTATCCATAAGCCAGCAATTTGATCCATCCCTGACTACAACATTGGCTCCCGTATCATTTCCCATTTCAACGATCTCAAACCCCTTTTGCACAAGTGTCTTCCCCAAAATAGCCTCTGCTACGATTCTTCCAACATTGTCATTGACTGCAAACGTTTGAGGTATAGAGTTCCATATTAATATTAACGAAAGTATAAAGGAGAAAACGATATTTTTTTTCAAACACATCCTCCTTTCATTTTGTAATTTCACAAAATCTTTACATATAGGAATCATCTTATTTTGATTATCCCACCTATTTATAAACAAATATTTGTCTGGCAATTCCACTTCTATAGTTTGTAACAATGAATGAACAAGCATTGCCTGCCGACTTATAGGTTATAATATCCTTTAATGTACCTTCAAAAACTTTATGCCCGTCTTGTTGGCTGTTGTCAAAAACAGTAATACTCACTTTGCTTGCATCCAATACTTCGTTTACCACTCCTCTATATAAGTCAGCAAATTCATAAGTTGATTTTATAATGCCGTTATTAATATCAAATACATAAGACTTCGATAGCTGATATCTTACTTCTCTAAAAGCCCACTGTCCATTGATGTCAAATTTTCCTCCGTACCAATATGGGTTGGAGTTCCCGTTTTCAAATGTCCGTGTCCCTGCATCATACATTTTAACGATATTAACAACCACATTCCGGAAGGGATCGGTATCCACCCTTATAATATCACCAACTTCAAGCGCATTAAGTTTATCTGCTATGGTATCGTCAACCAAATATGAAACTTTCGATCCACCCGTATATCCGTTCATTTTGTTTAACACTTCGCCGTCCTCGCTCAGTGCTTTTGAAATACTTTCAAACATAAAGATGGTTTCATTTTCATATGTAGGTTCCTTTCTTACTACGATTACGTCTGTATAAAAATTACTGTAATTATACTCATAGGTTTCAATATAGTAATAATCATCATGCGTAAATTCAAAAGCGGTTGCATACATATCAGGAGTTTCTTCCCTTGCAACACCGTTAATAACAATTTCTCCGGCCGCATTTACCATAGGCACCACAAAAATTTTAGTATATGCGGGATTATACAAAGTATCCAAACCAAATCTTTTGGCGGAATTATTGTATAACAGCTTAACAGTACCGTCGTGTTTCCTTGTCAGCGTATTTTCAGCATCTTCATTTGCACCTACATAAAAGGTATCGATATAGTTTATTGCTCCGTCACTGTTTAGCTTTATCCTTATTAACTGACGCTGCAACAGAACCTTAACACTTCCGCTTGAACCTTCGGAGAACGAAGCACCGCCGGGAAACGCTCTAAATAAATTTCTATAATCTTCTCTTTTATATCTTTTCCCATCAATAGTAACTGTTTCTGCCAAATAGTATGTATCCAAGGTTTTATTCTGGGTATATAACCTAAGTCCGAATTTAGCATCAACACCTCGATCTGAAAAAGCCTTTATCAAATATGCCAAGATTATATCTTCTGACTCCGATAACTGAACGTATGCAATATAACCAAATTGATCAAATGTTACCGTTACCTTATTACCTACCTGAAATAAAGTCCGCTCGCTATTCCATAACGATTTATTGACTCTAATAAATTCCCCGTCATCTATGGATACTTCAAATTCACCATCATTAACGCCGGTAATTGTTCCTGATAATTGGTTCTGCCAAACGACTAGCTCTACGAACTCATTATTACCTGATTCAGCTACACCTGATACAAACGGAAATACCGTAGGCATGTGAACTTCAGAACCGTATTCATTAATTAAACGCATTACCTTATAATCATCTAACTTTATCTGCCTTGTAGTATCATAATAGTTGTAAAGAACGAACCGTGTATCATCATATGCACCTGCCACAAATACTTCATAGCTTTTTACAATTAACGTATCAAATTGTCCGTCATTGTTTTTATCAAACAATCGAATCAAACCCTTTTTTGTGCCTGAAATGAATTCGTCAAAGACATCGGATGCTTTTCCTTCATATGGAGTGCCGTTATAAATTATAACAGCTCCTCTGTCAATTGTTTCATGTGCCAACTTAGAAGATTCTTTAGACATATAATAACTAATTTTATAATTTTCAACATCGAAGTCTTCGATAAGATCAGAAACGAGAATTAATTCTTGATTTCTGCTTTTTATCGGTTCGGCATAATAAAGGGTATAAGTATCATCTAAATTTTTTCGGTAAATATATTCTACATAGCAGCCAAAATAATCGTTTATTGAATATCCTTTATATAAAGAAAACTCCTGGCCGTCAATGATCACTTCATCTTTTCTTGCTTTTTTAGAACCTTCCATATAAGCACCATACACAGATGTTACATTGCCTTCTTCGACATAAATATTATGATAAACAGAGAACAACGTTTTTTCTTTGTCAACCTCGCTCTTAGTGCCTTTGTTGACAAGGATGTTCACGGATAAACCATTGTATATAATTTTAACGGCCTCGCTAAATGTGAGGGAAGAAGGATTTTTTACCTGTATATCGATGCCTAATCTGCGGGCCAAAACAGTATAGCCGTACATCCCCATGTTTTCAAGCAATGCAAAACTTTTATAGCCGGCAGCATTGACCATAATCTTACAGGCCTGTTCATAGGTTATTGGTTCATTCGGGTAAAATAACTTATCGGGTGAAGGATCAATAATTCCCATCTCAAGAGCTCCGTTAACACTTCCGACAGCCCAATGATCTTTTGGTACGTCTTTGAAATAAATCTTGTCTGTTACCGGTATAATGTTAATAGCTCTTGCCAGATATTCAATGAATTTCGCTCTTGTAACCACGGCATTTCCATCATAACCGTTTTCCAGGTCTATATTTACAATACCAAGCCTGCTTAAAACCGTAATTTCTTTGGTAATATCCATTTCCTCTTGAGTAGCGTCTATTTCATCAGCATCCACCACAATATTAAAACTTACTGCTTGCATGATTAAGAAAATGGACATAACATAACAAAACAAAGCGTTTTTCTTTTCATGAGGCTTCCTCCCTTCTTTCGTCTATTTTATGGCACTTATTACGTAGTAAATGATTTTCGCTGCTTCCGCTCTTGAAGCAAATCCATTCGGATTGAAATTGCCGTTCTCATCGCCGGAAATGATTCCTGCCTTTTGTAAGCTTGAAACTGCTTCTCTAGCATATGTAGCAATACTACTTTCATCATGAAATACCACCTCAAAATTCTTTTCAGGTAATAAAATATCACATGCAGCCAATGCTTTATAAACCATGACACATAAATCCTGTCTTGTAATATCTAAACCCATACCGAAAAGAGTATCCGATATGCCGTTCGTAATTCCTGCAAGATAAGCTGATTTCACATAAGGATAACTCCAATGGTCTACATTAACATCGGTAAACGTAAAGTCATCATCAATTAAATCAATACTTAAAGCAACCGTTATGATTTTTGCAAATTCTTCACGCTTTACCGTATCAAGAGGATAAAACTTATTTTCTTCTTTACCGTGAATAATCCCTTTATAATAAAGTTGTGTAATGGCTTCTTCCGCCCAGGGCACAATGTCAATATCGTCAAAAACCTTGATGGTCTCAACTTTATTTGCTTCCGTCACAATATCATGGGTAATGGTCTGGCCGATATAATAATTCTTACCCGGGTCTGTACCGCTTCGTACACCATTGCCTCCACCACCGGTTGATACCAGTTCTTTATAATTATTAATAAAATCTCTTAACTCTGATATGGTGTTGAAACCATTGGATTGTGAAATGCTTGAGCAAAGAGAAGTAGTAATCTTGGAACTGTCTATTCCTATTCTGCCGGAATATTTATTGAGAACACTTCTTATGGTGCCCACACCGTCATTTTGATTTACACAACATAAAATAATGTTATCAATAAGTTTTTCATCAAAATCCTCTACACTGGTGATATTGATTTTTGACATTTTAATTGTCAAAAGCTTTGAGAATTCCTTATTGTAAAACTCAAATGCATCACTGAACTGAAAATACTTTGAATAGGAATTTAAATCATCAATCTTCCCTTCGTTTAACAGCGAAGCAACCATAGCCTTTTCTATTAATGTAATTGCTTCCTCTGCGCTTAGGCCGTTTGTATTTTGAAGAGAAAACCTTAAAATACCTGCTACCGATTTATGTTCTACTTCATCAAAGATTGAATCAAAGATACCAAGATCCATTCGTCTTGATATAAGAATGGATTGTATAGCATCCTCATCAGAACGATTTGCAAGCAATTCTGAAATTGCATCTTCATTGTTTTGCTCATTAATATAACGAAATAGAATTTCTTTCGGTTCTTTCAGAGACGAAGTTCCTATATAAGCTCGATAAATGCCGTTTTGCGGAAGACTGAACTCAAATTTGAACTTGCCGTTTTCCGTTGCAGTATTTTCAGTATAATACACAATACCGTCAGCATCCCCATTTAACCAATAATCATAATTCAACCAATCGGCACTATCCTTAACAACTGTGATAGTAACATATTCACCGGCCTTTAAACTTTCAATTTTGCCGGATATGGAAATGCCGCCATCGCAAATAAAACTTTTCATGTCTTGTGCATACGCAACCGAAAAAGTACATAATGCAATGATAATTCCCGCCAATACTTTTCTCATATACACAAATTCCTTTCTGTTTAAATGTGTTTGTCCATGAGATTGTAAATCTTTTACAATCTCATGGGCATTTCCCATAACAGGATTGTTCCTTCAATTATGTTCTATCTGCTTATATGGTTTTATCTCTGACATATTACTCCACACAAATAATTTAACGGTACTTGCTCCGGAGATAATGCTGCTAAAGTTTTGGTATTGAGCTGTAAGTTCAGCATCTTCAATGATATCAACCCCTAACAGAGTTCCATTACTGTCATAGCCTGCAATAATAACGGCAACTTTTTGACCCTGTCCGCCCTGTGTTTCAGAAACAATCCAACCGTTGGCCACATTCATATCCAGTGCAAGATTTGCGGATAAACGGTCTCCTTCAATTTTTTTATTGCCAACCTTTATGACCGGGTCAAATCCGTATGCAATCATTGGTTTAAAGCCTGTTTTCGTAGAAGAATAATAAATAAAGTTGTCACCATTTTCATAATTTAATGTATCACCTTCTATTTTAAAGGTAACCTCCCTATATTGATTTTCTATACACTCATTGATATAGTCAGAAACATCAATTTCATAATATTTGCCTTCCATGCTTCTCGGTACGTCGAAATCTGTAATATGCACCATATTTTCTGTCTTAAGATACGTGTACTCACTTTCTACAAGATTGGCTGTTAAAGTATTCTGACTCCAAGGTTTCTCGTAATTGGCAGTCGCATATAACTTATCCCTCACACTACTTAAGAAAACTCTGGATACGGGAAGCAGAAGCTTGACAATACCATTTCTGTTTTCAGGTACCTTACTTAAGTCGACTTTTATAAATGCTTGCCTAATGTATGCGCCTCCCTTAATATCATTCTTTACGATAAGAATCTCTTCCGACCCAAAATTTTTACCCGACTCACTGCCAAGTCTTACATATGTATCCTCAGCAGCCGGCACTGCAAGCAATCCGGTAGGAATATTAGGAGAAACATCAAGTTTTACAGCCTTTGTTATATCTTGCTCTTTTGAAGCTAATGCAACACCACCGTTTGAACCGGGAGTCTCTTCCTGAATCAGCATAAGAGTGATGCATCTGGAATATGTATTATCAATGTATTTCGTAAACATCTTGCCAATCTGAACCAAATGAAGCCCTGCATCCTTGTCGTATTCGGCAAATCGCAACGTACCGGCCAGATTCTCAGGTTTTAATGCAGCAGCATACATACTTGCTGACTTTGCACCCGTTAAAGTTTTCTCACTCCAGTCATTATCCGGACAGTAGTACACATTTACATTAGTCATGTTATCTAATCCGTATCCTGATTTCGATACATAATTAACGGATAAAACAGCGGTAATATCATCGGATGTAAATTCTACATCACTAAGGTCAAACTTGATAAACGCTTTTCTTGCCGCAGAATTGTTTTTAATGAGCAATAATTCATGATTATAGTTCATATCTTTTGTACTACTTGTATTATCCACATAAATATCTTCCAAAACTCTGAGTGTTGCGTTGTTTTTCCTGGAAGTTCCGGAAATTGTCCGAACCACTATATGCGGACCTAAATACGTCTTTTTTTCCCTTGTGTAAAAAGAAAAACCTGAGGAATCATTGCCAACCTGCTCTACCATAAGTGACAAATTGCCAATATCCTGTGCATTGGAAACGATTTCTGATATATCAATATCTATCCAATATTCTGTACCTTTGCAGGAATATATAATATATTCCACTTCCTGTTCACCTGTAACCACTTCCGCAGGCAAACCGTCTTCCGTCCATTCCGCAGTTACACCGATTACCTTAATTATTGTGTCATGCAAGTTGTCGATACCTGAAACATAGAGCCTAAGTCCGGCACCTGCAATATCACCTGAATATTGTGACAAATCAAACTTTAACAATCCCTTGCGATTTCCGGATATAGTAATGGTATCAGCAGATGGATTGACATTATCTCCAGCCATTTCAACATCATTATCAGCTAAAATCACTTGGCCGTTTTTAATATGTGATTCCGGAGGAACAATTCCTTTGCACAATGTCAAATACGGTTCGCAACCAGCAACCGTTCTGTCCGCAAAAACATATCCCCCTTGACTGCTACTCAAATTCGTTTCTTTTATTTGAAGAACAAGAGTAAATTTCTTGTTCATATCATTGATTCTCAAAATTTGAGAAATATCAAACTGGTGATATTTATTTGCATTTCCGGAAATGGAAGGTAAACTAATTAAATTATCTCCAACTTCAGCTCTTTCCATATTTTGAACAATACTAAAACTTGTATCACTTTCCGACCAGGAAATATCATTGGACCAGTAAACTGCAATCTTTGTGGGATTGTCTTGTCCAAAGCCATTTCTCTGTAAGGCATAAAGATTGAGATACACACTACCGATTTCATTTAAATCTATATCCGTCAAGTCGAATTTTAGCAAAGCCACTCTCTGGGTTGATCCTTGCTGCCTTTTAACCAATATACTTGCATCAGTATATGCTTGATTACTACTTTGAAGGGTAAGATCTTCAGAAACGATGACTTTATAATTTCCATCTTCATCCGGTATGGCCGTTGCATTTATACTAACCGGAACAAAAATTGACATTATCATTGAAATTGTCACAATCATACATAATACTTTTTTCATACAAAACCCTCCTCAATTTTAATAAATCTATTAATTATTTTTAATTTCATTCATCCTTTCCTTAAATCTGGCATATGCAGTATTTGCTATCTCAACCAATCGGTCAACGCCTTTTGCTTTCACTTCCGCAATGAACTGGTCATAATCGTCAAAACTTCTTTGCCCTGTAACCAAGCCGATGGACCATTCATTGACAGCAGTGGTAATATCGTTTTCTATTGCATTTTTCTCTTCTATTTCAGCTTCCGTATACGTTAGATTAATTCCACCATTTGCCGGTATATAGCCAATTCCGTTTTCTGCATATTTTGAAAGCGCCTCTCTCGTATTCAACGAGTATTTATCAAATTCCTGATGCTCTTTATTGGTTATAACTCTTTTCATATGAGGGAGATTGATGCCAAGCTCCGTATCCCTTGCCACCGTAGCTCCCGGATTATAGTCAGCGACGATATGGTTTAAAAACTTATACTTTCCTTCCGGAGTAATTGAATAATGCTCATTTTTAATGCCGTACTGTGCAATGTCCATGCCCTCTTCAGAATAGAGCCAATCGATAAACTTCACAATCCTCTCCGGCGCTTCGGTTAATGATGATACCACCATGGAACAGAAAATATTCGTAGATTCCATTAATTGATAGACTCTTTTGGGATAAATGTCCGGACAAATTGGATTGATGGGTGTAAGAATAAAGTTGTCTTCACCGCCTTTTAACAATTCCTTATGCGCTCTTGAATATCTATAGGAATAACCTGCCCAGTCCATATAGAACACGCCTAACCCGTTGATTAGCTTGGCCTCAAACTGTGCAGTAGATGCCGTAAACAGCTCCGGATCCAATAAATTTTCGTTCCATAGTTTGTGCAAATATTTTAACATTTCTTTATAGTTCTCTCTTTCCGGTCCAAAAACAAATCTGTCTTCTTCGAAATTGTAGTGCACATCTGATCTTGCGCCAAATGTAAAACCAATATCGTTAAATATCTGCGTTCCGGTTCTGTTTATGATACCAACCACTTCCGGATGTTTCTGTTTGATTGCTTTTAAGACTTGATACAATTCATCATAAGTAGTAGGAACTTCCATACCAACTTCCTGAAGAAGATCGGTCCTTAGTGTCGGCACATATCGGAACTGTGCAACCAGGTCTGCCTCTTCCGTACATTGAGGAGCAATATACAATCCTCCGTCGTCTGCAAACATGGAAGCATAAGCAACCGGATCTTTTTTAATGGCATTAAAAAAATTTGGCATACTTTCCTTGTATTCATTAAAATCTATCAGCATTCCTGATATACCTAATTTTTTAGCCGTATCACTGGGAAGCGGTGACACCAAATCAGGTAGATTGTTTGAAGCAACCAAAAGATTTACTTTCTCTAAATGTGGTTGTTGTGCCGCCATTTCAAAATTAACTTTTAGTCTGAACTTTTTTTCCAGTATATCGTTCCAAATAAATTTTTCTGCCCCTGCTGCACTTGATGATAACATAAAATCAATTTCTATCATCTCATCATCGCTTACGGTCTGGGTTGACTTTTTGCATCCTGTCAGCAAGATTAAAACCGATAAAAGAAACAAGACTATTCTTATAAAACGTTTCATAACTATCCTCACCTTCATAATTTTATATTTTTGATGGACACTCCCAAAACATGCTGCAAATTGTATATGTTGTGCAATTTCAGCCCTTTACAGACCCGATCATGACACCCTTTACAAAATATTTCTGAACGAATGGGTAAACACAAATAACAGGTATTAAAGATAGTATGATGGCTGCTGCCGTAAACATTTCCGAGGTTGGCATGGAACCTTCCAAATCTAATATGTTTAAACCAAGGGTATCAATGTTTTGATCTAAAACCATGTCTTTTAATATTACTTGGAGAGGTTGACGTGATTTATCTTTTATGTATATCATGGGCTGAAAATAACTGTTCCAATGGGTTACAAAATAGAACAACCCAACGGTGGCCAGTGCTGTCTTAGATAAAGGAAGTATAATTTTGAAAAAAATTTGAATATCATTTGCCCCGTCAATTCGAACAGATTCTATGATTTCCTCCGGAATGCCATTCATATAAGTTCTTACAATAATCATGTTATATGTACTGATAGCACTTGGTAAAATAACTGCCCACATGGTATTGTATAATCCCAGCCAATTCACAAGCAAAAAGTTAGGGATCATACCACCTGAGAAAAACATCGTAATAAGAATAAACAAGGTAATTGTTTTTTTCCCTAAAAGTTCTCTCCTGGACAAGCCAAATGCAAGCATGCTGGTAAGTATTAAGTTAATTAATGTGCCAATGGTGGAATATACGATGGTATTTTTATAGGAAACCCAAAACAGCTTATATTCTATCAACTTCGAATATGCATTAAGATTAACTCCTTTTGGCCACAAAGTAACAAGATTTGCCTGTACATATTCTGCCGAACTAAGTGAAATTGCCAACACATAAACAACCGGATATAAGGTAATAAATATTAAAAAAATCATCAAAGTTATGTTGGCAAAATCAAATATTCTGGATCCTAGCGTCTTTTCGTCTAACATGAGTGATTACTCCTTACCACAAACTAGTATTACTGACTTTTTTACTGAGGTAGTTGGTAATTATTATGACTACTAAATTAACCGCGGCATTCATCATTCCAACTGCAGCTCCATAACTGTAATTCATCTGCTTAATCCCGTTTCGGTAAACATACGTTGATATAACATCAGCGGTTTCATATATGCTCTCATTATACATAAGTAAAACTTTCTCGTACCCCACGTCAAGAATACCGCCCATTTTTAAAATAAACATGGTTATCACCGTCGGCATAATTCCCGGAATGGTTATATGCCAAATACGCCTGAACCTTCCTGCGCCGTCCACAGTTGCTGCCTCGTATAACTCAACATTGAGCGCCGCAATGGCCGCAATGTAAACAATCGCCCCCCCAGCCAAAGTCACACCATATTCCGGAAGCAACATATATAGGCACAAACCAATGCTTCTCCATAAAAAAGTTGATGGATTGTCCCCCAAAAGCATTGATAATCTTATTTACTATTCCGGTAGTAGGCGATAGAAGTTGTTTTAGTAAACCAACAATGATAACTAAAGAAATAAAGTGAGGAAGATATGTAATGGTTTGTACGGTTTTTTTTAATTTTGTATTTCTGATTTCATTTAATAAAAGTGCAAAAATAATTGTAATAGGAAAACTACATACAAGAGAGCTGATACTTATTTTAAAAGTATTCAGAACAATTCTTCCAAAGTAAGGATTTTGTAAAAATTGTATAAAATATTTAAAACCAACCCATTCACTCTTTAAAATTCCTTTTGAAAAATTATATTTTTTGAATGCTATGATTAGTCCATACATAGGTATATATCTGAATATTGCATAATACGCCAAGCCTGGCAACATCATCAGAAAAAGATATCTTTGCTTGTAAAGAGTCTTGAAAAATTTTTTTCTCTTCTTATTATAACGTTGACCAGGTATGTTACGATACAAGTCGGTTTTTATAGCCTCTTCCACTACCACAAGTCATCCCCCCTTTCATTTTTATATGTCCATCATGCTCTACGTGCTTTAATTATATATCGCTAACCCACCGTTTGAAATATACACTACATAACATTAATATTCATTTTATAATAAATGCACGTAGATTAAATTTTGCAATGGTGGTTTATTTAAAGTTAATGCACACAAAAAAAGAAGTGGCTATAAAACCACTTCTTTCTTAACTGATCTTTTTATATTTTCTTACCCCGTTAATATTTTCTTCCACATATATTCCTTTAATTTTTATTCCTAAGTTTTGTGAAATCTGCTTGATCAATCCCAATTTATGCTTTCTAAACCTCAAGGCATAACTACAACCACCGGGAGAAATGGAACGCGGTGTATGAATTACGCCCACATAATCACCGTCAGGTATGATCAGTTTTTTCACTCTGTTAGCAAAAGTTATTGATGAATATACAGCAAGACAATATTCCATATCACAACCACCTTATCCAAACTTAGTCTTAGATATTCTTTTATTTTTGCTTGGGTTATTAAACAATAATGATAAAATAAAATTCCTGTTGTAATATATTATGTAACATGGCAGGCGGTTGTGATTTTTTAATTTTTAATATGCTTTTCCCCAATAGACCATATGTTTAGCAGGTTCACCGCAGCAAACACACTGTTCCGAAATATTTTCCTGTTCAAACGGAATACAGCGTGCCGTAGCACTTGTTTGTTCTTTAATCCTATCCTCACACTCCTGCTTGCCGCACCACATTGCTTTAATAAATCCAGGGGTATTGGTAATAATGGTTTTAAATTCATCCATGGTATGAGCAATATATGTTTTCTTATCTCTCATTTCCTTTGCCTTTTCAAAAAGCTCTACCTGTATTTTGTCCAAAATCTGAGGTACAACGGTCTCAATATCATCGAAAGATACAGAAATCTTTTCCCGGGTATCTCTTCGAACCAATACTACCTGATTCTTTTCAATATCCTTCGGTCCTACTTCAAGGCGCAAAGGCACACCCTTCATCTCGTACTCGCTGAACTTCCAACCGGGCATTTTATCGCTGTCATCCACTTTTACACGAACCTTATCCGATAACCTTGATTGAATTTCAAAAGCTTTATCCAAAACCCCTTCCTTATGTGCAGCAATAGGAACAATAATTAATTGAATGGGAGCAACGGCAGGCGGAAGCACAAGCCCGTTATCATCCCCATGAACCATTATAATGGCTCCTATTAATCTGGTCGTCACTCCCCATGAAGTTTGATGCACATACTGCAATTGGTTGTTGCGGTCGGTATATTGGATATTAAACGCACGGGCAAATCCGTCTCCGAAATTATGACTTGTTCCTGACTGCAATGCTTTACCGTCATGCATAAGGCTTTCAATGGTATATGTGGCCTTGGCGCCTGCAAACTTTTCCTTGTCTGTTTTCTTTCCTTTGATGACAGGAATGGCAAGTACCTTTTCACAAAAATCCGCATATACGTTCAGCATTCTCAAAGTTTCTTCTTCCGCTTCCTGGGCAGTTGCATGAGCAGTATGGCCTTCCTGCCATAAAAATTCCAGCGTCCTCAAAAACGGTCTGGTAGTTTTTTCCCAGCGAACAACAGAACACCACTGATTGTACAGCTTGGGCAGGTCCCGATAAGAATGAATGATATTGGCATAATGTTCACAAAACAGTGTTTCCGAAGTGGGCCGGACACATAATCTTTCGGCTAATTCTTCCTGTCCGCCGTGAGTTACCCACGCCACTTCAGGCGCAAAACCTTCCACATGCTCTTTTTCTTTTTGAAGAAGGCTTTCCGGGATAAACATTGGCATATAAACGTTTTCGTGACCGGTTTCCTTAAAACGTCTATCTAATTCTTTTTGAATATTCTCCCAAATGGCATAGCCATACGGCCTTATCACCATGCAACCCCTAACACTGGAATATTCAACAAGTTCGGCTTTCTTTACAATATCCGTATACCACTGAGCAAAATCCTCTTCCATAGAAGTAATTTCTTCAACGAATTTTTTATTCTCGGCCATACTTTCCTTCCTTTCTTAAAACTTCATTTCAAGCGTTAATTGTAACACAAAATCTTACAAAAATAAAGCACTTTTATAATTACAAGCAAACTTAATTTGGCGATGAATATTATGGAAAACACTGCTTCTTTTTTTGGAATAATATTCGTCAACTATAGTTTTTGTAAAGTACAAACCGCATAGGCGGCAATTCCTTCTTCTCTTCCGGTAAATCCTAATCCTTCGGTGGTAGTGGCTTTTATATTCATTCTGTCATTCTCTATATTAAGCGTTTTAGCAATATTGAGTGTCATTTGTTCAATATACGGTGCCATTTTAGGTTTCTGTGCAACAATGGTAACATCAATATTATTAATCGTGTATCCCTTTTCTTCCAAAATATTCTTTACTTCGCTTAAAAGCAACAGACTGGATATATCTTTAAACCGAGCATCACTGTCGGGAAACCACTTCCCTATATCCCCCAGTGCTGCCGCGCCTAGTAAAGCATCCATAATTGCATGAATTAATACATCGGCATCTGAGTGTCCTAAAAGTCCTTTTTCGTAAGGAATTTCCACTCCTCCTACAATTAGCTTCCGCCCTTCGGCAAATCGATGCACATCATATCCATGTCCTATTCTCAATCCTCTTCCTCCTCTTCAAATTCTTTGCACTCCAAAATGGACTCCGCTACGAATATGTCTTCCGGAGTAGTAATTTTAATATTATCGTAACTACCCTCAACCATTTTAACCTTACAACCTATCTGCTCCACCAGCATGCAATCATCAGTAGCATTGATACCGTTTTCTAATGCATATTGATAAGCTTTTTTCAAGATGTCCGTTCGAAATACCTGCGGGGTCTGAACCGCCCATAAACTTGAACGGTCAGGAGTATTTATAATCATGCCATGTTCATCTACTACTTTAATAGTATCTTTTACCCTGACGCCCAATGCTGCCGCATTATATTCCACAGCCTCCATAACCGTCATCTCTATATATTCAGGAAGGATTAAAGGCCTGGCTCCGTCATGCACGGCAACTAATGTGGCCGTACTACTGATCTCCTTTAATCCGTTATAAACTGAATCTTTTCTTTCCTTTCCCCCTGTAATAATCTTTTTCACCTTGGTTAATTGCAAATCGTCAATGATTTCCTTGCAAAGAATAATGTCCTCCTCACGGGTTACCACGATTATTTCATCAATTACTCTGCATTCTTCAAAAGCCTCTAATGTATAAGCCAAAACAGGCTTCCCCAAAAGATTGATAAACTGTTTATTTCTTCTCGTTTTCATACGTGTACCGCTACCGGCAGCCACTATGATTGCCGAACAGTATTCCTTTTTTATGTTCCCGGCATGCTTGTTAAATAATTTTTTTATCTTATCCAGCACAACAACACCCCCGGTATTCAATGGAAAATGGAGAATGCAAAATACAGAATGAATGATATTCTTACATTCTTACTAAATTAATATATCATAATGTGGCATAAAAATCCATTGTAATATTTAACGGGCGACCACAGATCGCCCCTACACATAGAAAAATCAACATAATAGACAACAAAAAACAAACAGGCGAACTCCGTTCGCCCATCAATCATTCTCCATTCTGCATTTTCAATTTTTAATTCTCCATTTCATCCTGCTTTTTCTTCTTCACATTTTAACTTTGCAAATATCATTCTACCGGCAGGGGTTTGAAGAATACTGGTTACCGTTACATCAACAGACTCTCCTATATGTTTTTTGCCTCCGTCCACTACTACCATGGTACCGTCATCTAAATACGCGATTCCCTGTCCGTTTTCCTTTCCGTCTTTTAAAATCTGGACCAACATATCTTCTCCCGGCAAGACAACAGGTTTAACCGCATTGGCAAGTTCGTTAATATTCAGAACGGATACTCCGCTAAAACTGGCAATCTTATTCAAATTATAGTCATTGGTAATAATAATTCCGTTAATCAACTCGGCCAGTTTAATCAACTTTATATCTACCTCGGAAATACCTTCAAAATCCTGGTCCAAAATTTTTACGGAAATATCCGGCTCTTTCTGTATAATATTTAAAATATCCAAGCCCCTTCTGCCCCTGTTTCTTTTTAAACCATCTGAAGAATCCGCAATATGCTGCAATTCTCTGAGAACAAAAGTAGGAATCACCAAAAGCCCTTCAATAAACCCGGTTTTACATATATCAGCAATTCGCCCGTCAATAATAACGCTTGTATCCAGTATTTTGGGCCGTAAATACTGAGGGTTTGACAACATGCTGTTCTTTTTTAAGATAAATGAATTTTTATTGAACTCCTCCTTCTTTTTCAATGCAATATGAATCCCTGTATAACCCAACAGACCGTTTAAAAAAAGTGCGATAATTACTCCGAACACCGGGATTTTCAGAATAGGAATGGAAATCAAATTTGCAATAATTAAACCGATTATAAGTCCTAGTGAAGCAATTGTTATTTCTTGAAGTGGTTTCATTAGAAGTGCTTTTTTTACATAGTATAATTTTTTTATTAAACCGGAAAATATCCATATGATTGAATAAATAAAAATAATTCCTAATAACGCAAATAATGCATAGCATGCCGTCCTAACACTTGCATCACTCATCAAATCAGGTGGCAGATATTCATCGATTAAAGGCAAAAAAATTACTCCGATAATACCACCAATCACCGCAAGTATACCTTTCCGCACCCACTTAAGCATTGAAGGTTTCACCTCCTTTTGTATGTATTTATGAAAAAGACACACTAAGATATTTCCAATGAATTATTCACTAAATTATCCAACATTTTTTCAATATCTTCCTGTGACATACTTTTTGCCAATACAAGTTCGCTAATAAGAATTTGCTTTGCACTGTTAAGCATTTTTCGCTCTCCTGTGGAAAGGCCTTTTTGTTTTTCTCGTGTCATGAGATTCTTAACGACATGAGCCACCTCATAAATATTACCGCTTTTTATTCTGTTCATGTTTTCCCTATATCGTTTATTCCAATTGCTGGACATATCGGTTGCATCCTTCTTAAAAATCTGTATCACATTTTCAGCCTCAGATTGATCAATGACCGCTCGAATCCCTATTTCCTTCACATTCATCATAGGAATCAAGACTTTCATTTCACCGATAGGCATTTTCATAATATAATACTTTTGTCGTTTACCAAGAATCTCACGCTCTTCAATTGCTTCAATCACACCGGCACCATGCATCGGATAGACAATCTTATCACCGATGTTATACATGTATATTACCTCCTTAAAAAGCTACATAACAAATATTTCCATAACATTAATTTTTTAAATATTAGTTTTATTTTTAACACTTTTACATATAAGTATACTACAAAGCTTCAATAATGTCAAAAAATTATTATTTTAACATGGATCTTATATGAATGCAACCTTTTTGACAAAAAATAAATATTAAATTTTTGTAACTTTTTTGTTTCAAATTCCTAAATTAAAATTGTTGGAAATTTAGTACATTTATTACTAATCCGTTGACAAATTACTGCAAGTAAAAGTATAATAAGCATGAACAAATAAATCATCGTCATTGCGCTTAAAAAGGAGGAAAAATATGATGAAAGATTCTCTTACGGATCAATTTCAATATACCGTTGCAGAATTATTGGTTAGAAATAAAAGTATTTTGGACTCACTAACAAAATACCAAGATTCCAATGCGCGTGTAAATCGGTCCATTATTAAGGCCGTTACTCAATGCGGCTGTATAAGAATCAATGCCAAAAAGCAACCGTTTCATGCAGATAAAGATTATGATGAAATATTAAAAGAAATGTCAACCCATTTGGAAGGTTCTTTATGTGAAAACTGCAGGGACATCATTGAAAAAGAAATCGGGCGGAATCTTTTCTATTTGGCATGCATATGTAATACGTTGGATTTAAACATATACGACATTCTTATAAAAGAAGATGCTCGTGTAAGAATGTTGGGAAAGTATAGTTTAAGGTAAAAATGCGGATTTATATACTCTCAAATCTGTGTTGACTGTAGGGACACCATATATGGTGTCAGAAATCGGTATATTCCTATACGGACGCCATTGTATGGCGTCCCTACAAGAAACAATCTGCATTCCTCAATTTAATGCGTTACATTTTATAAAAAATTAAAAAACAGCAAATATTATCCTTGTACCACATCCAATGCTTCTCTTAGGTTTTTAACACCTATGACTTCAATGCCGCTAAGCTTTTTTAAATTTTTTGCATTTTCTTCCGGCACAATACACTTTTTAAACCCAAGCTTATAACTTTCATGAATTCGACTTTCCACTCGATGAATTGCTCGGACTTCTCCGGTAAGTCCCACTTCTCCCATTACAACGGTATCATGATCTATTTCAAAATTCTTAAAAGCGGATGCAATGGAAATGGCTACCCCTAAATCCGCTGCAGGCTCATCAATCCGGATACCTCCTATTACATTAATATAAGCGTCCTGATGCTGCAAATGAAGTCCGACTCGTTTTTCCAGCACCGCCATTAACAGGGTAACCCTATTATAATCAATTCCTGTGGACATCCTTCTTGGTATACCAAAACTAGTTGGTGATACCAATGCCTGAACCTCGGCAAGCACCGGTCTTGTACCCTCCAGTGTACAAATGACACAGGAACCGGAAACATTAGCAGGCCTTCCCGATAAAAACACCATGGACGGATTATTGACTTCCATTAACCCCTTGTCCTGCATTTCAAATACACCTATTTCATTGGTGGAACCAAAACGGTTTTTAACCGCTCTAAGGATTCGATAAGATTGATGTCTTTCCCCTTCAAAATATAAAACACAGTCCACCATATGTTCCAATACTTTGGGACCTGCAAGGGTTCCTTCTTTTGTCACATGCCCTACAATAAAAACAGCAATATTATTTTCTTTTGCAATTCGCATTAAACTGACAGTAACTTCTCTAACCTGGCTTATGCTTCCCGGTACGGAAGTGAGTTCAGGCTTAAAAATCGTCTGAATGGAATCTACTACAACCATATCAGGCTTGACATTATTTATGCCTTGAATAATAGCATCCAAATTGGTTTCAGATAATAACAGCAAATTCTGAGTGGCAATGTCCAACCGGTCAGCCCTCAATTTAATCTGTTTTATGGACTCCTCCCCTGATGCATACAATATCTTATGGTTTTTACCTACATGTTCACATATCTGCAAAAGCAAAGTCGACTTACCAATTCCGGGGTCTCCTCCAACCAACACTAAAGAACCTCGTACAATACCACCTCCTAACACTCGATCTAATTCACTGCTTCCGGTAGAAAATCTTTCTTCCTGAGTTACGGTAACTTCTGCTAAACGAACCGGAGAGGAATGACTTGTAATGGTTGAAGTTTTATCCGTATCCGTCTGAATTTCTTCAATCAGAGTATTCCACCGATTACAAGCAGGACATCTTCCCATCCATTTGGATGATTCATAACCACAACCTTGACAGATAAAAATTGTTTTCAGTTTGGCCATTATTATCACTTCTTTCTTATATTCTATGAATATATATTTGTACTATTTTTTTAATCTGATGAATAAATACCTAATATAAATAATTTTTTCCAATAATTATTGATGGTTGAACCATTAAAATCAAAATATTCCTTTGAAACCATACCTTACGATAAGAAAACCTATAAAATTTGCTGTAATCACTGAATTCTATTCAATTTTACATCAAATACAGAATTTTTTGCCTTGCTTTTTTATAAAAAATATTGTATCCTTTTAAAAGAGTGTGAAAAAATAAACATTTTCTATTGGTCATAGTCCTTTATAAAAAAGCAAAAAGGAGGGATATTCTATAAGTTCATATCTATAGTTTTATAAATAAATTATACTCGATTATTGATTTTATTTAAACAATGAATTGTGAAATCTATGTGAAATTTCCATATAATAATATTCATATATTTTTTTGTTCTTTATATTTTTTACATTATTTGTATGCATAATATTTAACTTCGGAGGTTAAAAAATGAACGATAATTCATTAATTTTATACTTAAGTATCATCATTCAAATTTTTGTTTTGTTCATAGGAACATATTACTTTATAATATCCATATTTGGTTGGCTCCCAAAAAGAGAAAAATCTTCTGAAAACATCTCTAATAAACAAAATACTTTTGCTCTTGTTGTCGCTGCTCATAATGAAGAAGCCGTAATAGGAAACATGGTTGAAAGTTTAAAAAACCTAAATTACCCCAAGGAATATTACGATATATTCGTCATTGCCGATAATTGTACCGACCGAACTGCTGAAATTGCAAGACAATACGGTGCCATTGTTTATGAACGCTTTGATGACAAAGCAAGAGGAAAAGGTTTTGCACTGGAATGGATGTTCAATAATATTTTTAATATGGATAAAGAATATGATGCCATTGCTGTTTTTGACGCCGATAATATCGTATCCAACAACTTTTTAACCGAAATGAATAAACAATTAAATAAAGGATACAAGGTAGTTCAAGGTTACATAGACAGTAAAAATCCTTTCGATTCGTGGATTACTTGTGCATATACCATATCTTTTTGGACCATTAACAGACTGTTTCAGAAAGCAAGATATAATCTCGGCTTATGTTGTCAATTAAGCGGAACAGGCTTTGTAGTAAAAACCGAAATCCTAAAAAAATTAGGATGGGGTGCCACTTGCTTAACCGAAGATATGGAATTTACTATGAAACTGGCACTGAATAACGAAAAAGTTGCATGGGCTCATAATGCGGTGGTATATGATGAAAAGCCTTTAACCCTTTCCCAATCGTGGAAACAGCGAAAAAGATGGATGCAGGGACATGCTGACGTGGCAAGCCGTTTCTGTAGCAAATTAATAACCAAAGCAATAAAAGAAAGAGATATTATAGCATTTGATTGTTGTATTTACTTATTGCAACCACTCAGAGTTATTGCATCCGGCTGTATCACTTTGATGGCATGGTTACAAACATGTTATCCGGAAGGAAAACTCCCGTTTTTCCAACTCTGGTACCTGTTTGAAGGGCATCCTGAAATATGGTATTTCTTCCTTATCGTTCAGTTTCTATATATACCTTTTGTTCTTGTTGCCGAAAGAAAATTTAATTATAAAGTGTTCATAGGTTATTTGCTGTATTTCTTCTACTCCCTTACATGGGTTCCTATTACCATACAAGGCATTCTCAATAAGAATAACAAAGAATGGTTCCATACACAACATACAAGACAAATCAGCATTAAGGAACTTGAAAAGGTTGCATAAAGCATTGTCAATATACAATAATATTGATGACACGGTTTTCTTACAGGGAACGCATTATATATTGCGTTCCCTATAAAATATTTAATATATACAAGATACAGCCTTACGGGCGACCACAGGTCGCCCGTAAAATTTTATACTTTACAACAGCACAATTCCCAATATTCCTGAACAAATTACTGCAAGAATCGGGTTCATTTTAAACCTTTTAACGGCAATCAGGATAATAATACATATTGCTAACGCACCGGGTACAATTTGAATTCCCTCAAACGGGTTCATAAAGCTCCCCACAAAAATTCCCCTCAGCCTATCAAAAGGCAATTCATCCTTAAATATTGACATTTCAGCAAAAAATATTACGGCAGAACTGATTAAACCGATGGTTACAGGTCTGATTCCCCGCAAGACAGATTCAAAAAAAGTACTTTCTTTAAACTTTTCAACGAATTTCGCAACAATAGTAATTAGAATAAAAGAAGGAAGAGAAACACCTAAGGTAGCAAACGCGGAACCCAATACGCCTGCTGTTTTAAAACCTATATATGTAGCTGCATTAACAGCAATAGGTCCGGGAGTCATCTGAGATATAGCTACAATATCTGCAAATTCTTGTGCTTCAACCCAACCATGAACTTCAATTTCCGATTGTATCAAGGGGATCATGGCATATCCGCCACCAAAACTAAATAAACCTATTTTAAAGAACGTCCACATCAACATGATATATATCATTTAATTTTCCTCCTATAAGTAAGATATCCTACGATTCCACCTGCAATAATAATCCATATTACGCTAATATCAAATACGACAATTGCAAGAAAAGCAATAATAGCCATAATAACGCCTTGTTTATCCTGAATCGCTGACTTTGCCAGTTTGACAGCCGCCAAACCTATCATTCCAACAACGCCTGCTCTGACACCCGTAAAAGCCTTTTGTATATAAATATTGTCATGGACATTTAAAAGAAAAAAAGCAATTATTAATATAGTAAAAAACGACGGCAATATGACACCTAATGCTGCTGAAATAGCTCCAGGCATACCTGCAACTTTATACCCTATAAAAATAGACGAATTAATGGCAATAACACCCGGAACGGATTGAGAAACGGCAAATACATCCACAATATCATTTTCACTGACCCATTTTTGATGATCGACCACCTCTTTTTCAATCAAAGGCAACATTGCATATCCGCCACCGATGGTAAACGCTCCGATCTTAAAAAATGCTAAAAACATTTTCCCTAAAAGCGGTAAATTGATTTTTTTCAAAATAACATCCATCCTTTCATTCCCCGTACCCCTACATATTGTACAACATATTTATGCGAATTATTTGAATAAATTATAAATTAATTATATAAAAAAATAGATGAAGCTATCGCAAGAGACATAAAACGTTATGCGATAGCACCATCATTTTGCACTTCATTCATAAACTAATTTCTTAAACTTTGTATTGGCGCCGGTATCCTTCCGCCTCGTTTAATAAATTCATCACTTTTAAACGGATTTACCCTCATCACCGGCCCCGAACCTAAAAGTCCGCCAAATTCCACTTTATCCCCTACATCTTTGCCGGGTGCAGGAATAATTCTTACTGCAGTGGTTTTATTATTCACTACCCCTATGGCAACTTCGTCGGCAATAATGGCAGAAATGGTTTCCGCACTGGTATTGCCGGGAACTACTATCATATCCAATCCGACAGAACACACACAAGTCATTGCTTCCAGCTTTTCAATGGATAATGCACCTTGAATAGCCGCATCAATCATTCCGGCATCTTCACTAACCGGAATAAATGCTCCGCTTAATCCTCCAACATACGAAGATGCCATAACACCGCCTTTTTTAACGGCATCATTCAACAGAGCAAGGGCTGCCGTTGTGCCATGGGCTCCACACTTTTCCAATCCCATTTCTTCTAAAATATGAGCCACGCTATCCCCGATAGCAGGCGTAGGAGCCAATGACAAATCCACAATACCAAAAGATACACCCAATCGCCTGGAAGCTTCTTGGGCTACCAACTGTCCCATTCTGGTTATTTTAAAAGCGGTCTTTTTAATGGTTTCAGCCACTGTTCCGAAATCCGCACCTTTTACCTTTTCCAGTGCACATTTTACCACACCGGGACCGCTGACACCAACATTGATTACGCATTCAGGCTCACCTACCCCATGAAACGCTCCTGCCATGAAGGGATTATCCTCAGGCACGTTTGCAAAAACAACTAATTTTGCACAGGCAAGTCCGCCCTGATCTGCCGTTAAATTTGCCGCTTTCTTTATCACTTCACCCATTTCTCTGACCGCATCCATATTAATACCTGCTTTGGTAGTTGCAACATTGACAGAAGAACACACCCTTTCGGTGGTACTTAATGCTTCCGGTATGGATTGAATAAGCTTTTTGTCTCCCATGGTATATCCTTTGTGTACCAATGCTGAAAATCCGCCTATAAAATTTACGCCTGTAGCTTCTGCTGCTTTGTCCAAGGTTTCGGCGAATTTAACATAATCTTCTTCGTCACTACTTTCCGCAATTAAGGAAATCGGTGTAACCGATATTCTCTTATTGATAATGGGAATCCCGTACTCTCTTTCTATATCCTCTCCTACTTTTACAAGGTCTTTTGCCAAACGGGTTATTTTATCATAAATCTTTCTTCTTGCCTCATTCCCATTGGAATCACAACAATCTCTAAGAGATATTCCCATTGTAATGGTTCTAATATCAAGATTCTCTTCCTGGATCATTTTAATGGTTTCTATAATTTCAAATGGATTAATCATTTCTCTAGGTATCCTCCTTAAATCCGATGCATTGAATTAAAGATTTCCTCATGTTGAATCCTGACGGATAAGCCCATTTCATTCCCCTTTTGTTCCAACTGCTGTGCCAAATCCGAAAAATCGGTAGTAGCTTTTGATATATCCACCAACATAATCATTGTAAACATATCTTGCATGATGGTTTGAGAAATATCCAAAATATTTACATTACAATCGGCCAATATAGTGCTCACCGCTGCAATAATGCCCACTCGGTCATGACCTATAACGGTAATAACTGCTCTCATATATGTTTTCTCCCTTCAATAAATATTAAAAATACTTACTTATAATTTTTAATACTGCTATGCAATATACTGAAAATACTATATATAAAATTAGTCCTTAAAATTATAGCATTGAATTAATGAAACGTAAAGTATATAATTATATAAGGTGATGTGGCCCGAAACAAGTTTATAGGCTCTTAGCCTTGTAGCTTCCGTTTTCGGAATAATATTCATCAACTAAAAAATATACACCATTAATATAATAAAAAACAATCTCATGAAGTAAAGGAGATGCTATATATGTTAAACAAAACCATTCAGTTGTGGGAAAAAGGTCAATACCAGAGTGAAATGCCGGATCATTTTCAACCTACATTGGATACGTATATTTTATCCGGCAATAAAAAAAGGCCTGCCGTTTTAATATGTCCGGGAGGCGGATATGGCTTTACTTCCGACAGAGAAGCCGAACCCATAGCAATGCAATTTAATGCCGCAGGTTTCCATGCTTTTGTCTTATATTACAGCGTGGCACCAAGAAAGCATCCTCAACCGCTTATGGATATTTCCCGCGCTATGTGCATTATTCGCGAAAACGCAGAAGAGTGGAACATAGAATCCGACAAAATTGCTGCTTGCGGTTTTTCTGCCGGCGGACATTTGGCAGCAAGTTTAGGTGTATTGTGGAATGACCCGGTATTAGACAATGTATCCGGTATCACAAAAGGCATGAACAAACCCAATGCCTTAATCTTATGCTATCCGGTTATCACGTCCGGTCAATATGCTCATAGAGGCTCTTTTATAAATTTATTAGGCCAACAAGCCGATGAAAAATTGCTGTCAAAAATGTCGCTGGAAAATCAAGTCAACGAGCACACCCCCCCTGCCTTCATATGGCATACTTTCTCCGATTCTGCAGTGCCTGTAGAAAACAGTCTGCTGTTTGCACAAGCCATGCGTGCAAAAAACATTCCATTTGAACTTCATATATACCCCGAAGGACCCCACGGCCTGTCTCTGGCCACTAAAGAAACTGACAGTGGCAATATGGGTGAATATCCTCATGTAGCAACATGGATGCATTTATGTACGGAATGGCTTGAACTGCTATTTAAATAGTTTTTTCGTTAAACTGCTAATATTTGTTGATTTTAGAGACGAGCACTGTCCACTCCTATAAAAATTGATATTACATTCGCTGTACTTGTAGGGACGCCATACATGGCGTCCGTTCATGAATGCACTTGATTTCGGACACCATGTATGGTGTCCCTACAATATAATTAATACAATATGTTTATGCAAGTTAAAAATTTTACATAAGAAAATCACAACTCTCCTAATCTGTCATAAATATTATGAAATTGTTCAATAATATTTATGATGTAAAATTTTAATCATAAGGAGAGATGAATGTGCTGAAAAAATACTTGATTTTACTAATTGTTCTATCACTATTGGTAGCTGTATCCTGTACCAAGCAGCCAATAAAAGGTACCGAATCTTCCATTTCTGAAACGGGAGAAATTAAAAAAATAAAAATCGTTGTTGACCAGGCAAATATAAGAAGCGGCTGCTCTGATGATACATCCGTCATACACACAACAACCAAAAACAACAAATTTGATGTAGTCAGTCAAGTGGCTGATTGGTATGCCGTAAAACTGCCCAATAACCAAATCGGATTTATACCTCAGAAGGACTGTACGCCAATTGTACCGGATGATACAAAAAAAGACATAGCACCCCAAAATCAGACAACACCCGGTACTACTACAAACGACACAACCAATAATCAAACAACACCGGGTACTACTACAGGAACAACCACCAATGCCGGAAGCAATACCAAACAAACTACGCCGGACAATACACAGATAAACAACAATACATTAACCGCTCAGGAACAGGAAATGTTGAAGTTAGTAAATGAAGCACGCGCTCAAAATAACGTACCTGCTCTCCAGATTGATATGGAATTAACCAATGTTGCAAGAATAAAAGCACAGGATATGATCGACAATAATTATTTTAGTCACAACTCGCCCAAATACGGAAGTCCCTTTGACATGATGAAATCATTCGGCATCAGTTATGTTCAAGCAGGAGAAAACATAGCAGGTAATCAAAACGTTCAAAAAGCTCATGAAGCGCTTATGAACTCACCCGGACACAGGAAAAATATATTAAATCCGGATTATACTCATATAGGAATAGGAATTCGTTCAGGTGGTCAGTACGGAAACATGTTTTGCCAGATGTTTATCAGTAAGCCGCAATGACAGAAAAAAACCCGGGCGATCTGTAGTCGCCCGCAAAATTAATAAATATATTATAGATATTGAATAACAACTTCTACCGCCAATGTGAATACCAAAGCGGAATTAATGAGCACAAAATTCTTAACCGCCACTACAAACGTATCCTTTTTGGTTTGCTTTTCATAAAATATCTTTATGTTTTTACTTACTACAAAAAATGTAAGAAGAGTAATGGCAGATACCCACGGTATGACTTTCAATGCCAACATAACAATTAAAATAACATAACAGATATAATATAATATTTTAAAAAGCAATAAAGACCTATCTTTCCCCATGTATATCGGAAGAGTATATCTCTTATTTTCTATATCGTCTTCAATATCACAAATATTATTTGCCAGCATAATATTGGCAATACCAATAACAGACGGTATGGACACCAAAATAATGTATAATATTTCAGTGATATTGAATTGAAAACTCAAAAATCCTTCTTGCCAAGTGAATACGATAATATTTTTATCAAATATATGGATATAAACCGACAAAAATGGTATAATGAATCCCATTACTCCGCCTGAAAAAATCTCACCGAAAGGTGTGCGGGATATAGGAACAGGCCCACAAGAATAGAGAACACCTATCATAAATGAAAAGATTCCCAAAAGCAGAACCACAATATCCGTATGAAGAAATAATAAGATTCCAAATATAATTGCAATTGCATATAATACGAATATTACCATTAAAACCGTAGATTCCTTCAAATTGTCCCGAACAATAGCATTATGCTTTTCATACCCATATCCATGTCTCTTATTCGCTCTTTTATAATCCTTGTAATTATTAACGGCCGTAGTGGCCATATCTACACATAATAAAGAAATCAGCATCAGCAAAAAATTTAACAGCTTGAAGGTGTTAAAGCGATACAAAACATAAAAAGTTCCAAGCAAAAACGGAATCATACTCGCTAACTTTGTTTGGATTTCCACCAGTTTTAAAAAACTGCGCAAAGACATATTATCCTATCACCTCATCCTGAATAATTGCCAAAATACCTAAAATAATATGATAATATGATAAAAATTTTTTATTATGGTAATAATGTAATTATAAAAAAATATCTGCAACTACTTGAGGAGGATGTTTATGAAAATTAAAATAACTTTGTCAGCGCTAACTTTATTCATTGTTCTATTCATAGGTTGTACGGCCAATCAACCTAAACCGTCACCTTCACCGACACCTACCGCTTCGCCCGGCAACCCTTCTGAAACTGAGCCCGACGTAATTACCACTGCTTCCATCGTAGCGGATGAAGCTTCCTTTGAAAAAGCTATAAGCAACAACGGCACCTGGATTATTTGCGCAACAAAGAGCTTAACCTTTGACAAAGAATTAGTTCTGGAAGGTGAATATAAAAACGGCAAGAAAGACGCAAACGGGCAGGATGTTATTCAACGAAAAATTGCTCTATATTCTCAAGATGAAAACCGTAACATAACGGCACGTTATACTTTGACTGCTCCGAAACTTACCATAAACAGCCCTGAAGCCAGTATTCAACATGGCACCTTCAAAGGCGACCTTTATGTGGCTGCCAGCAACTTTCAACTGGTAGATACGGTAGTTGAAGGAAACATATACTTTATTACAGAAGAAGCAAAGTCTACTTTTAAAATGGATGATAAAAGCAAGGTAACCGGAGTACAGGAGTTGAAAGTAGAGTAAGATGTAACTAATGTATATACTGCAGTTGTAGGGACGCCATACATGGCGTCCGCTTATACTTATTATAAATAGTAATTTCGGACACCATATATGGTGTCCCTACAATAAATGGATAACGATTTAAGAATATATGCATGGTATCCATTATATTATTCGTGAATCATCGATATATTTTACCTTACCACAATATTCACAAGCTTTTTCGGAACAACAATGACTTTAACAACCTGTTTCCCTTCCAAAAGCTGTTTAATCCTATCACTTTCCATTGCCGCCTTTTCGGTCTGCTCTTTGTCTAAATCTGCGGGAATTTGAATCTTATCCTTTACCTTTCCGTTTAATTGTACAACAATTTCAATAGAACTTCTTATTAATGCTTCCGGGTCATATTTGGGCCATGATTGTTTATGAACGCTTCCCTCTTGGCCTATACGAGCCCACAGCTCTTCTGTAATGTGAGGAACAAACGGCGCCAGGAGAAGAAGAAGATTTATAATGCATTCTTTTAACACTCCCGCATTGTAATTCTCCTCTTCCGCTTTTTCCTTATACTGGTATAATGCATTTACAAGTTCCATAATCGCACTGATTGCCGTATTAAAGTTAAAACGCTCCCCAACATCCTCACTGACTCTTTTAATAGTATTATGCAGTACAAACCTTAAATCTTTATCCTGAGAAGATAAGCTACTCTTCTCAATAGGAGCGGCATTTTTGATAACATCAGCAAATTCTTCTACACTCCTCCATACTCTGTTGAGGAAACGGTATGCCCCTTCTACCGCTTGATCGCTCCACTCCAAATCCTTCTCAGGCGGAGCGGCAAAAAGGATAAATAATCGTGCAGTATCCGCACCGTATTTATTGATGATTTCTTCCGGGTTTACTACGTTTCCAAGAGATTTGGACATTTTGGCTCCGTCTTTCAATACCATTCCCTGGGTAAGTAAATTTTCAAAAGGTTCTTCCACCGAAACATATCCTAAATCATGCAAAACTTTTGTAAAGAACCTGGCATACAACAAATGAAGGATTGCATGTTCAACACCGCCAATATATTGATCAACAGCCATCCAGTAATCAACGGCTTCTTTGGAAAAAGGTTCCTTATCGTTGCACGGATCGCAATACCTTAAAAAGTACCAAGAGGAACAAACAAACGTATCCATGGTATCTGTTTCTCTTTTACCCGTCTTACCACATCTAGGACACGGTGCATTCACAAAATCTTTTGAACCGGCCAAAGGGGATTCTCCCACACCGGTAAACTTTACATCAGTCGGTAATACGACTGGTAATTGTTCCTCCGGTACGGGAACAATACCACAATCTTCACAATAAATAATCGGAATGGGTGCACCCCAATATCTTTGCCTTGATATCAGCCAATCCCTCAATCGGAAATTCACTTGACGCTTGCCTATTTTCTTTTCTTCCACTTCCTCTATAATCTTTTGTAATGCTTCTTTATTGGTAAGTCCGTTAAACTTTCCTGAGTTCACCATAATACCTTCTGCCGGAAAAGCTTCGGTCATTGTATCACCATTTAACTCTTGACCCTCAGGCTGTATTACAACTCGAACCGGCAAGTTGTACTTTCTTGCAAATTCAAAATCACGTTGGTCATGTGCAGGTACACCCATAACAACGCCTGTACCATAATCCAATAAAACATAATTGGCTAAATAAAGTGGTATTTTTTCACCGTTCAATGGATTAATGACATACCGCCCTGTGAAAACGCCTTCTTTTTCCGTTTCGGTTGAGGTTCTGTCAATTTCATTTAAAAATTGCATTTTATGAATAAAATCCAAACACTGCTGCTCTTGTGGCATACCCTTAATCAATTCTCTCACCAATGGGTGCTCAGGTGCGATGACCATGTAAGATACGCCGAAAATAGTATCCGGACGGGTAGTATATACGGTAAGAGTCCTATCCGTTCCATCCACTTTAAACTCTATTTCCGCACCTTCACTTCGGCCAATCCAGTTTATCTGCATGGTTTTAACCTTTTCCGGCCAGCCCTTTAACTTCTCAATATCATCTAATAACCGTTGCGCATAATCGGTAATCTTAAAAAACCACTGCTCTAAATCTTTTTTCTCAACAAGAGACTTGCATCTTTCACAATGACCATTGACTACCTGCTCATTTGCAAGCACAGTGGCACAAGAAGGGCACCAATTTACATAAGACTTTTTCTTGTACGCAAGGCCGTTTTTATACAATTGAAGAAACATCCATTGCGTCCATTTATAATAACTAAAATGGCAGGTTGCAACCTCCCTGTCCCAATCATAGCTTATTCCCATCCTCTTAAGCTGCTTTCTCATATTTTCAATATTGGACCATGTCCACTCATTGGGATGGATTCCATGTTTAATGGCTGCATTTTCCGCCGGAAGTCCAAAAGCATCCCATCCCATGGGATGTAACACATTATATCCGTTCATTGACTTGAACCTTGCCACTACATCACCGATAGAATAATTACGTACATGCCCCATATGAAGGTTTCCTGAAGGATAGGGAAACATCTCCAACGCATAAAATTTGGGCTTTTCATTCTTCACTACCTTGAAAGCCTTGGTATTTTCCCAATGTTTTTGCCATTTTTCTTCAATTTCCTTAAAATTATAGTTCATTTTCTTTCCCTCCTACTTAAGCTCTTCCCGTAATGTATTCTATATCCACATACTGTGCATCCGACCACAGACGTTCCAAATTGTAAAATAATCTAGCTTCATAATGAAAAATATGTACCACCACGTCACTGTAATCCAAAAGAATCCAACTAGCAGTGGAATAACCTTCTTTATGGCTGGGTTCATAGCCAAGTTCCAACATTTTTTCTTCTACTTCATCCGCCAATGCTTTTACCTGGGTTGCTGAAGTACCGCTACATATTACAAAATAATCACTAAGCACAGAAACATTTTTAATATCCAATACTTCAATATCTTTTGCCTTTTTATTGCTTAAAATTTCAGCAATTTTTAAAGCTTTCTTTTCAGCACTTAATTCCACGCTGTTTTTTGCCTCCTCTTATTTGATCTATTTCAATTATTTTACTATATATTATTTAAGATTTCCATATCAAGATACAAAAATTTTAATCTCTGCTATGACAACACTTTTTCCCTGTGCAAAAGAATATAATTCCTTGCATTAATGGTACTGGGATGAATTAGCCCCCCTTTGGATAAAACGTAATGGATGGTGCGATTAACAGCAAGCAATATTGCTTCATCCAGATCTTCAAAAGCCTTGTTCCTTATTTCATTGACCTCCGGAAAATTTCTTCCCGGCTCAATAAAATCAGCAATATATATAATCTTCGTAAGCAAACTCATATTTTCCTTAGCAATGGTGTGATAAAATATAGCCTCCAATATCTCCGGGTCATGGATGCCGAATTCAACCTCTGCAAGTTTTGCCCCCAACGGCGCATGAATCAACTGCACTTCTTTCTGTGAAATTTCATCTAATACTATACCAAAATTACTGCACATTTGCAACATTTGCAATGGTTCGATGTTTTTTGCACAATCATGCAATAAAGCCGCAATAACAGCTTTTTGAACATCACAATGATACAATTTTGCAAGCTTCTCTGCAGCATCTCGAACGCCCAAAGTATGCTTCAACCTTCCGGAAGTCAGCATACCTGACAATTTCTCAATCATTTCCTCTTCTTTCATTAGTAACGTCCCCTTTGATTAATAAAAATTGCTTTTATACTCTAATAAATAATTATTTTCCTTTTACTCATTTTCCCGATATAACATGTTTTTATAGATATAGTTTTCCACCGCCTCAGGTAAAAGGTATTTAATCGAAAGCCTATTCTTTACTCGGAACCTTATATCCGTCGAGGAAATTGCCAGCGAAGGCACCTCTACAAAGTGAATTCTGCCGTTATAGTTGGATTTTAAGTAATCGATGTCCGCATAAAGCTGCTGCTTCTGATATCCTGGCCTTGCCGCTGCAATAAATTCACAGGATGTCAATAATATTTCAGATTCTTTCCAGGTTAAAATTTCATTTAATGCATCCGCACCCGTAATAAAATAAAATATCGCCCTTCCTTGAAACTGTTTCTCAAATTCTCGAATAGTATCAATAGTATAGGTATAACCTTCCCTGTCAATTTCTATTCTTGATACCTCAAAATAGGGATTGGTTGCTGTTGCAAGCAATGTCATCAAATATCTGTGATTTTTATCGGTCACTACCTGATGAATTTTATGCGGTGGATTGCCGGACGGCACAAAAATAACACAATCAAGCTCAAATTTCTCTCTTGCCGATTCTGCCGTTACCAAATGCCCAAAATGGATAGGGTCAAACGTACCACCCATGACACCGATTTTCGGACGATATTTCTTATCCCTTTGCATTTTATCTTTAATAATTTGCAGCACGTCCAACACAACCTGTCTTGTTAAATTAATCCTAAAATATTATATCACATTTCAATACATCGTAAATAATTTTTATAAAATAAAAACCTGTGTTAAAACATTTTTAGCACAGGTTTTTTGAAACTTAATTTTGAAACTTGATAATATTTAACGTGTATATTTTTCAACAATGGCTTTCATTTGCTCATACTGTTCTTCCATACTTGCTACTAACTTCAATTGTGTACGGGCACGGTCCAAATTGTGTCCTTCCCTGTGAATTTTAAAATAGGTATCTCCATTTAAATAATCCGTAAGAAATCGGATACCGCACTCCAACGTCATCATTTTGGCTCCAAAAGGAAGCAATTCAATTTCCATCGGTGTAAGCGATTCCGCAGCGGATTCCATGAATCCTCTTGTAAAACTTTCAAATAGTTTGATGTCCATCCACACTTTCGATAAGTCTTTCTCGTCTTCTGCTGCGGAACTGGCACCAAATCGTATGGCATCCCCGAAATCATATAAGGCAGACCCGGGCATTACCGTATCAAGGTCTATCACACAAATGCCTTTTCCGGTTTCATTATCAACCAGTACGTTATTGAGTTTTGTATCGTTATGAGTGACACGTAACGGAATCTCTCCCTCATCCAGTAGATTCACAATAACAGACGTTTCTGCTGCCCTGTTTTCAATGAAACGAATTTCTTGTTGAACCTCTTTTGCCCTATTCATCCTATCGTTTTTAACCGCTTCTGAAAAATCACGGAATCTTTTTTCGGTATTGTGAAAATTCACAATGGTTTCATGCAAGGCCTCTGCAGGATAATCATGAAGCAGCATCTGAAAAGTACCAAAGGCTTTCCCTGCATTATAAAAAATATGTTCATCCTCAATAATTTCATAAGTTTTGGCATTTTCTATAAACTTATACCCTCTCCAATAATCCCCTTCGGCGGTTTTATAAAAACTCTTTCCGTCTAAGGCTGGAATAATATTTAATGTTTCACGGTCGGGATCTCCTCCGGCAGCAATGATTTTTTTGCGAAGAAAACCGGTTACGTTGCAAATATTTTCCATAAGTTTTTCCGGTTCTTTAAAGACATTTTTGTTGATTCTCTGCAATATATAGCGATGAAATTGTCCGTCTCTCTTTCTAAAATAAGCTGCATAGGTATCATTAATATGCCCGCATCCATAAGGTACGGCTTCCACAAACTCTCCTTCAAAAGCAATATGACGAACTGCTTCATTCAAACTCATTCATATTCCTCCCATAACCTTTCAGGATATAATCCCTGTTGAATCAATTCCTTTAAAGCTTGTTTGACCATTGGCTTATCTTCCCTATAGGTAACACCATACCAACGTTCCGGTGATTTCAACACTTTTACCCGTGCTTTTCCTTCCTTAATTAATCTGCCTATTACAGAAGGCAAAAAATATTCCGCTTTAAGAAGATTCTCTTTGTTGTCTTCCAAAAACTTGGAGAAACGCACTTCAAGTTCATAAAACAAACTGGGCGTAAATCCCCAACTATTCATCGAAACAATGCTTCCCTCAGGAATGGGTATCCAGTGCTCATCATCCACCGTATACTTAACCATATTTCCAAACTTCATAATTTTGGTACGTTCATGAATTTCCTTTAAATACCCGTTTTCATCCACAGAACATACACCACGGGCCACATGTCCGTTTTCCGTTAAGGTATTTTCCAAAACAAACCCTACCATACAGTATTGATATTGTTCCTCCTGCTCCCGAATATTGACAAGATAGTCATACAGCATTTTAAAAGTAGAGGCACCATAAAAATCATCCGCATTAATAACCGCAAAAGACGTATCCACTACCCTCCGGCAACTTAATACGGCATGGGCGGTTCCCCAAGGCTTCACCCTTTCTTTCGGAACTTGAAAACCGGGTACAACATCATGAATTTCCTGAAAAACATAGGCCGTTTCCACAATCCTATCGATTCTGTTCCCGATTTTTTCCCGAAACGCTTCTTCCATATCTTTTTTAATAACAAATACAACCTTGCCAAATCCGGCTTTGACTGCATCATATATGGAATAATCCATAATGATTTCACCATTGGGGCCAACCGAATCAATTTGCTTTAATCCCCCATACCGGCTGCCAATACCGGCCGCCATAATCACCAGCGTTGGCTTAATCATGGTTTTATTCCCCCTTTTCTTCATTTATTCTTCGTACCCGTTCGGATTGTTCAATTGCCATCTCCACGCATCCATACACATGTCGTCAATATCTTTTTCCGCTTTCCACCCCAGCTCTTCAAGAGCTTTCGATGCATCTGCATAACATACCGCAATATCTCCCGGCCTTCGAGGCACGAACTTGTACGGAATTTCTTTTCCTGACGCCTTTGAAAACGCTTTGACTACTTCAAGCACACTGTATCCACGTCCCGTTCCAAGATTATACGTAACAATTCCGGGACTTCCCTCCAACTTTTCAAGTGCTTTCAAATGAGCTCTTGCCAAGTCCATAACATGGATATAATCCCTTATCCCGGTTCCGTCCGGCGTGGGATAGTCATTTCCAAAAATATTAAGTTCTTTTAGTTTTACAACAGCTACTTGCGCAATATAGGGTACTAAATTATTAGGTATACCTTTTGGATCCTCTCCTATCCGCCCACTGGGATGGGCACCCACCGGATTAAAATAACGAAGAATGGCAACATTCCAAGTTTGGTCGGAGACATACAAATCACGCAGAATTTCTTCAATCATCCATTTTGTACGCCCATACGGATTGGTTGCAGATAACGGAAAGTCTTCCGTAATAGGAACGGTCTTCGGCTCTCCGTAAACCGTTGCGGAAGAACTAAACACCATTTTTTTCACGCCGAATTCTTTCATTACTTTGCATAAAATCAATGTCCCCGAAACGTTATTATGATAATAACGAAGCGGAATGGATACCGATTCACCAACTGCCTTCAGTCCTGCAAAATGAATGACCGCATCAATATCGGAATGCTGAAAGACTGTTCTCAAATGTTCCTCATCCAACAAATCCACTTGATGAAAGATTAGCCTTTTTCCGGAAATCTCTTCCACTCTTTTCAATGCTTCTCTCTTGCCGTTTACAAGATTATCAACCACGATTACCTCATAGCCGGCCTCCAAAAGCAAAACACACGTATGACTACCAATATACCCGGCACCACCGGTTACCAATACAGCCATAAACATCCCCCTGTCTTATATTGAACCTATTTGAAGTATAACATCTATTCCGATAAATGTATTTATACAATCCTTTCACAAATTTATAAAATATTGCTCAACTCAAATAATTTAGCCTTTACAAACTATAAAAAAATGTTTATAGTAAACTTATACAGTAATTTTGATAATCAGGTGATACTTATGATTGAAAATTTAAATCCAATAAGCTTTGCGGATTTTGGAAATATAATCTGCCAAGGATTTGATAGCATAGGCAGCAACAATCTTTCCGTTAATATCTATGAAAAAAACATTACATCGAAACAAATCGATTGCCTGATTATGCACGCACATTCCAGCACTGCAATGGATATCGTGAAAGATATAGCAATTTTATGCGTAAGCCATGAACCTAATGAAACGGCTTTACGATATTTTTTACTTGACAAAGCGGTTTTCATCAAACCCGGAATTTACTATAATGTAATACCTCTATACGGAAAGTGTACCATTAAGATTGCAGAAGCTATAAATGATTATTACCAGTGTCCTGTAAATAGTGTTACACCCTCGCTGTCCATATATCCTAAAATAGAAATCAGCAAAATACATACTCTTTTCTATCAGGAAAAAGAACGTGCCTTTAAATTTAACGGAGAATCCCACAGTTCATGGGAGTTTACCTATGTGGACAAAGGGTATATGTATACGGAAGTGAACGGAAAAAAATTCCAATTAAGTCAAGGGGAAGCCATGTTCTACGGACCCAATCAGTATCATACCCAATACACCGATATCCATTCATCCGTATGTTTTATTACCATTGTATTTGATATGAAGTTACAAAACGCCGGTGAATTTACGAATAAAACATTTACCGTTGATACGGAAATAAAAGAACTTTTAAAGAAAATTATTCATGAAAAACAAAACAATCATTATTATTCTGACGACATTATATTGTGTTACTTTAAAGAAATGACTATAAAGCTACTGAGAAGTCTTAAAATTGAAAACACCATCCATACGTTGGACAGTGCTTCAAAAAACTATATTGAAAACAGTGTTGTAAAAAAAGTCCTAGAATATATCCATAATAATATCGATAAAAAAATTACCTTATCGGATATATCACAATATGTTTTTATTAGTCAATCTTACTTATCCAGAATTTTTAAAAAGCAGATGGGAGTTACGCTCATCGAATACATCAATCATTTAAAATTGGAAAAAAGTAAGGATTTAATCCGAACGGGCAAATATTCCCTGACACAAATTGCAGATATTCTTGGCTTTACCTCCGTCCATTATTTTTCCCGACAATTTAAAGAAAAATACGGGATCAGCCCCAGCGGCTATTCAAAAGCTATCCGATAAATTGCCTTTTAAAAACTCCTATGGTCTATGTATAATGTACTCAAATATTATTTTTGCTGCTTCTTTAGCAGAAATTTTGCTGACATCAATTTTCTCTGTATCCATTTCAAAATAATTTTTTAATCTTGATATACTTCTGTTAATAACATCTTCAGTCCTTATTCCCATTTCTATATCCTTTGTAATGCGGGAAATTAACGCTTGCAATAAGATTTTTCATTTTCCATCCTCCAACGCTTAAATAATCTCTGGTTTGTTCGTAATAAAATACGAATTCGTACTATTTACTTTTGCTTTGCACTCTACAAAACTCGAACCAAAATTCAATGAAACTGTCCGGTTTATCTTAATGTTGTAATTAAAATATTCTTTTCCCTAAAATCGCCAAATCACGTTTAACCCCATCAAAATTCGCAATTTGCGGTAAAAGCCCCCACTTCTCAAAGCCAAAACTTGAAAATAACCGAATGCTAGGTTCATTATGTGCTAAAATAAAGGCAAGTAGTGTATCAATTCCTAACTTAGGACATTCTTCAATGACTTTGTTTAAAATCTTTTTACCAATTCCTTTCCCCCTGTAATTTTCATGAAGATAAATACTTATTTCAGCAGTTGCATTAAAAGCCGGCCTCCCATAAAAAGACTGAAGGCTTACCCAGCCACATGTTTTACTTTTATACTCTACAATCCACAAAGGTCTTTTTTCAGGGGTATGTTCATTAAACCAATCTATTTTATCATCTACTGATACAGGTACAGTATCACCAATTACCGTTCTGCTTGGAATAGTTGAATTATAAATATCGACAATAATTGGTAAATCATCAATTGTCGCATTCCTAAATGTAATGTTTTCTAACATAAAACTCATTCCTTTTTTTATAATCTATACATATATCAATACACAACGCCGATACAAGCCAATGTTATCGTCCGGCACACTTCATCCAACAATTCAGGTATGTATTTAGCATATCTCCCTTTGTTTTTGTTTCAACAACACCTGTTATATCAAATCCTATAACTTCTTATCAAATCTGATTGCTTTTTACTCTCTGTATTAAATTCTTTACTGTTTCCCTAATTATATCTCTTGCCTTTCTATAATCCTCTTTTATTTTAAACACATATTTGTATTTTCCATCATCTGTTTTAAGAATCAAATTATCATCATTTACTTCGTAAGAACCAATGGCAATATAACTAACTGCTCAACGCAGAATAAGTAAAAGTAAGTCTATTATTATCTTCCAAAATTTTTTCATATCTCCGGCCCTCATTGCAAAATGAAATTTACCTTTTAATTGCTATAAAAATTTCTATAATAATCTTTATATTCTTTTATAATCTTTGTCCATTTAATTAACCTTTCACCCAAATAATCAGGCTCTATGCTGTTGCCGTTTAATCTAATAATGCACACATATTCTTCTCCCTCTTCATCAATACAGATTTCATTATCATATCCATTCTCCCTTAAATATTCAAAAAAATATATTTTCTTTAAACCTTTTCTTCCTATAGTAAAATTTCCATAATGCCTTATCTCAATCAAACTTTCATCCTCATATACTCTTGTGTTAAACCTTTTTGAAAAGTAATACGGTAAATTTATCTCTAAAGTTTGTCCCAAAGAATTGTAATTTTTTTCAGGAAATACTGTTGTTAAAATCGCACTTCTATTAATTTCTCCTGTTGATGCATTAGCCCATTCTGTTGTTGCTACCAAAATGCTATCCTCTTTCTGCTTAATTTCATAAGTATTTAATTCTTCTTGTGTGCCTGACGGATTCCCCCACCTTCTTTTCCCTACTTTTTTGAAATTTGCAATTCCATTTTCTAAAACATTAAATATTTCTTTTATCCTTTTTTCACTATCGACCTTATTCATTTAAATCCCCCTTCTTTATCTTGTTAGATTAATAGGACTTCCAACAAAATATATAGTATTATCTATAAATTATATCATATATCTTCCATATGTGTTTTTCTTGTTATTTACCTTTATAAAACTAATATTCATTTAATTAGAATTCTATAGAATTATCAGAATATCCTCTTTACACTCTAATACCTTTTTAACTTCTTTATAAATTCTTTTCAAATAAAACAAATCAATCCTTTGTAATCCATTTATCATTTCCAACCAAAAAAAGTGTCCGGGGATGCCGGACACTTTTTTATGTGGTTTAATCTTGTTTCACTTAATCACTGCAACGTCTTTTTTCGAAAACATTCTCCGCTCCCTCAAAGTCTTCTCTTTGCGGCGGGAAGAACTCGTCAATGGGGAACTTGATTCTTTCAAACAAGTCACAAGGATTATCTTCTGTTGCTGCAATACATTCATTTTCAGGTACACAGAAATCGAATGCAGGAATCAGCAACTGAACATTTCTCTCAAGTTTGATAATTGAGAACAACCCAAGAGATACAAACACTCTCTTTCTTTCCGCTCTGGATACCAATTCATCATCAAATGTATTTGCAATGCTTGCAGGTATTCCTGATAAATCAAAATCTTCGAATAGTCTATCCGTAATATCAACTAATTTGGCTGCCAAACAAATCGGATCGACTACTTCTACTTTGGCTTTCGGTAAATTGGTCTTCTTCCAAAGTTGTGGATCAAATTCGTCTTCTTTGAACTTGGACTGGAAGATTTTTGCGTTTCCTTCAGAACCAAAGAGTATAACTTTCTTGTCAAACGTTGCCAAACCTTCTACTTGGGAAGGCCTTGAAACACCTGTGAAAACATCTAAGGTAATTCTGAAGAAAAACTTAATATCCACTGTGTAAAATCCTCTATTGAACGGAACAGGTTCAACATCGGTAAAAGCCCAGAGAACTTCGGATTTTCTACATTTTACGTTAATGGCTCGGTCTATTAATTCCTGTCCGCTTCTTGTAAAAAATACTCTCAAGTCCTCCAGACAATCTTTTTCCCTACATGAGTCATAAACTTTATCGGTTTGTATACATACGGCTTCCCTAAAATGCGGCGTGCCTTGAATTGGACCTGGTCTCAATCTTTCACTCATATTCTATCCTCCCGTCAAAATATTTTCTAAGATATACTAATCTTCAATAACATAATATGTTAATTATCGGTTTGTGTGATTATTTTATTAAATCTTTTAAATCAACAATATAAAAATGGCGCATATAAATAGTATAAAAAGTTTTTCAAACCAAAAAAGAAAGCCAAAACAATGGACAGGGGGCATTGAAATGAATAAGACCTTAACCAACCAGTTTATTGTAACAGACACGGCCGAACAAACATGGTACTTTTTTTATCAAATAGGAAACGGCATTTGCTTTAAAAAGAAAAATAAAAACCGGTGGGACCCTTATGAAATACTTTTCAAAGACGGTCAAAAAGACTTTGATGTAATCATTGATTCAAGAAATAACCTCCACCTTGTATGTCAAGATCAACTGGGGAGTATTATCTACCTTATGTATAACGGCACCCAATGGCATAAATATACCGTTCTTCAAAACAAATCGAAACGCCCATACCCGAAATATTTTAAAATGTTGCTTATTAACGGCTGGATCAATCTATTCTACGTAATCGAATACAAGGGCAAAAAACTATTGATCCACCAAATATTAGATAACCACATTTCTCCTAACGTAGTGGATTACATATTTGATGCTTCCGTTCCTTTCCGGGTAGCGGTGGACCGGTCCGATAATATTCACCTCTATTACCAACGGGAATCGGATTCCGGAAAATTAGGTTATAAGATTTTTTTCTGGTCCAAAAAATCATGGAGTGAGTTTATATCCATTGACATAGACAGCACCAACATTTCAGCACCTTATGCTATCATAGATAAAGAAGAAAACATCCATTTCGCATTTTTACGAAAAAATGAAGGAGAGTATAGTATTATATATAAACGCAAGCCTTTTAGCAGCTTCGGCAAAACATCATGGGATAAGGAAATATTGATCCATAACCGATGCGCCCAACATATCATACCTGTTATTATTAAAGAACACCAAAAACTATGGATATTATGGCAGACAGACACAAAAATATTCAGTTGTTATTCAGAAGATAATGGCATCAACTGGTCCAGACCTGCACCGTTTATGGCAGGAAGATACGGAGAAGTTGTCCTGCTGGGCTGTAGAACGCCCGACTTGCTTTTAAAACAAAATATTGTTTGCGACTTGTGCTATGGGTATAAAAATAATGAAGAAATTAGCATTGTTCTCTTATCCGACTATTTAAAAAAGCTTCCGGATTCTTACCACGCCAAACCGGAATACATCATCCCCGGCAGTGAAGTAGAAGAATTTGCAAAACAAAATATGCAATACTTTACCGAACAGACACCATTAAAACCAAATGATAATATAAATCCGGTCCTCCAAAAAGACGATGTAAAAGAGGATGACATAGAACTAACAAAACTAAAGATCATGTTTAATATGCTAAAAGATGAATTTTCTCAAATTAAAAGAAAGCTGCCGGAGATAACTCAACCGGCAGAAAACAAAGATACTCTGGAAAAAATAAATAATATCCGAAAAACCATTGACGATTTGTCCGAAAAAATGAATAATATCATAAATCATTATGAAAATATAATTAATCAGGAACTGAAAGAAATGAAACAGGAACTGGCCAACTTAAAGCGTATCACCAATCGAATCAGTTTTAATGATTTGATGGAGAAGTAGTATACGGACGCCATGTATGGCGTCCGTACCATAGACAAACCATGTTTATTATTAATATACTATATATTCAATTCTTGATACTATTCTAAAAAAACATTGATAATTGAAATTGACAACACCGGAAATATACCTTATATTAACCCGTCCGATGTAATAATTTCTTCAATGGCTTTCTTCAAATTTTTATCGGCTTCGGTATGATAGAGAATGTCCAGTTGTTGTGCCAATGATTTTTTATTATCAGTCATATCATTGAATAATTTTTCCTTAATACTATTGCTGACCTCTGCCCGTTCCAATACCGATGCCAGCCAATCTTCAATATCATTTTTATGTTCACATACCGCAGAATCAAATTCCACTTTGATATTGCCGGAAACATTGGATATTTTAACCGTGAAAACACCGTTATCATATGACGTTTCTGCAAATATTCTGTTTCCGTTGTTGTACACCAATACGTCACCGCTATAATCAATTCCGATAAATTCAAGTTCATAATTTCGGTTTTGAGGAATTACTGAAACATCTCCCTCAACATCTACAGTAAACACCGGCCGTTCACTCCAATCAAGCGTTAATTTGCTGATTGCAAACTTGCCGTTTTCATATTCACGGCTAATGCCATCGTCTTCATACAATTCAAACGTATTGGAAGCTCCTGAATATATTTTAATAAGTAAATTCTTAGGGTTTTCAATATCATTTACATGCTCCAGCCGGGCTAACGGTATGATGCCGCCGGCCTTTACAAAAACAGGCATATGATAAAGGTCACGATAAGCCTTTATTTTTCTTCCGCCACAATAACGACGATTGGTAAAGAAGTCATACCATATACCACTCGGTAAATAGGTGTCCGCACTGCCCATACAGGTTGCCTTGTCAGCAGGAGTAACAATAGGGGATACAATCATTTCCGTGCCAAAGGAATATTCATTTTTATATTCGAATGCTTCCGCTTCCTTCCATTTATAGTATAATGGCTGTACAAGCGGTTCACCAAAATTCGCCGAGCGATAATTCATGGAATAAAGATAAGGTATCATTTGATGACGAAGCTTGAGAAATTTTTTCATGGAGAGTTCAACTATTTTATTGTATTTCCACGGTTCCTTTCCGGTAAATCTATTTTTTGAACTATGAAGTCTATTAATAGGTGAAAATACACCATATTGTACCCAACGCGCCATCAGCTCTTCATCACGGTAACCCAGCATATGACCGCCTATGTCATGGCTCCACCAACCATATCCAATATTGGAGGCCGTGGCTGTAAAATACGGTTGAAATTGAAGGGACTCCCACGTAATATGCGTATCCCCCGAAAATCCTATAGGATATCTGTGGCTTCCGGCTCCTGCATAGCGGGAAAAAATCAGCGGGCGTTTCTTACCGTCACGCCCAAGATCTATATAATGATAATGGTTGAGCATCCAAAGAGGGTCCAGTCCCGGAACACTGGAAGTGTTTCCCTGTTGCCAGTCCATCCACCAAAAATCAACCCCTTCGTCTTCCAAAGGATGGTGAACAATTTTAAAATAGTTCTCCATA
>Ga0134105_1000155_pt1 | contig 82592 bp, 73 predicted proteins | sample 16_3_2metaG_FD_94457 | JGI IMG/M metagenome (GOLD analysis project Ga0134105, IMG submission 94457) | Switchgrass degrading microbial communities from high solid loading bioreactors in New Hampshire, USA - 16_60_3.3_214_A3 metaG | ecosystem: Engineered > Bioreactor > Semi-continuous > Anaerobic... | reverse complement strand
TTAGCCACATCAGGGTCTGAAGTCCAATTATTATATATTTCCTCAGCATCTGATAAATACAATGGCCTGAGTATTAGTCTTTCTGTTTCCAACACAGGTGTTCTCATAATTTGCGGCACTCCTTTCTGTTATCAGGTATTTTTTAGCTGTTTTGATTTCAAAAGGATTATTTGGATAATATGTTAGTCTTATTTTATGCTTTAGTGTGAAAGCATATTGTGAATGAGTTATATTTTTGTAATTATAATACAGTGCCAGGATATGTCAATAAGAAATTTAAATAAAAACCGGAGAAGCTTTATTTGCCTACTTCAGTTTGATACATTGACAATTAAACAAGCGTGCACAGCTTATTCTGATACACCTGTACACGCCTAAATAAATTAATATAAATAATAAATATTATTTTTCCGCTATAATAGTTTACATAAATAATTACGTCATTAAATAGATGATTATTTACCAAAATGAAAATTAAACGCCGGCCAGATCAGTACATGTGAGTTTGAAGTCACTTTACTGTCTGCAGCTGAAGCCGGTCTGATTTTCTTACGTGTTTTCCTCAGTTTCTATAATTAGTTTTGCTTTCAGATGTAATTTTTCGAGTATTTTGCTGCCAGCATAATCGCCTCAACCATACTTATTTCACTGGCTATTCCCTTGCCTGCTATATCCATTGCGGTTCCATGATCGACAGATGTTCTTAATATAGGCATACCGCCGGTTATTGCTATCGTCCGTTCAAAATCCAGTGTCTTTGCAGCAATATGGCCCTGATCGTGATATAAAGACAATACGCTGTTAAATCGCCCCTGCAGGGCAAGATAAAATACCGAGTCTGCCCCAATGGGACCAACCACATCATAGCCTTGTGCCTGCAGCTCCTTAACAGCCGGAGCTATATGCAAAAGCTCCTCATCTCCAAAGAGGCCATGCTCGCCGCTGTGGGGATTAAGTCCTGCTATGGCCATAGTACCCTCTGTAACCCCCAGCTGTTTAAGAACCTCATTACATCTTTTTACATAATCAAAAATCCTTTCCTTAGTTACCATATCACAGGCCTGGCGCAGCGATACATGCCTGCTGAGGAAAAATACCCTCATTCCGCGAACCTCAAACATCGTTAATGGGTCCTTTGTTCCTGTCAGGGCTCCGAAGATTTCAGTATGCCCAATATAATTGATACCGGCTGCCTTCAGGGATTCCTTATTGATAGGTGCTGTTGCAACTGCCGCCACCTCGCCCATATTTGCCAGCTGAATGCTTTTTTCGATATATTCAAAGGCTGCCTGTCCGCACATAGCGCTGACCTGGCCAATGACAAACTCCTGCATCCTTACATTATCAAGATCAATCAGATTAAGATTATCGGGAGTATAAGAACCCTCCTCTGGCCTTTGGATAAGCTTCAGCTGTAACTTGGCTTCGGTAAATCTGATGGCATCTTCGATTATCTTCCTGTCGCCAATTACAACACAACGTGCCGCCTTCGACAGCTCGGGCCTTTGCAGGGCCTTTACGACAATCTCCGGACCTATACCAGCCGGATCCCCAATAGGTATTGCTATAATTGGTTTCATTGAATATTCCCTTCATCCTATAAAAGTTATACTAATACTATTATGACAAACTATCATTTTTATATCGTAAACCTATAATAATATAACGGGCATTTATACATATACAACCTTTACATCTCCAAAGCCAATACTGCCGTGAAGGGTAACCTCAACCACATCAGCTTCATTATAAGCTGTTCTGTCAGTAATTGAAAGATTGCCGAAGAAATTATGGGTGCTGTCTATAATTGTCCAGTTACCCGGTAAATACAATACAATATCTCCAAATCTGACATTTACATAGATATCGGCCTTTCCTGATGGGCAAACAGCCTTGTCAAAATATACCCTTACATCACCAAAGGATGTTTTAACTACAGCCTTTTTAAAATTGACGGAATTTACATATTTTATGCAGTCACCAAATGTTGTTGAGCAATATATGGTCTTGCTGTCTGTGGTTTCTATATTTTTATTACCAAAGACATTGTTATTAAGAAAGAAGAATGACCAGGTCCTTGGACGCTTAAATATCAGTGAAAAACCGATACTGAGAAGCAAAGCCGTAAGCAAAGCAGGCCATGGAGTAAAATCGGTAATAGCCAGCTGTTCGTCAAAAACAATCAATATAATAGCCAAGGGAAAGAAAATGCTGAAAAAGTTAACATAAATAATGCCTTTAATAATAAAATAAGCCATTATTGCTGTTGTAAAAATACCAAACAAATTAAGCCCGCTAATAAAACCAAATTGGGTCAGCATAAACAGAACTGCAGCAAAAATAAATATTATACCCCAGAATAATTCCTTCCTTTTCATTTTATCAACCTCTTTTCCTCTAATCTAAGCCTTAAAGCCTTATAATAGTTTCTTGATACATATACCTGTTTATGAGTATTCATAAACTGGACCAGGCTGGATGATGTAATATTGCGTGAGATGGAATATATGTGATTAATATTTAATATTGTAGATTTGGATACTCTCATGAAATATCGGGGAAGAATTTCCTCAAGCTCATACAGGTGATATGTAGTATTATATACATCGTCAGTAGTATGGGCACAAATACAGTTATCCGATGTTTCAAAGAAAAGAATATCATTCATTGGCAAATAATATTCCACATTTCCCTTGTACAAAACCGGATACTTTACTTCCCTGGCGGCATCAGCCACAATATCATAGAGTCGTTTGATATTGTCATCCAGTCTGCTGCATCTTATAATCACTTCATCCTCACGCAAATTACCGTCAATCTCTATCCTTACCTTCATATCCTCATCTCCATGCTTTCATTATATAGGTAAAGCTAAAAAAGTAAATATCAAAAAGCCAAGAGGTAAAAAATAAGGGTCAAGAGGTAAATATCAAAGCTGTAAACAGCTTGATATAATTCTTATGAGTAAAGAACGGGCTGTCTGCTTTAGATCAGAAAAAAAGAATTGCAGGATAAAGTAATGAGATTAAATAATAAAGTATTAGAAAAATAATATAAAAAAGTAAATAATTTAATTATAAAATTATATATCATACAAAAAATAAATTGAAATGGAGTTGAATTCAGAGAACACTACCCAGCTATATGTACTAAGAATCAAATTGAAAAAGGATTTCACAGCAGAAGATAGTATTAGCTTCTACTATATTCTGCCATGAAATCCACCATGCCTTAATCCCATTCAAGGCTTTTATATTCTTTCCTTCTGTCGCGGTTCAGCAAATCATTAAGGGCATCAATTGCTGTTTTGCCTTCAAAAAGAACAAGATTTATCTGCTCTACGATAGGCATTTCCACATTATATTTGCGAGCCAGGGCAAGTGCCGCCTTTGCAGTATTAATACCCTCAACAACCTGTCCTACCTCTCTGATTGCCTCTTCCATACTCTTACCCTGACCTATCAGATGGCCGGCAGTCCAGTTACGGCTGTGCCTGCTGGTACAGGTTACAAATAAATCACCGAAGCCTGACAAACCTGCAAAGGTTTCTATCCTGCCTCCCATCGCCATTCCCAATCGTGAGATTTCCGCCATTCCTCTGGTCATTAGAGCAGCCTTTGTATTGTCTCCGAATTTTAACCCGTCTACTATTCCTGCCGCCAGTGCAATAACATTCTTCAACGAGCCACCCAGCTCAATGCCTGTTATATCAGGGCTGGTATATACACGAAAGACATCGGTCATAAATATATCCTGTATATAATGAGCAGTCTCACTGCTTTTAGCTCCTACTACAACTGTAGTAGGCACTCCTCTGCTAACCTCCTCGGCATGGCTTGGTCCTGAAAGTACAGCTATATCTGCCTGAGGGATTTCCTCACTAATTATCTCCGATAAGGTCATAAGAGTTCCGTCCTCAATACCCTTTGAAACATTTACTATAATCTGACCTTCCCTGATATATGGTCTGGCCTCTCTTGATGTGGCTCTAATATAGGGCGAGGCAACCGCCATTACCAGCAAATCCTTATCCTTGCAGGCGTCCTCCAGGTCAAGAGTGATCATTACATCATCAGGCATCTGGGCTCCGGGCAGATTTTTTAAGCTTTTACGGTTCTCATTCAGGGCCTTTGCCTCAGCCTCCAGCTTGGTCCAGATGGTTACGGCATGTCCCTTCCCTGCCAGCAAAATGGCAAGAGCACAACCCCAGGTTCCTGCTCCCAAAATACTTATCTTACTCATAAGCATCTCCTTAAATTATATATTTGAGGTATTTGCTTAATACTGAAAAAACCATATGATGTACAGCCTCATATGTGGAGTGTTTTTAAATTCGGTTATTATATAAAAATAAATCAAATTTTGATATATTATTTATTATTATCAGTATTATCTGTAGTATTGTCAATTTTAACTCTTTGACCGAGCTTGTTCTCGGTTCCTTCAATAATTCTCCTGATATTTGACCGATGCTTTATAAAGGCCAAAAGCATAAATACCAGGGAAACAAGCAGCATATGTATATCTCCCGGATACCTGATCAGAATCCAGACCGGAAATATGGTTGCTATAAACAGCGAACCAAGTGAGACATACTTTGTAACTGCAACGATTAGAATAAAAAATGGCAAACCTACAGGAACAATCCAGGGATCAAAGGCGATAAGCACACCGCTGGTTGCAGCTATACCCTTACCACCCTTGAATTTAAGCCATACAGGGAAATTATGTCCCAGCACTACTCCAAGACCGGTATAAACGGAAAGCAAATCTAAATTTTCAGATTCCCTGAAAATAAGGAATTTTACAAGGAGCATGGGAATTACAGCTTTAAGCAGGTCTCCCAAAAGGGTCAATGCACCTGCCTTGGCACCCAGTGTCCTAAGCGCATTGGTCATACCAACATTTCCGCTGCCATATTTGCGGATGTCAACCTTATACAGCTTACCAATAAAATACCCTGTTGAAAAACAGCCGAAGATATATCCAAAAACTAAAGCGAATAAAATCTTAAGAAGCATTCTATGAATTCTCCCTTCGCTCCCTGATTATAAACTTGAGTGATGTGCCTACAAAGCCGAAGGCTTCACGGATCTTATTTTCAATATATCTGGTATAGGAAAAGTGCATAAGCTCCTTATCATTTACAAAAAGCACAAAGGTTGGTGGCTTTACCCCTACCTGTGTCATGTAATAAATCCTGAGCCGCTTGCCTTTATCGGAGGGCGGCTGCTGCAGGGTTACAGCCTCCATCAGAATTTCATTCAGTACGCCTGTTTGGATACGCAGATTCTGGTTTTGAATTACTATCTCTATAAGCTCAAATAGGCGATGCAGTCTTTGGCCTGTCTGGGCGGATATAAACAAAATCTCGGCGTATGGTATAAAGGATAGAATTTCCCTGATATCGGATGTATATTTTTTTACGGTATTATTATCCTTTTCAATCAAATCCCATTTGTTAACTGCGATAATAATACCCTTGCCTCTTTCGTGCGCTATTCCGGCAATCTTGGCATCCTGTTCGGTTATTCCTTCCTTGGCATCAATTAGGAGCACCACAACATCGGAACGTTCGATAGCCGCAACTGTACGAACTATGGAATAACGTTCGATATCCTCCTTAATCTTGCTTTTTCTTCTGAGACCGGCAGTGTCAATCAGGATATATTCCTTTCCGTTACGACGGATAGGTGTATCTATCGCATCCCTGGTTGTACCTGCTATATCGGATACTATAACTCTCTTTTCCCCTACAAGCTTGTTGACCAGTGAGGACTTTCCTACATTGGGCTTACCGACAATAGCAATCCTGGGCCGATCGTCGGTCTCCTCATCGCCGGCTGTTTTTTTGAAATGCTTTGTAACCTCATCCAAAAGCTCGCCAAAGCCCAGCTTGCCGGCCGCCGATATGGGAATGGGATCGCCGATACCCAGATTATAAAATTCATATACATCAGGCATCAGCTTCTCAAAATTGTCCACCTTATTTACCGCCAGCACAATAGGCTTGCCTGAACGTCTTAACATATCCGCCACTTTGGAATCGGAATCTACAAGCCCCTGCCTTACATCCACCAGAAAAATTATAACATCGGAAGTATCAATCGCAATCTGGGCCTGTTCTCTCATGTGTGACAGCATTTCATCCTTGCTGTCGGGTTCGATACCGCCTGTATCAATAACGGTAAACAAGGTATTTAGCCAGGTAACATCGGCATATATGCGGTCTCTGGTTACACCAGGATAATCCTTGACAATGGAAATACGCTCCCCGGCCAGGGCATTGAATAGGGTTGATTTTCCCACATTTGGTCTGCCAACTATGGCTACTATCGGTTTACTCATCTTATACCTCTTTCTGCCAGTATTATATATACATAAATCTGCTTTTAAGCAGCTCCTGTTAGCATAAAATAGCATCAATTAATGACTTTCCATCTGATTGTACAATACGCACTTTTGTTTGTAAAGCCCCCTCAAGCTCAGAAACAGTCATATCATCCAGCAAGACATCCTCATCACTGCGAAGCATTACATCAGGGATAAGCAAAGCATCTCCCAGCTCCTTACCCTTAAGCTGTTCCACAAGATCCCTGCCTGTAATAAGGCCTGCTACAGTAATCTGAGGACCAAAATAATTATTAATAATAGTATAAACTTTTACTTTGACATTAGGAAATTTAATATTAAGCTTCTCAATCAGGCGCAAAATAACAGGCGCTGCAAGAACACCTGTAGCCAAAGAAAGGCTTATGCTCCTGTCATCTCCTTCAATCTCATTATATGCGTCATCAAATTCACTCTGCAAGGATCTTACCAGGCCTACACCATTTTCTATCTGGGGATAACCCTCATAGCTTTCCTCATCAGGAAGCTCAAGTCCGGCCTTAAGATACCACTCGTCACTGGCATAAACCAGGCGTGTCCCATAATGCTCCAAAAAAATACTCTGCCAGCGGTGAATTTGTGACAGAACCTGAATTGAATCCTCACTGGTAAATGGCTCAAGCTCAGCAAGGCCTTCCCTGAACCTGGTCAGGCCGACGGGCACTACAGAAACGCTTACAAGCTCAGGAATAAAGGCGGCTAAATCATGCAGGGTCTTATCCAGCTCTTCACCGTCATTATAGCCCTTGCAAAGGACAATCTGGCCGTTCATCTGTATGCCTGCTTCCTTGAGCCTTTTCATTTTGGACAAAGCTGCTCCGGCAAAACGGTTGTTAAGCATCCTGCAGCGAAGCTCTTCATTGGTGGTATGAATAGAAATATTTATCGGTGAAAGCTTGTAAAAAATAATTCTTTCAAGCTCTTCATCACTGATATTGGTCAAGGTGATATAATTGCCCTGCAAAAATGAAAGCCTGGCATCATCATCCTTAAAATACAGGGTATCTCTCATACCCGGAGGCATCTGGTCTATAAAGCAAAAGATGCATTTATTCCGGCAGGAGCGATATTCATCCATCAATCCCTCATCAAAAATGATTCCGAGATCCTCATCATAATCCTTCTCGATCTCCAGCTCCCATTCCTCTCCATCCGGCTTTCTGATGACAACGGTAAGGTATTCGTCCTTGATTAAATAATGATAATCAAGAACATCATTAATTTCCTTTCCATTTATTGAAATCAGCTCATCACCGGGAGCAAGCTCCAGCTCCTGGGCTATGCTGCCTGCTTCTATATCCTTAATAATGTGCGCTTTTTTCTTCATATCATTCATCCATACCTTTTAGCTTGTAGAAAATTAATATTTTGGCTTCTATTTATTCCCTTTTTATAATAGCTTTTAAATTAATTTATATTTGCTTAGAACATTAAATTAAGTTAGTACATTATAGGTGTTTTGTAATCCTTTTATAGAACTTGCCAGGTTATCTATTAAGGGCAGTAAATTGAGGATCTCGAATTTATTCCAAATTAACAATATTGTTAATCCCTCAGAATATTGTTATTTCACAGCCCGGTTTTACGGCTTAATTAGCTTCATCTATAATAGTTAAAAATGCAGCTAGGCTGCCCCGCTTTCCCTGTGTTTTCCTGTGGGAAAATAATATATCATCGTTGCAGGAGGTACATACTCCAGATATATGAATATTTGAGGCCTGTAAGCCGGCTTTTAGCAGCACCAGTCTGTTGGCTTCCCATAAATCACATAAATATCTGCCATTATCCTTCGGAGTAAGGATGCTATCAATCCCCTCAGGAAATGCCTTCATAAATTCATCAACAGTGCTGCCGGCTATCTCATAGCAATCCCTGCATATGGAGGGACCGATTACGGCTATTATATCCTTAGGATCACTGCCAAAGGCCTTACCCATCTCTTCTACAGTTATTTTGCCAATCATGCCAACCGTCCCCCTCCAGCCTGAATGGGAGAGTCCAATCGCCTTTTTAACAGGATCAGCAAAATACAAAGGGACGCAATCGGCATATTTTGTAACCAGGGTGACATTTGCATTATTGGTTATCAGGCCGTCTATCTCATCATAATCCCTGGGGATTATCAGCCCCTTGCCCCGATCCGACTCGTCCACCAGTCTGATATTGGTTTTGTGCACCTGCTTTGATAATACAACGCTATTTACATCAAAGCCGATACTTTTAGCGATGCGCCTGAAATTTTCATTAACATTGGCAGGGTCATCGTAAGCGTCCATCACTTTTCTGTTAAGATTCATAGTTGAGAACTGGCCTTTACTGACACCACCCAGCCTGGTGGAAAATCCATGCTTAATAAAGGAAAGCGCAGATAAGGCAGGAAAAGTAAAAAAGGGAACCTCCATATTCAAATCAATCCGGGCTTCCCGGTTGTTTATAAATCTCATATTATCAAGCCTTTCAGGGATATCATTATCCGCTTAAGTTATTTTTATAAGTCTTCTATATAAAAATATATATTTCGTAGTTTCATATAATAATGTAAAAATAAGCTTATTATGGTTATAATCCGCCAAAGGCGTTTTTTATAAGAGTAATCTCATTTTCCAGAATAAGAGCCACATCAAAGCGGCAGGGAGTATCCTGGGGTATTTTCCTCATCAGCATATAAAATTGGGCGGTTTTACATATCCGCCTTATTTTTCTATATGTAATAGCTTCCGCAGGATGCCCCTTGCCTGTTCCTGAGCGGTATTTTACCTCGATAAAGCACAGATAGGCTCCATCCCAGCCAATCAGATCTATTTCCCCTATCCTGCAGCGAAAGTTCCTTTCAACAATATTGTAGCCGTTCATTGTCAGGTAGCGGGCGGCCAGCTCCTCATATGAAGCCCCTACTCTCCTATTGTTCATGAGCATTAACCTTTTGCCTTATCCGATCCATTTTGTCCACAAATACCAGAACTTCGGCAACGACATCATATAGCTGGGGAGGTATCATTTCGCCAATTTCAAGCTTAGACAGGGAATGGGCCAGCTGCTCATCCTTATGGATGGGGATATCTGTTTCCATTGCCCTTTGAATAATCCTTTCAGCCACAAAACCCTTGCCGGATGCAATTACTTTAGGGGCAGCATCCGCCGGGTTATAGGACAGGGCTACTGCTGTTTTTTCCTTATCAAATTCATCCTTTTTACATATAGCTTCATCTGATTTGCTTTTGTCCATATTAGGCTTTTCATGCTTTTGCTCCATATACCCTCCACCTTGCTTATATTTGTGGTCCCCGACAAATGACAGGCTGCTAATGGAAAATGAGTCAAAGCGGTTGTCTGCTTCGAGAAAAAAAGCCAGTGATAATATAAAGGAATTAATAATATGGCTTTGAATATACGCATTGCATAAGCTGCCAATCAAAATATATCCGGACCTTAAATTATGTAATCTGTTCATAGCAAACATACATCCTATCTTACGTAATTAGATATCCGGTATATATATCGGTATTTTATGCATATTCAAGAAGACATATCAGTGATTTATATGCTTCTTATTATATAATAAGTATCTTTCATACGAAATAGCCGTTTAATAATCTTAAATAAGCACCAAATTGGGTGATTATTATAAGCCTATAAGGATTTATTCATACAGCCTGTTAAACATCATTATCGATATAGTTATTAAGCTTCTTGATTTATATAAAATTTGTCACAAAGCTTCTTCTATGTATAGGCGACAGGCCCAGCTTCCTGATAGCTTCAATATGCTTAGCGGAACCATAACCCATGTTGCTGGCAAATTCGTATCCTGGAAATACCTTGTCGTAAGCCATCATCAATCGGTCTCTGGTGACCTTGGCCACAATGCTGGCGGCAGCAATTGAAATGCTTTTTGCATCGCCCTTTATAATAGGTACCTGCTTTATATCAATCCCCGGTATGGTTACCGCATCGGTTAAAATTATATCAGGCTTTACAGTCAGATTGCCGATAGCCTTTCGCATAGCCTCATAGGTGGCCTGCAGAATATTCATTTCATCAATCTGATTTGGCGGCACACTTCCTATTCCAAAGGAAACGGCTGATTTAATGATTTCATCATACAGCTCCTCACGCTTCCTGGCTGACAGCTGCTTAGAATCGTTTATATATAAAATATTGCAATCCTTTGGCAGTATAACTGCGCAGGCTATAACAGGTCCGGCCAGGGGACCGCGTCCCACCTCATCAATCCCGCAGATATACTGGTAGTCGGCATATTCCCTTTCATACTGCTTCATACCCTCCAGCCGGGCACACTCCTCCCTGTAGGCATCCAGCTTTGTTTTATACTGCCTGCAGATGGTAATAACACCGCTTCTGTCATCATCAGCATATTTCTCAAGCAAGGATGGAATTTCAGAAATATCAGCCTGCATGAATTCAAGCTTTATATGCGCTACCTTTTTTTGGCTGTTTTCTTCAGTATTTTTATTCATCTTATTTATCTCCATTTCCTGATTACGATATTTAAATTATATATTTTATTATATAACACATATATCAGGCTTGATCCCAAGAAATATGCTTGTTCCTTTGGAAGAGACTTGTTACTTGGGATCATACTTGTTCCTAAGGAACATACTTGGGATATTCAAGTGTGATATTGCCAAGCCTTGCATTTCTGAAATCATCCAGGAGCAGGTATGCCGCCTTTTGCGTATCGGCTTCTCCACCCTTTTGCAGACAGGCTCTTTTTATGGCAATTTCCTCAAGTATTTTGCCGGCCTCCTTAAGATCAAGCTCAGCCGGGGGCTGGTTTATATTATATCTGTCTGTTAATGCCTGAGGATAGCTTTTGTTCAATATAAGAATCAGCTCCAGAGCCAGATTTGCTGTATCAAGGATATTATCATTAATTGAGCCGACAAGCGCCAAATGCAGGCCAACCGTCTGTTCCTCAAACTTCGGCCAGAGAATTCCCGGCGTGTCAAGCAGCTCTGTATATTTGTCCAGTCTAATCCATTGCTTGCCCTTTGTGACACCAGGCTTATTGCCTGTTTTTGCGGTTGCCCTGCCTACAAAGCTGTTTATAAAGGTGGATTTGCCAACATTGGGTATGCCCACTATCATGGCGCGTACAGGCCGGTATAATATGCCCTTTTTTCTGTCACGTTCCCGTTTTTCCTCACAAGCCTTGTTTACAATATCCTGTACCTGTCTTATACCTGTCCCTTCCCTGGAATTAACCATGGCAACGAAAAAGCCCCTTGACTCAAAATATTCCTTCCAAAGGCTATTTACACGGGCATCTGCCATATCCGCCTTATTGAGAAGAATTACCCTGGATTTATTTTTGGTAAGCTGATCAATGTCAGGATTTTTGCTTGAATAGGGTATGCGCGCATCAAGAAGCTCAATAACCACATCTATGAGCTTCATATCCTCCTGCATAATTTTCTTTGCTTTGGCCATATGGCCAGGATACCATTGATACTGCATGCATATTCTCCGTTCTGTCTGTATAATATTTTAATCGTTGTCTGTTTTAAGATTGAGCTTATTAACAAAGTTAAAGGGTTTTAAGCGTATGAATGCTTTTCCGATGATCTCTTCCCTGCGAATCATACCTACACTGGCAAATCTGCTGTCCTCACTGTTGTTTCTGTTATCTCCCAGTACAAAGTACTCATTTTCTTCCAGAGTCAGAGGCTCAGCAGCCAGACCATAATTTTTCATTTCTTCTACATTGACAATATCCTCTATAGCTTCTCCGTTTATAAATATTATGCCGTCTTTTATCTGTATGGTTTCACCGGGCAGGGCAATTATGCGTTTTATATTGTAATAGCTGTGTTCCCTTCCGGTTTGCTTGAATACAATTACATCAAAGCGTTTCGGATCAGAAAATCGATAGGATAATTTATTGATTATGATGGGCTCCCCATCAAACAGGGTGTTTTCCATCGATATTCCCGGCATCTCGGTTTTTTCAAGGGCATAATATATTATAAAATAAGCAAGGAAAATAACGGCAGCAATCTGAGCCGCCCATATGAATATTTCTATTATAATCCTTTTGACCAAAGGACGTTTGCTTTCCTTATCAAAATCAAAATCCATAGCCTGCTTATCCTTCCGATTCCCGTTTTATATGTTTGTCTGACAGAAAACTTTGCCTGTAGGCAAACTTAGCCTGTCAGACATAATTTGCATGAAAGGCAAATTATGCTGGTTAGGCATATTAGCTTATCAGACGATTTTTATATTGCCTTGATCTTAATATTGATTGTGGACTTAATATGATTGTACACTTTATTGTAGGCTTTATATAATTGTACACTTAGTTGCGCATAAATGCCATACTTCTTTTGCAGCCCGGTTGCGAATGTTATTTTACATTTCAATGAGGTGAAAAAAGGGACAATTACAATATGTATTGTCCCTTCGGTAATTATCTGATTTGCTCCTTAACCTTAGCCTTCTTACCAACTCTATCACGCAAATAGAATAACTTGGCACGTCTTACCTTACCTTTTCTTACGACAACAATCCTGTCGATGCTAGGACTGTGCAATGGCCAGGTTCTTTCTACTCCGATACCATTTGATGTTTTTCTTACGGTAAAGGATTCTCTGGCTCCACCATGCTGTTTCTTTATTACAGTACCTTCAAATACCTGTAATCTTTCACGGTTACCTTCCTTAACCTTGGCATATACCTGGATGGTGTCGCCAACAGCGAAATCTGTAATATCAGACTTCATTTGTTCTGCTTCAATACTCTTAATAATATCGTTCATTTTGTGACCTCCTAATCATTTAAGATGTTCTTGACACGGTTTGGCTATTGCCATGTGTCAGAGGACCATCCCATCTCACAATAAAATACTTTAACATAAAAAATTATATTATGCAAGCCTAAAATAAGATATATTTATTATATTTAATCCTTATTATTGAATATTTATTTGTAAAATATGTTTTTTTATATATTCTGTCGGAGCCCCTCCAGTTCTTTTTAGCGGATAGAGTCTGCCGCATTTATAGATCTATTGTTCTGTATCTGACTGACTCTGATTTATATATTTTTTGAGAAATTCGCTTTCAGCCTTGTTAAGCGGGGCTTTTTCCAGCAGATCAGGGCGTCTTTCATATGTCCTGATAATAGATTGCTCTCTTCTCCAGGCCTCTATATTGGCATGGTGACCTGACAGCAAAACCTCAGGAACCTTCATGCCCATAAATAGCTCAGGTCTGGTATACTGGGGATATTCCAGAAGATTATCCCTTAAGGATTCAAATTCTGAGGATATGTCATTATTGAGTACCCCTGGAATGAGCCTTGCAACAGCATCTATCATCACCATGGCAGGCAGCTCTCCACCTGTCAGTACATAATCACCTATAGATACATTATCGGTTACAATCAGCTCAAGGACTCTTTCGTCAATTCCTTCATAATGGCCACACAGGATGATTAGATCATCCAGTCGGGCAAACTCCTCAGCCATAGTCTGGCTAAACACCCTGCCCTGCGGAGTCGCATAAATAAGCCTGGGCTTGTACTCAGCAAAGCCTTCAGGCCTGGATTGCTTTATTTGATTTACCAGATGCTCATAGGCCTTGTACACCGGTTCGGCTTTAATTACCATACCGGCTCCTCCGCCATAAGGATAGTCATCCACCCGTTTGTGCTTATCTTCGCTGAACTCTCTTATATTGATGGTGTTAATGCTGATAAGTCCTTTTTCTATAGCCCTTCCGATAATACTGGTATTTAGGCCCTGCATTATCATATCCGGAAAAAGCGTCAGTACATGAAAATTCATAAAAAAATGTACTCCTTACTTGTTCTTTTAAAGCAATCCCTTCATTAAATGCACGATTACCTTTTTATTCTCCACATCTATATTAAGAATGCAATCATTTATTGCAGGCAGCAATACTTCCTTACCGTTATCCATTTGGACAACATATACGTCATTTGCCGCATTGGTCATGACCTCTGTAAGAATCCCCAGCCTTTCTCCGCTTTCGGTAAATACCTCACAGTTTATCAAATCACATATGAAGTATTCGCCCTCCTCCAGCTTGATGGCATTTTCTCTTGTTACCAGCAAATCCATATTGCGGTATTTTTGGACATCATTAATATTGTCTATCCCTTTAAATTTTAATATAACCATCTGCTTAAAGAATTTAACCTCCTCTATATCAAGAGGGATTAATTCCTTGCCGGTATCAAGAATTACCTGCTCCAGCTGTCTGAAGCGCTGCGGATCCTCTGTGGTAGGGTATACCTTGACTTCACCCTTGATTCCGTGTGTAGATGTAATAACGCCAACTCTCAAATAATTTTCCATTTTCCTTACCTGCTTGTGAAAATATCTTAATTTAAATTGTGAAAATATCTTAATTTAAATTATCTTGAACTGCCAAATAGCTTGTGATAAAATTCTAACCTGCGTTTTTGAACTGAGCTAGCCTAATACTAGTATATTAATCTAAACAGCTTCAATTTTTATTGAATTCTGTTCGCCAAATAAATAGCTATTATAAGCTACTATTATTGATAGCTGCTCCTCTGAAGCGAAATCCCTGCAAAAAGAAGCTGTTCTACTATGTCTTGTACATGAACATAACAGACAGCTTCCCGATTTTGCATAGGAAAATCTGCAGCTAATTACTGCAGAATTTCAACAATTACTTTTTTATCATCCTTTGTTGCGGCAGCTTTAACTACAGTACGGATGGATTTTGCTATACGGCCCTGTTTGCCGATAACCTTCCCCATATCATCTGCAGCAACCTTCAATTCCACAACAATAGCCTTATCGGTTTCCTTTTCGGTAACAACTACCTCATCGGGATGATCTACCAGTGATTTAGCGATTACTTCGACTAATTCCCTCATTCCCTACCTCCATCGTCAGCGGTAAGCCATAAAGGCTTACTGACTTTGCATTGCTTATTTTATGATACCGGCAAGCTTGAATATTTTGCTTACAGTATCGGTAGGCTGTGCACCATTAGCCAGCCATTTCTTGGCTGCTTCTTCATTAATCTTGAAAACGCTGGGATTCTGACGAGGATCATAGGTGCCGATTTCATCGATAAATCTTCCATCACGTGGTGATCTTGCATCAGCTACAATAATTCTATAGAAAGGAGACTTCTTCTGTCCCATTCTCTTTAATCTGATCTTTACCATCTTCTTCACCTCCTTAATTTGCTGCTATATATGCAAATTGCGCATACTGCATCTTGGATGTAAAATATCAATATGCCGCATGACGCATGCATTGCTGACTGTTAGAAGCCAAAGGGCATACGGAATTTGCCACGTTTTCCACCCTTACCCATCATACCTGAAAATTGCTTCATCATTTTCCTAACCTGATCAAACTGCTTAACCAGGGCATTGACCTCACTGATATCCACGCCTGCTCCGGCTGCAATCCTTCTCTTTCTGGAGGGATTGAGAATATCAGGATTGGCTCTTTCCTCCTTGGTCATTGAATAAATTATTGCCTCAGTTCTGGAAAGCGCCTTCTGATCCAAATCAGCATCCTTCAAATCCTTAAGATGCTTTCCCATACCGGGAATCATGCTGATAATATCGGTTAAGCTTCCCATCCTTTTAACCTGATTCATCTGATCAAGGAAATCATTGAAATCAAACTCGGCCTTCTTAAGCTTTCTTTCCAGCTCCTTGGCCTTTTTCTCATCAAATTCAGCCTGGGCTTTATCAATTAAGGTAAGTATGTCACCCATTCCAAGGATACGGGAAGCCATTCTGTCGGGATAGAACTGTTCAAGATCAGTGAGCTTTTCGCCCATACCTGCAAAGATAATCGGCCGACCTGTAACGGCTCTGATGGAGAGAGCCGCACCACCCCTGGTATCACCATCAAGCTTGGTGAGAATTACTCCGTCAATTGATAATTTTTCATTAAAGCTTTCAGCAACATTAACCGCATCCTGGCCTGTCATCGCATCCACCACAAGAATTGTCTGGTGTACGTCAATATTGGCCTTGATTTCCTGCAGCTCATTCATCAATTCCTCATCAATATGAAGACGACCGGCTGTATCTATTATAACCACATTATGGCCGTTTTTTGCAGCATGCTCCATGGCAGCCTTAGCTATGTTAACGGGCTTATGCTTATCACCCATGGAAAATACATTTACACCAACCTTGCTGCCGTTTATCTGCAGCTGCTCTATTGCCGCAGGCCTGTAAATATCGCAGGCAACCAGAAGCGGCATACGTCCCTTTGACTTAAGCTTTGAGGCAAGCTTTGCCGCTGCTGTGGTTTTACCTGCGCCCTGCAGACCGCAAAGCATTATCACAGTTATTTCATTTGCAGGTTTAAGCTGAAGCTCCGTTGCAGTCTCACCCAGCAGCTTGATCATTTCCTCGTTAACAATCTTAATAACCATCTGACCTGGGGTCAGGCTGTTAAGCACATCCTGTCCTACAGCCCTTTCCTGTATGGCGCTGATAAAATTCTTTACAACCTTAAAGTTTACATCAGCCTCAAGCAAGGCAATCTTAACTTCCCTTAATGCGCTTTTAACATCTGACTCTGAAAGCCTTCCCTTTCCTCTAAGGCTTTTGAAAATATTCTGCAATTTATCGGATAAATTTTCGAAAGCTGCCATAAATTATAACTCCTTTAAAATATCATCAGCCAGGGTTTGAATTAATTCCAAATCCTTTGTGTCTGTGCTGCCCATTTCTCCTTTATCGCTTATATTGGATAAAATAGTCTTGATTTTTTCGACCTTATCTTTAATACTGTGAAACTTCCTGATAAGGCCCAGCTTATCCTCGTACTCCCTAAGCTGTATGGCACAGCGTTTTACTATATCGTGTACCCCTTGTCTGGACAGGCCCCGCTCCTGGGCTATTTCACTAAGTGAAAGATCATTCAGTACATAATCTTCAAATATTTGCTTCTTATGTTCGCTTAGCAGTTCGCCGTAAAAATCATATAATATTGATAACTGGACAATTTCGTCCAGCTTATCAAGCAAAGAATTGCTTTGCATAACAACCTCCAAAACAAAGCTTACGGAGCGAGCCCATAACGATTGATTATAGAATAAGCTTTAAAAGTATATTTAAATTTGCTTTTGTATTAATCAATTTTCACTGTTGCTATTTCGTTATTTGCTATAAATATGCTGATTATAGTAATAAAATACCTGTAAAGAAATTTTCTTTACAGGTGCTAGTATATCCGATATAACTTTATTTGTCAAGCTTTTATATTGACATTACTATATAATGTTGATTGCAAAGTTAAATTCCACTCAGACATGGAATTTAATACTTCGGAGCTGCCACCTTTATATATTCAAAGTGAATTTAACTCTTTAAACTCACCCAATTATAATAATTACTAATATTAAAGTAAAAAGCTTTATTTATTTTATAATTCCAGTATTTTGCTTGCTATGTTACTGCAAAAACTCCTGTCGTGTTCTACAAAAAGCAGGGTTGGCTGATATTCCAGTATAAGGTCCTCGATCTGCATCCTTGATATTATATCTATATAGTTCAGAGGTTCATCCCAGACATGCAGATGCGCCTTTTCACACAGGCTTTTGGCAATCAGGACCTTTTTCTTCTGTCCTGCGCTAAAGCAGGACATATCCTTGTCAAATTGCTCTCTTGAAAAATCCAGCTTCCTAAGGATAGCCTTAAACAGGCTCAGATCAATACCACCAGCATAGGCATAATCATCCAAATTCCCAGACAGATGGGAAGTTCCCTGGGGCAGATAGGAAATTTTCAGCTGTGCGGCCCGCCTGAAAATGCCTTCATATGAAATAGCTTCACCGCAAATAAGCTTTAGCAGGCTTGATTTTCCGGAGCCGTTTTTTCCCATCAGCGCAATTCTGTCGCCTTTGTTTACAGTAAAGCTGATGTCTCTGCATATTTGCTTTTCACCATAATATATTGAAATCCCTTCCATCTCAATAAATTTACTTTTGTGAAAATCCAGCTGGGTCAGCTTAAGCTTTTCAGAGCTTTCAATATTTTTCAGAAGCTTGGATTTTTCTTCAATTGCAGCCTCCTGCCTGGCTTTTATGCTTTTGGAGCGCTTCATCATTTTTGCAGCCTTATGGCCTATATAGCCCCTGTCCTTAAATCCCTGAAAGCTGCCGTCATATTTGACCTTTTCCGCCTTGTCCGACCAGTCCTTTGCCCGTCTTGCCGCCTCCTTAAGGCGAAGAATATCCTTTTTTAGCTTTTCATTTTGAGCAAGATCATAATTATCCTGCCGTCTTTTATTTTCCCACCAGCTTGAAAAATTTCCCTTCTGGATTTCAATATTTGTTTTGTTTATTGATAAAACATGATCAACGCAATTATCAAGAAAGGCTCTGTCATGGGATACCAGTATAAAGCCCTTTTTGCTGTTAAGGTAATCACTGACCAGCTTTCTTCCGTGCATATCCAGATGATTGGTCGGCTCGTCAATCAGAAGAAAGCTGTTTTCCTTAAGAAACAATACCGCAAGAAGAACCTTTGTCTGCTCACCGAATGACAATGATTTAAAAGGTCGGTAAAGTACATCATCATCTACCTCAAGCAAAGAAAGCTCCCTGATTAGTCTCCATTGCTCCAGATCCGGATATATATTATATATGATATCAATAGTCATGTTTTCATCTGAATTGCTTTCAGCATCAATATAAGGCTTTGAAGGCTGTCCCTGCAGAAAATAATTATTTGGTGCAGAAGCGTTAATTTTATTCGATTTATTAATTATCTGAAAGGGAAAATACTCAAAATTAACACTTGCCGTTATTTTTCCGCTGTATTCATACTCACCTAGAAGGAGCTTTAAAAATGTAGTCTTCCCTCTACCGTTTCTGCCAACAAAGCCTAATTTCCAGTCGGTATCTATCTGAAAGCTTACATTTTCAAAAATATTGTCATAACTGCCTTCATATGAGAAGGTAAGGTTGCTTACATTTATTAAAGACATTTATTCTTCCTCCCTGAAAGACTAGAATGTGTTGTTTTCATATGCTAATTTTCATTTTAGTTCAGAAGTTAATTCAGAGGTTCTTACAATTTTCTAAAAAAGAAAGGCGCACTTTTACTCAAAGGAATTCTCTGAATTCCTGAAATAAAAATAAGCTGCAAGAAAGTATATCTTACAGCTTACGGACATGATTACAGCACATCTATCCATCCATCAAGGATGACAGCCTGAGTTGGGATTATACTTTCTTGCTTAAGCATAACAAGCACGCGTAAATACTGCTTAGTATATACGCTGACTAAAGGTTATGCTTTTATTTATTTAAATTAGCAAGAAAGAATAATCATCCTTACAACTCCTTCCGATTGCTTTGAAATTAATTTGCTTTATTTTCGTTTATATTAACACATAGATATGAAATATGCAATTGCATATTTTATTATAACTATTCTTTACATATTTAAATTGTTATATACAAAGCAATGGAGAGGGGTTGCGCCAGTATGGGCATATAAATAAAGGGATAGGCTTTTACCTATCCCTCTAATAAACATAGCTATATTATTAAACCGGATACGCTTTATTTTCTTTGTCTGCAGCGTTTACATCAACACCTGTCTGCTGTGCCTGACGATACTTAAAGAAATCAAGTGCTACCTGAGGGAACAGGGCGTAGGTCAGAACGTCCTCATCCTGCTGCTTCCATTCGGCAATTTCGCTTTCAATCTTCTTAAGCTCAGGCTCTATTAAATCGGCCGGACGGCAGGTAATAGGCTTCTTATCACCGATAACCTTCTTCTGAACCTCCTTGTTGAAGGGCTTAACAGTCTGGCCATATTCACCTGACAACAAGGCCTTGGTTTCTTTTGTTACCATCTTGTAACGTTCACCGGCAATAACGTTAAGTACTGCCTGTGTACCAACTATCTGGCTTGAAGGAGTAACAAGCGGAGGCTCACCGAAGTCCTTACGAACACGAGGAACCTCTTGCAGTACCTCATAATACTTATCCTCCTGATGGGCTTCCTTTAACTGTGATACAAGGTTGGAAAGCATACCGCCAGGTACCTGGTACAGGAGGGTCTTGATATCAACACCCATAACCTTGGGATTTAACAGGCCTGTTTCAAGTGCCTTGTCACGGATTGGACGGAAATACTCAGCAATCTGTGACAGGAGATTCTGATCAATACCTGTATCGTATGGAGTTCCCTTGAAGGTTTCTACCATAACCTCTGTTGCAGGCTGGCTTGTACCCAAAGCGAAGGGTGAAATAGCTGTATCAATAATATCGCAGCCGGCCTCTACTGCCTTCATGTAGGTCATGCTGGCAACACCGCTGGTGTAATGTGTATGAAGATCAATCGGTATTTTAACTGCAGCCTTTAAAGCGCTAACAAGCTTGGTGGCCTCATAAGGTACCAAAAGACCTGCCATATCCTTGATACATATGGAGGATGCACCCATCTCTTCAATTTTCTTGGCAAGATCTACATAATAATCAACGGTATATGCATCTCCGAGGGTATATGATATAGCAATCTGCGCATGGCCATTTTCCTTGTTGGTGGCCCTTACCGCACATTCAAGGTTGCGAAGATCATTAAGTGCATCAAATATACGGATTATATCTATTCCGTTTGCTATTGATTTCTGTACAAAATATTCAACTACATCATCTGCATAGTGACGGTATCCGAGGATGTTTTGTCCTCTGAACAGCATCTGGAGCTTTGTATTTTTAAAGCCTTTTCTTATTTTGCGAAGCCTTTCCCATGGATCTTCCTTTAAGAAACGCAGGGAAGCGTCAAAGGTTGCACCGCCCCAGCATTCCACTGCATGATAACCAACTTTGTCCATTGTCTCAAGAATCGGAAGCATATCTTCAGTAGACATTCTTGTGGCAATCAGGGACTGGTGGGCATCACGTAATATCGTCTCGGTTATTTTAACCGGTCTTTTTACTTGGTCTGCCATTCTTCTACCTCCTGAATTTTCAAATAAAACAATTATTATTTACCAAATATGGCAAGGAATACTCCGGCTGCTACCGCTGTACCTATAACACCGGCAACATTCGGACCCATAGCATGCATCAATAAATAGTTTGTAGGATCAGTCTCAGCACCCACCTTCTGTGACACACGAGCTGCCATAGGAACCGCAGATACACCGGCCGAACCGATCAACGGGTTGATCTTACCGCCGGATAATTTGCACATTACCTTTCCTAACAAGACGCCTGACGCCGTACCGAAGCCGAATGCAACAAGGCCAAGTCCCAGAATCTTTAATGTATCCAGGGTAAGGAACACTTCAGCGCTTGTTGTAGCTCCAACGGATGTACCAAGCAATATAACTACTGTATACATCATAGTGTTGGATGCGGTTTCAGTTAAATGATCAACCACAGCACATTCTCTGAAAAGATTACCCAGCATCAGCATACCAATCAAGGGTGCCATATCTGGCAGCAAGAGAACAACTACGATTGTAACTATAATCGGGAATAAGATCTTCTCCAGCTTGGATACCGGTCTTAACTGCTCCATTTTGACGGCACGCTCTTTTTTGGTTGTCAATAATTTCATAATAGGTGGCTGTATAATAGGAACCAGCGACATATAAGAATATGCTGATACAGCTATCGGCCCTAAGAGATGGGGTGCCAGTCTGGTTGCAAGATAAATGGATGTAGGACCGTCTGCACCACCGATAATACCTATTGAAGCTGCTTCTCCACCATTAAAGCCTAACAATACGGCAATGAAGTAAGCTGCATATATACCGAACTGGGCTGCTGCTCCCAATAAAAGACTTATCGGATTGGCGATCAAGGGGCCGAAATCGGTTAAGGCACCAACACCAAGGAATATGAGGGATGGCCATATACCATGCTCATCACCCAGGTAGAAATAATGCAATAAACCTGCAGGTGTCTGTAAACTGCCATCCGGATTGTAAACGGCCGGCGCCATTATTCCGGGAAACAAATTTACCAGCAGCATTCCAAAGGAAATAGGTATTAATAGTAAAGGCTCATATCCCTTTCTGATTGCCAGGTAAAGGAAAAAACAAGCTACTAATATCATTATTACATTCTTATAGGTTAGCATTGAAAATGCAGAATTATCTATAAGTCTGGATATTGCATCTAAAAAGTAAGACATTTGTCGACTCCTCCCATTTTTCTGGGGTAAATTGCTGTAATCTTAATAAGATAATGCAAAACCCGGTTAATTTAATGTGGCAAGCAAAGTTCCGGCTTCAACTGCCTGTCCTGGAGTAACATTGATGCTGGCAACTGTACCATCGGAAGGAGCTACTATCTCGTTCTCCATCTTCATTGCCTCAAGAATAAGGATAACATCACCTTTCTTTAATTTGTCACCGATATTGGCTTTAATGGATATAATTTTGCCGGGCATGGGTGAGTTAACCTTGATATTGCCTGCAGCGCCACCGCTTGCAGGAGCAGCTTTAGGTGCTGCAGGAGCGGCCTTGGGAGCGGGTGCGGGTGCAGGTGCCGGGGCAGCCTGAGCTACAGGAGCAGCTGCAGCGGCAGGAGCACTTACAGTCCCCTCTTCTACTGTAACATTATATACATTGCCATTAACTGTTATTGTATAAGTCTTCATTATTGAATCCTCCTTGTTATTTGTCATCACGAATATTGTTACTTAAGCATTAAGCCGGTTTCTTTTGCCTATTCTTCTGATGGATCTTACCACCAGACCATCTGCAGGTACTTCAGTACCCATGGAAGCATATATGGCTGCGGTAATTACAGCAACAAGCTCATAATCGTCAACAAGCTCTTCCTCTTCTGCTTCCTGTGATACAAACTGAGCCTGCTCGGCATCAATTGCTTCACCTTCGGAAGTATCTTCTGCTTTTTTACTGAACTTGCTCTGAAGAGCCGGTATAAACTTAAAGAGTGAAATCACAATTATAAGTAATATTAATACTCCAAATACTACAGACATACCGACCAGTGTATTCAGTGCGGCATACTTTATTTCCTCTCCCAAATTTTTATCCGCATTTCCAACCAGTAGCACTGCCTGATTAACTGTCTTGTTTAATAATATATCCATATGCTCACCTCATCCTATACTGTGCCATGCTTCTTGTACGGCTTAGACTCACTTTTGGTAAACAGCATTTCGAATGAGTAGATGGCATGCTTGCGGACAGTTTCGGGCTCGATTATACTGTCAACATAACCACGCTTAGCCGCAGCCTCGGCACTGGATTGCAATGCTGCATATTCGGCGGCCTTTTCCTTCCTTACTCCTTCAGCTTCCTTTTCATACATAATCTGCGCCGCCAAATCCGGCTCCATCATGCCAATCTGGGCCTGAGGAAGGGCAAATACCAAATCTGCGCCGATATGCTTGGAATTCATGGTAACATAGGCTGTTCCGTATGCCTTGCCAACAATAATGTTAACCTTGGGAACTGTAGCCTCACTGAATGCATATGTCAATTTTGACGCAGCGATGGCAATGCTCTTTTCTTCTTCAACTGTTGCCTTATATCCGTTTACATTGGTCAGAGTAAGAACAGGGATATTAAAAGCATCACAGAAGTTTACAAAGCTCTCAGCCTTGTAGCAGCCGGCTGTTGTAAGCGTACCGTCAAAGCGCTCTATTACCTTGCCGGAATCGTCAGTAAGCTCTGTGCGGTTGGCTATGGCGCCGACAGTCATACCATTCAGACGGATGAAGCCGGTAACCATTTCCTTTGCATAATCGGCTTTAATTTCAAAGAAGTAATTATTGTCAGATATATCTATCAAAGCCTTTTTGGAATCTGCTATCTCTGAACTGAAATTGGGAAGCAACCTGTTAAGATCATCTGAACATTCATCATAGGAAGAATCCTCTTCATTATTGGAAGGTAGAATGGTTAACAGATCGCGAATTTTGTTCAGAACATCTGCTTCAGAATCGCCCACATAATCTACCAGGCCGGATTTGGACTGATAGGCAGCTTTTGCTGTATCATTCTTTTCTTTATAATTGCCAGCCAAAGCATTAGGGGAATTTATGAATAATCTTGCCTGCTTTCCTTCCATAAAGCAAAAATCGCTTAAAGCGGCAAGCTGTGCAAGTCCACCACCACAATTACCGAATACGGCTGTGATTTGAGGTATAACACCGGATGCCAATGCTGCTTTTTTATAAATCTCACCAAAAGCATTCAGTGCATCAGTGGCTTCCTGCAATCTTAAACCTGTTGAATCCAAAAGTCCAATTACCGGTGCACCAACCTTAAGCGCCAAATCATACAGATTTGTGATTTTCCTTGCATGCATCTCACCGACTGAACCACCTAATGAGGATGCATCCTGGCTGTATATATATACCAGATTACCATTAACTAAGCCATAACCGGTAATTACACCGTCAGCAGGTGCTTCTGTCTGCTGTAGATTAAAGTCGGTAGTTCTTTTTGTAACCAGAGCACCAACTTCTACAAAACTATTGTCATCAAGTAAAGAAGTAATTCTCTCTCTTGCTGACAGTTGTGCTGTACTGCTCATTTTCAGCCCTCCATTTTTTCTATAGTTAATATTAAAACCATTCTCTGCCGATTTTAATTTTATTATATCTTTTTGTAAAAGGCAAGCTTAAAAGTGAATAAATATGTTATTTTTTTAACAGATATATATGTTAAATTATACAATTTTTTTGTCAAAATCCTTTTTTTCTAGCACTTTCGTAGAAAATATCAGTGTAGTTTTCACAAAAAATCAACAGAACAGTTGCGAAAATTATATATTGCTGTTTAGTAGAAACAGGCAGTATTTATATACTTTTTCAGACAGAATGCTTATATATCCTCTTTATATTCATAGTCAATCACCTTCAATATCTTCCCAAGCTCAAAGCCTTTTCGGCACAAAGCAGCAATCAGCTTCTGTTTCTTCCTGTCATCAAATATATCAGTCGATGAAGCTTTTTTTGCTATTGCCTTTCTAATGGCTTCCAGCTCATAATCAACAGCTTCATCTTCATTATACTCCAGGTATAAAAGCTTATCTGCGAGTTCAGGCGCTACGCCCTTTTGCAGCAGTCCGGATCTGATAGCAAGCCTGCTTTTTTTCTGCTTATTTGCAGAAATATAAATCCTGGCATATCTTTCATCATTAATATATCCATATGATTTAAGATAATCCATAACCCTTTTAACTATATCATCTGAAAAGCCGGCATGAGCAAGCCTGTATCTGAGCTCAGCCTCTGTTTTGTCAGAACGCTCAAGTATCGTCAGGGATTTTGCTTTAGCCTGTGGATAGACAATTTCATCTATTATCTTATTATACAGCACATCATCAATTGCCTGTCCTTCCGTAAGCATGTAGTTATCCAGTTCATTTATACTTATGGAAAAGGCATATGTGCCATCAATAAACACTCTAACCCTTTTGGCCTTATCTGCCTGCAGTCCTGTAATAATCATAGATTATATTCCTCGTCTTTCAATAAAGTAGTGTCGGTTTGAGTTGCAATAATTTGAGCTGTAATAAATACCGGTTATCCATTAATTAAATATCGTATGTCAAAATAAAATATATTAAAAAATACCTGATGTCTATAAAAATGCCAGCTTTATCAGGAAAGTTTAATCAGGATAAATTTAATGTAAATATAAGTAAATATAATTTAAAAATAAATTCCCTGTTATATGCCGCTTTGCCATACAACAAGGAATTTTAATTTATTCTAAAGTCTGATTATTATAATTTATTGCAGTCGGAAGCATAAAATTCTGTCTTACCTTATCCTCAATTTCAGCAAATACCTCAGGGTTATCAATAAGGTACTGCTTGGCATTCTCCCTGCCCTGACCTATCTTTACATCATTATATGCGTACCATGCACCGCTCTTGACTACTATTCCGCAATCTGCCGCAAGGTCAAGAACATCACCTTCCCTTGAGATGCCTTTACCAAACATTATGTCAAACTCCGCTTCCTTAAACGGCGGTGCAATCTTGTTCTTGACAACCTTTATTCTGGTGCGGCTGCCAACCACATCTCCGCCCTGCTTGATAGATTCAATTCTTCTGACATCGAGCCTGATTGAGGCATAAAACTTTAAGGCCCGTCCGCCTGTAGTGGTTTCAGGATTACCAAACATAACCCCAACCTTTTCACGCAGCTGATTAATGAATACTACAATACAGTTGGACTTGCTAATTGCCGCAGTAAGCTTGCGCAGAGCCTGAGACATAAGCCTTGCCTGCAATCCGACATGGGAGTCTCCCATCTCTCCGTCTATTTCAGCCTTCGGTACCAAGGCTGCTACAGAGTCTACAACAATTATATCCACTGCTCCGGATCTGACCATAGTTTCCGTAATTTCCAGAGCCTGCTCTCCGTTGTCAGGCTGTGATATATATAAATTGTCAATATCAACACCGATATTCTTGGCATATACAGGGTCCAGGGCATGCTCGGCGTCTATAAAGCCTGCTATACCGCCTCTTTTTTGCACTTCAGCGACCATATGAAGGGCAACAGTTGTTTTACCGCTGGATTCCGGACCGTATATCTCCATAATTCTGCCCTTTGGCACTCCGCCAAGTCCCAATGCGATATCAAGACTAATAGAACCTGTAGGAACCGTCTCGATATTCATATTGGAATTCGTATCCCCCAGCTTCATAACAGAACCCTTGCCATATTGCTTCTCAATCTGCGCTATGGCAGATTCCAACGCTCTTAATTTATCATCCTTTGCCATAGATCAAATAACCTCCCGTTTCGAACTAACGTTCTTGTATTCATATTATATCATTTAAGCAAGAAAGTCAATAAAAATATATAGCCTCTCACATTACTGTATCAAATTTTCCGCCAAAGTCTTATACAATGCTTATATTATACAATGCAGACATCAGAAAAATATTTCTTATTCATATTACATAATATTATTGATATTTGTCTGGCCTGTTTGGCTTCAACCTTTACAAATGGCTTATTCCGAATTTGTATAACAGAAGCTATCAGGGAATACAGAGAGCTACCACAAAGAAACACATGGGCCTTTCAGATTATCCGCGGATATTTGCTATTCATAAATAACAGAATATGAAGATATTTGTATTATAGCAATATCCTCATATTCTGTAAACATTTTGTAATATTGTTAAAATCACGAATTTTTAAATAAATTTTATATAGAATAACGAACTTATATAAAAGCATATAAAAGTGAATTTTTCTTCAGGTTTTTGTCTCAGGTTTTTCTTATGGAACCAAATCTTTGAAGTTAAAATCAAATAAATTTAAGTACAGTCATTTCAATCCGAATTTGTTTTTCAGCTTTTTGTACTAACGCTTTTTTAATAATTTGTGCTTTATGTAAAATCATTCAATCTGAATTTGGTTACATTATTGTTAGATAATCAATAAAGCTTGTTGGGCATGCATATTTTTGGATTGTAGCCATGATCCACCAGAGCCTGATATATCTCCTGCTTATGCTCATGGCCGAAGGTTTCCATGGTAATGGTCAATTCAACCGCAGAATTACGGTTTATGCTTACAAACTGGTTATGGTCCAGCCTTATAACATTGCCCTGCTTCTTGGCTATAACTGAAGCTACATTCACCAGCTCACCGGGTCTGTCAGGCAAAAGCACCGATACCGTAAACACTCTTCCCCTTTGGATAAGTCCGTGCTGGACGACACTGGATACTGTAATGATATCCATATTACCGCCACTTAATATTGCTACCACCTTTTTATCCTTGCATTTTAAATGCTTAAGGGTTGCTACTGTAAGCAAACCTGAATTCTCAACCACCATCTTATGGTTTTCGATAATATCCAGGAAATTTACGATAAGCTCATGATCCTCTACAGTTATTATCTCATCACAGTATTTCTGAATATAAGGGAAAATAACATCTCCCGGCGTTTTAACCGCAGTACCGTCCGCTATGGTATCTACATCCGGCAGGGTAACAATATGACCGGCCTTTAAGGATTCCTTCATACAGGCTGCGCCTGCAGGCTCCACACCGATAACCTTTATATTGGGATTTAACATTTTGGCTAGCGTAGCCACACCGGCCAGAAGGCCGCCCCCACCTACAGGAACAAGGATTATATCCACTGTGGGCAAGTTCTTGAAGATCTCCATAGCAATGGTTCCCTGCCCTGTAGCTACAACCTCATCATTAAAGGGGTGAATGAAGGTATAGCCGTTTTCCTCCGCCAGCTTTAATGCATACTGATAGGCTTCATCATATACATTTCCGTACAGAATTACCTCTGCACCATAGCTCTTGGTTCTGTTCACCTTAATAAGCGGTGTTGTCGAAGGCATAACAATAATTGCCCTGGCATTGTAGAGCTTTGCTGCATAGGCAACTCCCTGGGCATGGTTGCCGGCAGATGCAGTAATAAGGCCTCGTTCCCTTTCCTCCTGAGACAGAGTGCTGATCTTGTAATATGCGCCACGTACCTTATATGCACCTGTGAACTGCATATTTTCCGGCTTAAAATAAACCTTGTTACCGGTCTGCTCGCTAAAATAGTCACTGTATACCAGATCCGTACGAAGTATTACTTTTTTGACGATCTCGGCAGCCTCCTCAAATTTATCAAGGGTCATCATGTCATATCCTTCTTTCTACGTGTATAGCACGTTGTTTATTTTTCTGCATTGCATTTTAAATTATCCTTTGCTCATTTGTAATTGAAGGTTTTTCTAACAGAAAGCCCTGCAAAACTTCCTGATTGAATAAAAACAAAGGCCCTGCAGGCTGATTAATCATTTCTCTCAAAAAGGGCATTTACAAAATCATCTGCATCAAACTTCTGAATATCATCAAGCTTTTCACCAATACAGATAAATTTTACAGGTATACCAAGCTCCGCCTGTATTGCTATGGCTATTCCACCCTTTGCTGTGCCGTCCAGCTTGGTAAGAATAATACCGGTTATATCCGCCACCTCATTAAATTCCTTGGCCTGAGCCAGGGCATTTTGCCCTGTTGTGCAGTCCAGAACCAGAAGGGTCTCCCTATATGCATCGGGATATTCCCTTTCAATAACACGATCAATTTTTCTAAGCTCCTCCATAAGATTCTTCTTGTTATGGAGCCTGCCGGCCGTATCACAAAGGAGAATATCCGCCTGCCTTGCCTTTGCGGCTGAAATTGCATCATATACAACTGCAGCTGGATCTGATCCCTCCTTTTGGGCTATCAAATCCACACCGGCTCTGTGAACCCATTCGGTAAGCTGCTCTATTGCGGCTGCCCTGAAGGTATCGGCAGCTGCCACCAAAACCTTCTTTCCCTGGTTCTTTAAATAGGCTGCAAGCTTTCCTACAGATGTAGTCTTACCTACTCCGTTTACACCGATGAGCAATACTACGGATTTTTGATTTTCAAAATCAAAGGCTTCCTCCTTAAGCTGCATCTGCTCCTTCAGGCTGTTTATCAGAAGCTGTCTGCACTGGGCCGGATCCTTTATTTTGTTTTCCTTAACCTTTTTGCGAAGATCCTCTATCACAGCCGTAGTAGTATTAATTCCTAAATCCGCCATAATCAGCATCTCTTCCAGCTCTTCATAGAATTCGTCGTCAATGCTGGAAAATCCGCTGAAAATCGCATCTATTCCATGGGCTATATTGTTTCGGGTTTTTGCAAGCCCCTGTACCAGTCTTCCGAAAAAACCTTTCTTCTTTTCTTCCATAATTTCCTCCACATCATATATCAATTAATATTAATACAAATTTATAAAAATACAAGATCTATTTTATAAATTTTTAACTTTTAAATCACTTAAAATCTTATCATTTCCCTCAGGCCAATACTAAAAACCCTTGTCTATTTATCCAGCTCATCCTCAATAAGGCTGACAGATACCAGGGTTGATACACCCTTTTCCTGCATAGTTATACCATAGAGTACATCGGCAGCCGCCATGGTTCCTCTTCTGTGGGTAATTATAATAAACTGTGTTTCCTTTGACAGCTTATGAAGATAATTGGCAAAGCGCTTGACATTGGAATCATCAAGAGCAGCCTCTATCTCGTCCAGCAGGCAAAATGGCGACGGCTTGAGATTTTGAATTGCAAATAACAGGGAAATGGCGGTTAATGCTTTTTCACCACCAGAAAGCTGAATAATATTCTGGAGCTTTTTACCCGGTGGCTGGGCATTAATGCGGATTCCGGCCTCAAGTATGTCCTCACTGTCGGTTAGCTCAAGGCTTGCCTTTCCACCGCCGAACAGTTCCTTGAATACTATGTCAAATTGCTCATTGATTGCCTGGAATCTTTCAGCAAACTGAATTCTCATCTCATTGTCCAAATCATTGATAATCTCCAACAGAGCAGCCTCCGACTTAATCAAATCCTCCTTCTGGTTCTTGAGGAATTCGTAACGCTCCAGAAGCTTTTTATAATCCTCAATGGCATTTACATTAACATCACCCAGTTCCTTTATCTTCTGTCTGAGCTCGGATATTTGCTTTTTAGCCTGTGTCAGGCTTATTTCTACCTTGGCAGGATATTTTGCCGCCTCGGAGTATGTAAGCTCATATTCCTCCCACATATAATTAACCAGGCTATCGGACTGCTCCGAGAGCTTCTCCCTCTGGCTGCTTAAGCGGTAGCTTTCCTTGTCCAGCTCGTTTATAAGCTTTGACAGCTCCTCCCGCTTGTCAAAAAAGCTCTTATATTTACTGTTAATCTGTTCCTTATCAGATGTCTGACTGATTATTTTTTTCTCAAGCAGGGCAATTTCCTTGTGATAAGCCTCTATTGCCTCCTTTGTTATACGGATAGCCTCTTCCTTTTCATCCTTCAGGGATAAGGCCCTTTTGCTATCCGCCTTCAGGGAAGCCTCCTCCTCATATAAACGCTCAAGATCCTTTTTGATGCGGCTTATATTTTCCAGTTCAAACTGCTTGCTCTGCTCCAGATTTGACAGCTCCATCTTCAGCCTGTTAACCTCATCGGATGCTGTCTGTTCAGATTTGCGTTCCTGCTCCAGCTTGCCCGATAGCTCCTCTATATGACGCTCCCTTTCCTTGTTAAGCTGAAGGTTTCCTTCAAGCTCTTCATTAAGCTTATTAAGATTCTTCTTCAGCTCAACGGATTGAAGCTCTATTTCATGCAGCTCCCTGATATATTCATTGCTTATAGCCTCTGCCTGATCCCTTCTTGACATTTCCCGATCCAGGCTCATTTTTGCGGTATTCTGCTTCAGATAAGTTTCCTGCAGCTGCTTTTTGAGAATTTCAAGGTCGTTTCTCAGCTTTGATTTATACTCCTTCTTTTCCTCCTTCAGCCTGAACAAATCATTGGTTCTGTTTTTGAGCCTGTTAACCTTTTCTTCACATTCCTCTATCTCGCGGCGCCTTCCCAATAGATTGCTGGCATTTTTATAGCTTCCTCCGGAAATGGCTCCGCCCGGTGTCAGCAGCTCTCCTTCAAGAGTAACGATTCTTAAGCTAAAGTTATATTTTCTTGCAAGAGCGGTTGCATTATCTATATGATCAGCAACTATAATTCTTCCCAGCAGATATTCGATTAATGCGGAAAACTGCGCATCTGCCTCCACCAGGCGGGATGCAGGTCCGATAACCCCTTTTTCCTTTAATATTTTTTCATCTATATGGCTCTGTCCCGGTGTTATATTGGTTAATGGAAGAAAGGTAGCCCTGCCGAGCTTGTTTTGCTTCAGGTATGATATAAGCTTTTTGGCAGTTGCTTCATTGTCGGTAACTATATTTTGGATTGATGAGCCCAGTGCGGTTTCAATAGCTGTTTCATAAGCCTTATCCACCTTGATGATATCAGCAACAACTCCTATAATTCCGGGTGTGCTTGCTTTCAGCTCCATTACCTTTTTAATGCTGCTGCCATATCCCTCATATCTCTCTGTCAGATTCACCAGAGCTTCAAGCCGTGATCTTTCGCTCAGGTACTCAGCCTGAGCAGTATTGTATTCCTGACTGATATTGTCTATCTCGGTCTGGGTGTCGGCTATCCTCTCATCCAGCCGGTTGCTTTCCTGTGTTTGCTCAAGCAAAAGCTTTTCAATTTCTTCAAGCTCCTTTTGCAGAGCCAGAATTATTTCATCAAAATCGCATGCCTCGCTTTTGATATTTAAAAGCTTTTGATTCAGCTCTGCTTTTCTTATATTGTTTTGCTCCAGCATAGTCTCATATCGCTGCATGTTGCTCTTTATGCCGGAATTTGTATTAAGCTGCTCAAATATACTGTTGTTGCATTCTTCAATTTCCTTTGAATACTGCGTGATATTGCTTCTGATTTTGCTAAGCGCATCAAGGGCAAGGGTAAGTAAATCGTCTACCCTTGCAATCTTGTCGTCTATAGCTCCCATCACGTCGGCATGCTTTTTTTGCTGCGCCTTTTTTTCTTCAATTTCCTTTGAGTTTACAGCGAGCCTATTGCGAACATATTCATCATTCTGAAGAATTGAGCTAATCTGCTCCTGTAAAAGCTTTATCTCACCTTCAGCCTTTTCGGTATCCAGCCTTAACTGGTTCAGACTGTTTTTATTGGCTTCTATGGCCGCGTCTATTTCCTCCAGCTGCTCTTCCAGCCTCTGGTATTCCTCCTTGGTATTGTCATATTCTGCATTGTGTCTTTCCAAATCTGCAGTGGCAATCCTTATTTTTTCATCCAGCTCCGTCATGGATGCCTGCAGCTTGTCATTTTCCATTAGAAACTGGCTTATCTCAAGCCCTTTAAGCTCCTCCTTAAGCTTCAGATAAACCTTTGCGACCGCTGATTGCTTTTCCAATGGAGCCAGCTGATTTTCAATTTCCCTGATAATATCACTTACACGTGATAAATTGAGTCTTTCTTCCTCAAGATTTTTTTCAGCCTCACTTTTTCTCCGTTTATATTTTACAATACCAGCCGCCTCATCAAAGAGCTCACGTCGATCCTCCGGCTTGGAGCTGAGTATTTTGTCAATCTGTCCCTGACCAATTATTGAATAGCCTTCCTTTCCGATACCGGTATCAAGGAAAAGCTCATTTATATCCTTAAGACGGCAAACTGAGCCGTTAATAAGATATTCGCTTTCACCGGAGCGATATACCCGCCTGGTTACCGTCACTTCCTCATAATCTATAGGCAGCTTGTGGTCCGAATTATCCATGGTTAAGGATACATAGGCATAGCTGAGGGGCTTTCTGGTCTGGGTGCCGGAGAATATAACATCCTCCATCTTTGATCCTCTGAGCTGCTTGGCGCTTTGCTCACCCAAAACCCAGCGCACCGCATCCGCAACATTACTTTTGCCGCTTCCGTTGGGTCCTACAATTCCTGTAATTCCGTCATGAAATTGCAGAGTGATTTTATTGGCAAATGACTTAAAGCCATGCACTTCAATACTTTTCAGATACATTTACAGTCTCCCATCTTCTCTTATAGTAGCTTTTAAGGTCATATCATTTCTTTTTCATTTTCTTCAGAGCCTGATAAGCCGCCTCCTGTTCTGCCGCCTTTTTGGTCTTTCCGCTTCCGACACCCAATTCATCATTGCCGATGCAAACGGCTACGGTAAATGTCTTGTTATGATCAGGCCCCTCCTCGGATATCAGCTTATAGCGCAGCTTCTGCTTGCTGCTGTCGTTCTGCACTATTTCCTGCAAGATAGTTTTGCTATCGAAAAAGAGCTCCTTATGGTTCAGATCCGCCAGGATAAAGCTTCTGATAAACTCTTTTGCATTAGTAAAACCACCGTCCAGATATATAGCGCCTATAAGGGCCTCCAGTACATCGGAAAGGATGGAGTCGCGCTCCCTGCCACCTGTTATATCTTCTCCCTTGCCAAGAAGCAGATATTGTCCCAGCTGAAGCTGCCGTGCGCAGAAGGAGAGATTTTGCTCACATACAATACTTGCACGGAGCTTTGTCAGTTCTCCTTCATTGAGAGTGGCATATTCCTGATAAACATATTCACTGGTCACCAGCTCCAGAACCGCATCTCCTAAAAATTCAAGCCTTTCATTATTTTTTGATTTGTCAAGCTTCATTTCGTTAGCATAGGAGCTGTGGGTCAATGCATTAAATAGCAAGTCAGGATTTGAAAAATGATAATTGATTTTTTCTTCCAATGATAATAATTTATCATCAGTTAATTTGTCTGTTTTCATAACAATACCATGCCTTTCTATATACAGCGGATTATGTAGCAACAGTTTGGGATGCCTTGGTCAGGCTGAACCGATAATTAACCGGCAGGTGCGCATTCGGCATATTAATTATAAATGGCAGGATGCTTCATTCCTGTGGCAATACAGGCATTATATGAAAAGCCCTTAGTAAGGTGGACCTTATCATAAGGGCTTTCATGCTTTAATAAATATTATAGCATTATTATCGTACCTGCGGGTCTTGTACAAAAAAAACCACCCATTAAGAACTACCAGATTAACCGGAAGCAAAATATACGTTTATTAGGAGTTAAGAGCCTTTTTGATCTGTTCTACCGCATCTCCTACAGTAACTATATTCTCAGCATCTTCATTAGCAATCTCGATATCGAATTCCTCTTCAATACCCATGATGATTTGGAAAATATCAAGAGAGTCAGCACCAAGATCATCAACAAAAGTAGTATCCATTGTGATTTCATCTTCTCCGACGTTAAGTACTTCACTTATAATTTTTTGCAGTTTTTCAAATTCCATAATATTCACCCTTCTTTATATAGTTTTTTCATTGTTCTGATAAAGATTATTCTGGATTTTTTCATTTATTTTTTGCTCAGTGAATGTTACACACTGAATAATGGAATTCTTAACCTCCACACTTTTGGAATTTCCATGGGTTTTTACAACCAATCCCTTCAAACCTAACAGCGGCGCTCCACCATATTTTGAGGAATCAAAATCCTTAAGCGTTTCCTTCAAAGCACTCTTGCAAAGCAAGGCACCAATCTTAGCCTTAAATGAGCTCATCAGGCCGCCTTTGATCTTGGATATCAGCGCAGAACCAAGCCCCTCATACAGCTTTAAAATAACATTCCCAACAAATGCCTCACAGACCAATACGTCTGCCTCTCCGTAAGGAATATCCCTTGCCTCTATGCTGCCCACAAAGTTTATACCCGGACAGCTTTTCAGCAGGGGAAATGTATCCTTTACCAGCTGATTACCTTTTTCCTCTTCTGCTCCTATATTTACAATAGCAACACGAGGATTTTTGATTCCCACCACATTTTCCATATATATGGATCCCATTTGGGCAAATTGAACCAGATGGGAAGGTCTTGCATCAACATTCGCACCACAGTCCACCAGCAAGGATACCCCCTTCAAGGTAGGTATCAGAGGGGCTAACGGAGGTCTTTCGACACCATTAATACGACCTACTATAAGCTGGCCGCCTGCCAGTACAGCACCTGTACTTCCGGCAGATACAAAAGCATCGGCTTCACCCCTTTTTACCATGTTCAAAGCCACTACTATCGATGAGTCCTTTTTTCTTCTGATGGCCATAACCGGTGCCTCATTATTGCTGATTACCTCCGGGGCATGAACAACAGTTATTCGGTTCTTGTCATAATTATACTCAGACAAAATTCCGGCTATGACATTTTCATCACCTGTTAATACAACCTTTATATCATTTTTTTCCTGGGTTGCCAGCAGGGCTCCTTTAATTATTTCGGAAGGAGCATTATCTCCTCCCATTGCATCAACCGCAACAGTAATCATAAACGGTAATATCCTCCATGCTTTCTGGCTTACGTAGGTAGTAACTATAAATATATAGAACAATATACAAGATATCATTATAAAAATCAACCATATTTTTTCTGTCCCATAGTTCAATAATTGACAGATTAGCTTTATGCAAATTCGTCCGGGAAAGAGCAAAGCTTTTTTAAAATACAGGATCTGCTTATCTGCGGACAAAAGGAACTGTTGATTAAAATTTACAACAGTTCCCTAAGGTCATGCTTTTCTGTAAAAGAAGGGTTTAAATCCGACATATCCAATTTGAGCTGCCTGCATTATTTGCTCTGTACTTCCGACAAACAATAGCCCATCCTTCTTCAATGCACTATGGAATTTCGAATATACCTTGCTCTTTGCTTCATCTGTAAAATAAATCAATACATTTCGACATACAATCAAATCACAATTGTCCGGATATATATCCTTCAACAGATCATGCTGCCTGAAGCTTACACATTCCTTTACTGCCGGAGTTATCTGATATGACTTATCATTCAGCTTAATAAAATACTTATCGACAAATTCCTGTGGAAGATCCTTAAGGCTTTTGACGTTATATATTCCCAATTCAGCCTTATGCAGCACATTTTTGTCTATATCGGTAGCTATTATCTTAATTCTGTTCAGAGGAAGAAACTTAGACAAAAGCATTACCAATGAATAAGGTTCATCACCTGTCGAGCAGGCCGCACTCCAAATCTTCAAATCCTTGCCAAAGCGATCTATAAGATATGGAATAACCTCTCTCTCAAGAACATGCCACTGCTCAGGATTACGATAAAATTCAGAGACATTGATGGTAATATAATTCACAAACTCATCCAGCATGCTCTTGTTATGCTTCAATAAAAATGCATAATCTGCATACGAAGCAATTCCATTTTTTGTAATCAAAGCTTCGATACGTCGCTTCATCTGTCGTTCCTTATAGGAATTCAGATCTATTCCGGTTAAACTGAAAACGGCTTCCTTGAAGCTTTCATAACTGCCTAGCACAGCCAATCTCCCTTATCATCTGTATTTTTGCTTAAGTTGTTTTAGTTATTCATTAGTTGCTTCTGTTTCCTCAGCCTTCTCTTCCTGGACCGGTTCTGGGGCTGTCATTGCCTTAATGCTTAAGCTGATCTTTTTCTCTTCCTTGTTTAATTCAACAACCTTGGCTGTAATTTCCTGACCAATTTTCAGGACATCAGCAGGCTTGTCAACATGCTCCCTTGAAATCTGGGAAACATGCAGAAGGGCATCAATACCGGGCTCCAGCTCGATAAATGCACCGAAATCAGTCATACGGGCAACCTTACCCGTTACGATATTGCCAACAGCATATTTGGCATCGGCATTGTTCCAGGGATTTGTCTCCTCAAACTTCATGCTGAGAGCAATTTTATCGCCCTGTATATCCTTAATAAAGGATTTTACTTTGTCTCCTACCTTGAACAGCTTCTTGGGATTTTCCACCCTGCCCCATGACATTTCGGAAATATGAAGCAGACCGTCAGCGCCGCCCAGATCGATAAATACACCAAAATCGGTAATATTCTTAACGGTGCCCTCTATAGTCATGCCAACCTGGATCTTCTCCATCAGCTCCTTCTTCATAGCTTCCTTCTTAGCAACTATAAGCTGCTTACGGTCACCAATAATCCTTCTCTTTTTAGGATTGAACTCAGTAATTACAAATTCAATTGTCTCTCCCTGGTACTTGCCAAGATCCCTTTCATAGGTATCTGAAACAAGACTTGCAGGTATGAATACCTTTGCTTCATCTATAAGCACACTAAGTCCGCCATTAAGTACAGCAGCTACCTTGCCGGATAAAATCTCATGGTTCTTAAAAGCTTCTTCAAGCTTTTTGTTGATTCTTTCTGCAGCAAGCCTCTTATAGGTTAAAGCAACCTGACCCTCTCCGTCATTTGCCTTAAGAACCTTTGCCTGAATGACATCGCCAACCTTTACCATGGTCCTTAAATCGGCATTAGGTGTATTGGTAAACTCATTCCTGGTGATAACACCTTCCGACTTGTAACCTATATCCAAGATGACTTCATCTTCTTTTACAAGCAAAACAGTTCCTTCCACAACGTCACCGTTGTTTATTTCAATCACCTTTTCTTCTTCTAATAATTGCTCAAAGCTTTTTTCGCTCATTGCGGTATAGACCTCCTTGATAATATTGTTTGGGGTCGAAGCCCCTGCTGTAATACCTACATTATGATAAGATTTAATTTTCATTAAATCCAAGTCATCGACTGTTTGTATATAGTAAGTATTTTCACATTCATTTTTGCAGATTTCATATAGCTTTCCGGTATTTGAGCTATCGCTTCCACCTATTACAATCATCGCATCCGACTTTCTTGCCAGTTCATATGCTTCCAATTGTCTTTCTTCTGTGGCCTTGCAAATTGTGTTTAAAACAAATATATCATAACCCTTTTTTTCTATAATTTCAACTAATTCTTGAAATTTCTTGTAATTATATGTCGTCTGGGCAACTATGCAAAGCCTTGTATTTACAGGCAAATCAAGCTTTCGGGCATCCTCTTCACTCTCAATTATGCTGCAGCCGGCCGGGCCGACACACCAGCCTACAATACCTTCAACCTCAGGGTGTTTGCTGTTGCCTATTATTATGATATGTTGTCCCGCACTGCTGTTTTCCATTACCGCCTTATGAATTTTTTTCACATATGGACAGGTAGCATCTACAATTTTGTGTCCTAAAGCCGAAAGCTCATCTAAAATATTTTTTGAAACTCCATGGGAACGTATGATTATTGTTCCCTCAGGCAAAGTATTTAATTCTTCAAGGGAATTGACAACAAGCACACCCTTGTCAGCTAAATCGGACACCACTTCATTATTATGAATTATCGGTCCGTAGGTGTAAACATTTTTTCCTGCTTCTATTTCCTTATAAACCGTATCAACGGCCCTCTTAACACCAAAGCAGAAGCCTGCGCTTTTGGCTATTGTTATTTTCAAAGCTAAAACCCTCTTTATATTATATTTGAATATTCAATAACTTAAAGAATATAGAAAATTCACAATCAAAGCTGTGGCATAATTTAAATTGATAAAATAAATCAGTTATCCTTTTTATTATTATAAAGCCCAATAATATAATCAACAACCTCATCTATGGCCATATCCGAGCTGTCCAGATAAATTGCATCCTCCGCCTGACGCAAGGGAGCAAATTCCCTGTTCATATCCCGCCTGTCACGTTCAATGATATCCTGCTCTATAATTGTAATATCGGCCTCTATACCCTTTTCCTTCAGCTCCTTATACCGTCTCATAGCCCGTACCTTACTGCTGGCGGTAAGATAAATCTTTAAATCTGCATCCGGCAGCACATAGGTTCCGATATCTCTTCCATCCATTATTACATTATTCTTTCTTGCCAGCTGCCTTTGAAGCTCCACCAGCTTAAGTCTTACTGTTTTGTTAACCGAAACGGCGCTTGCCATATTGCCTACTTCTTCGGTGCGGATAAGGCCGTTGACATTTTCCCCGTTCAGCAGCACTATCTGTTCTCCATCCATATATTCAATCGTAATATTGATCCCATCACAATGCTTTTCGATATTTTCGTTATCACTGGCATCTATCTGCCTGCGTAAGAAATAAAGAGCCATTGCCCGATACATTGCGCCGGTGTCAACATATATAAATCCAAGCCTCCTGGCAATCTGCTTCGCTATGGTGCTTTTTCCCGCACCTGCAGGTCCGTCGATTGCTATGCTGAAATAAGACATTTACTGAACCGTCCCTTTCCTAAAAAATTATAAATGCTTTTTAGAAATAGCTAATATAATAAATAACAGATGACGGATAAATCCGGTTTTTATATTCACTTTAATCTACCGAAATACCCGCCTGATAACCGGTTGACCAGGCTATCTGCAGGTTGAAGCCTCCTGTCAGGGCATCAAGATCCAGAACCTCTCCGGCAAAATATACACCCCTGACCAGCTTTGATTCCATTGTGGAGGGATTGACTTCCTTTATGCTTACGCCTCCCCTGGTTATAACAGCCTGGCTGTAGTCGCTAAGTCCGCTTATTTCAAGTGAAAAATTTTTCAACAGCTCAAGCAGCTTTTTGCGCTCCTGTCTGGTTATGGAATTGACCTTTTTACAGGGGTCTATACCGCTAAGTCGAATGATAACATCAATCATCTTATTTGGCAATAGATGGTCCAGAGAATTCTTAAACTGCTTGTTTTTAAATTCCTCAAAGTCTCTCAGAATTCTTGCATCAAGCTGCTCAAGGGTCAGGGCCGGCTTTAAGTCAATCGAAAGAATTATTGGCTCCTGTTTATTAAGATAGGGTATAATATAGCTGCTGGCACTCAGTATAACCGGACCGCTTACTCCAAAATGGGTAAAGAGCATTTCTCCAAAATCATTATATATTATTTTATTGCCTGCAAAAACTGTAATTTTTATATTTTTCAGGGACAGCCCCATTAAATCCTTTACAAAATCCTCCTTCGTATGAAGCGGAACCAGGGATGGATGCAAATCTGTTATGGTGTGCCCCATGGCTCTGGCAAAGTTCAGGCCGTCACCGTTTGAACCGGTTAAGGGATATGACAGGCCTCCGGTGGCAATAATTACGGCATCACCTCTCAGGATATCTGTCATGCCTTTTATCCTCAGACCAAAAAAGGCATTATCCTTTATTATTATTTCAGATACCGTACTATTATATCTGATCTCTACTCCTCTTCGCTCCAGTTCACGCCTCAGGGCAGCTATTACATCTGAGGATTTGTCCGATGCAGGAAAAACCCTCATTCCCCTTTCGGTTTTTAAGGGGAGACCCAGCTCTTCGAAAAAGTCCATGACCGCCATATTGTCAAAAGTGCTGAAGGCCTTATATAAAAACTTGGGGTTGCTTACCACCTGAGAAAAGAATGTATTCCGATCACAGGCATTGGTAAGATTGCATCTGCCCTTTCCGGTAATATAAAGCTTTTTTCCCAGCTTTTCATTCTTCTCCAGCAAGCAAACATAATGACCATTTCTGGCGGCTGCAATTGCCGCCATCATTCCTGCCGCTCCGCCCCCCACCACTAAAACCTTGCTCATAAAGCTTTATCCTCTTTCTGTCACAAGTAAATTAACGTAAGATAATTTGAAAGTAATTTGCTATTTATTATAATAAAGCAATGCCCGGCTGGATGTAAATACTGCATCCTGACTTTAACTTATTATTTTCATATAGGATATTATCAGCAGATCTAATCAATATAATTAAAGGTAATTGACGAATACCTGCAAAGTATCGCAATTACCTGTGAGTAGCTCTCTATAGTATTGATAATCTTAATTTATTCCAAATGAGGCTCGTCAATTCCATATTCAAAGGCACCGCTTACATAAGGCTTATTTTCTACTCTGTAAATAACCTTCTTATATTCCTTAAGATTATCAATCAGGCTTTGGGCAATCGCATCAAGAATGGCAGCTTCATAACCCGAACCCATATCCGAATAAGGCGCTTTATCCTTCTTAAAGCTTACGATAACTTTATCATTTTCTGTTGTAACACTGTCAATCTGTACTATAATTGACTGGTCGGCCAGGGATTCTACAACTGTATTAACTATCAGTTCAGCTGTTATCCTGGCATCCTGAGGAATTAATGCAGTCACAGGTTCTATTTCAGCCGTTGCTCCATTGACCGTATATATCTGCAAATCTATAGTTGGATTAGGCTGAATCGGCGTCGGAGATGACGATTTGCTGTCTTCTTTTTTAGTATCAAAAGCTAAGGTCTGATCTTTTTTTCCCTCATCATTATTTTTGCTATTATCCTTAGCAGAAGCATCCTTTTTGCCGCCAGAAGCCTCCTTAGCCTTATCATCATCTTTTTCTTCATTATTTATCTCAGCGTTCTCTGATATACTGACAGAGCCAGTATTTTCGTCAGAGGCGTCAAAAAAACCAATTTTTACTTTATCGCATCCGGTCAAGGTGAGTATACCGGTTACCGTTATAAGCAATATAATTCTTTTTATAATAGCTTTCATAACAACCTCCATAATAACTAAAAAAACATTACCAGCTTGATTTAACAATTACAACATAGGATAATAATGTGTCAATCTTATGTTATTATGAAAGTTTTTGCTATAAAAAGAATATCTTATGCCTTAGTTTTCAGATTATTCATACTGAGCCAGTATCATTCGTCTTAAAAGATCCATTGCATATATTACCGACAGCTCTCTGATATTCTGCCGGTTTCCCTTAAGATGATATTCATTTACGGTAACAGAACCGTTCAAATAGCCTGCAATATACACCAAGCCCACCGGCTTTTGATCCGTTCCACCATCAGGCCCTGCTATTCCGGTAATAGCCAACGCTGCATTTACTGAGGCCGCCTTTGCCGCTCCTGCAACCATCTCGGATGCTGTTTGTGAACTGACAGCTCCATATTGCTTTAGGGTTTCCTCCTTAACATTCAGGTATTTCATTTTTGCTTCGTTGGAATAGGTAACAAATCCCTCGCCAAAGACCTCCGATACTCCGCTTATATTAACAAGGCGGCCTGCCAGCAGACCTCCTGTACAGGATTCGGCTGTTGCAAGAGTCAGCCTGTACTGCTTCAGCAGCTTTACCAGAACAGATTCAAGGCTTTCATCCTCACCTATTGCGTATATATTGATTCCAAACCTTTTTACCAGCTCATCCACTACAGGAGCTATCAGTTTTTTTGCTTCTTCTTCATTATCGGCGGAGGCGGTAATACGGAAATGCACCTCTCCGCTCTTGGCATATGGGGCAATGGTGGGATTGGTCTGGCCTTCGATGAGATCAAGTATATCCGTTTCAGCCCTGCTTTCTCCTATTCCGCATATTTTAACCATCACAGAATGGATAACCCTGTTTTGCTTTTTCTGCAGATATGGCATAACAGATTCCTCAAACATAGGAACCATTTCTGAAGGAGGTCCGGGCAGCAGAATTATAATCCTGGAATTATGCTCAACAATATAACCGGGTGCAGTGCCGTTATTATTATTAACTACTATGCAGCCGTCTATCTTTAGAGCCTGCTTCCAGTTGTTTTCACTGACAGTATGTTTGGGATTATTATGATAGCGGAACTTGAAATATTCCTCGATTTTCCTTCTTGATTCCTCATCCATCACCAGCTGTCTGTTAAGAACCTTGGCGACGGCCTCCTTGGTTATATCATCGCTGGTCGGGCCAAGACCTCCCGTCAGGATGATAACATCCGCCCTGGTCAGAGCTGTATTTATAGCCTCACATAATCTGGTCTCATTATCACCTACAGTGCTTTCATGATATAGGGCATAGCCCAGCTCGGCACATTTACGGGACAAAAAGCAAGCGTTGGTATTGACTATATTGCCCAGCAGCAGCTCTGTTCCCACACTGATTAATTCTGCAACCATTCTTCTACCAGACCTTTCTGCAAAATCATTAACCCGGCATGTGTAAAAAGCCGGCTTATAATGCAAAGCTTATTAAGTACATGCCGCACCTGTTAATTTTAGAAAAAACACTATTATAATTGCAGCGGATACCACAGCAACTAAATAGTGTTGACTAAAGGCTTATTCCCAAAATCAAATGTTTAAAGCTTATCAATAATTACATTTCTGTTCTTGATAATATATTCGATCAGGGATATGACAGTAAGAGCAACTGCCAGATAAATGCTTATCTGCTCCAAAAGATTAATATAATAGTTATCCAGGTTAATGATAAGCATTACGCTCATTACCATCTGTACATTTGTTTTAAGCTTGGCAAAATAACTGGCAGCGATAACGACACCACTATCGGAGGCCACCAGTCTGAAGCCGCTGATGATAAATTCCCTGGCAATTATTATAATTACCACCCAGGCCGGCAGCAGCTTAAGCTCTACAAAGCAAATCAATGCGCTGCATACCAGCAGCTTATCGGCTATCGGATCCATAAACTTACCGAAATTGGTTACAAGATTATTTTTCCTTGCTATATAACCATCCAGAAGATCCGATAAAGCAGCTATTATAAACACAGCAGCAGCATAATAATTTCCATATGGTACTTTAGGAACCAGCATAAACACGACAAATAAAGGCACCATAAGCATTCTAAAAATCGTTATTTTATTAGGTAGATTCATAACAATTCCTCCATGCTATTACTATTTGGCAATTAGCTTTTTATAATTTATGCCAACTCTCCGATCAGATCATAGCCTCTGGCACCTGTTACCTTTGCCTTAACTATATCACCGGACATAAGCATGGCATCAGCACTTATAAATATATATCCGTCAACCTGCGGTGTATCCATATAGGTTCTCCCAATGTATACATCATCCTCATCAGCCAATCTGCCTTCAATCATTACGTCAAAAATTTTGCCGGTTAAACCTTTTGTCTTTTCAAAGGTTATTTTCTGCTGAAGCTCCATAAGCTCCTTTTGCCTTTGCTTTTTTACCCTGGAGGATATCTGAGGCTTTAATCTGGCTGCCGGTGTGTTTTCTTCCCTTGAATAGGTAAATACACCGAGACGATCAAATTTCATTTCCTTTACAAAATCCAGCAGCTGCTTATGTTCCTCCTCTGTTTCGGTAGGAAAGCCCGTAATCAGGGTGGTCCTCAGAATTATATCCGGTATATTGCTCCGTAATTTGCTGATTATTTTAACCAGGTCTTCCTTGCTGGTTCTTCTTCCCATCAGCTTAAGTATCCGGTCCGAGGCGTGTTGAATCGGTATATCAAGATAATGGCAGATTTTAGCTTCCTGCTTCATTAGTTCAATCAGCTCATCGGTTATTTCCTCCGGATAGCAATACATGATGCGAATCCAGTCAATACCGTCGATTGTACACAGCCTCTCAAGAAGCTCGGGCAAGGTTTTTTTGCCATACAAATCCACACCATATAATGTGGTTTCCTGAGCTACCAGAATTAATTCCTTTACTCCCTGCTTTGCCAGATAGCCGGCTTCACTGAGTAAATCCTCCATTGGTACGCTTCTATAATTGCCACGTACCTGAGGTATTATGCAATAGGTACAATGCTTGTCGCAGCCCTCTGCAATTTTCAGGTATGCAAAGTGGCTTCCTGTTGTAAGCATACGCTTGCCTGCCGGTTGTGGCATACTGTCCAGGGGCCAAAAATGTGTATGCTGCTTTCCATCCGACAATTCATCAAGCAGCTTGAGTAATTCGCTTTGGCCTGTGACTCCCAGCAAGGCGTCAACCTCCGGAATTTCCTTTAATATTTCATCCTTGTATCTTTGGGCCAGACATCCTGCAACAATTAATGCCTTTACCTGTCCGCTCTTTTTGTACTCGGCCATCTCCAGTATAGTATTTATAGACTCCTGCTTGGCATCATTTATAAAGCAGCAGCTGTTAATAATTATTATGTCGGCTTCATTTTCATCATTGGTTATTTTGTGTCCTGCCTCATGCAGAATACCCAGCATATTTTCGCTGTCAACAAGATTCTTGTCACAACCCAGCGAAACAAAATATATGTTCATTTCTTCCTCCGTCATCTCATGCTGTAAAAACTAAAATTGCTTTTCTGTTTTTAATGTTCTTTTTGCAGATCAAGAACTATTGTATCAGCTTTTTGTAAAAAAAGATACCCCTTTTATCTTTCATAAAATCCCTGTATATTTCATGGCATTACATAAACCGGCTTTACCTTGTCATAACAGCTTTTCATTTTTTTAATATATCTGAATCTGTTATAGGTCAATCTGAAAGGCCTGTAATCTCCAACAAAGGCAGAATCAAGAAAACGATTGATGCATCTTACATCCTTGCTGTTGCTAATCCTGCGAAGGCCAAGCTCAAGATTTTTTCTTATCCTGTGCATTGCCCTGTTCTGATCAATTCCGGTTACAAGAACACCGTCATTGAATATGAGCTCCTTTACATTCTGATATGAAAAGCATGCCGGATTGCTGCCTTTAACTCGGAATTCATTTACCAAGTCGGCAGCAATAAGAATTGAACCGTTGTAGTAAAGCCTGCAATCCTTCAGAACATACTCCTTCTCAGAAGCATCATCAAGCAGCTTAATCCTGTCAAGATAAAGCTTATAGCCGTCCAGAAAATATTCTGCGCTAAAATTACATGTGAAGCTTGCCTTGGCAAGAGGCAATATTCCAAGTGCAGCAGGATGGATAATAAACTCCTGTTCTGCTGCAATTATTTTATACTCTTTATCCTTATATATTATCTTTTGCTCGGAGACCACAAAACCCCTCCCGGTTTTATACTGATTCCACACAGTTTTTCATTAACATAGCTATAGTCATGGGTCCCACACCTCCTGGCACAGGAGTTATGGCACTTACATGATCCACCACATCATTATAATCAACATCGCCGCACAGCTTGTTGTTTTCGTCACGATGTATTCCTACATCAATAACGACAGCTCCCTCTTTGACATATTCCTTATTAACAAAGCGGGGTTTACCCATGGCTACAATAAGTATATCCGCCCTTTTGGCCACTTCCTTCAAATTTTTCGTTCTTGAATGACAAACAGTTACAGTAGCATTTTCCTTAAGCATCAGTAAAGCCATAGGCTTGCCGACGATATTGCTTCTTCCTATTATAACACATTCCTTACCTTCGATGCCTATACCTGAGCGTTTCAGCAGCTCTATAACTCCTGCCGGAGTACAGGATACCATTCCCTTTTGTCCGATACTTAATTTGCCGACATTCATAGGATGAAAGCCATCCACATCCTTGGCAGGGGATATTGCACCCAGCACCGCTTCTTCATCTATATGAGCCGGAAGAGGCAGCTGTACCAGAATACCGTTTACATCCGTGTCATTATTCAGCTTTTCAACAAGCGCCAGCAGTTCTGCCTGGCTGGTTTGCTCAGGAAGCTCATAGGACAGTGATCTGATTCCGATGTACTCACATGCCTTTTTCTTATTTGCAACATACACCTTGGATGCCGGATCATCTCCTACCAGCACCACAGCCAGGGTAACCTGTTTGCCCTCTTCCTTCATCTTTTCTACCTTAAGCTTCAATTCGTCCTTGATCTCATTGGATATTTTTTTACCATCAATTACTAAAGCCATAATACTTACACTCCCGTTCAAAATATTTATTCATACCGGATAAGCAAAACACACCCGGATATTAAATAAGCTTGTCTACGGTCAATTTAACCGGATATGACCCTATAATATCAGGCTGGTAAATTTCGGACAAAATTTTGCCTGCCTTTATATATTTTACTGGATTATTGAAAATACCACAAGAAGTATTTCTGACATTTACTATTTAATACCATATAAATGAGCTTCAACTGAAAAAAGCTGAAAGAAAAAGACAGAGCTTTTACTGCTTTAGGTAAAAAGCCTCGTTCTTTTTCTTCCAGCATATCAAGCAAAATTATTATCAATCATCCAGGGCGTAAGCTCGCTTAACCTTTATAGTAATTAATCAGGCAGCCCTTAAGGATAATCTCCCTTTCATCATCTGTCAGTTCGCCCAGCTGCAGGCTAAATTCCTTCATTCCCTTGTTTACAACATATGCTTTTATTTCGGAAGCTTTATCAATAATGGCCTTTCTTATATCCTTTATGAAAATATAATCACCATTTGCAAATGGAAGCTCTCCCTTGTAAATAAAAGGCAGCATACCCCAGTTTATAAGATTTGAGCGGTAACGCTTGGTTGCATATTCATTTGCTATATTAGCCAGGCCACCTAGTACCTTCTGGCAGCTTGCCGCCTGTTCCCTTGCCGAACCGTCGCCAGGCTTTACAGCAAATATGGTGCTTCCAATCTGGGTTGCCTTAATATCAATATCAAAATTGCTCCGGATTGCATCATATATATCCTTCAGCTCAGGAAGCGCCTCCAGTATATCTTCTCCAGCAATTCTGGCCTTTTCAGCCTTTTGTACCGCCTTAGCCCTGCCAACATACGCAGGATCCTTTCTGGACAAGGCAAATTCCGAAAGCTTAAGAGGATTTGATCTGTAGGAGCTTGTTTCACCGGAAGGTATAAGCTCGTCTGTGGTTGTTACAGGGTCATGGATTTCTGAAACAACCTTGAGAATTATATCATCTGTCAATTCTGTCATCACAGGCCAGTCAACAATTCCCGGACCGAATCTGAGCTCTACTGAAGGGTCAGGCTTGCCGACTCCGTTATAAACACGGTTATCATAGATTTTACTGTCAAAATAATATTTCGGTCTTGTGAAATTAACATCAATATCCTCAGCGGATGTAAGATAGCCTTTGTTAGCCGCTGTCGCAGCAATAGACCTGGCATCCATCAGGGCTACCGATGCTATCTGGCCATTTGTAATCTTGGAGCCTTCCCTGTTGGGGAAGTTTCTTGTGGTATGGCGTATTGAGAAGCCGTTATTGGCAGGCACATCCCCTGCTCCGAAGCAAGGTCCGCAAAAAGCAGTTCGAATTGTGGCTCCGCTGGCCATAAGCTTTGTTATGCTGCCGTTTTTAACCAGCTCCATAAATATCGGCTGGCTTGCAGGATAAACACTTAATGAAAATTCGTCATTACCTATGTATTTGCCGTCCAGTATGTCGGCAGCATCACATATATTTTCGTAGCTGCCGCCGGCACAGCCTGCTATGGTACCCTGTTCAACATAAAGCCTGCCGTTTCTGATCTTATCCTTCAGGGTGAACTTAACCTTATTATTGTCGAGACTTACCAGGGCCTTCTTCTCAACCTCATCCAATATATCATAAAGGTTTGCATTCAGCTCATCTATAGTGTAGACATTGCTGGGATGGAAGGGCATTGCTATCATCGGCTTGATTTCCGACAGATCCACATATACCATGCCATCATAATAAGCAACGGGTGCGGGCTTAAGCTCCTTATAGTCGTAAGCTCTGTTATGGATTTCGTAATAATCCTTTACCTGTGAATCGGTTACCCAAATGGATGACAGACATGTCGTTTCGGTGGTCATCACATCAATGCCTATCCTGAAATCAACAGTCAGCCTGCCGATTCCGTCACCCACAAACTCCATTACCTTATTTTTAACATAGCCGTTTGCAAAAACTGCCCCGATTATAGCCAGGGCTACGTCCTGAGGACCTACTCCCTTGCGGGGGCTTCCTGTCAGATATACGGCTATTATCTCAGGCATGTTTATATCATAGGTTTTGCTCAAAAGCTGCTTTACCAGCTCAGGGCCGCCTTCGCCAACAGCCATTGTTCCCAATGCTCCATACCTGGTATGGCTGTCGCTGCCAAGTATCATCTGGCCGCCCGCAGCCAGCATTTCTCTTGCATACTGATGTATAACCGCCTGATGAGGCGGTACAAATACTCCGCCGTACTTTTTTGCGCAGGACAGACCAAACATATGGTCATCCTCATTAATCGTGCCTCCAACTGCGCACAGGCTGTTATGGCAGTTGGTAAGAACATAAGGAATGGGGAACTCTGTCAGACCACTGGCTCTTGCTGTCTGAATAATTCCCACATAGGTTATGTCGTGGGATGTTAATTTATCAAATTTAATCTTAAGCTTTTTATCATCACCTGAAGTATTGTGGCTGTTTAAGATACCATAGGCAATGGTGCCCTTTCTTGCCTCATCCTTTGATATGCTTTGCCCGGTTTTTGCAGCTAATATGGCAGAGGCATCAGCGACGTCCTCCACTATTTCTGAACCATTCAGCAAATAAACACCTTTGTCATATAACCTGATCATATCCTTTTTACCCTTCCTCCTAAGTACAAAATCAGTCTAATATAATGCCTTCCTTCAGATCTATCTCATATTCCTCATTGCAGTATACACTGCTGCTTTGGAAAAGTCCGTTACCCGCCTTAATTTTTATGGTTATAATATCGGGATCATCCGTTTTATTGAAGCTGATTTTGATATTACCGTAAAATCTCTGGTTAAAATATCCCACATCGGTAAACATCTCATCTTGTCCTGCCAGCTTGAAGGCTACCTCCAGGTTGGATTCGGTGTATTCAAGATCAACAGGCTCAAGGGCTGACTTTAATTTATTGCCTGCAGCAATTTTTCCTGTCTGAAGCCCGTTATCCACTATACCTTCCTCGTTTACAAAGGAGGTCTTTACATACTCAATATCAATATCGGTGTTATTGGCAATAATCAGCTTGCCATAGCTACTTTCCCTGATTATCAGAAAAATTATTACTAATATAATAGCAGCAGCAATAATACTTGCTGTGATTATTTTAGCCTTTGAATCAAATAAGGAATTGATTAGACTTTTAGATTCGGTCTTGTTATTTTTATTTTTTGCCATAATTACTCCTCCACTAGATATGGTTTTCAGACATTCTCTATCATAATATTTAACAGTAAAATAATCAAGTCTATTTTATTATGATTTGCAAATATAACGTAAAAATAAACATCTTCATGAAAAAATATAACACCCTGCTGATGAGTATTAATACTCACTAACAGGGTGATTTATCAGTTAGTTATGTCAAATTTATTATTCCTGCCCAGCTCTGTAATACCTTTGCTTATCTTTGCACTCTTCCCGAAGCGTCTCCTGCCATGAGGGCCTCCACCTCTGCCCTGCTTACCAGATTGAGATCACCGGGTATGGTATGCTTCAGCGCTGATGCTGCTACGGCAAACTCAAGGGCATCCTCCATGGACTTGCCCTCTAGCAGTCCGCAGATCAGTCCGCCGGCAAATGCATCTCCTCCGCCAACTCGATCAACAATCCTGATGTTATACTTTCTGGAATGGTAGAATGTCTTGCCGTCATATATGCAGCCCGACCAGCCGTTATCGGATGCAGAATAGCTTTCTCTCAGGGAGCTGACAACATATTTAAAGCCGAACTTGTCCACCATCTGCTTAAAAATATCCTGAAAACCGGCCAACTCCAGCTCTCCACTGGTTACATCGGTATTTCCCGGCTTAAATCCCAGTACCTTTTCCGCATCCTCTTCGTTACCGATGCAAACATCTACATACTGCATGAGATTTGTCATAACCTTCTTTGCTTTCTCAGGTGACCAGAGCTTCTTTCTGTAGTTTAGATCAACGGATACTGTCAGTCCCTTTCTTTTAGCCACCTTACATGCCTCTTCGGTAAGAAGGGCGCCCTTTTCGCTTAATGCAGGAGTAATACCGGTAAAATGGAACCAGTCTGCACCCTCAAAGATCCTGTCAAAATCAAAATCTGATAGATCAGCCTCTGAAATAGCTGAATGGGATCTGTCGTAAATAACATTGGAGGCTCTCATGGAAGCACCGGTTTCCAGGAAATAGATGCCCAGTCTTTCTCCTCCTCTGGCGATAAAATCGCAATTTACATTATATTTTCTCAGGGTAGCTACAGCGCTGTCACCTATAGGATTTTTAGGAACCTTGGTAACAAAATATGCATCATGTCCGTAATTTGCCAACGATACGGCAACATTTGCTTCGCCGCCGCCATAGTTTATATCAAAACTGTCGGATTGGATTATCCTTTGATAGCCGGGTGTTGAAAGCCTTAACATGATTTCGCCCAGCGTAACAACCTTTGCCATCACACTCTCTCCTTTGCTGTACAATTTACAATGAAGTATAAAACCATTTACCCGGCAAGTCAATAGTCTCTTCATCAGCAGTATCGCAGCAAAAGAGTTTTTTTGATATATTTTGTACTTATTTTATCTGATTTGCGAAATCTGCTCCAAAGTCATAGCAGGCCTTAATACCTTCCTCGTCAGGAACCCACATATATTTGAGACCTTCACTAACAAGCTTAAAGCCTGCCTTTTTCAGACCCTCAGATATCAAACCGACGGATTCTCCGCTCCAGCCGTAGCTGCCGAAGGCTGCTGCATATTTTTTCCTGAACTTAAGGCCGTAGACCATCTCCAGCAAACCACCTATCGAATGCAGGCAGGCATTGTTTACTGTAGGCGCACCCAGCAAAATTCCTCTTGACTTGAAGATTTCAGTAATAATATCATTTTTGTCCTCGATGGAGGAATTCAAAAGCTTAACCGTATATTCAGGTGCCGCTGCCTTTATGCCTTCCGCTATTGACTCCGCCATCTTTCTTGTGGCATTCCACATAGTGTCATAGATTACGGTAATTTGTTTTTCCTGATAATCATCCGCCCACTGCAGATACTTTAACACGATCTGTTCAGGCTTATCTCTCCATATAACCCCATGGCTGGTGCATATCATGTCAAGCGGCAGGTTAAAGCTCAGTACCTCATTAATCTTTTTTGTCACCAGCTTTGAAAATGGAGTAAGAATGTTGGCATAATATTTTATCGCCTCCGCTTCAAGCTCACACTGATCGGTTTTATCATTGTAGAGGGATTCGGTGGCATAGTGCTGTCCAAATGCGTCATTGCTGAAAAGAATATTATCCCCTGACATATAAGTAAACATTGAATCGGGCCAGTGCAGCATGGGCGCCTCTATAAAGGTTAATGTACTTTCACCTATTTCCAGAGTATCGCCGGTTTTTACGGTTATAAAATTCCAGTCCTGATGATACTGTCCCTTAAGCATTTTCGCTCCATTGGCAGTACAATACACCGGCACATCTGGAATTTCCCTAAGCAGCTCGCTCAGCGCTCCGCTATGATCCGGCTCGGAATGATTTACAATCACATAATCAATATCCTTTAGATCGATTTCATTCTTCAGCTTGCTTACAAATTCCTTGTCATAAGGTGACCAGACCGTATCAATCAATACATTTTTCTTATCTCTTATCAAATAGGAATTGTATGAGGAGCCCCTGCGAACAGAATACTCGTTGCCATGAAAATGTTTTAGCTCCCAATCAATCTTGCCTACCCAGGTTACCTTATCAGTTATTTTAATTCCCATTTTTCATCCTCCTGTTTGCTTTGCTTGTTTCATATCATGATTAAAGTATATAGATATGATTTGCATAAGACTATGATTCAAATCACGTTTTTGGGAATTTATATTAAAGGATAAGACGGCAGGCTATTGTTATACTTGTTAAGCTTTTATACTCTGCTAAAGCATATATTTCTAGAATTGGCCACACCATAGCTTAAATATTTCCTTCAGGCAAAATCCAAAATCTATCTTTTTGATATCATATGCCGTATATATAGGTACTTCTTTATATGGAATATCATTTATATAATATTTGGCGCTTCCCACCACTGTATTAGCCTTTATGGGTGCCATAAGCTTTTCGGGCAGCTGATATTCAACCCTGACGGTTTCATGCTTGCCTATAAGCATGGTAAGCTCGTTATTATCCTTCATAAGGAGCTGTTCATACCTTGTTTGGCCGTCCTGGACAAAGACCGGATCAAATTTCTTCTTCTCAAATATTTTCTTTAGTTCAAAGTTTTTAATGCCAAAGTTCATCAATTCCTTTGTATCCGACCATCTGTAATTTTTATGGGGAGGCCAGCCGCTGCCCAGGACAACTGAAACCAATTCACGATCAGGCTTCCTTATGGCCCCCACAAAGCAATATCCTGCCCCGTTGGTAAAGCCGGTTTTTACCCCGATAGCCCCATCCATCATATAAAGAAACTTGTTCTTATTGGTTACGGTAAATCTTCGGCCGCTTTTGATTTCGGAAAATGTATGGCTGGCTGTATTTGTTATTCTGATAAAATCCTCATTTTTAATGGCATAACTGGCTATAGCCGCAAGATCTTTGGCGGTAGTATAATGTCCCTGGGCATCAAGGCCGGAGGGAGTTATGAAATTGGTACTTAAGCAGCCCAGCTCTTTTGCCTTGTCATTCATCATGGTTGCAAAGCCTTCAACAGAGCCGCCTACATGCTCGGCTATTGCCACAGCGGTATCATTATGGCTTTCCAGCATTAGTGAATACATTAAATCCTTCAGATAATACTGCTCTCCCTTTCTTATATTCAGCTGAACATCGGGCATAGAAGCGGCATAGGAGGAAACTGTTACAATATCATTTGGGTCAGCATTTTCAAGTGCTATAATACAGGTCATGATTTTGGTGGTACTGGCATTGGGAAGCTTTTTCTCTCCATTTTCTTCATAGAGCACCCGATTGTTTTTAGCATCCATCAGCAGGGCGGAAACAGCATAAAGCTTCAGCTTTTCCAGCTCCTTATCCGCAGCTTCCTTTATTTCACTGCTTTTTATACCCTCCTCAGCTTCCAGCAGCCTGCGATATTCATCATTATTTTGCCTTGCCTGATTATTTTCACGGCTTACCTCCTCCTCCAGATCACTGATAAGTCCCGTGGCATTAACAATCTCATCATATAAGGCCTTTACACTTAATGAATTGAATATACAGCAAATTATAAGAGAAAACAGCAATGGCAGATTTCTCGGCTTTATTTTCATATTGTGCATCATCCCAAAATATTCCTTACAATAAATTTATTGTAGGAACAGCAGAATATTCATGCTGCATGTATTTATTAAAGCTAATTAATATACTCTTATCCTTACCCTATAAGTGCTGATTATACATTTTGACTTTACTAGTAAAAATAATAGAGTTATAATGAATTAGCCTGATATACGGAGGTGAAAATATGACCGATGGTATAAATAATCAGAATCATGAGGTTGAAAGATTTACTGCTGATGAAGCAGTTAATGATACATACCCTGATGCCGGCTTACAGCATGAAAGCTCCGATAACATCAATTCAGACAAAGCTGACAGTAATTCTGCTGATAATGCTGCCTTGGAGGACGGCACGGAAAATCCTGACCTAAGCTCTATCTTACACGAAAATTCTTCAGCTGCATACGACACTGTCTCTGACATTGACAATTACAGTGATGATAAGGGCAGTGATAATAGCATAATTAATTCCGATGAAGATATGATATCCCGGCAGTCTGATGAGATACGGGCTGATACCGATAATACCGGAGAAGATAAGGATGCTGCGGACGAAAGTCGGCCGCAGAAGGACACAGTTAATAATGCAGATATAAAGGATGAGGCCAGGTCATCAAAAAAATCCCTGGTATATAAAGCTTTGCAAGTAATGTGTGTTATCGGTTTTATTATATTTGCAGCCTTATTTATAGATGAGGTTGTAATCCAGCCGTTAAGAATTAGAAATTCAATAGAAAAAACAAGAGATTTATATAAAGCAAGCATCCCCACGCCAAAAGCTGACATCAAGCCTGAGGCTACAGCAAGGCCTGATGAAGAAGAGACTGCTTCTGTCTCCGAGCCAAGCCAGGCGCCAACTCCTAGCCCTGATCCTAACCGTGATGAGTTCGGGCGGCTGCTTCAGTTTTCTGAGCTTTTGGCCGTCAATGAGGATGTAAAGGGTTGGCTTACCATTCCTGACACCAATATCGACTATGTCGTTGTACAGTCAGACAAGGAAAATCCTGAATATTATCTTGACAAGGATATTTATCACGAATACAGCAAGGCAGGCACCCTCTTCCTTGATGTAAAATGCTCCGTTGAGGATAATTCAAAAAGCCTCACAATATACGGCCATAATATGGTATCTACTCCTGAGAAAATGTTTCGTGATCTGACAAAATATAAGGTTGCCAAATCAGGTAAAAGCAAAAACGAAGTGCCTGACTTTTATAAAGAGCACCCTGTAATTAATTTTGACACCATATATCAGACCGGACAATGGAAGATATTTTCAGTTTTTATTACCAACGGTTCAGTCAATAAAAGGGATGAATTTTTTAATTATACGAGATCAAGCTTTAAGGACACATCCGACTTTTTGAATTATGTTTATCAGTTAAGAATCCGTTCAGAGCTGAATATTGACTGTGTTGACATCACCGATACCGATCAGCTGCTGGTATTGTCAACCTGCTCATATGAGGTGGATAACTACAGAACGGTTATTGTAGCCCGCAGGGTAAGAGATGGTGAAGATGCTTCGGTAGATGTGGATTCGGTAACAGTTAACATGAGTCCTCTGTATCCTGCTTCCTACTATTACCGTTATGGAGGTAAGGCCCCAAAGCTGCCAAAAAGCTTTGAGGAGGCATTGGAAAGCGGCCTGATTAATTGGTACACACCACCTGAGCTGCTTGAGGAAAGAATGAAGCAGGCCGGGACTGCTTCTAAGGCTGAAGACGACAAACCTGAAGCTATTGAAGACAAGAAAATAGACACTGAAGTAGAGATGGATAAAAATACTGATGCTGAAGCAGGCGACACCAATAAAAAAGAGGCCGAAGTTAGCGACACTATTAAAGCAGAGGCTGAGGCAAGAGAAAGCAAAAACACTGAAATCGGAGTAAGAAAAGCTGATAAAACAGCGTCCGAAGTAAATAAAACAGATAAAGCTTCGAATGAAGATAATAAGACCGATAAAGCTAAAACAGAAGGAAAAAAAACGGATAAAGCTTCGACTAAAGATAATAAAGCTGCGACTGAAGGTAATACAACTGAAAAGTCAGAGACTAAATCAGATAAAAGTAAAAAGTCAAAAACTGAAGCAACAGAGACAGAGCTAAAAAGTTCTGAGACAAAAAAGACTGAATCAAATGAGGCTGTAGGGACAGAATCAGATGACGTCACTAATAATAAGGAAGCAAATGCTTCTGATACAGAAGCTGACGATGTAAATAAAGGTACCGATGTAAATAATGCAGATACTAATGATGGCGATATTGCGAATGATGCAGGTCCGGAGCTAATGCCGTTAGCTGAAGAAGCAGATTCCTCGGATAAAAATAATAATTAGCTGAAGCAACACCCTCTCTAAGCAAAGTTTGCTTGATATGCCTGCTAAGAGAGGGTGTTTAATATATGCTATTATCTAAAGCCTTCCTTTAAAATCCTCATAACCAAATTGCCTGATTATCTTTAAGCCTTCCTTTTCCGTATTATAGATTATTGCCGGAAGGTTTATGCCATTGAAGGTATTATTTTTAACCATTGTATAGATTGCCATATCGCAAAATACCAGCCTCTCCCCTACTTTAAGCGGCTCTCGGAAGGAATAATCTCCTATCACATCACCCGCCAGACAGGTAGGGCCTCCCAGACGGTAAGTGTAGGGATATTCTCCCGGCTCACCTGAACCTATAATCTTAGGCCTGTAAGGCATTTCAATAACATCCGGCATATGACAGCTGGCGGATGTATCAAGAATAGCCAGCTGCATGCCATTCTCACCCAGCTCCAGAACAGTGCTTACCAGATATCCGGCATTTAAGGCCACTGCTTCCCCCGGCTCAAGATAAACCTCCAGCTTATATTTATCCTGTATATGCCTGATACAGCGCACCAGGGCTTCAATGTCATAATCATCCCTGCTTATGTGATGGCCGCCGCCGAAATTCAGCCATTTCATCTTCGGCAGCAGATGACCGAACTTCTCCTCCACCACCGCAAGTGTCCTCTTAAGCACATCCGAATTCTGCTCGCACATAGTATGAAAATGCAGCCCCTCTATACCATCCAGCTCAGCTTCATCAAGCTGTGAGGCTTTTATGCCGAAACGGGAGCCGGCTACACAGGGATTGTAAATGGCTGCTTCTATCTCCGAATACTCCGGATTGATTCGAAGGCCACAGGAGACTTTTCTGGTCGAGGCTTTGATCTTATCCTTGAATCTCTTCCACTGATTAATTGAATTAAAAACTACATGATCGCATATGGACAAAATTTCATCAAATTCATCCTCCCTGTAAGCAGGTGAGAATATATGAACCTCCTTGCCCATTTCCTCAAAGCCCAGCCTGGCTTCAAAGAGGGAGCTGGCAGTTGTACCGCTCAGATACTGCCCTATCAGAGGGTATGTGCTATACATGCTGAAGGCCTTCTGTGCCAGCAGGATCTTACAGCCTGTCCTGTCGATTACCGATTTGATTATTTCGCAGTTTTTCCTTAAAAGCCTTTCCTCCACCACATAGGCCGGAGTAGGGACAGCTTTTATATCAAAGTACATATTCATCATTCCTACTTATACTTTTGCATATGACTGAATAGCTTTTACATTTGACTGTATATTCATATCTGTTTTAGTCCACCAGCTCCGGATCAAAGCTTTCCTTCCATGGCAGGCCCCATTTGTTTAAAGCATCCATGAATGGATCCGGATCAAATTCTTCTACATTACATACACCCGGCTTCTTCCACTTGCCGGTGAGTACCATCATGGCTCCAATCATGGCAGGAACACCTGTGGTATATGAAATAGCCTGGGAGCCTACCTCCCTATAGCATTCCTGATGATCGCATACATTATATACATAGTATTTTACAGGCTTGCCGTCCTTTACTCCTGTAAATATACATCCTATGTTGGTCTTGCCCTTTGTACGGGGGCCTAAAGATGCAGGATCGGGCAAGACGGCCTTTAAAAACTGAAGAGGAACAATCTTATGACCCTCATAATCAATAGGCTCGATTGAGGTCATGCCTACATTTTGAAGTACCCTGAGGTGAGTCAGGTAATTTTCCGAGAAGGTCATAAAGAAACGAATTCTTTTAATTCCAGGTAAATTGATTGCCAGAGATTCAAGCTCCTCATGATGCAACAAATACATATCCTTGGGGCCTATTTCAGGGAAATTATACACTCTCTTGATTTCAAGCGGTGCCGTCTCATGGAAGCTGCCGTTTTCATAATAGCTGCCGGGAGCCGTAACCTCACGGATATTAATCTCAGGATTGAAATTGGTGGCAAAGGGATAGCCATGGTCACCGGCATTGCAGTCCAAAATGTCCAAGGTATGAATTTCATCAAAATAATGCTTCAGGGCATAGGCTGAGAAAACACCGGTTACACCGGGATCAAAGCCGCAGCCAAGAACAGCGGTTATGCCTGCTTCCCTGAAGCGGTCACGGTAAGCCCACTGCCACTTGTATTCAAACTTTGCAGTATCCTTTGGCTCATAATTTGCCGTATCAAGATAATGGGTTTTTGTTGCAAGGCATGCATCCATTATGCTTAAATCCTGATAAGGAAGAGCCACGTTAATTACGATTTCGGGTTTATAATTATTTATCAGCTTAATTAGCTCCTCAGTATTATCAGCATCAACCTGTGCCGTAGTAACAACAGTTTTATAGCCCTTTGCCTCCACCTGTGCCTTTAATGCATCGCACTTGGACTTGGTTCTGCTGGCTATGCAGATTTCCTTAAAAAGCTCTGAATTCTGGCAGCATTTGTGGACAACCACACCGGCTACGCCGCCTGCACCGATAATCAATGCTCTGCTCATATTATATTCCTCCTAATCTATAATCACATAGGCTTATGCATAAATCTACTTTTACCGTTCATGCATTCTGCCCTTAAGGCATGTCAATATAAAATTCTGTGCTGCCTTTTCTTACATCTGCAGCAGCATTTCCCGCAGCAGCTTGCAGGCTAGCGCTGTGGATACACCGCTCTGATCATATACCGGTGACAGCTCCGTAATGTCAGCGGCAACAATATTCAGCGTAAACACCTTGCTTATGGCGGCAAGAAGCTCATTAAAGCTTATGCCTCCTGCTTCAGGTGTACCGGTTCCGGGAAATACAGAAGGATCAAGGACATCCAGATCTATAGTGAGATAAACCGGCTTGTTCCTTAGTATTTCTATAACCGCATCAAGCCTGTCCAAATTAAATTTCTGCATAAACACATGATCCTTAGCCCATTCAAACTCTTCCCTGTCGCCACTTCTGATTCCAAACTGATAAATTCTGTCATCACCGATAATATCGTGGCAACGTCTCATAACACAGGCATGTGAAAGCTTCTCACCCAAATATTCATTTCTCAGATCAGCATGGGCATCAAAATGTACAATATGAACACCAGGATATTTTTTTGCCACAGCCCTTACACATCCCAGGGTAACAAGGTGTTCGCCCCCTATCATAAGAGGCTTTTTATTATCATCCAGGAGCATGCCCGTCATGCCTTCAATGGCCTCAAGAACCTTCTCTGTATTGCCAAAGCCGATTTCCAGATCACCTGCATCAAATACCTTAATGTCCAGCAAATCCTTGTCAAGATAAGGACTGTAGGTCTCAATTCCGTAGCTTTCATTGCGGATGGCTGCGCTGGCAAATCTGGTACCGGGCCTGTAGGAGGTGGTCCCGTCAAAGGGAACACCGAAAATAACAATATCGCTGCTGTCATAATCGCTGTCACAGCCTATAAAAGTGTGTATGTTTTTATTCATTCCTGCTCAACAGCTCCTTTACATAATTAGGGAGCGCAAAACACCCAAGGTGAAGCTCCGTATTATAGTATTTGGTTTTTATACCAAGCCCATTCCATCTGTCTGCCTGCAAATCCTTAATCGGATCGAAATGCTTTGAAGCATATCCAAACAGCCAGTGGCCTGAAGGATAAGTCGGAATATGGGCCTGATATACATTAACCTTGGGGAATATCTCCTTTAGCATATGCTGAACATGACTCATTTTGTCAACGTATTCATCATAAAAGGTGCTTTCATGCTGGTTAACCAGTATTCCCCTGTCATTGAGGGCTTTATAGCAGTTACCGTAAAATTCCCTGGTAAACAAGCCCTCGCCCGGTCCAAAGGGATCAGTCGAATCCACCAATATCAAATCATATTCGTTTTGCTTACGGCGTACATATTTAAGGCCGTCCTCAAAATAAATATTTACCCTGGGGTCATCCAGGCTGCAGGCGGTCCGGGGCAAATGCTGCCTGCAGGCCTCCACAACCATGGGATCTATTTCTACCATATCTATATGTTCTATTGTAGGGTATCTGCAAAGCTCCCTTATTGTACCGCCGTCTCCCGCACCGATAACCAGAACCCTTTTTACATCGGGATTGACCGCCATCGGAACATGGACTATCATATCATGATATATGAATTCATCCTTTTCGGTTACCATTAAAAAACCGTCAAGAACCAACACACGGCCAAATTCAAAGGTATCCATTATCACAACATGCTGAAAATCGCTCTTTTTGTTATACAGCTCTTCCTTAACCTTAATTGAAAACTTGGCGTATTTGGAATGAAATTCAGAAAACCATAATTCCATAAGCTTATCACACCTTTCTTTATGACCGGTATGCAAAGTACAGTCCGGCTAAATATATACATAATACAGTCCGGCTAAAAATCTATGATATTGATATACTCAATATTCATATCCTTGGGACCTGTGATAGAGCTTCCCTTTTCCTTTGCATACCTGATATATTCAACTATCTCCTTGGTTATACGTTCGCCGGGGGCCAGGATCGGAATACCGGGCGGATAACACATGACGAATTCTCCGGCTATATGACCGATACTATCCTCCAGCAGTACCGATTTCTTGTCATGATAAAATGCCTTCTGAGGTGTGAATACAACCTCGGGGTCAATATATTCATGATTGAGCATACCAACCTTTTCTTTACCGTAAATCCGCTTAATCTCAGACAAGGCCGAAATAAGGCGTTCTATTTCAAAAAGCCGATCTCCGGCTGATATTACAGCGAGGAAATTGCCGATATCTCCAAACTCCAGCTGTATATCGTATTCATCCCTTAAAAGATCATATACCTCAATTCCGGCAAGACCGATTTCTAATGTATTGACAGACAGCTTTGTTCTATCAAAGTCGAATGCGGCATCCTTGTCCACTATCTCTGTCGAAAATGCATAATAACCTCCCAGCCTGTTAATCTCTCCCCTTGCATATTCAGACAGCTCCAGTATTTTTCTTACCACCTCTTTGCCATTGAAATACATGTACTTGCGGGCTATATCCAGGGATGCCATCAGCAAATAAGAGCCGCTTGTGGTCTGGGTCAGATTAATAATCTGCCTTACATAGCCGGGATCAATATCATTATTGCATAGCAGGAAGGAGCTTTGGGTCAGTGAGCCACCGGTTTTATGCATACTGACAGCCGCCATATCGGCTCCTGCAGCCATTGCGCTAATCGGAAGCCCATCCCCGAAATAAAAATGCGCTCCATGTGCCTCATCAACCAATACCTTCATATTATACTGATGTGCCAGTTTAACGATTTCGGATAAATTAGAGCAAATGCCATAATAGGTGGGGTTATTGACCATAACCGCCTTGGCGTCAGGATTAGCTTCTATTGCAGCCTTCAGCTCCTTAATCGGCATGCCAAGAGGTATTCCAAGCCTTGCATTAACTCCCGGATTAACATAGACAGGTATGGCACCGCATACAACCAGGGCATTAATAGAGCTTCTGTGGACATTTCTGGGCATTATAATTTTATCACCGGCCTTGCAGCTAGACATTATCATGGCCTGCACTGCCGATGTGGTTCCATTGACCATCAAAAATGCGGCCTTTGCTCCAAAAGCCTCGGCGGCCAGCTCTTCAGCCGCTTTAATGACGCCGACCGGATGAATCAGATTATCAAGAGGCTTCATGGAATTTACATCGGTTTTAAGACAGTCTACACCTAAAAAAGCAGTGAGCTCCGGAATTCCGCGCTCACCCTTGTGTCCCGGTACGTCAAAATGAACGGTACGGTTCTTTCTAAGTTTCATCAGCGCCTCATGGATCGGCGTATTATGCTGAGTATAATTCATCTTGTGCAATCCATACCTTTCATTGATATATATTCATTCCACTGAAAATCTCAATCATCTCCCTGCGAAGACTGTCTATAATTTCAAGTCTTTGCTTGGGGGGCAGCTCATAAACATCCTTATTGAAAAGGTAATTTTGAAGCTCTATTTCCTTAATAAGCATTTTTGTATGGAAAATGTTTGACTGATATACATTTACATCTATTGCATCATATTTTTTCAGGGTTTCGTCAGAAATATAGTCCTGAATAGAGGTTATATCATGATCTATAAAATACTTTCTTCCCTGCAAATCTCTTGTAAAGCCTCTTACACGGTAATCTATGGTTATAATATCAGAATCAAAGCTCCCGATCAGATAATCCAGCGCGTTAAGCGGTGATATTTCACCACAGGTGGAAACATCTATGTCAACCCTGAAGGTTGAAATTGAATTATCCGGGTGATGCTCGGGAAAAGTATGAACAGTAACATGGCTTTTATCAAGGTGTGCACTGACATTTCTGCCGGGATGGATGAACTTCCCCTGATTACAGGACTCATCAATATGCTCGGTTGTTATTGAGCCTTCGGCGATCAGAATATTCACGGATGCTCCCTGCGGCTCATAATCCTGCTTCGATATGTTCAAAATATGTGCGCCAATCAATTCGGTAACATCAATAAGTATCTTGGTCAGACGATCAGAATTGTATTGTTCGTCGATATATGCTATATAGTCTCTCTGCTCTCTCTCACTTTTTGCATAGCACACATCATATATGTTAAAGCTAAGTGTTTTTGTGAGGTTGTTAAATCCGTACAGCTTAAGCTTCTTTTCCAACCCAAACATCACAACCTTTCCTTGTGTATATTGCTGTTCTAGCTTGGCCACCTTTGATAAAGCCTGAAAGGCAAACTGTTATATGCCGAAAAATACAGATAATAACTAAGGTTCTATATAACAGCATGGACTATTATACATAATTGTATTCAATCATGCAAGAAAAATTTTTACTATAATTAAACTCGGAGTTTAGTATTACTGTTACTTTACGCATAATATAAGCAATGTTTGAAAAAATATTCATAAAGTGAAATTTCTGTATGTCCTGAATATGTGCGGTATTTAGAAAAAATGAAAAGCTATCGATATTTTAATTTTTTTATTAGTATAAAGCTTAAAATGTTAAGTTAATATTTTGTGATATGACGTATAAATATTCTATTTGATATGCTCCATTCCAGGCAGTCAACCGCTAATAAGAGCCTGCCACTTTTTATCCGATGAAATAAAGGCTGCTTTTATTTCAAATGCCTTGTGTCAAATCCTGAATTTACGCTCAGGTTATCTTAAAAAAATAACATGTTCCATAGCCGTCCCATAGAATCTGTTATTATACAAGATTCCAGGAATAGCTATGAAACATGCAAAAGATGCTTTGATCTATGGCAATATAGAGTTATGGCAGTATAGTTACTTTAACTGTTCCTAAATAATATTTCTCATCGTCGAGCATACAATAAATACGCACTTTTGTACTGCCGACCTTTTCCAATATAAATCCGCCGCTTTTCTTTTTGCTGATTATTGAAGTATCCTCAATTTCATACACAAGCTTATAGTTGTCAGGATAGCTGTCATATCTTAATTTTGCCATTCTCCAAAAGGTCTCAGGATGAGACATTCTGTATACAACCTCAGCCCCATCTCCTATACTAAGCTCGGGCCGCATTACATTGAGTGTAAATGTATCAATAACTCTTTTCTTTCCATTATAGATTTCAAGTACATCAACTTTAGTCGATCCATATTTGACCGCTCTGTAAATATCATATGAGTTTCCTAAATGATCCTTAACAGTTTCTACCTTTTTGATTATTGAACTATCATGAATGCTGTAAGCATATTGATATTTTTTATCATCATATTGACATCCAAGCAATACATCAGGATCCTTTAGATTCGGAAGTCCACCACCCAAACCGATATTAAATTCCCTAACATAAAATCTTGGTTGTCCAACTACCACTTGAGTCTGATACAAAACAGTACTTTTTCCGTCCTCATATTTTTTCAAAGTCAGAACTGCAATTCCTTTTTTCTTGCCAATAAAGCCCCTATTGATATCCACAACTGATCGATCACTTGACACTGTTTCATATGATGCATCATTATAACCACCATCGCCTTTATAATATTTAATTTCATTCAAAGGCATATAAACTATACCGTTATCCTCACATGCATAATCAAGATATCCAGGATAAAGATCATTTAATAATTTATATCTGGGAGCTGCTTGGGCAATTACCGGTTTAGATATCACCTTTTCACTAATTACTAATATCAAAAGCATTAAAATATATTTTATAAATACAGCTTTCTTTTTCATATCTACAACTCCTCGTATAATCATTTTGCAGGTTTTATAAAATACATTGCACAGTTGTATGAATTAGAAGCACTTATAATAAAATCGCCGTAATATCTGCAGTCATATTCCGGTAAAAAAGCCTCTTTATTATAGTCATATACAATAACATTATAAAGAGTCTCAGGCGTACTTGATATTTTATAGCAAACTGCCTTTAATAACTGCCTTTTTGTCTCATTAAGGCTTTTTTCAATTATGATAGTAAAACCTGGATTTTTTTCTCCTCCTCCAGATGCTTCAAAATCATAATCAAATGAATATGACATTGAATTAAACGTAGCCTTCAGCTTAAGACCATCAAATTCCAGGGTAGCTAAACCATTATAAGATACAATTTCATTAAACCTACTCTTTATATCTATAAACTCAGGATCATTATCCCAATATAAATATTTAGTATTGACAAAGCTTTCCGGTGCCTTAAAAGTCAAACCAAATATTTCTGCCACGCCAGGCTCTTTTATATCATCAAAGGATACAAATGTATCATTCCATGTTAATCCGGCATCATTTTTCACTTTTTTGATATCAGGCAGCATAGTGATTTTCCTCTTGTCACTAAAGCAAACTATGCTTGTAAAGCCTTTTTTGCCATATTCAGCTGTTTTGTCTTTTCCTTCAAAGTATTTATAGTTACAAAGATTGCCAAGAGTGGTGGCATGTACATAATATATTTAAGTCAATTTAAATATGATTAAATTACTGAAAATTAGACAATTTTCGCCCTTTTTTAATCTGTATGACCCTTAAAATTTTATTTGTAATAAAAAGAAGCCACCCAATAAACCGGTGACCTCTTCTGTCATCTAAATTGATTCATTTACATTATAAAAGCCTTAGCATAAGCAAACTCACTTTTTTATGGCAAGTTATAAAGGATCATTCCAGGCTAAACCAGAGTACAGGTCTTATTGCAAGCTTGTCACTGTCAACCTCATAGCCATTCTCCATAATAATTTTATCAGCTGAAATAAAGGCTGCTTTATTTAAACTGCTTCCGGGGCTACGAAGCCAGATATTGTGATCCGATTCAGGCATTATATCCTTATATTTTTGCGCTTCCTCAATACTCAGAATAAAGATATAATCCATGGTGCCCCTGCCTGCCTCTGTACCGTTAGATGCATTAGCCGGATTTTGCAAATCAGCCGGTACTATATTCTTTTGCTCTTCAGCCGAAAAGCTGTCATTATAAAAATCGGAGTTAAGCCACGCACGAAGGCTCGACTCTTCCCAGGTAACTTCCTTTAGACTGTCATTATAAGGAATACCGGCTATTGATGTCTTTTTCATCAATAAGGCCCTGCTATTATCCATCTCTAGTATTAACCAGTCATATTTGCCAAGCCTTACAGTACTCTTTACCGGACTGTTTTTAATAATATGCTTTTCTATATCCGCTTTCAGCTTTTGACTGTCCTTATACTCTCCAGCAGCCTCCATGGCCTTTAAGGCATCCTTGTAGCTTCCTTCTTCCATCAGCCTAAGGCCCTTCTTATATTGAGCCTCACTTATTTTTTCATCAGAGTCATGAAAACTACCTAGCTTTTTGTATATTTTTATTGCCGAATCATATGAGCCGGTATATGCAAGCATATTAGCCAGCCTGTATTTTGCATATGGTGTTCTGGAAAAAATAAATGCTGATATAATAAGCAAGATCAAAATTGACAATACGGCAATTCTTCTGACAGTCAGCCTTTTTTCAAGTCTGGCTGCCAGCAGCTCACACTCGGCGGCAAGCTCATAGGCATCAAGATAGCCGGAAAGCTTGCGAAATTCTACGGCTGCAAGCTTGTAATCCTCAGGCCTTTCGGCCGTATTTTTTAAATTGACCGCTGTTTCATATATCTGCTGCTTTATCAGCTTTTTGGTTTTCTTTGCCTTCTTTCTGCATTTTTCAGCCAATTCCTGTGAGTTTTTATAATCCTTCAGCTTATCAAACTGCTTGGCCAAATACTTGTACATTTCAACCCTGCTGCTGCAAATGGCCATTGTTTTTGTAGTTTTCATCATCCGCTTCAGCTTTTTATACTTCTGGCCCTTGGTTAACTTTGTCTTTACGGACTTTTTGTCGGGCTCAGTACCTGCTGCATCAGCAGACTTATCCGCAACCACAGAAGCTTTGTCAGTCTCAGAACCGGACTTAGTCTCAAAACCGGAGTAAGCTTCAGCTGCCGGATCAGTATTTGCTTTGTCATTCGACAGACTATCTTCAACCAAGCTGTCTTTAGCCGGCTTTTCCTCAGTATAGGCCTGTCCGTCCGGCTCTTTTGATCTATCATTATTCAGATGATTATTCATATCATTATCCATGTCACTTTTTATTTCATTGTTTTTTATGCCATTATATATCCCATTATTAATGATACTCTGCTCATCATTTAATTTCCTGTTTTCTTCCATAGCCTTCTCCAAATCTATATAATTTAACCGACCTTATATTTCCAGCTTCAGCTGCAGCTCCTCCTCAGCCTCCAGCCTGAAATCTGCCAGCTTTTCCGGATTAATAGCCGGCAGCGCATCAAGCGACTTAAGTCCAAAGCATCGCAGGAATTCCTCTGTTGTTCCGAATAGTAAGGGTCTGCCGGGAGCATCCAGCCTGCCCAGCTCACAAATAAGATTGTATTCTATCAGCTTATTTATAGCATGGTCGGATTTTACACCTCTTATAGCTTCTATCTGAAGCTTGGTTATCGGCTGCTTATATGCAATTATACTTAAGGTCTCAAGAAGAGTATCTGTAAGTACATATTTCTTTGGAATATGTGTTATTTTTACGATTGTATCATACATTTCGGGCTTGGTGCACAGCTGATATGCCCCATCCAGCTGAATGATATGTATTCCCCTGTCCTCACTGTCATATTTATCTGCCATGTTATTTATTATTTTTCTTGTGGTATCCTCATCCTGCCCTATGGCAGCCGCTACTGCGCTCAGTTCAACAGCCTCTCCCATTGAAAATAGAATTGCCTCGATCCGAGCCTCAAGATGCTCCAGTTTCATTAAAAGCCTGCCTCCTCCATCTGTATTATATCATCAGCCAGATAAATTATATTGATATCATCAAACAAATTCTCCTGCTCAATTTTTATTCTGCCAATCTTGATTAATTCAAGAATACATAAAAAGCTGACAATTACATTCATCCGGCTATGCTGATCCTTAAACAGCTCCCGGAAGGAAAATTTCCTGTGGACAAGGCCGTATTCCTGGATTTCCACAAACCTCGCTGAAATATTGACCTCTTCCTTTTCTATTTTACCGAATTTGCTGCGGATAGGGTCAATTTTTTCTATCTGCTTTTTTACGATGGACTTATATATTTCATACAGCTTAGCCAGGGTAAGTCCGTCCAGCAGCTCCTCAACGGGTACTTCCTCCTTATAATCCAGTATCTCCTTAGGAATAGAGGGAGCCCTGAATACCACACGTGCTGCATCCTGCTGCTTGTCCTTAAGCTCTTCGGCGGCATATTTATACATCTTATATTCCAGAAGTCGCTCTACAAGCTCCTGTCTGGGGTCGGCACCTTCCTCCTCCTCGTTTTCGGGAGCAGGCAAAAGCATTCTTGATTTTATTTTAACCAGTGTTGCCGCCATGACAAGAAATTCACTCATAATATCCAGATTTTTGGCCTCCATCTGCCTGATATAATCAAGATATTGCTCTGTTATCAATGCTATCGGTATATCGTAAATATTTATTTTATTCTTATCAATCAAATGAAGCAACAGGTCAAGAGGACCTTCAAATGCCTCCAGCTTAATCGGTATACTCATATTATCCCTTTCGTTATTATGGATATAGTCAGGCTTTATTATCAGCCTTTGTCTTCAGCTTTATATAGACAATCTCAGGCACATTAAAGAGTCTTGGCATATATGAATGGGTTCCCAATCCGCGGGAAACTATCATATATTTATTATTATCCTCAAAGCTGCCTGAATAATATTTTGGAAAGAATTTTACCTGAGGAGATATTACTCCTCCAAGTCCCGGTAGCCTCATCAAGCCACCATGAAGATGGCCTGACACAGTCAGATCGGATCCCCAGCGGGAATATTCATGAAAATGTTCAGGATTATGGGCAATCAAAAGCCTGAAATAATTATTGTTAGTATTACCCAGCATGGAAGTCAGGTATTCCCTCTTCATAACCGGTATCCTGCGCTTCCTGAAAAATTCTTCTCCTATTGTCACGCCCCAGATGCTTATTTTTGAATTATTCTTATGATAAAATGCAGCTGTGTTATCAAGAATTTCAACCCCAAGCTCCTTAAGCCTGTCCCTGTATTCAATCCACGCAGCATAAAGCTCTCTGTCACAAGACCGTCCAGAGGCCTTATACTGCTCAAGTGTTTGCTCATGATTGCCATAGGCATAATATATCCTGTACTTGCCGGCAAGATATTCAAGCAGCTTATATGCGTTTGATGGATATGCCTTTTTGCTCTTATCCACAAGATCTCCGGCTACCAGAATAAAATCTGGTGACAGCTTGTCTATGGCCTGTACCAGCCTCTCATTATCCCTGCCAAAGCTCTTATCATGCAGATCTGCAAGAACCACAAAGCCTGTACCATCCATATTCTCCGGCAGTTTGGCTGATGAAATGCTGTATCCGGTAATGGTAAAGAATTTCTGCTCAATTGCTGACCATATAAGCAATATTATTATAAAAATCAAAATCCCCAGTAATATATTCATTAATAAAATCACAATCTTTCTTTTTCATACATTAACTGTATTTGCAGGCCTTTTATAAGATTATGCTTGCCTAAACTAATGCCGACTCAAATTCATTCTACATTAGTAGGCTGTTCTCATCTGCTTATCCTGCCATACCAAACCCTATTATAATATACTAATAAGCGTCTTAAGTGTCAATAAGCGATAAGCTCTGTTCTTTTGTTTGTTTTTCGCATATAAAAATGTGGCAATTCTACATCAGTAATTTTAATTAAAAGAGGGATTACCATTTAGGAAATCCCTCCATTAATTCCACACAATCAATATTAGTAAATATATAAGAAAATTACTTGTATGCACAGAAGAAGCGCTTGAGTACCTTAATGAAGCAATCCTTGTAGCCTGCCTTATCCACTGCCTCGGATGCAACAATATCAAGTCTGCCTATCTCTTCATTCTGATAATAATACACTACTTCACCTATTTTAGCTTTGGCTTCTACCGGAGCCTCCACCTTCTCATATAAAACAAGTTCTTTTCTTATTTCCTCAGGACTTCTTCCCTTTACACAAAGGTAGGAGAATTTACCCGCCGGCTCACCCTGAACAGTGTCCGAAACTCCTCTGACAACCTTAACAGGATTAATTGTTATATCATTGTTATCATCAACATAAATGCTGTAATTGGCAAAGCCATAGTTCAGCAGCTTTGTAGCCTCTGCAAATCTGGTCTTAGTATCCGGTGCCGCCATAATTACTGCAATCAGATCCATATTGTTTCTTCTGGCTGTAGCTGATAGACAATACTTTGCAAGGCTTGTGGAACCGGTTTTAAGTCCGGTTATTCCCTGATAAAATCTCACCAGCTTATTGGTATTGCTTAAGCCAAATTCAGACTGCCCTCTTTTTGTGGTATGTATAATGGTGTCCATCCAGATGGTGGCATAATTGCTGACCTCAGGGTGCTTTGTAATAAGCTCCCGTGACATCAGGGCCACATCATAGGCGGATGAATAATGGTTGTCTTCGTCCAGACCGGTGCAGTTGACAAAATTGGTATTATTCATCCCCAGCTCCTTTGCCCGCTTGTTCATCCTTGCCACAAATTCCTCCTCAGAGCCGCAAATCAGCTCAGCCATGGCAACGGAGGCGTCATTGGCACTGGCCACACTGATGCACTTTATCATTGTATCAACAGTCTGAACCTCAAAGGGCTCCAAATAGACCTGAGAACCTCCCATGCTTGCTGCATACTCACTTACGCTGACCTCATCCGTCAGCTTAATCTGACCGGCATCAAGGGCCTCAAATATTAGCAGTAAGGTCATTATTTTGGTAATGCTGGCAGGCTTTAAGCGCTCATCCTTGTTCTTTTCAAAAATGATTGTCCCTGTCGAGCCCTCCATCAGCACAGCTGAAGTTGAGCTTATGTCTAACTGGACATCCTGTGTTCCGACTGCCGCTATGGCTTCTCCTTCCGTTTCAGGTGATGTATTAAGAAGCTTTGCATAGCCTGGGGCAGGATAAAGCAAAATAAAGAACACAGAGCACAATAAAAAAAGCGATATTATCTTCTTCAATTTGACCTCCATGAGGCTTGCGCATATCCAATCAGAGCCTGCTGATCGGATGCATGCCTTGTATACAGAATTCTATTATAATTTTAATCAAGCCCTGCCGATTTTAGACCATGTTATGCAAAATATAATATGAATTCTGTATATGGAGAGACTGAAGTATATGTTAAATAAATGAAAAATGGTTTCAATATAATTCACGCCTTAAATCATGAAATATTACGGATGATTTTGCTTTGACGGTGTTTTTTATAATAAATATTAACTTCATATGATTTATCTCTTAATTTACTACAATCTCAGTCCTTAGCACCTTTCCCTTAACCTTGGCATAAATAGTTGCCCTGCCCTTTCCTTTGGCCTTTACCCTGCCAAACATATTGACTGCTGCAACCCTTTTGTCGCTGCTTTTATAGCTGACAGGAGCAATTATCCCACGGACTCTGAGCCTGTAGCTTTTTCCTACCGACAGAGTAAGCTTCTTTTTATTAATATCTATAACATGCACCAGACAACGGAATTGCTTGTCGCCGCTTTTTGCTATGATATAGGTTTTTCCCGGTCTGTAAGCCTTGACGATTCCTGCAAAATTGACTTCTGCTATATTAAAGTTGGTTGAGGCAAATTCAACCCTTTCTTTATCGCCAAAAGCAAATAGCCTGTACTCCTCACCCACCAGCAGATAAAGCTTGCTTTTGCTTAAATGAAAGGAAAAAGGCAGGATAATTCTTCTATTGTAAAAAAGGGATGTGTTGCTGTAAATATAGTTAATTACCAGTAAAGCAATAATTATAATAGCTATATATTTATAAATCCTGAAAATAAGAGGCTGTCTGTTCTTTTTGCTATGCCGCTTCATAATCTAATATGTCCTTCCTCTGCAGATAAAAGCATCGATTTATATATTTTATGAAGACGGCCACTAAAAGATAATAAATGATTAAGATAGAGCCTGATACTAATCAGCCAAATACTATTTATGCTTAATGCTATTTGCTCGTAGCTATTTTAACTCCTCTACCCCGTCACTTGTTACTATGGCGTATACATGCTTCTGCTTCTTCGGCTGCTTTGCATTTATGGTAAATGCCTTTCTTAAGCGCTCACTTGCCTGCCTTAGCCTGTTCTGGTCATTGGCATACAATCTGGCAAGAATATCTCCGGTATTAACCTTATCCCCAAGCTTTTTCTTAATAATTATTCCGACTGTCAAATCAATAATACTATCCTTTGTTTCCCTTCCGCCGCCTAGCAGCAGGGATGCCATTCCCACCTCATCGGTCCGGATATCCGATACATAACCATCCGACTCTGCCGTAATATCATATGACAGGCTTGCCCTATCAAATTTATCGGTATTGTATACATAGCTGCTGTCCCCGCCCTGGGCAGCTATAAATTCTGCAAACTTGTTCAGCGCTCTCTTATCCTCTATTGTCTTAAGAAGCATTTGCTTTGCACAGCTTAGATCAGGCGCAGCTCCGGCTCCAAGCAGCATCAGGGATGCCAGAGCAAGGCTTACCTCCAGCAAATCCTCCGGCCCCTTTCCATTCAGGGTATTGATTGCTTCAATTACCTCAAGGGTGTTGCCCACCGCATAGCCCAGAGGCTGGTTCATGTCCGTAATAACCGCAAAGGTTTTTTTGCCGGCGATTGTACCTATTTGAACCATTTCCTTTGCCAGGGACAGAGAATCCTCGTAGCTTTTCATAAAGGCACCGCTGCCGGTTTTAACATCAAGCACAATAACATCCGAGCCGGCAGCCAGCTTCTTGCTCATAATGCTGCTGGCTATCAGTGAAATATTATCAACAGTTGCAGTTACATCCCGAAGGGCATATATTTTTTTATCGGCTGGGGCCAAATTGGCTGTTTGTCCGACTATAGCCAGCTTGATCCTGTTTACATTGCCGATAAACTGCTCAGTTGATATGCTGGTTGAAAAGCCCGGAAAGCTTTCCAGCTTATCAATGGTCCCTCCCGTATGCCCCAGGCCTCGTCCTGACATCTTAGCCACCGGAATACCCAGAGCTGCAACCATGGGACTAAGCACCAGCGAGGTCTTATCACCAACCCCACCTGTACTGTGCTTGTCAACCTTTATTCCGTCTATGGCCGATAAATCCAGCATGTCACCGCTACCGGCCATTGACATGGTGAGGGCGGCAGTTTCTTCATGGTCCATTCCGTTTATACAGACAGCCATTAAAAAGGCTGCCATCTGATAATCAGGTATTTTGCCATCAGTGAAGTTTTCAACCAAATACTGAATTTCTTCCCTGCTCAAGCGTTCCTTCCTTTTCTTTTTATTAATGATATCATACATATTCATAGCTATACCCTGCCTTTCCATACATGCTTGATAATGGATTTTATCAGTATTATACATTATTCCGGAAAAAAATCATATTTATGTTTATAAACTTTTAAATAACTGCTGTTTGCAATATTTTCAAACCATTGCAGCATTTTGCCTGCATCAGGCATATATTCAGAGTATACAAGCAACATCATGACGAACTTTTACACTTTAAACAAATAAACTGTTGACGAAGATTCCAAAAAAGGATAAAATAATACAACTAATATAAGTAAAGCGAGGGAGATATCAGAGATGAGTTTCACATTCGTTAAGGAAGTTATTTCACCGGAGGAGCTGGTAAGAGCCTTTCCGTTGCCGGCACGGGATGTACTTATTAAGAAGGAACGTGATAAGCAGATTAAGGATGTCTTTACCGGTGCTTCCGACAAATTTCTCGTGATTATCGGACCATGCTCAGCAGACAACGAAGATGCGGTCTGCGATTATATATCAAGATTGGCTAAGGTACAGGAAAAGGTAAAGGACAGGCTTATTCTTATACCAAGGATTTATACCAACAAGCCCAGAACAACCGGTGAAGGCTACAAGGGTATTGTTCATCAGCCGGACCCTGAAAAGGAGCCGGATTTGGCTGAGGGCCTTATTGCTATGAGGAAAATGCATCTTCGTGCAATTGCTGAATCTGGTCTGACCGCTGCAGATGAAATGCTTTATCCTGAAAACTGGCCTTATGTAGAGGATATCCTCTCCTATGTTGCAGTTGGAGCCCGTTCGGTTGAAAACCAGCAGCACAGACTTACAGTAAGCGGCATGGACGTACCTGTAGGAATGAAAAATCCAACAAGCGGCGACTTGTCGGTTATGCTTAACTCCATAGTTGCAGCTCAGGCCAGCCATACCTTCCTTTACCGCAAATGGGAAGTAAAGACCAGCGGTAATCCTTTAGCCCATGCAATCCTTCGTGGAGCTGTCAACAAGCATGGCCAATGCATTCCAAATTACCATTATGAGGATTTGAATTTGTGTGTTTCCTTGTATAATGAGCGTGACCTTGTCAATCCCGCAATTATTGTTGACGCCAACCATGCAAATTCAAACAAGCAGTTTAAGGAGCAAATCCGCATAGTCAAGGAGGTTCTCCATAGCCGAAGGGTATCTCAGGAAATTGCCACGACGGTCAAGGGCGTCATGATCGAAAGCTATATCGAGGAAGGTAACCGCAAGGTAAGCGAACATGTATATGGTAAATCAATAACAGACCCCTGCCTTGGCTGGAACGATTCCGAGAAGCTGATTTATACAATAGCAGACAGCCTGTAAAGTAAAAAGAGAAGTCGTCATATGGAGCAATTATGAAGACTTCTCTCTTTTTATCTTATTAATATATTTCAATTTTATAATTTTATATTATATCTCGGCATCCCTTCATGCCCGTGGATGGGTTCTCATATATACTTCCCTGCTGTTTTTATAACCCGAGCTCATGTATATCTGGGTGGTTGATATATCGGAATGGCCCAAAAATTCCTGAACGCTGCCCAAATCAGCTCCGTTATCCAGCATATGGGCGGCAAAGGAATGACGGATTGAATTAGGATTGACATCCGTTATGCCTGCAGTATCGGCATAATATTTAATTATCTTCCACAAGCCCTGCCTGCTGATGGCTTTACCTGATGAATTAAGGAATAGTATGTCACTTTTGCTTTTGTCATAATATTTAGATCTGATATTCAGATAATCCTGCAGCGCTTTTTTGGCCGAATTTCCAAATGGAATGATTCTTTCCCTGAATTCTCTGCAAATTATGTAACGAGCACTCATATTCACATCCGACAATCTGATGGATATCAGCTCGGAAACCTTTATTCCGGTTGCATACAAAAGCTCCAGTATCGCCTTGTCCCTGATACCTTTATGACTTTTAGTGTCAGGCTGCTCAAGAAGCCTGTTTATCATCTGTGTATCCAGAATCTGAGGGGCTTTTTTTCTAACCGGCGGCGGTTTAATTCTTTCCGATGGATCGTTAAATATTATCTGATGCTTTATCAGATACAGGATAAAGGCCTTGACTGCTGCAATGTTTCTGTTGATTGATGATGGGGACAAGCCTTCATTTTCAAGGGCAAGCAGATATGACTTCAGGTTTGTCTCACTGATTTTAGTGACACTTTGAATGTCCTGCCTGATGCAAAAGCTATAAAGCTTTTTTAAATCATTCATATAGGCCTGCAGGGTATTTTCTGATGCATCCTTGACATCCCTCATATAGGAAATAAAATCATTAATGAGTTGCTCCATACACTTCCTCCCTTATCACTAAAATCAGTAAATCAACTAATTTATTGATATATTCTGTTTATTCCGGGAAAAATAGAAGCAGCAAATCAAATGGAGTAAACAGAATATTTTTATGTAAACAATCCCAGAGTCTTTTTCAGCAAATATGCTCCCGGAAATGCCTCCAATAAGCTTGCCACCAGCAAGGCCAGAGCCAGAATCAGAATCAAACCGATATTGGCCCTTAGCTCTCTGGCAATAACCTTTATATTTGCACGGTTATCCCGGTATATAAAGCTGCAAAGCCTGTAGCCCTTATACAGGCTGATTAAGCCTACAGGAAGATATAAAATTCCATGTGGAAAAACATATACTATTACCAGCAACAGGCCCTTGACACCGTACTCCAGTGTAAGTGCCGATATCAAAAAGCCGGTAAAGAATCCGAAGGAAGTGATCTTATAAGCGATATAAGGAATACCGAGTATTGTTATGCATAACAGCCAGTATATAAAGAAATCCCTCAGATTATTTCCGAGTATATAAAGAAACAATCCCATATAGTCAATATCATTTCCTACTATTCTAGGAAAGATATCGGTTTTGAAATTTCTTATCTGTGTTATATAATTTACTTTAAAAACATTGGCGCAAAGTATACCCAAAAACAGTCCTAAAATCAACAGAAAAAGTGATAGCTGCAATACATTTAGCCGGTTCAGCTGCGATTTTAACTGTTTCATCTGCCGTCTTCCCATCATCTATTATATAACATAAATATGACGGGAAAAACGGTTTAGAACAAGCTATTGATTATTTTCAAGCTTTGCTTTTAATGCCAGGATTCCGGCTACTGTTTTGGCATCCGTGATTTCTCCGTTAAATATCATATCTGTCAGCTCATTAATTGAATGACGCTCAACTGTTACAAATTCATCATCATCCAGCCTTTGCCTGCCGGCCTTAATGCCGGTGGTATAGAATATCGATATCCTTTCGTTGCTGAACGCTACCGTTGTATAGACATCAATCAGATGATATACCTCGCCTGCAATATAGCCGGTCTCCTCCTGACATTCCCGTATTGCGCAGCTGGTGCTGTCCTCACCGGGATTTTTGCTGCCGGCGGGGATCTCCAGGCTATAGCCGTCGATAGCGTTGCGATACTGCCTTACCATAATGATTTTGCCATCGCTGTCAATCGGAATCATGGCTGCAGCACCCTTATGATCTATAAAATCAAAAGTGACTGTTTTATCCTCTCCATCTATTTTAATCGTATCTGAATAAAGATCTATTATTCGTCCCTTGTGAATTAAATTTCTGTCTATACGCCTATACATGATGAAAAACTCCTTATGCAATCTTTCTACTTCATCCATATAATCTTTATTTCTTTCAATTGTTGTATAATAAGCATATCTGATAAAATCATTTAAGTATTTTGGCCAGCGTTTTTCAGGAACTGTCTTGCATATATTATACCAAGCCCTGTTTCTTCAAGGATCTCTCTTTTTAGCCCCTCTAATATTGATTCGCCATCACTTACTCCTCCACCAGGAATTGTATAAGCTGATTTTTTTCACATAAACTAATGCAATTTTCCCGGTATTATCAAACAAAATGGCACGTGCTAAAATTTTAGGAGATCTATTACTCAAACCTGTACTTCCTATAATATCATCATCAGTAATTTTTTTAATTATATCCATTTCTTTATTCGTATAAATATTATACGTACCTTCCCTTCTTCTTTTATCTTTATCTTATAATATTCCCTTAAAATATTATTATATTTTTCTTTAATTTCTGCCCTGTTATATTCATTTGTCATATAAATTCTATAATCAGATCTGTTTATTTATTTCCGCTTAATTCCTCGGCCTTAGCATAACAGGCATCGGAGGCCTTCAGTATTGCATTTCTGAAGCCATACTCCTCCAGAGCCTTTACCGCCGCAATAGTAGTACCCCCCGGCGAGCAGACCCTATCCTTTAATGCTGCAGGATGCTCCCCGCTTTCCAGCACCATAGCCGCGGCACCCAATACAGTCTGGGCGGCAAGCTTATATGCTTTATCCCTTGGAATGCCATAGCTTACCACACTGTCAGCCAAAGCCTCAATAAAGATATATACGTAAGCCGGTGAGCTGCCGGACGCACATACTACCGCGTTCATATACTTTTCATCAAATACCTCATATTTGCCGAATGATGAAAAAAAATCAGCTATAACTTTTCTTTCATCCTCAGTAAAGCAGTCATCTGAAAAGCTGATTCCCGTCATTCCCTGAAAAACCTGTGCAGGTGTATTGGGCATAGCTCTTACAATCCTGATATCCTGCCCCAGTTCATTCTTTAAATAAGATATAGTAATTCCGGCGGCTATGGAAATTATAACATGCTCCCTCGTCACAGCATTTTTCAGCTCGGCCATAAGCTGGGGAAAGCCCTGGGGCTTAACTGCAAGCACAAGATACTTGCACTGCTTTGCCAGCTCTGCATTGTCAGTTATATAAGGGATAGCAGCTTCCTTCGCTACCTCTTCTCTTCTGGCGGCAGACGCATCGGTAAAAAGAACCTCATTCTGACCAAATGTTCTTATAGCAGCCTTCAATAAGGGATATCCCATATTACCTGTTCCAATAAAACCAAATAAAGCCATTTCAGCACCCAAGCCTTTCTTGCATTCTATATTTAAAATAATGATAAATTTCAGTCCGATTTTATCAAATTTCATCCTTCTTTTTGATATTTCATATTTTAACACATATCCAAAAAAATAGGTAGTATTTTAGCATAAATATGCAAAAAATACTACCAGTTTTTTAATCAACAGAAAGTCTTTCTTTCATCAATAGAAAATTCTTTCTACTAACTTATAGAGTAAAATCAGGCACAGCAGTTCTCAATCATGCTTTCAATTCTGTCAAGGCCCTTCTTAATCTGCTCCATAGAGATTGCATAGGATAATCTGATATGGTCAGGACAGCCAAAATCCTGGCACGGAATAACCGCTACATTAAAGTCCTCAATAAGTATTTTTGCAAGATTGCTTACATCTCCGATTAGCTGCCCCTTATATTCCTTCTTCAGCAGCTCGCTTACATCTATAAACATGTAAAAGGCACCCTGGGGCTTTAAGCATGATATAAGCTTCATGGCAGAAATCCGCTCATACATATAATCCCGTCTTTTTCTGAATTCCTCACGCATTTTGCAGACTGAATCCTGAGGTCCTACCAAGGCTTCATATGCAGCCTTTTGTGCGATTGAATTAGGATTGGAGGTTTGATGAGACTGCAGGCTGGCCATTAGCTTCGCTATTTCCTTTGATGAGCCGGTAAAGCCTATTCTCCAGCCTGTCATGGAATAGCTCTTTGCAACGCCACTGCAGGTAATTGTTCTCTTATATATTTTATCATTAAGGGATGCTATACTGATTGCCTCACCCTCATATATCAGATGCTCGTACATTTCATCCGATACAACATAGAAATCCTTTCTTACAGCCAGCTCAGCTATTTCCTCAAGCTCTTCTCTGGTATAAATCATACCTGAAGGATTGCTGGGTGAATTAAGTATAAAGGCCTTTGTCTTCTCCGTGCAGGCAGCCTCTATCTGTGCTGCCGTTACCTTGTAGTTGTTGGCCTTTTCGCCATGAATAATTACTGGTACTCCATCCGCCAGTCTTACGATCTCCGGATAACTCAGCCAATAAGGTGCAGGAATAATAACCTCATCACCAGGATTCAGGATAGCTTCAAAGATATTGGTCAGTGAATGCTTTCCGCCATTGCTGACAACAATTTGTGACGGTTCATAATTGATATTGTTAAATTTAAGGAACTTCTCACATACCGCCTTGCGCAGCTCAAGGGTTCCTTCAGCAGGAGTATACTTTGTAAAACCGTCCTTAATAGCCTTGATGGCAGCCTCGCATATATTGTCAGGCGTATTGAAATCAGGTTCACCCGCACCAAAACCTACAACATCAATCCCCTTGCTCATTAATTCCTTGGCTTTTGCGGTAATAGCCAGAGTTGAAGAGGGTTTAACCGCCATAGCCTTCCTTGATAAAGTTAATGCCATCTTATCCTACCATCCTTCACTTTAATTAATTTAATTAATAATATGTATTACTTTTAATAATGAATTTTTTTCTATAAAATTTTATTATTCTTAAGTCTGGCATGATTAACTTTTAACATTGTATTATAGGCTTTTATACATTGTCAATAATATTCTTTAAAAAAAAATAAAAAAAGTGTTTTCTGTGACTTTCATATGTCCGTCAGACGTGGACTTTTTGTACAATTTGTATATTTATTTTATTTAGCAGCCTTTCTACATAATAAGTACAAAATATAACAGGGCTGCTACATCAAGTGCGATTGGTGTTACAGCCCCTCATTACCCTATACGTATATTCGGTAGAACAGATAATTTTAATAAATGCATTTGCTAATAATCAATATCCTATTATCTTACATCCCCATGATTTAAAGCTTTCTTTATATTCCTTAACTTTGCTCTTTGGCACATAAAGTGTCATATATTTAAAGCTTTTTTCGCCCTGTGTTCCTACCAGCTTTGGAGGTTTTCCTTTAAATACTATTGTGGAGGCATTGCTTGCCGCGCAATGATTAAACCTCTTCAGGCTCTTTGGCAGAATAATTTTCTGAGGCACGCCCTCTCCGTTAATATCAAGATTTAGAGAACCTTCCCCAACATATTCCACACCCTCAGGCACTTCCAGATCGCCACTGAAGCATGCGGCATAGAGCAGGGTCTTCCCATCCTTTGAATACAGCCAGCCATTTTTATCGCTTTTATAACAGCTGTTTTTCTTATCTACTATTACTCCACCCTTATATGCATTGCCACCGTAACTGACAGGGCACTCACCAATCTTTTTCACAGAAGCAGGGATTTTTATTTTTCTTGTTGGGCACTCAAGAAATATACAGTGATTTCCTATTTCTATAAGCCCATCCGGAAGATTTACATATCCTCCTGACAATTCACCTTTTGCCTCATAATCATACCACCAGTCATAAAGAGCATAATCACCAAGTTTTTTTACAGTAGAAGGCAAACTGCATTTTGTTCCCCTTAAAGCATAATCACCAATTATCTCAAGTCCTTCATTCAAATTTAAAGTTATTCCGTTACAAAAAAATGATTCAAAAGCCCCTTCTTCAATAATTCTTACCGTAGAGGGTAAAGTAATCTCAATATCTTTATAATTGCGTGTATTCATATATGTGCCGCATCCGCTAAAGGCTCTTTTTTCAATTACGGTACGTCCTTCCTCAAAGGTAATTTTCATTGGCCCTATTGTATTGAATGCATATTCTTCAATATGCACATTTTTAGGGATGCACAGTGACAGCTTTTTCATATTATCTCTCTGATCCTGGAAAAAAATATCATCCTCAATTGAAAAAGCATTCGTCCCAATTTCTGTTACACCTTCCGGTATTGTTATTTTTTTGGCCGAATAATATCCTCCTATATATTCAACAATTTTGCTCCCCTTCAATTTAAAATTATCTGTTATTGTATATCCCAGCACCTCTTCTTCGTCGGCATAGCTGACCTTCATTGTTAATATTGCACCATATTTATTTAACAGAGTTTCAAAATGATATTTATTATCGACTAAATAAGTTACTTCTAAATAATTTCCTGCCTTTTTTATTGAAACGGGCGCACCAAATCTGGCAATGCAGTCTTTCTGAAAAGACCCTCTGCTTATGCCATTAACCTCATAACAATTATCTTTTGTTAAAAAACCGGCATCAACAACAGTCCAGACCTTTGCTACCAAAGCGGTATCTTTATCTTCAATCAGATTTATGTTCCATTCCGGATGCATGGTCATCATATTATAAGCTGTTTTATAATCCGTCATAAAATCAATTAAATTGCAATGTGGTCCCTCATCTAATCCTTTCTTGCGTATAAATTCGCCTTCAAATCCGATTCCTTGTTCCTTGTCCCCTTCAATATCAACCATAAGCTTCATTCCATCAAAGATAAATCTCCCCTTATAGCTGTTTCCGAAGCAGTTATATTTGAAACCATCTTTTTCAACCGTACCATATGAAAACAGATAGGAACCATCCTGCTGCTTTGATGCAATTGCATTGTCCAATCCACTATAATTGCGATTATGGCTAAATGAAAATAAAAGACGCTCCTCTGATATTCCTGTTATCACCAGCATAGCTGCAGAGGATTTTCCGGTTTCCACCGACTCCTTATCATACCAAACACCCAGGTAGTTTGACAGCTGCTCTGTTTCTGCTTCTGCTCCGGTTAAATCCTGACTGTTTGCATCAACTTTGCCTGTAATCGATCCGGTAAGCAGCATAGTCAGGACTAATGCAATGCACATGATAAAAAATTTTACTGCCTTAGCTTTCATCCTTATAATCCTTTCACTCATTATATACTTTTCAGTATGTGCCTATTCTAAAAATATATTTTATCATATGCCGCCATAATTAAAAATAGCATCTATTAATATTTTATAATATACTGTAAATATTGATATGATTTGCCATACAAAATTTATATATAAACAAAAAAACCTTGCAAACATTTACTGTCTACAAGGTTTTTGATTTCTAGTTCAAGTATTA
>Ga0134105_1000150_pt1 | contig 84044 bp, 63 predicted proteins | sample 16_3_2metaG_FD_94457 | JGI IMG/M metagenome (GOLD analysis project Ga0134105, IMG submission 94457) | Switchgrass degrading microbial communities from high solid loading bioreactors in New Hampshire, USA - 16_60_3.3_214_A3 metaG | ecosystem: Engineered > Bioreactor > Semi-continuous > Anaerobic... | reverse complement strand
TTTATACACACATTTGGGGCTTGTAAAAATATGAATAAAAAGCTATAGTGTAGATGTGATTTCTATTAACACATCTTTGGTGATCTCTGCCTATCTATTTCCTACAGTAAAGTTACGCTATCAGAAATAAAGAAAACACTTTTCATTCTTTAAAATCTGTTGTATAATTGTCATCGTAAATAGTAATTTGCGCCAGGCATTCACTATTATCGGGGATAATCTTTGGGAAATTCTCAAGCAGCATATATAATCTATACCAATTCTGTAACCATTCCGTAAGAGAATCCAACTAAACCAAAGGAGCGAATAAAGGAGCGAATATATGGAAAACCAATATGATTCAATGACCCTTGCCAATTTAAGAGCATTAGCAAAAGAATTAGGACTGAAAAATATTACCTCTTATAAGAAAAGTGAATTAATAGAGGCTATAAAAAGAATTAGCCCGGAGGTAAAGAAGGATGCAGTTAATGAGGTGGAGCAGACCGGTCAAGTATCAAAAGCAGATACGGATTTGTCTATGGAGAGCATGGGCCGGTATGAACAGGCGCAAAAGAGCGGAAGAGCAAAGCAGACAGGCAAGCCTGTGTATGAGGCTGTCCAGGATATGAAGGAGCAGCAGGAGGCCACACAGGAGCCTCAAAAAGCTGACCGGACAGAAGTGCATACAACTGCACAGGATAAGACTTCCCGGACAGTGGGAACACAGAAATCTTTGAGGACAAAAAAGACTCAGGATGAAGCAGCTGCTGCCGGGCGGGATAAGAGTGCTGCAGATGAGGTGCAGGAAGCACAACAAGATAAAAAGAGCAGGACTGATACTACTTTAGCTGCTGAGGAGAAGAAGGCACAGAAGAGCGTTCAGGACGTTGCCGGAGAGAAGAGACTGCAAAGGACAGGGCAGGAGGCAGCCCATGATAATAAGAATCAGACCGATGCAGGCCAGAAGGGCGTATCGGAAAAGAAGGCCCAGTCTGAAGCAGGTCAGGAGGCTGCAGGAGAAAAGCAGCAGGCGGAGTCATCACAGCCGGTAAAGGAAGAAAGGGTTCAGCAAGAAGTAACAGTCAGAGAAGAAAAAAGGGTCGGATTATTAAGCAGCAGTGAGCTTGAGCAGCTGGATTCAGGTGAAACAAAGGAGGGTATTTTGGAGGTATTACCGGATGGGTATGGCTTTATCCGCTGCGACAATTACCTTCCCGGTGAGAATGATGTTTATGTTTCGCCTGCGCAGATTCGCCGTTTTAACCTTAAAACCGGCGATATAGTAACAGGAAATACAAAAATCCGCAGTCAGAATGAAAAGTTCAGCGCATTGCTGTATATTAAGGCGGTTAACGGCTTCCCTCCAGCCGAGGCATTGAAAAGAAAGCGTTTTGAGGATTTGACGCCTATATTCCCGAATCAGAGAATTCATTTGGAGACTCCCGGGGCAGGGGTTTCTATGAGAATGGTAGATTTAATCTCTCCCATAGGCAAGGGACAGAGAGGTATGATCGTATCTCAGCCAAAGACAGGAAAGACAACCCTCTTAAAACAGATTGCCAAGGCTATTTTACAGAATCATCCTGAAATGTGGATGATAATACTGTTAATTGATGAACGGCCTGAAGAGGTTACGGATATTAAGGAATCAATAGAAGGGAAGAATGTAGAGGTTATATATTCCACCTTTGACGAACTGCCTGAAAACCACAAGAGGGTATCCGAAATGGTTATAGAAAGAGCAAAGCGCCTGGTTGAGCACAAGCAGGATGTAATAATATTGCTTGACAGCATTACCAGGCTTGCCAGAGCTTATAATCTTACGGTACAGCCCAGCGGAAGAACCTTATCAGGCGGTCTTGATCCCGCAGCCCTGCATATGCCCAAGAAATTCTTTGGCGCTGCCCGTAACATGAGGGAGGGCGGCAGCCTGACTATTCTTGCCACAGCCCTGGTTGATACAGGAAGCAGGATGGATGATGTGGTCTTTGAGGAATTTAAGGGTACCGGCAATATGGAGCTGGTGCTGGACAGAAGTTTGTCTGAAAAGCGTATTTTCCCTGCAATAGATCTGCCGAGATCCAGTACAAGAAGAGAGGATTTACTTTTGACTCAGGCCGAGCTTGAGGCTACCTATTTAATGAGGAAGGCGCTTGGAGGACTTAAGTCGGAAGAAGCCCTTGAGAGAATTATAGAATTGTTTTTGAGGACAAAAAGCAATGCGGAATTTATAGAAATAATTAAAAAGACCAAAATTGTTTTTTAGGTCTTGCATAAGTGTAACTACTGTGCTATAATGACTAAGCTGTTTATTAAATTGGAATAATTATAAACAATAGATAAGAGGAATTGATTATAAAGAGGTGAAAACATGAAAGAAGGAATCCATCCTAAGTATTATCAGACTAAGGTTGTTTGCAACTGTGGCAACGAATTTATGACTGGATCAACAAAACCGGAGATTCGTGTTGAAGTTTGCTCCAAATGTCATTCGTTCTATACCGGACAGGTAAAAGCAGCTGCAGCCCGTGGTGCTATAGAGAAGTTCAACCGCAAGTATGGCTTGAATGGCAGCAAGTAAACCGGATTTGCAGATTAAACCGACATAACTGATGTTAAAAATTGGGTTGAGGTCTTCCTCAGCCTATTTTTAAATAGTATAATATAATATAGATAAGTGCGGCCGGATTTGAGTTTGTGGTTTAATCATGCCAGTATAAGTATACAGGAGAAGAACTATATAATGAAAGAAAGGTTTGGGTGAAGTGATGAAACCATCAGGTATTGGCGGCATGGCTGTCATGGAAGGCGTAATGATGAAGAATAAGGAAGAGTACGCCATCGCAGTTAGAAAACCGGATAATGAAATTGTGGTTCAGAAAAGTATTCACAAGGATTTTTCCGACAGGGTTAAATTGTTCAAATTGCCGATCTTCCGTGGGATGCTCGCCTTTGTTGATTCAATGGTTATAGGTGTAAAGGCGCTGAATTTTTCTGCCAGCTTCTTTGATGACGAAGACGATTCCCAAACCAGGAAAAAGAAAGCTGCAAAAAATAAGCAATCCGAATCAAAAGCAGAGACAGCAGATAAAAACACAGCAGATAATCAGAAGGCCGGCGACAGTAAAAGCAATGCTGTTTTAATGGTTTTGGCGGTATTGTTTTCAATAATACTGTCAGTAGCCCTTTTTATGGTGCTTCCTGCATTAATAATAGAGCTGTTGAAAAAATTTATCAGCAACCGTTTTCTTTTGTCATTGGTGGAGGGACTTCTGCGCCTTGCCATATTCATATGCTATGTTGTTTTTGCTTCAATGCTGACTGATATAAAAAGAGTTTTCATGTACCATGGAGCAGAGCATAAAACAATAAACTGTCTGGAAAACGGCTTTGAGCTAACCGTTGAGAATGTAAGATGGCAGTCCAAGCAGCACAAGCGCTGCGGAACCAGCTTTATGCTGCTGGTTATATTGATAAGCCTGCTGATATTTATGATATTCCCTGCCACGGGTCTTTTCTGGAGGGTAATTTCAAGAATTCTGCTTGTTCCTTTTATAGCCGGAATATCATATGAATTTATCCGGCTGGCAGGAAGAAGCGAGAGCAGCCTGGTGAATATATTAAGCAAGCCGGGCTTATGGATGCAGGGCCTGACAACAAAAGAGCCTGATGATGCAATGATTGAGGTTGCCATTAAGTCTGTTGAGGCGGTATTTGACTGGAGAGCTTTTTTGGCGGATAACAGGGAGCCGGACAAAACAGACAGACGAAAGCAGAAGGTGCCGGCTTCGGCTGCCTCCAGGGCGAACAGGGGAAAGGAAGTAGGAGGCAGCGCCGGTGATGAAAAAAAGCCTTCAGGTAAGGCCTACAGGGCGACCGAGAAGTCAGACAGGGACATCGATAAAACTGAAACAGCAGCCACCCTGGAAAAGGTTAAGATGGGCTATGATATAAAAAAGCGCAGTGGCTATACCTCACCTATAGTATTCAAAAATACGGCTGTCGAAACTCTTGATGATGAGGACGACGAAATTTTGATAGCGCTTGACAAGTATTTTGATGATGGTGGCAAGGAAGAAAATAAACCGAAGAAGAACAAACAGAAGCCATAGGAGCAATGGATATACAGATATGGAGTTGTCCGGATGAGTACTTATAAAAAACTACTGGAATTTGCAAGAGACCAGTTAAAAGAAAGCGGTATATCCGATGCCGATATAGATGCCTGGCTCCTGCTGGAGCATACCTTTGGCATCAGTAGGGCATGGTACTATCTGCACTCTGATGATGAGGTGAGCGAGGCTGATGCTCTTAGGCTTTTGAAGCTTGTAAAAAAAAGAGCCATGCGCATTCCCCTGCAGCATATTACCGGTATACAGGAGTTTGCCGGCCTGGAATTTGAAGTAAACGGGGATGTCCTGATTCCCAGACAGGAAACCGAGCTGCTTGTTGAGGAAGTGCTTGGGGTTTGTGACGGAAAAGATGTTTTGGATATGTGCTGTGGCTCGGGTTGCATAATAATCAGTATTGCAAGACTGGGGAGGCCGGGCAGGACGGTAGCTGCCGACATTTCGGAAAAAGCGCTTGCGCTTGCAAAGAAGAATGCGGCAAAGCATCAGGTAAATGTTGAATTTGTACAAAGCGATTTGTTTGCTGCCATAGATGGCAGCTTTGATATAATAGTATCCAATCCTCCATACATTCCAAGTTCCGAGATAGAAAGCCTGATGCCTGAGGTCAGGGATCATGAGCCAAGGCTGGCGCTGGATGGTACGAAGGATGGACTTGAATACTATCGCAGAATAGCGGCTGCTTCAGGGCAGCATCTGAAAAAGGGTGGAAGGATTTATCTGGAGATTGGCTATAACCAGGCAGAGGCGGTTACAAAGCTCCTGTCTGGTGCAGGCTTCTGCGATTTGAATGTAAAAAAAGACTTGAGCGGACATGACAGGATTGTATCAGCAAGATGGTTATAAATTGGAGGAATAAGAGTAATGTTTGATAAATTGGATGATATTTTGGCACGATTTCAGGAGATTGAGCAGGAGCTTATGAATCCTGATGTGGTAGCGGATCAGAACCGCTTCAGAACTTTGCGCAAGGAGCATTCCGATCTTAGCGATATAGTGGAAAAATATAAGGAATATAAGGCTGTGCAGAAGAATATAGAGGAAAGCCTTAAAATTCTTGAGGAAGAAAGCGATGAGGAGCTGCGGGAGCTGGCTAAGGAGGAACTGAGTGCCAGTAAGCAGAATATTGTTAAAATAGAAGAGGAATTAAAGATACTGCTCCTGCCCAAGGATCCGAATGATGAGAAAAATGTTATTGTGGAAATCAGACAGGGAGCCGGCGGTGACGAGGCGGCACTCTTTGCTGCAGAGCTCTATCGTATGTATGTCATGTATGCCGAGCGCAACCGCTGGAAAGTAGAGACCCTTAATATTAATGAAAACGGTCTGGGCGGATTTAAGGAGGCTGTATTTACCGTAATAGGCAAGGGTGTATATTCCAAGCTGAAATATGAAAGCGGTGTGCATAGGGTACAGAGAGTTCCTGTAACCGAATCCTCAGGCCGTATCCATACCTCCACCGCTACTGTGGCAATTATGCCTGAGGCGGAAGAGGTGGATGTGGAAATTGATCTTAATGACTGTAAATTTGATGTATTCAGGGCATCAGGAAACGGTGGACAGTGCGTTAATACAACCGACTCGGCCGTTAGACTTACCCATATACCTACAGGTATCGTAGTTACCTGTCAGGATGAAAAGTCGCAGCTGAAGAATAAAGAGAAGGCTTTAAAGGTGCTGCGTTCAAAGCTTTATGAAATGGAGCTGGAAAAGGCCCAGACGGCGGAGGCGCAGGCTAAAAGAAGCCAGATTGGAACAGGTGATCGTTCCGAGAAAATCCGAACCTACAATTTCCCGCAGGGAAGGGTTACCGACCACAGAATCAAATTCACTACCCATCGAATTGATGATGTTATGAATGGAGATCTTCAGGAGCTTATTGATAATTTGATAGCTGCAGATCAGGCTGAGAAGCTTGCAAAAATGAATGAAAATTAATACCTGATGATTGCCGCTTGGTTTCGGCTGTCATTTGCAGATACAAACCTTCCAGCAGCTAAATATTTATGGAAGGTTTTTATCTCATTGGCTGCCATTTTAGCTTGCCATAGGAGGCAAAGAATGAGGTTGGACTAATATGAAGCAGAAAAGTACTATAAGCAGCTTGCAAAACCCGCAGGTTAAAAGGCTTGCCCTGCTGCAGAAAAAATCAAGGGCAAGACTTGATGAGGGACTGTTTGTTGTAGAAGGTCTGAAAATGTTTGAGGAAGCCAGGCAAATGGCACTTTTGGTCAAGGCCTATGTTGCGGAGGGCTTTTATAGGGAAATGCTGTCAAAGCAGGCTGATTATTTTGATGGCTTGGATTATGAGCTACTGACAGATTCAATCTTTAAGGCCGTATCTGAAACACAGACACCTCAGGGTATAATGGGCCTGGTGAGGATAAAAAGGCATAGGCCGGAGGATATAATCGGGAATCCGAATGCCTTCCTGCTTCTTCTGGAGGATATCCGTGATCCGGGTAATTTAGGAACCATGATTCGGGCTGCGGAGGGAGCCGGCGTCAGCGGTATTATTACTAACGGCAGCACTGTGGATCCTTATAACCCAAAGGTGGTCAGGTCCACCATGGGTTCCATTTTCAGAGTCCCACTCTGTCAGGTGGAGGATTTTTATGCTATACTGGCTAATATAAAGCAAAGCGGGATAAAAATATATGCAGCCCACCTGGCCGGGGCTGATTATGACAAGGAAGCCGGTTATGCGGACAGATGCGCCTTTTTGATTGGCAATGAAGCAGGCGGCCTATCCGGGCGGGCTGTGGCTCTTGCGGATAAGCTGATAAAAATACCGATGGCGGGCAAGGTTGAATCCCTTAATGCCGCGGTGGCTGCAGCTATACTGATATATGAGGCCGCCAGACAAAGAAGGCAGGCTGATTAAGGTTATTTATGGATTAGCGTTGCATGGCTTGATTGGATTTTCCTATGGGGGAAGTATAAATGGCGCAGGAAGTATTTTCAAGGTATGAATTAAAATATATCATTACAGATGAGCTTTTCCGGCTGATAAGGCAGGAGATGGCCCACTTCATGGAAGCGGACAGATACAGCCGGGATGACAGCACTTATTCCATTTGCAATATTTATTATGATACGCCTGCCAATGATATAATACGTAAATCCATTGAAAAGCCCGTATATAAAGAGAAGCTGCGCCTTAGAAGCTATGGGACAGCCAGCTTTAATGACACAGTCTATTTTGAAATAAAGAAAAAGTACCAGGGCCGGGTTTACAAGAGGCGTACACATATGTCCCTGTCCGAAGCCTATACATATATGAACAGGGGACAGATGCCGGAGGCAAAAAGCAGTCTGGATAAGCAGATTAAAAATGAAATAGATTATTTTGTACATAGATACAATCCGCTTTTGCCTGCCGTTTTTATGTCATATGACCGGGTTGCCTTGTTTTCAAAGACCGATAAAAGCTTCCGGGTAACCTTTGACAGTAATATCAGGACGAGACGATATGATCTTGGACTGGAAAAGGGTATCTACGGGGAGCTGTTAATGCCAGCCGGCTTCTGGCTGATGGAGGTCAAAACCAGGGACAGTGTTCCCTTGTGGTTTGCCAGATTGCTGTCAAAGCACAGGATTTATCCTGTTTCATTTTCAAAATACGGTACGGAATACAAAAAATTTATTCTTGGCGGTGACAGCGATATAATTAATTTCCAATACAGCAGACTATATGCCTGAAGCATGACTGGAAAAAAGCTGCTTATGCATATGCGCTGCATGCATAAGATGAAATTTAACTATAAAAGATAAAGGCGGCGCAGAAAGAGGGTTGCTATGTTTGATACTATATTTACCGGAACGATGTCACCTTCGGACCTGTCGATTAATGCCATTTCTGTATTAATCAGCATTGCTGTCGCATTGCTGTTGGGGCTTGTGGTATCACTGACCTATCTTGTCTCAACGACCAGGCATCAGCGTTCATCCAGCTTTGTTTTGAGCCTTATCATTTTGCCTTCCCTGGTGGCTGTTGTTATAATATTAATAGGAGGGAATATAGCCAGAGCATTTACAACAGCCGGAATATTTACTCTGATTAGATTCAGGAGTGTTCCGGGAGATTCAAAGGACTTGTCTTATATATTTTTATCCATGGCAGTGGGCTTGTCGTTGGGGCTGGGATATTTGACCCTGGCTGCTGTCATTGCATTAATCATCTGTGTGGTAATGCTTGTAGCAAATAAGCTTTTTATAAGCAAATCCAGGCATAAGGTAAAAAGGCTAAAGATAACGATACCCGAAGATTTGAATTATGAGGGTATATTTGACGAGGTATTTGCAAAATACACTGTTCATCATGAGCTGAACAGGATTAGAACCACCAATATGGGTACAATGCTGGAGCTGCAATATGATATTATGCCTAAAAGGGGCATGTCGGAAAAGGAATTTATAGATGAGCTGCGCTTAAGAAACGGCAATCTTACCATACAGCTTGGTGTAAACGAGGCTGTCGCCCAGCAGCTGTAGAGCCTTTATCAAAAGCCATATCAGCATATTACCCGGCTCGATAGGAAGAACCCTAAAATAAGGATAAGTTTGCAGGATGGTCAAAATATGGATTCTGACGATATAAGATACTGATATGATGGAATAATATAGGGAAAGTACAGGAAGAATATAATAGGTTTTCAATGACCTGTATGCAGTTATTCTGTGGGACGGTAATCCGGTAATATCTTCCTGTGGGTTTGGCCGACCAAAAAGGCCGAAGGAAATTCCTGCAGGATATAAGATTTGGCTTGGCTGAGGTGATTTTGGTGCGTGATGCTTTTGATTTTAGCAAGGAATATGGTCTGGTTCTTGAGGGTGGTGGAGCAAAGGGCGCGTATCAGATTGGCGTCTGGAAGGCTCTGATGGAATATGGGGTAAAAATCAAGGCTATTGCAGGCGTTTCGGTCGGTGCCCTTAATGGCGCCCTGATCTGCATGGGGGATCTGGCACGGGCGGAGAGCATATGGCAGAATATCAGCTATTCCAGAATAATGAGTGTTGATGACAATGAGATGGACAAGCTGATTAACCGCAGATTCAGGGAAATCAATATCCAGACTGTGAGGAAGGAAGGACGGAAGATTTTTGTTAAAGGCGGCCTGGATGTTACCCCTCTAAGGCGGCTATTGGAGGAAAATCTGGATGAGGCTAAGATCAGGGCATCAGATATTGATTTCATCATAGGCACATTTAATATCAGCAAGATGAAGGAAGAGGAAATAGTAGTCAAGGAAGTGGAGGAAGGGCTTATCAAGGATTACCTAATGGCCAGTGCCAACTTTCCTCTGTTCAGGCAACAAAAGCTTTTGGGTAAAACATATCTGGACGGCGGCATTGCAAACAATGTGCCTATAGATATGCTGATAAAGAGAGGATATAAGGATATCATTGTAGTCCGTATATATGGGATTGGCCTGGAGAAGAAGGTTAAAATTCCGGAAGATGTTAATGTTATCTATATAGCGCCAAAATGTAACCTGTGCAATGTTCTTGAATTCAACAGAAAAAAGGCAATACGCAACATTATGCTGGGCTATTATGATGCCCTCAGAATTTTAAAGCCTCTGACAGGGAATGATTATTATATCGAATCGGCCAAGACAGAAAAGGACTATCTTAATTCACTGACAAATCTCAGTGAGGAGGAAATGAAGGAGCTTATTTATCTTGACAGGAGTGCTGAAAAATATACAGGCTCAATCCTGCGAAAATATCTTGAGGACATATATCCGCAGATGGCCGCCCAGTTCAAGCTGTCCAGGAACTGGAGGTATGGCGAGCTTTATTATGCCATTCTTGAGTATTGTGCCAGAAAATTTGGCATTAAGAGATATCGGGTATATACAGAGAAGGAATTTTGCCTTTTGCTTAAGGAGCTTATACAGGAAAAGTATAAAAAGGCGGAAAAGAGCGACGGAATAATAGATTTGGCATATTTGCTTATCAGGAATAATTATGCTTGACAAGGGATGAGAATTGGAATAATGTATAAATACACACATATATAGCATAAATATAAGCATATATGTGTTGTTTAATTTTACGGCAGGTGTTCAGATTGATTTAGTAAACTATGATGTCGCTTGTTCGGCAAAAGGGAGGAAGTATGAATTTAAAGGGAAGAAGCTTTTTAACTTTGAAAGATTATACACCGGCAGAGATTGAATATTTGCTGGATCTTGCTGCCGATTTAAAGAGGAAAAAGAAACAGGGGATTTGCGGCAATAGCCTGAAGGGTAAAAATATAGCCCTGATTTTTGAGAAGCCGTCAACAAGAACTCGTTGTGCATTTACAGTCGCCTGTATAGATGAGGGCGGTCATCCCGAATATTTAAGCAAGGATGATATTCAGCTGGGACACAAGGAAAGCGTTGAGGATACTGCCCGCGTTCTTGGCCGTATGTTTGACGGTATAGAATTTCGCGGCTTTAAGCAGGAGACGGTGGAAAAGCTGGCCAAATACAGTGGAGTACCTGTTTGGAACGGGCTTACCGACAGCTATCATCCTACGCAAATACTGGCTGATTTCTTGACAATAAGGGAGCGATTTGGTAAGCTTAAGGGACTTAAGCTGGTCTTTGTTGGTGACGGCCGTAATAATATAGCAAACAGCCTGATGATAGGCTGCTCCAAAATGGGTATAGATTATACCATTCTGGCACCGACAGCTTTGTGGCCTGATAAGGAGCTTCAAAAGCAGTGTCAGGAATATGCAAAAGCTTCAGGCAGCAGTATCAGTATAACAGATTCTATAGATGCTGTTTCCGGTGCAGATGTATTATATACGGATGTATGGTGCTCAATGGGCGAGGAGGACCTTGCCGCAGAGCGAATAAAGCTTTTACGGCCATATCAGGTGAATGAAAGCCTGCTTGACTGTACTGGAAAGGATAGCATATTGCTGCATTGTCTGCCTGCTGTCAAGGGTAATGAGGTGACAGAGGAAGTATTTGAGCGCTTTGCTGATGTTATATTTGACGAGGCTGAGAACCGTATGCATACAATTAAAGCTGTTATGGTGGCCACACTTGGCAATATATAGCAGGAAGCCTGATGACAACAGTAACGCCGGCGAAAGGACAGTATTCATATAAAGGCAGGTAGGAGAAAGAATGGATCAGGAGAATGTGGTTTTATGTGCCAGCAGCGCTTATGAGAAAAAATTCTGGTTTAATGATGCTTTTGCAATTTTGCCCGAGCATATCAAGAAGGAACTGAAGATAATGTGCGTCTTATTTACCGAGGATATTGGCGGGATTTTAACTCTGGAGTTTGAAAGTGATGGCAAGCTTATCTTCAGGGTAGATGCTGATGAGGGCGATCTTCTGTATGATGATATAGGAAGCGTCTTAAAAATCAAGCAGCTGCAAAGGGAAAAACGCCAGCTTCTGGAGCAGCTAGAGCTGTTTTATAGAGTATTTTACCTTGAAATGGATGCAGCGGATGAGCCGGATGATGATTCAGAGGATGAATCTGAGTAATGCCTGTTAATATAAGAGAAATAGTGGAGGTATGATATGTTACTGGTTGTAGATGTTGGCAATACCAATATTACTCTGGGTGTTTTTGATAATGACGATTTGAAGGCCAGCTTCAGACTGACCACCAGCACTGCAAGAACGTCGGATGAATATGGCTTGATCCTGCGGGATCTTATAATTGCTAAGAATATTCCATTTGAATCCATAAAATCGGTGGTTATAGCATCTGTCGTTCCAAAGGTGATGCACTCACTGGTTTCAGGAATAATTAAATATTTCAATATCACTCCTTTGATTGTAGGAAGCGGAACAAAAACAGGTATAAAAATACCGGTGGCAAATCCCAAGGAGGTAGGGGCGGACAGAGTGGTAGACGCTGTAGCGGCATATGAGATATATGGTGGACCGGTACTGGTAATTGATTTCGGTACCGCGATAACCTATGACTTGATCAGCGCCGACGGCTCCTTTATAGCGGCGGTAACAAGCCCCGGTTTGAGAATAGCTGCAAATGCGTTGTGGACACAGACAGCCAAGCTTCCTGAGATAGAGATAGCAATGCCTGATACGATACTTGCGAAGGATACGGTGACCAGTATGCAGGCAGGCCTGGTATTTGGCTGCATAGGACAGACCGAGTATATCGTAAAGAGGATGCTTAAGGAAGCAGGTATTGATAAATGCAGGGTTATAGCAACAGGCGGCCTGGGCAAGATAATTGCTGATGCCACTGATATAATTGAGGTCTATGATCCTAACCTGACGTTGAAGGGACTCAAGATTATACACGATAAAAACAGAAACAGATAGCAGAGGTATGGATAGTAAAATGAATTTACAGATAGGAAATGTAAGGCTTAATGGTAATATATTTCTTGGGCCAATGGCAGGAGTGACCGACCTGCCATTTCGTCTATTATGCAGAGGGAAGGGTGCGGCCCTTGTGTACACCGAAATGGTTAGTGCCAAAGGGCTCAGATACAATAATAAAAACACCGAAAGCCTGATGCAGATACACGAAGCTGAAAGGCCCACGGCCCTTCAGCTTTTCGGCTCGGACCCTGATATCATCAGTGAAACTGCCCGTAAAATAGAGGAACGCAACTTTGACATACTTGATATTAATATGGGTTGCCCTGTTCCTAAAGTGGTCAACAGCGGTGAAGGCTCCGCCTTAATGAAGAATCCCAGGCTAATTGGCGAAATAGTAAGGAAGGTGTCTGCCGGATACAGCAAGCCGGTAACGGTCAAGATACGAAAGGGCTTTGATGACAGCTGCATTAATGCCGTAGAGGTAGCCAAAATTGCTGAGGATAATGGGGCAGCAGCTATAGCCGTACATGCCAGGACCAGGGATCAGTTTTACAGTGGCAAGGCTGACTGGGACATTATACGTGCGGTGAAAGAGGCCGTCTGTATACCTGTCATCGGAAGCGGTGATGTCTTTACCCCACAGGATGCAAAAAGAATGCTGGAACAAACCGGTTGTGATGCTGTCATGATTGCCAGGGCCTCCAGAGGCAACCCCTGGATATTTGAGCAATGCAAGGCTTATATTGAACAGGGTATTGTATTACCCAGGCCGGAGTTTAGCGAGGTCAGAGAAATGATTATCAGGCATGCCATGCTGGAGGTTGAGTATAAGGGCGAATATATCGCTCTTCTTGAAATGCGTAAGCATGTTGCCTGGTATACAGCAGGTTATCCAAATTCATCCCGGCTGAGGACAAAAATCAATGAGCTTGGCTGCATGGAGGATTTGCTCAGACTGCTGGAGGAATATGAAAAAAGTCTGTTGTGAGCAATGATATACTTTTGGTGATAATAACTAAATAAGTGCGCCTGAAGGCTTTATTATTGATATTGTTCACAAACTTTATTTAATTTTTCTAAAATAGTTGATTTTTTCTGACTTTGGTATATAGTATATTTACTATAAAGACAAATGTTTGCGCCAGGCAAACAAATAGGAGGTTGCAGTATGAATAAACTGAGAGTTGGTATTCTAGGGGGAACCGGTATGGTAGGACAGCGCTTCATTTCCCTGCTGGATAACCATCCGTGGTTTGAGGTGGTTAGCGTAGCAGCAAGCCCCAGAAGCGCAGGCAAAAGCTATGAAGAGGCAGTTGGCGACCGCTGGAAGATGTCGTCTCCCATACCGGAGAGTGTAAAAAAGCTTGTAGTCAAGAATGTTAATGATGTTGCCCAGGTGAGTGAGGATGTAGACTTCGTTTTTAGTGCTGTGGATATGACCAAGGAAGAAATTAAGGCGATCGAAGAGGCTTATGCTAAGGCTGAGACACCTGTTGTGTCCAATAACAGCGCCCATAGATGGACACCTGATGTTCCCATGGTTATACCTGAGCTTAATCCTGAGCATCTGGATGTTATAGAATACCAGAGGAAGAGACTGGGCACCAGCAGAGGCTTCGTAACAGTAAAGCCCAACTGCTCCATTCAGAGCTATGTACCGGCTTTGCATCCTCTTAGGAAATACGGCATTAAGCTGGTGGTGGCAACAACCTATCAGGCAATCAGCGGTGCAGGCAAGACCTTTGCCGATTGGCCGGAAATGGTTGACAATGTTATACCCTACATTGGCGGAGAGGAAGAAAAGAGCGAGCAGGAACCGCTTCGCATATGGGGCAGGATTGAGGACGGACAGATTGTAAAAGCCGACAGCCCTATCATTACAACACAATGCATAAGGGTTCCTGTAACAGACGGCCATACTGCCGCAGTATTTGTTAATTTTGAGAATAAGCCCTCAAAGGAAGAGATACTTAAGGCTTGGGCTGAGTTTTCAGGCTTGCCTCAGGAGCTTAAGCTGCCAAGTGCTCCAAAGCAGTTTATCAAATACTTTGAGGAGGATAACCGTCCGCAGGCCAAGCTTGACAGGGACTATGAAAACGGAATGGGTGTATGCTTTGGCAGGCTGAGGGAGGATAAGGTATTTGATTATAAATTTGTCGGCCTGTCACATAATACTGTCCGTGGTGCGGCCGGTGGAGCCCTGCTGACGGCAGAGCTGCTAAAGGCTCTTGGATATATAAGCGCAAAATAGGAAGTCGGTAGATATTGGATGCAAAAGAAAACAGTTCTCCTAAAGAAGTAAAAAGTGGCAAGGAGAATTGAACAAGAGGATACTGTATAAAATAAGAATAGAATAAGCAAAGGATTATGAAATAAATAAAATTATAAAAGAAAAAGGGTGCCAATATCGCACCCTTATTTCTTTTCAAAAAGATATTTTATGAATTCTACAGTAGTATCCGGATGAGGGCTGTTGGCCACTATTCCCAGGACATAGCTGTCGTATTTATATTTCACGCCTCCAAATAAGTTGGATTTGTCAAGATATATGCCATAAGGGCTCTTTTCAGGGTCATCCTCCTGATCGGAAATGAAGAAATAATCCGCCAGGGAGCTGTATACATCTGTGGGCAGGGCATCCGACAGCTTTTTAAAATATCCATAGTAGGCATATTGCTTAAAGTTTGTCTCAGGAGCGATGATGACATCTATTTCAGCGCCGGATATATATGCTGTCAATGCCTGGAGTGAGCTGCTGGCTAAGCCAATATCATCTGTGTAAAAATTATCATTGAGTACAACACTTTCCCTGACAGGGTCCAGCTGCAGCTTTTCTGCAAAGGAGTTTGCATATTCCTCCAGCATGATGGAATTGATTGGATTATTTATAATAGCGGCATTAAATTTTGGCTTAACATCAGGAGTTATGATTTCCTTGATAATATATATTATCAGTGCGATGGCCAGAACTATTATGCCGGCTTGTACCTTATAATACTCCCACAGAAATGCAAGCTTTTCCTGTGTATTCATTTCTTTAAGCTGTTCTTTTACTTTTTTCTCAGTACGTGGCTGATATATATCTGCGCTGTCATCCAAACGCGTCTTTTCCGGTATTCTTGGCATTAGAATTCCCCACTTCTATGTTAATATTTTTAGTTTAGTTAACCAGGTCATAAGAAATTCACAGACAGCATCCTTCCCCCAAGGAAGGCATAAGAATGCATATGGTTCCTGTTAAGCTCATCGATAAGTTTATCATAATTTTTAACAGTTGAAAATGTTCTAATTATAAAATAAGTCTTAAAATATTAAGTTCTTCTTTACAAATTTTTAAATAATGTCTATGGCATTTTTTTCATAATTATATTATAATTATTTCAGATTGCCCGATAGTAATATGATTAGTCAAAGGACTGCAGTCTGTTACGAGCAGAGCCGGGTTTTTAAGAAGCTAATCATATATTATATAATCTACTAGCAAAGAAAGGTTGGATGAAGGACATGAAAAAAAGAATTTTAAGCTTCATATTAATGCTTGCTATGTCTATAGCGGTATTAACACCAATTCAGACCAGAGAGGTAAAGGCGCAGGAGACAAATTTTAGCGAATGGGCTTTTCCGTATTTAATGTTTGGTGATACGTATGGAATATATCCTTTAGACTGGTATGAGCAGGATCTTACCAAAAATATCAGGAAGGATCAATTCAGAGTACTCTTATACGGAGTTCGCAGAAAAATTGTAGAAACAAACTGTGCCACTGAAGCAAGAACAGAAAAACCGGTTATTGATGATTCAATAACAGTTCAGGAAGCTATAGATGCTTTATATACAATGCTCTCCAATTTTGATTATTCGGCAGATGTGGGCTTGGGATACGGACTGGATGCAGTCAGCTATATGACACAGCTTGGTATCTATACCGGAGCCGATGGCGAGCAAGGGCTTCAGGATTTGTGCAGCGTGGAGCAGGCCATGGTTTTGGCTACAAGAATAGTTTCAATATACTATGAATTACTGGGGGCTTCAAGCAAGGGCTTTTTATGGCAAATAAAATCAGGCGGCAATACCGTATACCTGCTGGGCTCAATTCATCTGGCAAGTGCTGATTTATATCCGTTAAGCATCAACATATGGAATGCTTTTTTAGATTCCGATGCGCTTGTAGTTGAGGCCAATTTGCTTGATACTAATGATCTTTTAGCCTTTCAAACAATGATGTTCTATACTGACGGGAGCAGCTTAAAGGATCATCTGTCCGCAGAGACATACCAAAAGCTTGTTGAGATGGGTACCCTGTTAGGAATCCCTGAAGAAATGGTTGTTATGTATAAGCCTTGGGCAATATATTTGATCTTATCCAATTATACATTATTAAGTACACCGACCGGAGATATGGCTAACACCCAATTGGGTATTGACACAAACCTTATGCTGAATGCTTACATTCATCAGAAGCCTATACTTACTGTCGAAAGCTTACAGAAGCAGGCTGAGATTTTGGAAAGCTTTTCACCTGAGCTTATGGAGTACCTGATAAATACCGGCTGTGATAATTTAATGGCTGCGCTAACAGGGGAAGACAGGGCTGCAGCAAGTGCGAATAATGCATATTATAAGGCATTATATAAGAGCTGGAGAGAAGGAGATGAGGAAGCCTTAGCCAAGTTACTAGCCGTCAGCAGTTCAAGTGAGCTTGGTGAGGTTCCTGAAGAGTACAAGGCTATTGTTGATGAATACACCGCAAAATTCTTTACCCAAAGAGATGACGGAATGGCTCAATATATTGATCAGCTACTGAAGGCGGAAGGTAATAATACTTATTTGGTTGTGCTGGGTGCTGCTCATTTTGTAAGTGATTATGATGTAATTGACAGACTAGAAAAGGCAGGATATGTAGTTGAGCAGATAAAGTAATATGAGCAGATAAAGTAATATTTGTATAATGGTTATATTAAAGAAAAATATCGTCAAAATGAAGCGAGGCAAAACTCGCTTCATTTTGCATTTTAATCATTTTTATATTACAATAAACAGGTATTATTAATTGGATACGGTTGAAAATTAGCATATCGGCAAAAGTGGTATGCTTCAATGAAAGGTATCAGGACTATGAAGCAATTACAAAAAATAATCTATATATTGATTCCATATGCAGCTGTTGAACTGCTGCAGTATTTTCTCCTGACGCTTGTTATCCTTGTAAAGGGCATTATAAATATACCTGATGACATGCTTTATATCTTGTCGGCATCTATTTCAGCCATATGCGGCATGGTATTTTTTATCTGGTACCGGTATGAGGTTTCAGGAAAGAACACAGGAAGCGTTAGAGCTTTTCTTACGGTAAAATATATCCCTCTGCTGCTTTTATTAGGGGTTGGCTGCCAGTTTTTCTTCAGTGGCTTTATGGCGCTGATAAGACCCTTTTTTTCTAGAGTCTTTGATGAATATTCAAAGCTTTTGCAGCAGCTGACGGACGCCAATTTTGCAGTGGTTTTATTATTTATGATTATTATAGCCCCTCTTTCAGAGGAGTTGATTTTCAGAGCTGTAATACTTGGCAGGGCTAAAAGGCTTTATGGCTTTAAATATGCAAATATTCTGCAGGCTATTCTTTTCGGGGTCTACCATGGGAATTTAGTACAGGGGATCTATGCCGCCTTAATCGGACTAATACTCGGGGCGGTATCTTTTAGGTTTCAGACTGTTTATGCATCCATAGCCCTTCATATGATAATTAATGCCAGCTCCCTGCTGATGGCTCTGATACCTGATAAGCTGATAAGCTATATTGCTGTTACTATATCGGGAGCTATCCTAATGGTTGCATCTATGAATATGATTATGCCGGGAAAAGAACAGGGACAGGAGTAGTCGGTATCAGCCAGGCTAATGGATGATAGCCCGCTGGATTGTGCAAAAAAGGCTGAATAAAAATTCTTGCAATAATCTGCATTATAATGTATTATGATATATACAACTGAATATTATATTTATTCATACAGCTCCTATTGCATCAGTGTAGGGATATGCCTTTAACTGCTGCACTGTCGCACTTTGCATATGCAGAGGCGGAAAGAGGCTAGCAGTCGGAAGGGGGTTTGTATGAATAAATCTCCGTAAAGTCTTGACCATTATATAAGCTGCGGCAGGAACTTTATTGTTTTACCGGTATCACTTGCAGGTATGCAGGTGAAAATAAAGCTTGTTCATTGCGTCTTATGTGGGGACTTGTATATGGTCTTGCATATAAGCGCTTTTTTTTACTCTAAGGTAAGCTACATACAGGCTATCATGCTAAAATAAATGCTATACCGGTATATGATTGCGGCTTTATAAAGGCTAAGTAAAAAGGAGAATATATTCAGGTGTGAGTTAAAAAGTAGTGAGTTGTAAAAAATAAGCCATATAAGCATGGTGTAAAATCTGACATCATGTGAAGGCGGAATGGAGGAATAGGATGAAAACAACAACTAACTTTAGCACCTACAAGATGGTGCAGCTTGCACTTTTTATTGCAATCATTGTATTAATGGATGTGACAAAACTGGGTTATATAATTAAACCCGGCATGTCAATAACCTTGCTGGTTATACCGGTCACGGTCGGTGCAATTGTGCTGGGACCGTTGCAGGGAGCCGCACTTGGGGCTGTATTCGGACTGACCAGCTTTGCCCAATGCTTTGGAGCTGATCCCGTAGGAGTGGCGCTTTTGGCATATAATCCAATTGGCACTTTTATCATGACTATGGTGCCAAGAATTTTGATGGGCTTTTTCACCGGCCTTATATTCAAGGCATTAAAAAGAATTGATAAAACAAAGGGAATATCGTATGCAGTTGCATGTCTGGCAGGACCTGCCCTTAACACGGTGCTGTTTTTGACAACAATGATATTGCTGTTTTATAATACCGAGATAATACAAGGTGTGGCGTCGGCATTGGGTGCTGCAAATCCCTTTGCATTTATTATAGCGGCAGCAGGTGTGAATGCCCTGGCCGAAATAGGCGTCTGTTTTGTAGTAGGTACCGCTCTGGCTAAAACCATCGATATATTTGCCAGCAGAAGCGGATATAAAATATAATGCAGATGAAAATGTTAGAATAAAAAGATATAAAATAGCAAAAAATCAGATTAAAATATCTGGAAGCGGATAATTAGCTATTGACACAGCTATATATGATATGTTATAGTATAGTGGCTGTGAGCAATTTCAAAACATATAATATTGGTAGCAAAGTAGAGAATCCATCTCTCACCCCTAACGTTAAGTCAGTGAAAGGGTTAAGGCTGTGTGATTATAGTTATCCGTATTACGGAGAATTATTCTGTATAGAGGATATTTATCGGGGCTATAAGGTGGATTATCTATATCCACCTTTTTGTTTTGCTTATTGCTTTCTAACTCGGAGGAAGGTCAGAACACAGCGGCTGCTTTGGGCAGCTAATTAAATTATATTTTAAAGCCTTATGGAGGTGCAGTACTATTAGCGATTTAATGATTAATGAACAAATCAGGGACAAGGAAGTCCGCGTGATTGGTGAAAACGGAGAGCAGTTAGGTATTATGTCGGCAAAGGAAGCGTTGAAACTTGCCAGAGAAGCCAATCTGGATCTGGTTAAGATTGCTCCGACAGCAAAACCGCCGGTATGCAAGATTATCGATTACGGCAAGTACAAGTATGAACAGTCAAGAAAAGAGAAGGAAGCCAGGAAAAAGCAGAAGATTACTGAGGTAAAGGAAATCAGACTGACACCAAATATTGATGACAATGATTTGAATACCAAGGCTAATCAAGCCCGCAAGTTTATCGCTCATGGCGACAAGGTAAAGGTTACGATGCGTTTTCGTGGCAGGGAAATGGCTCATTCGGCAGCTGCCAAGGTTATCCTGGACAACTTCTATGCAAAGCTGGAGGATGTTTCAATTATCGAAAAGCCGGCAAAGCTCGAAGGAAGAAATATGATTATGTTCTTATCAGAGAAACGTTAAAATACTATAAATCAGCATTTTGACGGGCGGGGGTGCCTGGCCCTCATGCTGGACTAATTATTAAGGAGGAAATATCATGCCAAAATTAAAAACTAGCAGAGCAGCAGCGAAGCGTTTTAAAGCTACAGCAACCGGAAAGCTTAAGAGAATGAAGGCATTCAAGAGCCATATTCTGACCAAGAAAACAACTAAGAGAAAGAGAAATCTTAGAAAAGCAGCTATGACAGATTCAACTAATATCAAGAACATGAAGAAGATCTTACCATATCTGTAGGATTAATATAAGGAGGAATAGAAAATGGCAAGAGTTAAAGGCGGATTGAATGCCAAGAAAAAGCATAAGAAAGTACTTAAGCTGGCTAAAGGCTACAGAGGAGCCAGATCAAAGCAATATAGAGTAGCGAAGCAGTCCGTAATGAGAGCATTGGCTACATCCTATGCCGGCAGAAAGCAGAGAAAGAGACAGTTCAGACAGCTGTGGATTGCAAGAATTAATGCTGCAGCAAGGATGAATGGCTTGTCATACAGCAAATTTATGCATGGATTAAAGCTTGCTAATATTGAAATCAACAGAAAGATGCTTTCTGATATGGCAATAAATGATGCCAAGGGCTTTGCTGAGCTTGCTCAGATAGCTAAAGCCAAGCTGGCTTAATAATGTCAGTTGTCAGGAACTAACACCTGCCTAATTTGATTAAAAAGGCAGGTGTTTTTGATCTAAAAAAGATTTTGCAATGTAAAAAGGAATTATGCTGTAAAAGAATAGTAAAGGCATATAGAGGATAGCTGTTAAATATCCTGATGACCTTTTCCCTGCTTAATATGGCAGGGAATTTTTTGCTCTGAAGTGCTTGTATTAAACAGCAATTAATAGTCATAACAGCAGGCTTTGTGTGCATATAAGATTATATAATAGCGCTTATGCAGTTTATTGCATATAGGAGGATATATGACCGCTGAAGAAAGAAGCAGGATGACGAGCGAGGATTATGCTGATCTGTTTATTACTTATAATGGGAACATGAGAGTGTTTGATGCTTTTGAAAATGCCACTGTGCATATTATAAACTTTTTTCATGCAGTGGTACATGTTCCGGTGTCACAGGTTACCAATGAAATAATATACAGATATGGCTATTCCGTTATGCCGGCATTATATGGCCTTGTAAGTCAGTCAAGCCAGGAGGCTTCAGGAATCTTTCGCCTTCGCAGCATACCTACCTTTAATCTTCGCGGGCAGGGTGTTCTTATTGGTATTATAGATACTGGAATAGATTATACCAATCCTGCTTTCCGGAATGCGGACGGAACCACCAGAATTGCAGCAATATGGGATCAAACCATAGAAAGTGAGAGCTTTCCTTCCTTTACCTTTTACGGGACTGAATATACACGGGAACAGATTAATGAGGCTTTAAGAAGTGAAGATCCGTTAAGTATTGTTCCTACTACTGATGAAATCGGGCATGGCACAATGGTTGCAGGTATTGCGGCAGGAAATGAGATTCCCGGCAATAATTTTGTTGGAGTTGCGCCTGATGCCGAGCTGGTTGTGGTGAAACTGAAGCAGGCCAAAAGATATCTGAGGGATTTTTTTCTGATAAGGGAGGGGACTCCCTGTTATGAATCTATTGATATTTTATTTGCTCTGGAGTATTTGAGACTGACTGCCATTGCTCTAAACAGACCGATAGCAGTATGCATATCTGTCAATACCTCCTTTGGGCCCCATGACGGAAGGGATGCAATTACCAGCTATTTGTCGCTTATTTCGCGGAATGTAGGCTTTGGGGTCGTGATTGCAGCCGGCAATGAAGGTAATGCCAGAAGGCATTATTTTGGCAGAATTAACGATAACACAGGTTATGATATGGTTGAGCTGTACGTTGGAGAAAATGAAACCGGCTTTACGATGGAGCTATGGGGTAATCCGCCGGGGTTGTATTCTGTAGATATTCAATCTCCATCGGGTGAATATATTCCCAGGATAATACCAAGGCTGGATGAGGTCAGGGAAATATCATTTATCTTCGAGCAGACGGTGATTTATCTGGATTATCAGATGATAGAGGACCAAAGCGGTGATGAGCTTATTCTTTTTCGCTTTGTAAATCCGGCGGCCGGAATATGGCGTATTAAGGTGTATGGCGTAATTCAGGTAGATTCCAGCTTTCATATATGGCTTCCTATGGAAGGTTTTATATCGGATAATACATTCTTTATCAGATCCGATCCCTATACTACGATATTAAATCTGGGAAACGGGCGTTATCCCATTACAGTAACAGCATATAATGACGCGGATGACAGTCTGTATCCGGATGCCAGCAGAGGATTTACCAGAACAGGGGTAATCAAGCCTGAAATTGCTGCTCCCGGAGTCAATATAATTGCTCCTTCAATAGATAACAGCTTTGTTGAGGTTACCGGAACCAGCGCCGCTGCGGCGCATACGGCCGGGGTAGCTGCGCTTTTATTTGAATGGGCTATTGTAAGAGGCAACCAGCCCTTGCTTAATACATTGGATATGAAAATTCTGATGATAAGAGGAGCAAGAAGACAGATGGATCTTGCATATCCCAACAGGGATTGGGGATATGGAATATTGGATGTATACAATATATTTGACAGTTTAAGAAGGAACATATAGGGGGGAGCAAGGCTGTTATGACAGGAGAAGAGCGAGCCAGAATAACAAGTAATGATTATATGGATCTGATAGTAGAATGGAATAACGACCTGCGGGTATTTGACAGATATCAGGATGCCATACCGCATATTATGAATGAAAGGTATGCTATAGTGTATGTTCCTTCGTCGCAAATAAGCCAAATAAGTATAAGTCAGCTGGGATATCGGGCATTTCCGGCCTGCTTTTCACTGGAAAGCACAAGAAGTATTGAGGCATCGGGGGTAACAAGGCTCAGGCGCCTGCCTGCCTTTAACCTGAGAGGCGAGGGGGTGTTGGTGGGTATAATAGACACCGGAATAGACTACACTAATCCTGCATTTTTAAGGCAGGATGGGAGTACGAGGATATATTCCATATGGGATCAGACAATAGAAGGAGATAATTATCCTGAGGCTCCTGGTTATGGAACACAATATTTTGCCCAGGATATAAACCGTGCCTTAAGCAGTGATAATCCCTTCAGTATAGTACCCAGCAGGGATGAAATCGGGCATGGAACAATGCTGGCAGGCATTGCAGCCGGCTCACAGATTGCAGGCAGCGATTTCACCGGTGTTGCTCCGGAAGCGGAGTTGATTATTGTAAAGCTGAAGCAGGCAAAGGAAAATTTGAAGGAACTTTTTTTCATACCCGAGGGTGTGCCCTGCTATCAGGAGAATGATATTATGTGGGCCTTCCAGTATATTGTAGATTTGGCTGCAAGCTTGAGTAGACCTGTGGCTATATGCATAGGTCTTGGCTCTTCCCAGGGCTCCCATGATGGACTGGGGCCCCTAAGCAGCCTTGTGAATGTTGGAGGGGACTTTTCGGGTGTGGTTGCTACAATCAGCGCAGGCAATGAGGGAAACTCCAGAAGGCATTTTTACAGCGAGATAGACAGGACGGTTGGCAGCACTATTATGGAAATTAATGTTGCTGATGATGAAAACGGCTTTATTCTGGAGATATGGGGGCAGGCACCCAATACCTATTCGGTTGATATTTTGTCACCAAACGGGGAATATATTCCAAGGATACCGGAAGGTCTGAGGGTAAGCCGTGATATTGGCTTTGTTTTTGAAAGGACCCGAATAAATCTTTATTATAATATGGTGGATTCATCAGCCGGTGATCAGCTGATTTTAATGAGATTTGATGCACCTACGCCCGGCATATGGACTATCAGAATTTATACAAGGGGTGATTTGAAGGGGGTTGTGCATTCCTGGCTGCCCAGCGGTGATTTTATATCCTCAAATACATATTTTGTTCAGTCAAATCCATATACCACTATAACAAGCCCGGGTGATGCCGAGGTGCCGATAACAGTTACGGCATATAATCCCGACAATAATAATTTATATCAGAGGGCCAGCAGGGGCTATACAAGAATCGGGGTTATCAAGCCGGATATTGCTGCTCCCGGAGTTAATATCAGGGCTCCGGATCTGAATCAGGGCTTTGGATTTATGACAGGTACAGGTGCCGCTACCGCCCATACAGCCGGAATTGCAGCCTTAATTCTGGAATGGGGTATAGTAAGAAATAACTATCCGGGGCTTGATTCTGTTGCGGTAAAAAAATTTCTTATCAGAGGAGCGCAGACCAATCCCAATCTGCTTTATCCCAACAGAGACTGGGGCTATGGCATACTGGACATATATAATGTTTTTAATATACTCCGATCAGGGTAGACTATGTAGATGACTGAGCAGAGCAGGGATGGCAGATTATGGGAGGATTTGTGGACAAGAAAAATATTGCATTATAAGAATATAAATATTAAAATTATGGATAATAAAATGGGAAGAAGTATTATCCCATATGCGTTAAGGCACAATAAAGACAACAGGCAGAGGTAGTTATAAATGAACAGGAGACGCTTAACTGGATTAATTATTTTTGCCGTTCTGGTAACGGCATTTCTATTTGCGGGTGCAAGTTATCTGGCGGGCACCAGCCAGGGCTATATCGAACCTCCCGCAGTGGTTTCCGAAGAGAAACTGAATACTGAGGGTAAAGATTTTGTTAAAGAAACCGCTGATAAATCAACCGGGATGTCTGGTGGCAAAAATACATCAGACAAAAGCTTAGCAGCAGATGATTCGGTTAAGACACCTTCTGATACAAGCTCTGAGAAGACCAATGACGATTATGTGGATATTGTTACGGAAGAACCCTGGTTGTCAGCAAACCCGACTGACAATGGTTCTTATATTATTGGAGATTTGCCGGCAGAATCAGGAACCGATCAATCCGGCAGCCCTGCGGACGTTACCCTTGAAGAGCCGACAAGCCTGCAGGAGAGCCTGGCACCGGAGCTTATATATGACTGCAGTAAAGTAGATTATATGTCATATATTCCGGAGATGGTTATAGACAGTGAGCTTGAGGCGGCATTGGATATAGCCAATCCTGATATAAAAATTGATGCCACGGCGGCAGTTCTGATAGATGCGGATACAAAGGAGATTTTATATTTTAAAAACCCTGTTATGACCATGTTTCCTGCCAGCACCTCCAAGCTGCTGACATCACTGGTGGCTCTTAACTGGTGTGAGGTTGATGAGCATGTTACAATTGGTGAAGAAATTGCAATGATTGCATCCGATTCTACCAAGGCAGGCCTGAGGAAGGGACAGGTCCTTACAGTACATAATTTATTGGAAGGAATGCTGTTACCGTCAGGCAATGATGCCGCATATGCGATAGCGGCCTATGTGGGTAGAAAATCTCTGGACAACCCTGATGCTACGAAGGAGGAGGCAATAGCCGAGTTTGTCCGTCTGATGAATAAGGAAGCCGAGCGTCTGGGAGTTAAAAATTCATGCTTTAAAACTCCTGATGGTTATGATGCAATAGGACAATATACAACAGCTTACGACATGGCCTTAATTGGTGTGGCAGCAGCCAACAATCCTATCATAGTTGAGATATGCGGGAAAAGAAGATCCAGCAATACCTATGTTAGTGGGGAACAGGTTACCTGGACTAATACCAACAAGCTGATAAATCGTGATTATGGTGAGCTGTATTATTCCGATGCAATCGGACTTAAAACAGGTACCACGACACTTGCGGGAAAAAATCTTGTAGCAGCAGCCAGAAGCAATGGAAGAACTGTTGTATGCGCAGTTATGGATTCAACCACAGAGGGGAGATGGAAGGATGCTATAAAGCTCCTTAAATATGCACTGAAGTAGCAGATGCAGCAGGCCGGTCCGCTGCATTAATACACAAATGGAGGTAAAAAAGGTGGTTCAGTATAATTATATTCCAAATGATAACATGCAGTCGGATTTGTCTGAGACTAATTCGGCTGTTAAAATAATCAGCAGGACATTTTTTGCGGTATTCGCTCTTGCCTCGGCAGCATTTTTAACTCAGTTTATTACTCAAATGCTTGTAACAGCCTTAAACCCAGGGATTGCAGAAGAAAACTGGTATTTGGCTCTATTGACAATATTATCCTTTGATGTTATTGGCTTTCTGCTTTATTATCTTGTTATCAGAAGAATACCCGACAGCCCTAAAAAGGAGGTTAAAAAGCTTAAGCCCTCGGCTTTTATAATGTTTTTCTTTATATGCACAGCTGCTATGTATATAGTAAGTTTACTGACGCAGGTAATTGTTTTTGTAATCAGTATAATAAAAGGCGGTGAGGTAGTTAATCCTCTGACTGAAGTAATGCTGAAAGAAAACAGCATCTTAACATATATATATATGGTTTTAATTGCGCCGATTATAGAAGAGCTGATTTTCAGAAAGTATATGCTTAACAAGCTGAGAAGGTTCGGGGATCTGCCGGCCATTCTGATAACCGGACTTTCTTTTGGAATAATTCATTTTAATTTACATCAATTTTTTTATGCGGCTGTATTGGGCTTTTTATTTGCCTACATAACTATTCGCAGTAATACAGTAAAGTATTCAATAATTTTGCATATGATGATAAATTCAATCGGTGCTATAACTTCATTTTTTGTACTGAAGGAGAGCGTCAGTATTATTGCAGTGATGCTTTTAACCTTGTGGGTTTTTACTGCCATAATACTTGGAATTGTGTTCTTTACTTTGAATTTTAAGAAAATAAGATTTGAGCCGGCAATGGTACCAATCAGGGCAAGAGCAGTATTCCTTAATCCGGGATTTTTCCTGTTTATTTTCATTGGAATAGTAATGTTTGTTATAACTACATTGGCATGACAGGCTGATTCTGCGTGCGGTAAAAGGAGCTGAAAACAGGCACCACAACACTTGCAGAAAAAATCTTGTGGCAACAGCCAGAAATAACAAAAGAGCTATTTTGTGCGCAGTCATGGATTCTACTACGGTAGGAAGATGGAAGGATGCGATTAAGCTCCTTGTATACATACTGAAGTAGAGGATTGCTTTTACTGCTGCACTAAATATTAATATACAGATGGAGGAAAAAGATGGACCAGTATAATTATATTCCAAATGATAACATGCAGGCGGAATTGCCAGAGGATACTACGAAATCTGCAAAAATAATCAGCCGATCTTTTCTGGCAGTGTTCGTTCTTACATCAGTAGCATTAATAACCAAGTATGCTATAAATTGGATTGTAACTGCCATAAAGCCTGAGATCGTAGAAGAAAACTGGTATGTAGCCACAATGGCAATATTATCCTTTGATGGTGTTGGCAGATGCAAAAATAAGCTTGGAATATATGCTTTAAAATGAAATGTTGGAGTATTTTTCATACTCCAACATTTATTCATTTCAGATTTATTGCCCTTTTTATAATTGTAATAAATTCAATCTTATCTTATATAGTATTTCAGTCTTTCTTACATAATACATGCTTTATATTGCATAAAGAATTAATTTATAATCCATCACTTATTTAATCATCCAGAAAGCTTACACGCAGATTTCCGCTGCTGAGGCTGGCAGAAATGCTCCTGTCGCCATAATTATCTACTATCAGCTTGTCATCATATTTTTTGCTGTTTACGGTGATTTTTCCATAGGAAGTTTTAAGATCCATTGAATAATCAACTTCACTGCCGGCAAGCTCCAGGCTGATGTCGCCATAGCTGTTGCTCAGATCCAGCTTCCTTATATCTGATTTGTCGACAGACAGATTGCCGCTGCTCAGCTTTGCATTAAATCTGTCTGCAGTAATTTCTCTGCAGTCTATATCACCATAGGAATTGTTAATTACCAGGTGTTTTACATATAGCTCATCTATTTTGGCATCTCCGCTGGACATGCTGATATCTATTCTGTCAAAGCTAAATTCGGCTGGAAGCCTGCTTTCACCAATGTTAACATCAGTTAGCTTCAAATCACCATATGAGTTATTGTAATCTAGCTCTCCCACATGGATGCCTGTGATGGTGCTGTTGCCTGAGGAAAGCTTTATTGTCGCCTCGGCTGCCGCACAGTCTGTCATAGTCAAATCTCCATATGAGAGATGAGCCTTAAGATTTTTTGCTGTAAAGCCTGAGATGCTCACATCACCATTGGCGTTGTGCAGCGATACTCTGTCCAGGAGAGCGTCCTTTGGCAGATACAGCCTGACTATGTTATGCGGATTGAAGTTTATGCTATATGAATTTGGTATGGATTTATCATCGTCAAATGTTAACTTGCCACCCTCAAGCAGGTATTCAGGCTCGCTTTCCCAATACAGGTAGTTAATTTCAATATAATAATCATCAGCCTGGACGATTTCGATATCGGCTATTCGGGTGTTGATTTCAATTGCGTCTATCGGTTGAATTAGTGATTTCTCCAGCTTGAAATTTTTTGCATCCTCTTTTCTTAACAATTTGTTACCCACTCCTGAAACAATAATTTTTCTTGAGCAACCGAAAAATAATGCTGCCATTAGCAAGGCCAGCAGCGAAAATAAAATGGCTTTGTTGTTGAACATAAGGATTATACCTCCGCATATTTTACAGTTATTTCTTGCCGTTCTAATGTTTATGTGCATTAGTATTGGAAAAATGATACTTTCTTAAATATACGGTTTGCCATAAAAAAAGTCAAGAAATAGATTTCTGCGAACTGACGTTAGCAAGCTCGCCTGCCTTAAGCAGCAGCTGCTAAGCTGTGACTGTAATAGCTTATCAGCTTATCATCGAGTTAATATTTTATACTAATATTTATAATCTACTACAAAAGCATAAATATATTAAACATGGCAAAACGTGTTATAATACTTTATTATAATATAAAACCCAACTGAAAAGGAGTTGTAGCTATGATTAATTTTACCTTCTATAGTCCAACATATTTTGTGTTTGGCAAGGGAACCGAAAATGAAGCGGGACATTATGTAAGAAGATTTGGCGGAAGCAAAATTTTGATACATTATGGCGGCGGTTCTGTGGTGCGTTCAGGCCTGCTGGACAGAGTAAAGGCTTCTCTCGACAAGGAGAATATTAAATATATTGAACTGGGTGGTGTACAGCCTAATCCAAGAAGTGGCCTGGTTTATAAGGGTATAGATTTATGCAGGCAGGAAGGAGTGGATTTTATCCTTGCTGTCGGTGGAGGAAGCGTTATCGATTCAGCCAAGGCAATAGCTGCTGGTGTGCCATATGACGGTGACTTTTGGGATTTCTTTGAAGGAAAGCCGGTTGAAAAAGCCTTGAAGATAGGAACCATATTGACGATAGCAGCCGCAGGCAGCGAGGGATCAGGTGATACCGTTGTAACCAGGGAGGAGGGCATGCTTAAAAGAGGCGCCCATGGTGAAGCGCTGAGGCCTTCTTTTTCTATATTAAATCCGGAGCTTACCCAAACCCTGCCTGCCTATCAGACTGCTGCAGGAGCAACTGATATAATGGCCCATGTTTTTGAAAGATATTTTACCAATACCAAAGAGGTTGAAATAACAGACAGGCTTTGCGAAGCAATACTCCTTACCATGATCAAGGAGGTGCCCAGGGTAATAGCCGATCCCAATAATTACGAGGCAAGAGCTAACATTATGTGGGCAGGAATGGTAGCCCATAACAATTTGGTAGGAGTAGGCCGTGTTCAGGATTGGGCCAGCCATGCCCTTGAGCATGAGCTGTCAGCCTTGTATGACGTAGCTCATGGAGCAGGACTTGCGGTAATTGTGCCTGCCTGGATGACTTATGTTATGAAGCATGATATAAACAGATTTGCTCAGCTGGCTGTCAGGGTTTGGGGAGTGGATATGAACTTTGCCAACCCTGAGGAAACAGCATTGGAGGGCATCAACAGATTCAAGCAGTTCCTTAAGTCTATAGGAATGCCGATAAGCTTTAAGGAGCTTAATGCAAGAGAAGAGGATATACCTCTTATGGTAGACAAGCTTGGTCTTGGAGAGAACAGGACCTTAGGTAATTTTGTAAAGCTTACTGCCAGAGATGCTGAGCAGATTTATCGTCTGGCTCTGTAAGAGGCTTTAATTTGATTTAAAATGGCATCGGATGCACCTGTAGCGGGGGAAGGTAAGCTACGGGTGCATTTTTTTAAAATCCTGCAATTTTTTTTATAGAATATAAGCCCTATAAAATATAAGGCCATCATAATAAACCCTTTACAGCTTTTATAATAATATAATATTATCTCTTGTTTATTTTGCCGGTACAAGGATAATATTTTAATGCCAGTCTAAATCTCTTATCCAGTGTTATATCAGCCATACGGAAATGCACCCGCTTGCATTTTTGTGGCTGCTTTATATAACAAAAAAGAGTAATACCGTTTATATATTTTGATATAACACATGCATTGCTATTGTATATTGCAACTACAGGATAATTTAACTAATATATTGATTATTTTGGCTGATATGTTAAAATTGATAGAAATCTATTTTCCGTCAGACAGCCACTTTTTTCTTTTTGATTGTCAATCGTCAGCTTTGAAGCTTGATTGTAATGGAAGGAGAAGACATTTTGACAGATTTTCTTGTAAAAATTTTTGTAAAGGATTATATGAATACGGATAACGCAAAGGTGCGTTCGAGTTATGGTATTTTGGCATCTGTTGTGGGACTTATCTGCAATCTGGCCCTGAGTGCTGTCAAAATAGTAATCGGAATGATAATTAACAGTATTTCTGTTATGGCGGACGGCTTTAACAACCTGTCGGATGCCGCATCCTCTGTAATAGGCTTTATTGGCATAAGTCTGGCAAAAAGACCGGCGGACAAGGAGCATCCCTTCGGTCATGGCAGATTTGAATATATAAGCGCCCTGGTGGTAGCAATTTTAATTATTCAGGTTGGACTTGAGCTCTTTCAAAGCTCGTTGCAAAAGGTGCTCAGCCCGGAACAAATCAGCTTTAATCCGATACTTACTGCGGTTTTGTTTCTATCCATATTTATTAAGCTTTGGCTGATGCTTTTTAACCGTAAACTGGGGAAAAGGATAAATTCATCAGTAATGATGACCAGCTCATATGATGCAAGAAATGATGTAATAATTACATCTGCTACCGTTGCTTCAGCTATATTAGCAGCTGTGACAGGGCTAAAAATTGATGCTTACATGGGGCTGTTGGTATCGGCCTTTGTCATAATATCAGGAATTAAAATAGTCAAGGAAACGATAGAGCCGCTTTTGGGGCAGGCGGTTGAATACGAGATATTTGAGAAAATAACCAGGATGGTTGAAAGCTATGAGGGGATTGTGGGAACACATGATCTGATTATCCATAATTATGGACCGGCTCACAGAATGGCGACTATCCATGCTGAGGTTCCCAATAACATGGATATTGAAAAGGCTCATGAAACAATTGATCAAATTGAGAGGGATGCGCTGGATAAGCTGGATATCTTTCTTGTTATCCATATGGATCCTATAGAGGTGGATGATGAAGCGGTACTTGAGAAAAAGAATATGCTGATGCAAATAATCAACAGGCTTGATGATAAAGCCACTATTCATGACTTCCGGGTTGTAAATGGTGAGCATCATATTAATCTTATATTTGATATGATTGTTCCTTACAGCTACAGTAAATCCCAGGAGCAGGAGCTGAGAATGAAAATAGAGGAAGAGCTTAAAAGGAAGGATGAAAGGTACCAGTGCATAATTACTATTGAGAACAGCTTTATAGCAGATAAAAATAGTAAGGAGTAGTGTGTGTTATGATTATAGACTTCCATACTCATATATTTCCGGATAATATAGCTGAAAAAACAATTAAATTTCTGGAGGAGGAGTGCAACTCAAAGGCATTTACCAACGGAACCCTTAATGCCTTGAAAGAGTCCATGAAGGAAGCAGCTATCGATATATCGGTGGTGCTTCCGGTAGTGACCAAGCCATCGCAATATGATACGGTCAACAGCTTCGCAGCCGCTATCGGTGGCAAGGATGGAATTATATCCTTTGGCGGAATCCATCCTGATTGTGTGGACTGTGAGCAAAAGCTGAGAAGGATAAAGGATTTGGGCTTAAAAGGGATAAAGCTGCATCCTGACTATCAGAAAACCTTTATAGACGACCCCAAGATGGTCAATTTAATAAGACAAGCCGTCTTGCTTGATCTGATTGTTATTATCCATGCAGGCATTGACATAGGCCTTCCTGATCCGGTTCATTGCCCTCCTGAGCGGACAGCAAATATGCTAAATCAGATCGATTATGAAAATGCCCGGATTGTACTTGCCCATATGGGTGGCTATTCCATGTGGGATGATGTTGAAAAATATCTGGTGGGCAAAAATGTCTGGTTTGACACCAGCTATTGCCTTGGCAAGATAGATGATGGTCAATTTATTCGAATAGTAAGAAATCATGGGGTCAGACGAATACTCTTTGCCACCGATTCCCCATGGGACGGACAAAAATTGGCACTGGACTATATCAGGACTGTGGGACTAACTGATGAAGAGCTTGAAATCATCCTATACAAAAATGCCGAACGCCTTCTAGGTACGGATGCTGACGGCATGATAATTCAATAGGGTATGAAGCAGGATATTGGTAATCAAAAATGGAATTTATAAATATACATAATAAAAGGGAAATAAAAGTATAGACAGAGTTGTCTTCGTAAAAAAAGTGATATAATACATAAACACGAAATTTATATTGACAAAATATGCCTGATTGTGCATAATATAATAACAAAGTGTATAATATATACATCAATGGTAATAATAGATTACATTCCAACATTGCTTATATCACTATTTCTTTACCATATTATTTCCAAAGTGGAGCCCTTTGGATTGCAGAAATGCAATTGGAGGGTTTCACTTTTTGTAAAGCATTTAAACAGAAAGAAATTGGGAAAAAGGCATATAAAAGGTTATAAAAAAGTTGAAAAAATAAAAAAATAATGCTTGATTATTTGGAGACTATCAGTTATAATATCATTCGTGGCTGACAAATCAGCCAGGAAAAAAGAACAGATTGGGGTATCGCCAAACGGTAAGGCACTGGACTCTGACTCCAGCATTTTAAGGTTCGAATCCTTATACCCCAGCTTCAGCGGGCACCAGTAAAAAGGTGTCCGTTTTCTGTTATCTGCTACTCCGACAAATATGAATATGAAAACATATTTGAGGTGGTAGGCCGGCGCCTGTATGATAATGCCGCTGTGATTGCACATTCAGGCTGGGGTGTAAAAAAGCAGGAGGAGCAAATCTGACAGGCCTGCAAAGCTGCAATGCTTATGAATAATTTCTAAAAATAACGGAACACTATTTTCTAAATCAGTGTAAAGGATGTGATTATATAAGCAAGCAGTCTAATCAGAGATACCGTAAGGAAGCAGGCGACAACCATAAGGAAAGAGCCAAGGATAAGGTTGACAATGCCGTAAAGAATATGCCCAGCAGGGAGGGCTATGGTGACGGTGACCCCTCCGGATATACAAATGCTGCAAACAGGAAAGGTAAATAGTTGTTTCAGACATGCAACAACCTCCGGGAATCAAAAACCGGAGGTTATCTTTATGCGGCTGAAACATTTAACTGAAATTTGGTTATTTTATACTTGCTTTTACCAAATTTTCCTGGCATAATTTCTAGGTTATTATTGATACCATACAGCTTTTATACTATGATTTTTATCGTAAATGTAAATTTTATGGATTGCGGCGACCATTCATGGATTTATAGCTTTTAGAAGCTGATATAATATAAGATATAGCGTTTTTTATATTTTGCGGTAGGCATTTACATAATGAAAGCCAGAACGACTAAAAAATGGAGGAGCTTATGGGAATTAGCATGTTGTTTAACGATGGCTGGGAATTTACCAGGCAGGAGCTTGGCACAAGGATGGAGGATATTATACACAGGGATGAGCTGTGGCAGGCGGTGGACATTCCGCATGACTGGATGATATATGATGCAAAATACTTTTATGAATCCTGCGAGGGCTGGTACAGAAAAAGGTTTGACATAAGACAGTCAAGCCTCTGCAGACGAATAGAGGAGCCGGATAAAACAGGCTTTATACTGCGCTTTGAGGGCGTTTATATGGACTGTACCATTTGGCTGAACGGTATATATGTGGGCGAATGGAAGTATGGCTATTCAACCTTTGAGCTGGAAATTACAGATGCGCTAAAACCCGGTGTAAATGAGCTGCTTGTCAGGGTGGTATTGCGTCTGCCAAACTCCAGATGGTATTCGGGAGCAGGGATATACCGAAATGTCTGGCTGAAGGCGGTGCCGCAGCTTCATTTTGCCTCTGACGGCATCTACATTTCTACCGTAAAAAATGCAACGGATTGGACCGTCAGAGTGCAAGCCGAGCTTGCCTGTCATATAAATAACTGCATTATAAGACATAGCATATTGGATATGGAAGGCAATGCTGTTGCTGCTGCTGAGGGAGGTACCAAGCAGGAGCTTAGTGTGTCAAATCCCCGGCTATGGAGCCTGGATGAGCCGGCTCTATATACGCTGAAATCGGAGCTTATCAGGGACGGCGTTGTTACAGATGTGGAATACAACCGCTTTGGCTTCCGCACAATCCGTTATGATGCAAATGAGGGCTTTTTCCTCAATGATCAGCATGTGAAAATCCATGGGGTCTGCCAACATCATGATCTTGGCGCCTTGGGGGCGGCGGTCAACAGGGCGGCAATCAAAAGGCAGCTGCTAATTTTAAAGGAAATGGGAGTCAATGCAATCCGCACAGCCCATAATATGCCGGCGGTAGAGCTGCTGGAGCTTGCCGATGAAATGGGCTTTCTTATAAACGATGAGGCCTTTGATATGTGGGAGAGGCCAAAGACACAGTATGATTATGCCAGATTTTTTGCCGACTGGGTGGAAAAGGATGTGGCCAGCTGGATTCGCAGGGACAGAAATCATCCGTCTGTAATCATGTGGAGCATAGGTAATGAAATATATGATACCCATGCTGGCGAGCGGGGGCAGGAAATAATGCGTATGCTGATTGAGCTGGTACAAAAACATGACCCATACCGTAATGCCTGGGTGACCTTTGGCTCAAATTATATGCCATGGGAGAATACCCAAAAATGTGCCGACATTATCAAGCTGGTGGGTTATAACTATGCGGAAAAATATTACGAAGAGCATCACGCACAGCACCCTGACTGGATGATATATGGTAGCGAAACGGGATCCGTAGTTCAGAGCCGGGGTATATATCATTTCCCCATAGATCAGGAGATACTCAGCGATGACGATTTGCAATGCTCATCCCTGGGCAACAGCATTACCAGCTGGGGAGCAAGGAGCATAGAAAAATGCATTACTGATGACAGAGACGCGCACTTTAGCGCAGGCATGTTTATCTGGAGCGGCTTTGATTATATAGGGGAGCCGACCCCTTATCATACCAAGAATTCATATTTCGGCCAGATTGATACGGCCGGCTTTAGGAAGGATTCATTTTATATATACCAGGCGGCATGGACGGATTATAAAGCAAAGCCCATGGTGCATATATTCCCTTACTGGGATTTTAACGAGGGCCAGATGATAGATGTGTGCGTTACATCAAACGCTCCTAAGATTGAGCTGTTTGTTAATGGAGTATCCATGGGCAGGCGTGATATAGACCATAAAAAGGGCAAGGAGCTGGTGGCAAAATGGCGGATGCCCTACAAAAGGGGAGAGCTTCGGGCTCTTGCATATGATGAAAATGGCAATGTAATTGCGGAGGACGTCCAAAAATCCTTCTCGGATGCGGCTAAAATTGTACTTACTCCTGATAAATATGAGCTGCTTGCTGACGGTCAGGATATGATATTTGTTGAAATTTCCATGCAGGATAATCAAGGTAATCCTGTCCATAACGCCAATAACCGCATTTTTGTTAATGTTACAGGTGCAGCCCGTCTGGTTGGGCTTGATAATGGTGACAGTAGCGATTATGAATCCTACAAGGGAACAAGCAGAAGGCTCTTTAGCGGCAAGCTGCTGGTTATGCTGGCAGCAAAAACCACACCGGGTGAAATAAGGGTGGAGGTAACAAGTGAGGGTCTGCCGGCTGCTGTTTTGACTCTGAAGGCAAAGGAGAGTCCGGTGCAGGAGGGGATATCAGCCCTGGAGGAGAATTTTAAATCTGAATATATTAAAGAGATACCTGTAAGAAAGCTGGAGATAATATCAAAACAGGGTACTGAGCTTAACTGTAATAATGATGAGCTTGTGCTTGAGCTCAGGATATATCCGGAGAACGCCACATATGATGATATAAGCTGGAGGGTGACGGCAGCAGGTGGCGCTGATTCCAATATTGCTAAAATAGTCGAGGCTGACAGCAGGCATGCAAGAGTAAAGGCTTTGGGGGACGGAAGCTTCTATGTCAGGGCTATGGTAAATAACGGCCGGGACTTTCCAAGCCTGATTTCGATGCTGGATTGCAGGGTGGACGGCTGCGGGCAGGCTTATCTAGAACCATATTCCTTCATCTCCGGCAGCCTTTACAGCAGATGTATCGGTGAGGCAAGCAGTGGTAACGAACGTGGAGTAGCCACTGCCCGTGATGGTGATACTGTGATAATATATGACAATATTAATTTCGGCGATTTTGGCTCTGATACCATTACTCTACCGATATTTGAGCTGGGCAGCGTACCGACACCGATACAGATTTGGGAGGGAGTGCCGGGTCAGAATGGCAGCAGCCTGCTGGGTGACTTTATTTATCATAAGAAATCAATATGGAATACCTATCAGGAGGAAACTTATAAGCTGAGCAAACGATTGAAGGGGATTTGTACAATTTCCTTCCTGTTAAAAAGCAAGGTGCACATTAAAGGCTTTTATTTTGAAAGGCAGATTAAAGCCTATGAACAGCTGTCTGCCCTTGATAACAGCGCCATCTACGGAGACAGCTACCGTATTGAAAGGGACCGTATTGAGGGTATCGGCAACAATGTGACCCTGGTATTTGACAAGATGAATTTTGAAAAGGGGTTGAGCAGGCTGGTAATATGCGGCAGATCGCCGATTGACCTAAACACCATTCATCTGAGCTTTAACGGAGCTGACGGGGAAATAAAGCAGATCGTGGAATTTGAATATTCACAGGATTATGTTGAAAGGGAATTTCTGCTGGAGAATGTAAGCGGAGAGAATACCGTATCCTTTATATTCCTGCCCGGCTGCAGCTTCGATTTCAAATGGTTCCGCTTCATTGAATAAGAGCAACGCATAAAAACCAACAAAAAACTACATATATTTTGTTGGTTTTTATTATTAACAAAGGTTAAAATACATGATAACATACTAGTATACAAGCTTTCTAAAGAGGATTTGATATCTGACCGTATCAGATCACGGTATACACATAACCGCTGATAAAAGCTTTTATCTTATAAGAGCTTTTGCTGCAAATTATGACTATAATATTAGATTTTGGCTAATCTATATTATGTGCATGCATTTTATATGTAGGCGTATTATTGTGACTGCCCAAAAATGTGTATGCCTATAAAATGTGCCTACCCAAAAAATGTGTATCCATAAAATTTACCTGCCTGTAAAATGTGTATGCCAATAAAAAACTGCATGTATATAAAATCTGCATGAGCAAAAAAACAGGCACATTAACGCTTGAAAATAATGCATACACAGCCTATACATAAAGCTGCGATTATATAAACACAAATATTTACTGGCAGCTTGATGGCTTGGCAGCCAAGGGGAATTCAGACAAGAAAGGAGATTATATATTATGAAAATGATTTTGCGATGGTTCGCAGGTGGAGACGACAGTGTTTCCTTAAAACAAATTAAGCAAATACCTGGTGTCAGCGGAATTTGTACCATGCTGTCGGATATCCCGGTAGGTGAGGTTTGGCCGCTGGAGCGTCTTATGGCCCTGAAGGAGGAAGTTAATTCGGCCGGCTTGGAGCTGGAGGTAATCGAAAGCGTCAATATTCATGAGGACATAAAAAAGGGCCTGCCAACAAGAGACAGGTATATCGACAATTACATTAAAACAATAGAGAATCTGTCCAAAATCGGCGTCAAGTGCTTATGCTACAATTTTATGCCGGTTATGGACTGGATGAGAAGCGAGCTTGCTTATCCGCTGTCGGATGGAAGCACGGCTCTTGCATATGATCATGAAGAGATTTTAAAGATGAATCCTGCCGATATTGCAGACGGAATTCTCAGCAATTCCAAGGGCTATTACATGCCCGGCTGGGAGCCTGAGAGAATGGGGCAGATGGGGGAGGATATAAAATTCTACCAATCAATGAGCACCGAGGATTATTGGAACAATATGAAATATTTCCTTGATGCCGTAATCCCCTATGCGGAGAAATATGATGTAAAAATGGCCATTCATCCCGATGATCCGCCATTTTCGGTATTTGGTCTGCCAAAGGTAATTAACAGCGCCGAAAACATGCGCAAGTTCTTAAGCCTCAATACAAGCAAATACAATGGCTTGACCCTCTGTACAGGCTCTTTGGGTGCCGATCTGAATAATGATATTCCTGCTATAGTAAGGGAATTTGCTGCCCAGGGCAGGATCCATTTTGCCCATATCCGCAACATCAAGCATTCCGAGGATAAGGTATTTACAGAATCAGCCCATCCCAGCCAGTGCGGTGATCTTGATATGTATGAGATTGTTAAAGCCTTTTATGACAATGGCTTTGACGGCTATATCCGTCCGGATCATGGCCGCATGATATGGGATGAGCAGGCAAGACCCGGCTATGGCCTCTATGACAGAGCCCTGGGTGCAACCTATCTTTTAGGCTTGTGGGAGGCCATCGAAAAGTCGAAGAAATAAGCTATGCTTTTTCTGATGTAGCTTTGCCGATATTTTATAATCAGCTGCCGGGTGGTGATTGTTTGCTTATCAGCAAAAAGGATGCAAGAGAAAATGCAAGAGAGTATGCCTTAAGGCAAATTCGTGCAAATATTGAAAATCTTCAGCTAAGGCCTGGTGCTGCTGTCAGTGAAAATAAGCTGGCAAAGGAGCTTGGCATAAGCCGGACTCCTGTCAGGGAAGCGATACAGGAGCTGGTGAAGAATAATCTGATAGAAGTTTACCCGCAGCGTGGTATGACCATAGCCCATATAGACATAAAGCTGGTGGAGGAAATGGCGTTTTTGCGCTGTGTTCTTGAAAAGGCTATAGTTGAGGAGCTTTGTGACTATATAACGGAGGATGGCATAAAGGAGCTGGAGCTTAACATACAGCTTCAGGAGTTCTATGAAAAAAGCAATGACAACCTTAAGCTATATGAACTGGACAACGAGTTCCATAAAATCATGTTTAATTTATGCGATAAGGAAAGGCTCTACAGCCTTATGGAGGCGGCCCAGGTTCATTTCAACAGAATTCGCACCTTGAGTCTGTATTCTGTTAAGGAGCCTAAAAACGTAAAGGAACACAGGGCGATATTTGAAGCTATCAAAGCAAGAAGAAAAACGGAAGCATCCAGGCTTATAGCTGAGCACCTGTCACGCTACAAGCTGGATCAGAAGGAGATCATGAAAAAATATCCGGAATATTTTAAATAGGCTGTTAAGAAAGGCATGGTTAGATATGATATTAAAGCAGGCATGGATTGAAAGAGACAAATGGAATAAGGACTATATTATCCCTTCATATGACAGGGATAGGGTAAAGGCCGAGACGGCAAAAGCACCGGTATGGCTGCATTTTGGCGCAGGAAATATATTCAGGGCCTTTATGGCGGCAGCCATGGACAGGCTGTTGGAAAAAGGGCTAAGCGACAAGGGAATAATAGTATGCGAGGATTTTGATAAGGAGCTGGTGCATCTTGCTTACGAGCCCTATGATTGCCTTAGTCTTTTGGTTACCCTGAAGGCTGACGGCAGCGTGGAAAAGAGGGTTGTAGGAAGCGTTACTGAGGCGGTTGTGGATGAAGAACGTATGAAGGAATTGTTTTCACTTGCCTCGGTGCAGATGGTCAGCTTTACTATTACTGAAAAGGGATATTCAGGCCCACTTATGGGAAAAATAGCCCGACTGTGTCTTGAAAGATATCGGCAGGGAGCCCATCCGATAGCTCTGGTCAGCATGGATAACTGCGCCCACAACGGAGATTTATTAAAGGAAGCAGTGCTGAAGCATGCCAGGGAGCTGCTTGCAGAAGGTCAGGCGGATACAGGCTTTATTGACTACCTGACAGATGAAAGCAGGGTGTCCTTCCCCTGGTCCATGATTGACAAGATTACCCCAAGACCTGATGAGGCGGTAAAAAAGCTGCTGGAGGAGGATGGCTTTGAGGACAGCCAGTTGATAATAACCAATCGGGGCAGCTATACTGCAGCCTTTGTCAATGCGGAGGAGACAGAATACCTGATAATTGAGGATAAATTCCCGAACGGCAGGCCAAAACTTGAAGCGGCAGGAATACTTTTTACCGACAGACAGACCGTTGACCGAGTTGAAAAGATGAAGGTGGGAACCTGCCTTAATCCCCTTCATACAGCTCTTGCAGTATTTGGCTGCCTTCTGGGTTATAGAACCATCCATGATGAGATGGAGGATGAGCTTCTTCGCAAAATGGTATACAGACTGGGCTATAAGGAGGGTATGCCAGTGGTTGTGGATCCCGGCATCATAAAGCCGGAGGAGTTTTTGTCCGATGTACTGACCAAGCGCCTGCCCAATCCTTTTATGCCTGATGCTCCCCAGCGGATAGCAACCGACACATCACAGAAGCTGCCGGTGCGCTTCGGGCAGACACTTAAGGCATATGCGGAATCGGACGGGCTGGATATTAACGAGCTTGTCGTTATACCTCTTGTTTTTGCCGGCTGGATAAGATACCTTACCGGCGTAAACGACAAGGGCGAGGTTTTTGAATTAAGCCCGGACCCAAGGCTTGAGGAGCTGTGTGCCCACCTGTCTTCTGTCAGACCGGGAGAGTATCCGGCCGATCTGTCTGTGGTGGACCCCATACTTAGGGATAGATCAATATTCGTGGTTGATCTCTTTGAATGCGGCCTGGCTGAGAAGGTAAAGGCTATGCTTAAGGAAATGCTGGCAGGATGCGGAGCTGTAAGAAGGACGCTGGAAAAATACCTTTGTGAAGATTAAAATAATGATGTGCTTAATAAAATATAAAATAAAATTACATCTACAATATAATATTGAAGATTAGGAGGATCACATTGGAGTTTACAAATTGCTGGTTGCAGTATGAAAAAATATCGGATGCCAACCATAAGGATATAAAGGTTTATGCCACAACAGAAGGCAATATTATAAACAATGCAATTGAGGAGCTGACCACAGCCTTTGATATGCTCTATAACCGCCGGGTTGAGGCGGTCTTTGGAGGGGAACCAAAGGATAATGAAAATGCCGCTGCATCCTCAGTTGAGCTAAGGCTTAACCCTGAGTTAAAGCTTGGCAAAGAGGCCTTCAGAATTGACTGTGATAGCGGCAGATGTGTAGTGTCAGCTCAAACACAGGCAGGTCTTCTTTATGGAGTATTTGCCCTTATCCGGAATCTGAGAGTGCAGAGAGTTTATGATTTTGACAAATGGAGCTTTACGCTTGAGCAAAATCCGTCCAATCCCATCAGGATGCTTGATCACTGGGATAATATGGATGGAAGTATAGAAAGAGGCTATTCCGGCAACTCCTTCTTCTTTGAGAAGGATGAGATCATTATAAATGAGCGTACCTATGCCTACGCCCGGCTGGCGGCTTCAGTGGGAATTAATGCGGTAGCAATCAATAATGTGAATGTCAGGGGTATGGCTACCTGGCTAATATCGGACAAATATTACGACAAGCTAAGGAGTCTGTCCGAGATATTCGGTTCATACGGGATTAAGCTTTACCTCAGCATTAATTTTGCCGCTCCTATTGAGATGGGCGGGCTGGATACATCCGACCCCTGCGATGAAAGGGTTAAAGAATGGTGGAAAAATAAGGCTAAGGAGATATGGCAGCATATCCCCGAATTCGGCGGTTTTCTTGTAAAGGCTGATTCAGAGGGCAGGCCGGGACCCTTCACCTATGGCAGAAGCCATGCCGAGGGTGCCAATATGCTGGCGGATGCCGTCAGACCTTTTGGCGGGCTGGTAATATGGCGCTGCTTCGTCTACAATTGCCAGCAGGACTGGAGGGATCAAAAAACTGATCGGGCTAGGGCCGGCTATGACAATTTTATGCCGCTTGATGGCATGTTCGCCGACAACGTTATACTGCAGATTAAAAACGGACCGATGGATTTCCAGGTAAGGGAGCCGGTATCTCCTCTGTTTGGCGGACTGAAGAGAACAAATGCCATGCTGGAGCTGCAGATAGCCCAGGAATATACCGGTCAGCAAAGGCATGTTTGCTATCTGCTTCCATGGTTTAAGGAAATACTTGATTTTAAGACCTACTGTGGCAGGGAGCATGACACTGTAGCCGATATAGTTGCCGGAAGGACCTACAATAATACTAACTGTGGTATTGTTGCTGTAGCAAATACCGGCAATGATATAAACTGGACCGGGCATGATCTGGCGGCAGCCAACTGGTACGGATTTGGCAGGCTCGCCTTTGATACAGGTCTGAGCGCAGAAGAGATAGCAAGTGAATGGATTATGCAAACCTTCGGCTACAACGAAAAGGTTATGGAAAATGTCATGGAGATATTAATGAAGTCCTGGCCTGCTTATGAAAAGTATACATCACCCTTGGGTATAGGCTGGATGGTTAAGCCTAATCATCACTACGGTCCTGATGTGGACGGATATGAGTATGACAGATGGGGAACATATCACAGGGCAAATCACAAGGCCATAGGGGTGGATCGTACACCTGCAGGTACAGGCTACACTCAGCAATATAATGAGCCGCTTGCTTCAATCTATGCTGATAAAAGGACCTGTCCTCAGGAGCTGATCCTATTCTTCCACCGCCTGGAGTATGATTATGTTCTTCCTTCCGGCAAGACGGTTATTCAGCATATCTACGACAGCCATTTTGAAGGGGCTGATGAGGCGGCTCGCTTCCTGGATTTATGGAGGGAGCTGGAGGGCCTGATCGAGGATGAGGCCTTTGGAAGGGTGGAAAAGCGTCTTATCCATCAAAAGGAGCATGCTAAGGAATGGCGGGACGTGGTTAATTCATATTTTTACAGAATATCGGGTATAGAAGATGAAAAGGGACGCCCCCTATACTAGTAACTGAACGGCAAGCGGCCAGGCTGAGGCTGCAAATAAAATAAACAGTTAGCTGTGGAAATCTAAATAACGAAAAATGTGCGCCTGCCCGGCGCACATTTGCTTTAATTACCTGAATTTTCAGCTTTATTTCAGCTGAACGATTATAACCTGTGCATACATATAATAAGCAGTGTTCCTATAACTATTCGGACTGGGACAGGTTTTTTTCATTAATCTCTGACAGAGGAGCCCGTTTGAACACCTTTGCATTATACATGCTGCGGTAGGTGCTGGGGGTACATTTTTTGATGGCACGGAAATTGCGGTTAAAGGTTGCAAGGCTGTTAAAGCCGCTTTGCATTGCCACCTCGACTATCGAAAGGTTGGGATCACACAACAGGCGTTCCGCATGCATAATACGCCTTTTCATAAGATATTCGTAATATGTAACTCCGGAGAATTCATAAAAGAGTCTTGAAAAATGATATTTGCTGAAGCCGGCCATTGCGGCAAGCTTATCGACGGTAATATCCTCGGTGCAATGCTCGTTGATATATTTGCATACATTTAAAAATTTATCGATATATTGATGCTGCTTATTTCTTCTTATGGATGAGATGGCTCTGTCACGTCCTAAGCAGTTTCTTCCTATAATTACAAAAAAGCTTAGGAACAATGAGTAAATAGAAGCCTGGCACAATGGAGCACGGCGGAAATATTCCTCTGTAATTCTCTTCAATATATCAGCCAGCTGCTTATGACAGGCATCTGCTTGTCTTACAACAATGCAGGGATAAAAGCTGTTACTGATGGATTCAAGGCCGTTCATACTGCTAAGTATGGAATTATCAACAAGGATAATCAGACGTTTGCCGCTTGGCGGGGCATATAATTCATGAATTTCACCTGATGGAATCATGATTATGTCACCAGGGTTTATAACATATTTAATTTTGTCAATGACTATGGTATATTCATTTTCCAATGCCATTATGATTTCGATATCCGTATGCCAGTGCATGGGATAATCTTCAACTTCTTTATTGATATACAGGCGGAGATTAAGATCGTCCGCATGATCTACTATTTCCCGCGTTCCAATCAGTTTCTCAATCATATTGCTTTCTTTACCTCCACACTGTTGATAAATACCGACTAAAAGCTATAAGCGGTCTTACTTATCAAATATTGCACTTTAAAAATGAAATCAACGGATCATGTATTGCTTTTTTACTGCACAAATATTGCTATTTATGTACAGTTTCAACAATGACTATTGCTATATTATATATTATCATTGTTAATTTGTAAATGCTTTAGGACAGAGAGCTTGTTGCTATAAGCTAATTTTATAGCAATATTTGCACAATGATTAGCAATAGACAAGAAGAAATGAGTTTTATTATATGATATAAATTCTTATATAACAATAGTTATCATCTTCCTGACGTCATTTATCATCAGCCTGATAATTATTGTTGCATTATAATTTTTATTAATATCCTGAAAATGGGATTTATGCTGTTGACAGGATAGATAAGGAGGGGCGTTATGGTTGATCTTAAGGATAACAGGAAAAAAATCGAAGAGTACAAAGCCAGGGCCAAAGAGCTGGTAAGCAAGATGACTTTGGAAGAGAAGTGTCATCAGATGCTTCATTGGGCACCGGCAATAGAAAGGCTGGGTGTTAAAAGCTACAACTGGTGGAACGAAGCGCTTCATGGCGTTGCAAGGGCAGGAGTTGCGACTGTTTTTCCTCAGGCAATAGGCCTTGCAGCAAGCTTTGATCAGGATCTGATGGAGATAATAGGTGATGCAATTTCCACAGAAGGAAGAGCTAAATTCAACGTTCAGCAGAAATATGGCGATACTGATATCTACAAAGGATTAACCTTCTGGTCTCCCAATGTTAATATTTTCAGAGATCCCAGGTGGGGAAGAGGACATGAAACCTATGGTGAAGATCCATATTTGACTTCCCGCCTTGCGGTTAGATATATAAACGGGCTTCAGGGCCATAATTCGGATTATCTTAAAGCAGCTGCCTGCGCCAAGCATTTTGCTGTGCATTCGGGTCCCGAGGATCTGCGCCACAGCTTTAATGCGGTGGCTTCCAGGAAGGATATGGCGGAAACCTATCTGCCTGCTTTTGAAGCCTGTGTTAAGGAGGCAGGCGTTGAAACGGTAATGGGTGCCTATAACAGAACCAATGGCGAACCCTGCTGTGGAAGTGAATTTTTATTGAAGAAAACCTTACGTGAAAAATGGGGCTTTGATGGACATGTGGTATCAGACTGCTGGGCTATCAAGGATTTCCATGAAAACCATAAGGTAACGGAAGGGCCGCTGGAATCTGTGGCGCTTGCTGTCAATATGGGCTGTGATTTAAACTGCGGCCATATCTTCCTCTATCTTGAAGAAGCCGTTAAGCGCGGCCTTATTTCTGAGGAAAAGATTACGAGAGCGGTGGAGAGGCTGTTTACCACAAGAATGAAGCTCGGCTTGTTTGATGAGCCGGATAAGGTTCCTTACAATACCTTGTCCTATGAGATAGTTGATTCAGAGGAAATGAGCAGGCTGAATCTGGAGGTTGCAAAAAAGACACTGGTGCTGCTTAAGAATGAGAATAATCTGCTTCCTCTGGATAAGAAAAAGATAAAGAGTATCGGAGTCATTGGTCCTAATGCCAATAACAGAAGGGCGCTGATAGGCAATTATGAAGGAACAGCCTCCCGTTATATTACGGTGCTTGAAGGAATACAGGATTATCTCGGTGATGAGGTAAGGGTTTATTATTCTGAGGGCTGCCATCTCCATAAGAAAAAGGTTCAGGATCTTGGCATGGAGAATGACCGAATATCTGAGGTTAAGGCTGTATGTGAGATGAGTGATGTTATAATAGCCTGCATGGGTCTGGATTCCGGCCTTGAGGGTGAAGAAGGCGATCAGGGTAACCAGTATGCCAGCGGCGACAAGCCGGATTTGAATCTGCCGGGCCTGCAGGAGGAGGTTCTCAAGACTATATGCAGCTTCGGCAAGCCTGTGGTGCTGGTGCTGCTGTGTGGCAGTGCGCTGGCTGTCAACTGGGCACAGGATAATGTTCCTGCAATTTTACTGGGCTGGTATCCGGGTGCTCAGGGAGGCAGGGCTATAGCTGAAGTGCTGTTTGGTGAGTATGCGCCTGAAGGCAGGCTGCCGATAACCTTTTACAGATCCAGCGAGGACCTTCCGGAATTTACCGACTACTCAATGGAGAACAGAACCTACCGCTATATGAAGACAAAGCCACTATATCCCTTCGGCTATGGTTTGTCATATGTGGATTTTAAGATAGACAACGTGAAGCTTGACACCGATATTGTTACAGAAAAGGGCATTGACATAAGTCTTGATGTTACAAATACAGGTGGCATGAAGGCCAGAGATACTGTTCAGGTATATGTTAAGGCTGAGAGGGAAGGCACTCCCAATGCCCAATTAAAAGCGTTTGCCAAGGTAGAGCTTGAACCTGAGCAGACCAAAACCGTCAGGCTGCATCTTGGGCTTGAAGCCTTTGGCCTGTGTGATGATGACGGAAAGAGATGGGTTGAAACAGGAGGCTACAGTATATTTGTTGGAGATATGCAACCGGATGAAAGAAGCTTTGAGTTGACCGGAAAGGCCCCTGTGAGAATTTATGTGCAGGCAAAAGAAAGGTTTAAGCTGGAGGACATTATCGACTGACCATGTATTTTTAACTGAGCTGAAAAAGTGGGCTGCATCAAGCAGATTAGCTTTTGCAGCCCGGAGAAGATAACTCACAGCAAAAATGCCCGGGATACTGTGTTCTGACAAGATACACCTGTCTCCGGGTATTTACTTTCGGAAAGAGATTTTATTTTCTCTGTTTGTATAATATTGGCGCCAAGTATATATTTGGTGATTTTACCATATGAAATAATTACAAAAACTGTTAGAATAAAGAAGTGCTTTTTAATAATTTATAATATAAGATATGTACAAAATAAACAATTAATGATATAATAATCCTAACCGATATGGATATATTTTATTAAATACAAACAAAAGATGTTATATAAAATTACAAGCTCATCTTCAAAATAGCAATATTTGACCATCAAATAGCAATACTCAAGAAGATGAGCTTATAGATATGTGTTATAAATAAATATAAATCTTATAAAAATATCATATTTATTTATTAAATATGACTAACACTTTTTATCAGGCTATGGCAACAGCAAGGTTTTATCATATTCTATAACAGGAGAGGTAAATATGAGATTGAAAAAGAAGTATGTCATAGGATTTATTGTGATTGCATTGCTGCTGGCTTGGGTTCTTGTTCCCAAGAAGGATGTTGGCAATTACTCCCACAAGTATGCAGGTGCAGAAAATCTTGACGCAGATGTTGAGGGTATGAGCGAAAGCTATACATATCTGAAATATCTGAGGGATCATTCCGATGCACCTTATCCCGCCAATGATGTTCCCGTCAACATAACAGAGTACATAAAGGGAGAAGGAGCTGAGGTCCTTCAGGAATATGAAGGAGCCCAGAATGTCCTTTATACCGATGAGAATTCTGATGTTGAATGGGAAATCAATGTTCCTGAAGAGGGTATGTACAACATACATATGGAATATTACACCGTTAAGGCCCGTGGGGTTGAAATTGAAAGAAAGCTCTATATAAATGGTGCAATTCCGTTTTCAGGAGCAGATGCGCTTAACTTCTACAGAATATGGAAAGACAAAGGAGAAGTTGTTGTAGACAATCAGGGAAATGAAATCAGACCTTCCCAGATTGACGTACCTTCCTGGACCGAAGCGTATTTCAAGGATGATTTGGGCTATTTTACAGAGCCCTACGCTTTCTATTTCAAGAAGGGAACAAACACAATCAGACTTGAAGGTGTAAATGAGCCTACAGTAATTAAATCCCTGACTCTTAAAGCTATAAAAGAAAAGCCTTCATACAGCGAGTATAAGGCAAGCCTGCCAAAGGTTGCTGCTTCTGAAACAGCAAACAACTATAAGCAGATAATACAGGGCGAGGATTCAACCTATCGTTCTTCGCCTTCGCTGTATGCTATTTATGACAGATCTTCACCGGCTACAACTCCTGCCAGCGTTGCTACCATCAAGCTTAACATGATAGGCGGTAATGCATGGAGAATAGCAGGCAACTGGATTGAGTGGGAATTTGAGGTTCCCGAGGATGGTTTTTATAATATAACGGTTAAGGGCAGACAGAACTACAACCGTGGCTTCGTATCAAACCGTGCTGTTTATATAGACGGAGAGATTCCTTTCAGGGAGCTTAGCAATATCAGCTTCAAGTACAGCAACAAATGGGAGAATCTGACCCTGGCTGACGAGAATGGTGAGCCCTATCAGTTTTATCTGACAAAGGGCAAGCATACCATCCGTCTTGAGGTTACTCTTGGAGAGCTGGGCTTAATTCTGAATGAGATGAGTGCCACCGTAACAAACCTGAATGCTGTTTACAGAAAGATACTTGTTCTTACCGGTGCAAATCCTGACAGATACAGGGATTACCGAATTGCCCAGCAGTATCCTCAGGTAATGGTTGAAATGGAGCGTGAAGCGAAGAGACTTTATAAGATGGTTGATGATGTAACCGCCTATTCGGGTCAGAGATCAAATCAGATAGCTCCCGCTCTTAATCTGGCAAAGCAGCTGGATCGTTTCATTAAGAATCCGGACAGGATATCAAGAGAATTTGTTGCCTTCAAGAACAACATAAGTGCTTTGGGTACTTCCATTCTTACATTGAGCGAAGCACCTCTTGATATCGACCTGATTACCATAACAGGACCTAATGCACAGCCTGATGAGATTAACGAGTCCTTCCTGAACAGGGCTTTGCATGAAGTAAAATCCTTCTTTGCTACATTTGTTACCGATTACAATGCGATAGGCGATTTGCATGATTCAAAGGAAGCTATAGAGGTATGGATGCTGGCAGGCCGTGACCAGAGTACAATATTAAAGTCCATGATAGATGATACCTTCACTCCAACCTCGGGTGTTAAGGTTAATGTTAAGCTGGTTGAAGCCGGTAACCTGCTTAATGCGGTATTGGCCGGCAAGGGACCTGATGTTGTGCTGAGCGTAGGTCAGAGTGAACCGGTTAACTATGCTCTGCGTGGCGCTGTGGAGGACCTTACACAATTCCCGGATTTAAACGAGGTATTGGAAAACTTCCATCCAAGCGCATATGAGCCTTATCGCTTTGAGGGTGGCATTTATGCCTTGCCTGAGACCCAGACCTTCAATGTACTGTTCTATAGAAAGGATATTATGGAGCAGCTGGAGCTTGAAGTGCCTCAGACCTGGGATGAGCTTATAGCAATACTTCCTACCATACAGCAGAATAATATGGTGGTTATAATGCCTTCTACCGAAGGTGTAATGACAAATACAAACTCAAATTTGAATGGAATACTTGCCCTTCTGTACCAGTATGGCGGAAGACTGTATGATGATGAAGGCAAGAAGGTTCTGATTGACAACGAGAATGCTGTTAAGGCATTTGAAGTATATACGAAGTTCTTTACTTCATATAAGCTGCCGATAATTTATGATTTCCCGAACCTCTTCCGTTCCGGCCAGTGCCCTATCGGTATAGTTGATTTCACCACCTATAACCAGCTGGCGGTGTTTGCCCCTGAAATCAGAGGTCTGTGGGATTTCACACTGATACCCGGTGTAAAAAAGGAAGATGGTACCATAGATCGTTCATGTAATGCAGGTGGTATCGCTGCAATGATACTGAAGCAGAAGGATGAAAAAATCAAGCAGAATTCATGGACCTTCCTGAAATGGTGGGTTAGCGAGGAAGCCCAGGTCCGTTTCGGTCAGGAGCTTGAAAGCGTAATGGGTGCGGCTGCAAGATATGCATCTGCAAACGTTAATGCATTCGAAAAGCTGGCATGGAATAAGGAACAGCTGGAAGTACTCAATACCCAGAGAGAATGGGCTGTTGGATACAGAGAAATTGCAGGTGGCTATTTTACCTCCAGACATATAACAAATGCGATTCGTAAGATTAACTATACAAATCAGGACGTTCGTGAAACAGTACTCGACTATGCGATTACAATAAATGAAGAAATCGAGAAGAAACGTCTTGAGTTTGGTTTGGATATCAGGTAAGGAGGGATAAGTTAAATGAGTTTACAAAGATATCTTGCCAGAAAAAGAGAGTTTAGGGCATATCAGTGGAAGATGGCAAAAAGATCCAAGGCATGCTACCTTTTCCTGGCCCCTTATGGAATTCTCTTTATAACATTTTTTGTTGTACCGGTTATAACCTCATTATGTTTAAGCTTCACATACTATAATATACTTGAGCCGCCCAGGTTTATAGGACTGCAAAACTACATAAACCTCCTGCTTGCGGACGATGTATTCCTGATAGCAGTCAAGAATACCTTCCTGCTGGCTCTTATAACGGGACCGGTTGGTTATATATCGGCATTCCTCTTTGCCTGGTTTATCAATGAGCTTCCGAGGTATATAAGAGCAATAGCGATAGTTATGTTCTACGCGCCATCGCTTTCAGCAAACATGTACCTGATGTGGGCATATTTGTTCTCAGGTGACGCATACGGACTTTTGAATGCGATTTTAATTGAGTTAAATGTTATTCAGCAGCCGATAACTTGGCTTACCAACCCTCAGTATATGATGGCAGTTGTTATAATTGTTTCCCTGTGGAGCAGTCTGGGTGCAGGTTTCCTTGCACTGGTTGCAGGTTTGCAGGGTATAGACAAATCAATGTATGAGGCTGGTCTTATTGACGGTATCAAAAACCGCTGGCAGGAGCTGTGGTTTATAACCCTGCCTAACATGAAGAGCATGCTTATGTTCAGTGCCGTTATGTCAATTACATCAGCCTTCAACGTAGCGGATGTGCCGATGGCCTTAACCGGTTTCCCCAGCACAGACTACGCTACCCATACGGTTGTACTGCACCTGATTGACTATGGTTCTATAAGATTTGAAATGGGATATGCTTCCGCAGTAGCAACACTTCTGTTCTTTACAATGATCTTGTGCAACAAGTTAATTCAGAAGCTGCTGAGACGTGTAGGAACTTGAGGTTATTAAGAGGGAGAGAGTGAGACTATGAGGAAAAAAATTCTTAAACGGCGCAAGCCTAACCGTTCGTGGGGCGGCGATTTCGGGATTTACACCTTTTTGGGTTTATTTGCAGCATTTATGGTTATTCCGATGATATATACGATTAATAGTGCTTTTAAGCCAATGGATGAGATATTCCTGTATCCTCCCAGGTTTTTCGTAAGAAACCCAACCATGGATAACTTCCAGGACCTGCTTGTGTTGCTGGGAAAATCATGGGTTCCGTTTTCAAGATATCTTTTTAATACGGTATTTATAACTATAGCGGGAACAGCCGGACATATAATCATAGCCTCCATGGGAGCCTTCGTATTATCAAAGTACAGATTCCCGGGAAGTATGACCTTCTTCAGAATAGTTGTTACAGCCCTTATGTTTAACGGTTATGTTACCTCAATTCCCAACTATCTCGTTATAGCCAGATTAGGCTGGGTAGATACGGTTTGGGCAGTAGTAATACCAGCGTTTGCAGCGCCTATGGGCCTGTTCCTTATGAAACAGTATATGGATGCAAATATTCCGGATGTTTTGATTGAGGCTGCAAAGGTTGACGGAGCAAAGGAATGGGCGGTATTCACCCGTATAGCAATGCCGCTTGTAAAACCGGCATGGCTTACTCTTATGATTTTCTCCGTTCAAAACCTATGGAATGCAAGAGGATCAACATTTATCTATTCTGAGCAGTTAAAAACCCTGCCTTATGCATTAGGCCAGATAGCAGCAGCCGGAATAGCCAGAGCAGGTGTAGCAGCTGCTGTATCAGTTGTAATGATGATTGTACCGGTAGCCACATTTATCATAGTTCAGAGTAATGTTATGGAGACTATGGCAACGTCTGGTATCAAGGATTAGGAGGAAACAATGAAAAGAAAAGGTATTATTTCAATTCTCTTATGCTTTGTGGTATTATTGCTGTCTCCCGATATAACAGTAAAAGCCAAGCAGGCACCTTATACATATGTTTATGATTACTGGATTGATGCTAGAGAATCACCTGATGCATATGAGGCGGTGTTTTATGTTACAGGTGATGATTTAGGTGTAGGTGACTTCAAGGATCCGATGGGAATGTATGCAAAGGATGACCATATATATATATGTGATACCGGTAATAACAGAATAGTAGTGGTAAAGAGAGATGGCGACCAGTTTACTGCAGTCGATGTTATATCTGAGTTTACCGGTGACAGTGAAGTACTGACCTTTAATTCTCCACAGGACATATTTGTTGCTGACAATGGTGATTACTATATTTGCGATACCAACAACCAGAGAGTCGTTCATCTGAATTCCGAAAAGCAGTTGGTTAAACTGCTGACAAAACCGGTTGATGAAACTGTCGACCAGAACAGCGACTTCCTTCCAACCAAGGCTGTGGCTGACGTGGCAGGAAGAGTTTATGTTCTTGCCAAGAACTACAATAAGGGCTTTGTTCAGTATCATTCTGACGGAAGCTTCGTAGGTTTTATAGGAGCAAGTGAAGCAAAATTCAATCTGGTGGATTATTTATGGAAGATGATTGCCACCAAGGAGCAGAAGGCCAGAATGGTTCAGTTCGTTCCGACGGAATACAGCAATGTTGCTCTTGATAAGGATGGATTTATATATTGTACTACTATGACCTTTGACAGATGGGAGCTGTTGACAACAGCAAAACCCATAAGAAAGCTGAATGCCCAGGGAACCGACATTCTGGTTAAGAACGGATGGGAACCGCCTGTAGGTGATCTGGATTGGCAGGATGCCGCAGGCTATAACGGACCTTCCAGATTTATAGATATAACAGTTCTTGATAATGATATTTATCTTGCTCTTGATATGACAAGAAGCAGAATATTTGCCTATGATGAACAGGGTAATCTGCTCTATGCCTTTGGAGGAGTAGGTAACAGGCTGGGCTATATGCTGGGACCTGTTGCAATTGATCATCTTGGCTATGATCTGGTGGTACTTGACCAGAGAACCCAGGCCTTCACGGTATTTACTCTTACCGAATATGGAAAATTAATAAACTCCGCCCTTGATGAGTACAAGAAGGGTAATTATGATAAATCGGCCGAGTACTGGCAGCAGGTTTTAAGGCTTAACGGTAACTATGATTTGGCTTACACAGGCATAGGCCGTTCACTATTCAGACAGAAGAGATACAAGGAAGCGATGGAGTATTTTGAATTTTCAAAGGAAAGAAAGCATTACTCAAAAGCCTTCCAGTTATACAGAAAAGAATGGATTGAAGAAAACATCGGATGGATTGTGGCAATCTTTTTAGCTTTGATTGTTGTACCGAATCTGGTGGAGTTTATAAAAAGGATAAAAAGAGAGGTGGATAGAGCTTGAAAATGCCCGCGTTTTTAAATAAGGAAAAACTTCAGCATGTAGGGAAAACTCTGCGGTATTCCTTATATGTATGTACTCATCCGCTTGATGGTTATTGGGATCTCACACATGAAAAGAGAGGTTCTGTTGCTGCAGCCAATATTATAATTATATTGGCCTTGCTGACCACCCTGTTGTCGTATCAGTACGGAAATCCTATGATTTACGGGTTTGTTCAGCTGCAGTATTTCAATGTTTACAGAGTCATAGCGGGATTTCTTGCTCCGATTTTTATAGGAACTCTTGCCAATTGGGGCCTGACCACATTGTTTGACGGTAAGGGTACAATGAAGGATGTTTACATGGCAATCGGTTATGCTTTCACTCCATATGTTATAATAAATCTGCCATGCATTTTTATAAGTAATGTATTGACTATTGAAGAGGGAGCATTTATTTACTATGCGAGTTCTGTATCATCAGTATGGATGGGTGTGCTGATTGTAAGTGCTGTAATGCAGATACATGATTATACCATAACCAAAACAATCCTTACCCTGATAGCAACAGCTGTCGGCATGCTGGTTATAGTATTTGTTATCTTGCTATTCTTTAGTTTAATTTCGGATGCGGCTGCATATTTTATTTCTTTGTATAAAGAAATATCATACCGCTTCTACTGATAAGGAGGCTAGTGATGAGAAAATTATTAAAATTAGGCTTAATCCTTATTTCGTCTGTACTTTTGGTTGGATGCAGCCAGAATCAAGCACAAAAAATAGAAATACCGACATTCTCGTTTAACGCGGAAGAGTATCCTGAGCCCCTCGTGCTTGAAAATGATAAGCTAAGGTTTACATTATATCCTGAAACAACTCATTTTGAAGTATTGAATAAAGTAAATAATTCAGTATGGCGGTCAAATCCTGAAGACGCAGCCTATGACCCTATGGCTGATCCGACTAATATAAACTACATGCTATCTACTCTTATTATTGAATATACAAACAGTATCGGCGTTACTGTTACATATGCCAATTTTGAAAAGAGTATAGAAAAGGGAAATTACCAGATTACCAAAAATGGAGACACGATTGAGGTAGCTTATACTATCGGTGATGTGAAAAAGGTTTACCATATTCCACCTGCAATGCCTGAATCCAGAATGAATACTTATCTAGAAAAAATGGAATCAAGTGCGCAGAGAAAGGTTAAGACCTATTACCGCAGAATAGATCTGAATAACCTGCTTCCTACCGACGATCCGAATGAACTTAAGAAACAGTATCCTGAGCTGGAAACAGAAAGAGTATATGTTCTTCGTACGGATGTTCAGAACCATATGAAGCTGCAAATGCAGGACTTCTTTGCGGCAGCAGGATATACCATTGAGGACTGGGAAGCAGATATGGAGAAATACGCCAAGGAAGATACTGAGGAACAGCCCTACTTTAATATGTCAATAATTTATCGCCTTGAAGACGATGAGCTTGTAGTAGAGGTTCCGTATGAAAAGATGATATGGAAGGAAGAGTACCCTATTACAAGAGTTAAGGTATTACCCTACTTTGGTGCCGGAAGCACCGACGATGAGGGTTACCTGATGGTTCCTGAAGGCAGCGGTGCGGTTATTAACTTCAATAACGGCAAGAGCGAGCAAAACGCTTACTATGTTGACGTTTACGGATGGGATCTGGGCAGAGAAAGAGATTCCATGACTGATGAAAATGATACAGCCTTCCCGGTATTTGGCATAGCCAAAAACGGAAACTCAATGCTGTGCATACTGGAGGATTATGCTCCGGTTGCTATTATTGAAGCAGATGTAAGCGGCAATGGCAGCAGCTACAATTTTGCACATGCTTCCTACCTTACCATGCATTATTCTTCGCTCAAGGTTTCCAAAAAAACAGATAGATCTGTTATCATGTTTGAGCAGAGGAAGCCAAGTGGAGTTCTTAAGCAAAGATATCGCTTCATTGACTCCGACAACTATATAAAGATGGCCGAAAGCTACAGGGAATATCTGATGAAGAAATATCCTGACCTTCTTGTAAAGAAGACGGAGTCCAGTACCCCTGTTAACGTTACTCTGATTGGAGCTATTGATAAGGATGTACAGCGCTTTGGTCTGCCTGTAAACGTACCGTGGGAACTGACATCTTATAAGGAAGCGTCAGAAATACTTGATGAGCTAAAGCAAACGGGGTACAAGGATTTATACGTCAAATACAGAGGATGGATGAACGACGGCTTAAGGCATGAAGCCTTAACCAAGGTTAAGCCGGTATCCAAGCTTGGCGGAAAGAAAGAATTAGTTAAGCTTATAAACCACGCAAACGAGCTTAACATTCCCTTGTATCTTGAAGGAACAGTCCAGACCACCTATAACTATGGCTGGTTTGACGGATTTGTAATTAACAGGGATGCGGTAAAGACAGCAGGCAGGGAAATTTTGAAGCTCAATGACTTTACCGTATGGTATGCTCCTAATCCCTATTTAGACGACTACTATTTATTGAAGCCTCAAAGAACCATTGAATATATGAAGAATCTGACTGACTATGTAAAAGCGCATAATGCAAATGTAGCATTCAGCGATATAGGATATACCGTTGCAGGCAGCTATGATCCTAAGAATCTTATAACCAGACAGGAAGTTATGGAAATGCATCAGCAGGAACTCTCCAGAATTTATGCTGAGGGCAGCAAGATAATGATAAATAACGGCAATGATTATGCTATGCCATATGCCGATTTCATAACTAATATGGACTTATATGGTTCAAGGTACGGAATTATCGATTATATGATACCGTTTTATCCTGCAGCCATTCATGGCTTAAAGAGTTACTCAGGTGAGTCTATAAACCTCTCTGCCAATTACAAAAAGCTGATTTTGAAGAGTGCTGAAACAGGTGCAGGATTGTCATTCACATTTATAAAAGAAGCAACATCCGAGCTGCGTGAAACATATCACACCAATTTGTATGGTTCAGACTATGATTTGTGGAAGGAAGAGGCATATAAGATTTACAACAGATATGAATCCGAACTGGGCCATGTGTTCAATCAGTATATTACAGATCACAAGCGTCTGAAGGATGGTGTGTTTGTTACCAGCTATGAGGATGGAACCAATGTTTATGTAAACTACACCGATTATGATTTTGAACAGGATGGTATTAGGGTTCCTGCCCAAGATTATTTGGTAGAAAGGAGGTAATATAGATGGCTAAGACAAAAGTGGCTAAACCGAAACACAAGAATTTAGGCAGGAAGAAAGCGATAGCCGGATATTTATTCATAGCACCCTTCATAATAGGCTTTTTGGCATTTATGTTAAAGCCCTTATGTGAATCCTTCATGATGAGCTTCAGTGAAGTTAAGGTTGTCGGTGGTAAGGGTGGATTTGTAATGAATTTCTGGGGCCTGAAGAATTTTAAGCAGGCATTCCTTGTAGATGCTGAGTTCACCAGATTTTTGACAACCGAGCTGACCACCATGCTGACTCATGTGCCGGCTACAATAATTATAAGCTTCTTCATGGCTTTAATTCTTAACCAGTCCTTTAAGGGCAGGACACTTGCGCGTGCCATATTTTTCCTGCCAGTTATATTGTCCTCAGGTGTATTGGTAGGACTTGAATACAATAACAGCCTGTTAAGTGGTATGGAGGAATATATCAAGGAAAATACAAACGCCAGTGAAATTACGGCAACACTGCAATCAATTCTTTCCACCACAGGTTTAGGTTCAAGATATCTTGAGACAGTATACAACATAGTAAACAGTCTGTACGACGTTGTTATTGCTTCAGGTATACAAATAATCATATTCCTGTCGGGACTTCAGACTATACCAAAGAGCATGTTTGAGGCTGCAACTATTGAAGGATGTACGGCATGGGAGGGCTTTTGGAAGATTACCTTGCCAATGGTTAGCTCGGTTATATTGGTAAATGTCATTTACACCATTGTTGACTTCTTTATGAAGTCCAACAGTCAGGTTATGACCAAGATAACCGATACGATGGTAATGCGGCTGGACTATGGCTTCAGCGCTGCTATGGCTTGGGTCTATTTCCTGGCTGTAATGTTAATCATAGGCTTATTCAGCCTAATAACTTCAAGGTGGGTGTACTATTATGAGTAAAAAGTTATCGCAAAGATGGAGTCATTTTCTGGAAAGAAACAAAAAATCCGGCGGTTATCTGTTAAAGAAGATTATTATGAGAAGGCTTTACTCAATTGCAAGAGCCATCCTGATACTTGGTCTGTGTTTCTTAATTCTGCAGCCATTGTTTAACAAATTATCAGCCAGCTTTATGGCTGAAAAGGATTTGTATGACCCAACCATTATCGTTGTACCCAGAAATCCTACCTTAGATAATTATAAAATAGCGGCATATTTGCTTGATTACTGGAGGATACTCCGCAATACCCTTGGATTATCATTGCTGGCAAGCTTTGCCCAGGTAGCGTGCTGTACTCTGGTAGGATACGGATTTGCCAGATTTAAATTCCCGCTGAAGAGGTTATGGTTTGCGTGTGTAATACTGGTAATAGTTGTGCCCCCTCAGACCATTATGTCATCACTGTATCTGAACTTCAGATTCTTTGATATATTCGGCATAATAAAAGCTATTACAGGGTCTACCATTAACCTGCAAAATTCAATAATACCTTATATAATGTTGTGCATGACCGGAATGGGTCTGAAGAGCGGATTGTATATATTCCTTATCAGGCAATACTTCAGAGGAGTTCCAAAGGAGCTTGAAGAGGCGGCATATGTTGACGGATGCGGCAATTTCCAGACATTCGTTAGAATTATGCTTCCGGATGCAACTCCGATAATAACATCTTGCTTCCTCTTCGCCTTTGTATGGCAGTGGACCGATAACTTTTATGCAAGGATATTTTTAAAGGGTACTTCTCTTTTAGCAACTGAATTGTCTGCTCTGCCACATCTTTTATCCGACTATATTGCATCCCTCACAGGCTCAGGCAGGGCATCAACCGCTTATGGTATGGCAATGATATCAACCGGTATGGTTATGACAATAATACCTCTTCTGATAATTTATGTTATCGCGCAGAGGGGCTTCGTTGAAAGCTTAAGTCAAACCGGTTTGAAGATGTAAGCTTATAAACAGATCTAAACCGTCATCGGTGACTGATTGATTGAAATGAAGCATTTATAATGACGGCTAGAAAATAGTATTACAATGTAATTAATTAGTACGTTCTTTTAATAGTGGGGGAGAAGGTATTGATTATTCTCCCCCTGTATATTGAAAAGGATTTCAAAATTAATTGTCGAATTAACGTTAAAGATATAATTTCATTATGTACATTTGTAATTGGTTATACTGTTGAAGCTATAAGATTGAAAAATATTAAGTTTTGAAATATAGTACTTGTTAAACCAGGAATTTGCTTTTTAAATGACATATTCCCATGGAATATATTCCATAGGAATGACTAATGAATTTGGATACAGTTTCAATTTTATATAGATTTGTCATTTAAGAACGTATAGGAACCAGATTTTCCGGGTTTTCGTACCAACAGGAAAAAATACGCATTAAGAACGACTTTCAGGGACGAGACTAAAGTTGAAGAAGAATGATGTAATTAAATAAAAAGCGGTTGTAATCCTCCTATATGGTATATGGATTACAGATAGTTTCCACTTTTTACTGTGCATCATAGGCTTTAGACTTTGTGGAAAGTTATCTATTACTGGTTCAGTTACCATTGGTAGTATGTGGATGCTCATTACTTGCATTACACATTACTATAGACAATATATCATATAAGGAGGATAAGCATTATGAAAAAAATTACTAAACGCATGTTATCAGTTATGCTGATACTGGCGTTGAGCGTTTCTATGCTGACTGCGTGCGGCAAGAAGGCTGAAAACACTGATACCCCTGCTAATACACAGGGCGAAACAAACACCAATACAGATACACAAAGCGGCGGAGACAACGAAGCTACTCCAACAGAGGCTGAAGAGCCGGCTATGGATCTGGGTGGTATGGAAATTATCGTTGGTGACTGGTGGTCTCCCCAGGAAACACCTGAACCTAAGAACCAGAAGGAAGAAGATACTCTGGCATATCGTAATGAATTCATGAAGAAGTACAACTTCACAATTAAGCAGGTTGCTGTTACAGACTGGGGCGGTATGCAGGAGCTGTTTACAACATCCGTTATGGCTGATGATCCTGCGGCTCATGTATTCCTTTTAGGATGGGGCTGGATAGCTCAGCCGCTGGCAAATGGTCTGCTTTATGATTTGTCATCCATTAAGAACTTTGATTTCTCAGAAGATAAGTGGCTTAAGTATATAACAGAGCTTATGACCTTTGACGGTTCCGTATATGGTATGGCATCCGGTACTCCTGAGCCTAAGCTGGGCGTATTCTGGAACAAGAGATTATTCCAGGAAGCAGGACTTGATCCTGAACTGCCGTATGATTTGCAGGCAAGCGGTGAGTGGACTCTTGAGAAGTACGAAGAGCTGGCTAAGCAGCTGACAAGAGATACCAACAACGACGGTACAATCGATACCTATGCACAGGCAAGCTTCTCTGTTGACTACTTAAGAGGCGCATTGACTCTTCATAACGCTAAGTTTATTGGCAAGGATGAGAGTGGCAAGTTCTTTAACGCAACAAACGATCCCAACTTCCTTGCTGGTGCTCAGTGGGGCATAGGCCTGGTTCAGAAGGGCTATGAGATGCCTGCTCCTGAAGGAGCAAACTGGGATTGGTTCATAGCAGCCTTCCACGATGCTAAGGTTGCCATGACCTGGGCAGAGCAGTACAAGTGCGGAACATGGGCAGATATGACAGATGACTGGGGCTTTGTACTTCCTCCCAGAAAGGATGCCAATACACCGCATACTATTTACTTCAATGACAATATAGCAGTTATTCCTTCAAGCTATGATGCAGAGACAGTTGAGAAGATTGCATTTGCATATAACCTGTTCACAAATCCTACTCCTGGATATGAGGATGATACGGATGCATGGAAGGAAACATATTATCCTAGCTTCCGTGATGAGAGAGCTGTAGATGAGACACTGGCACTTATGTTCAGTGATGAAGTTGTTATCTGCAACGATGTACAGCCTTTCGTATATGGAACAGATACAGGTCCTGACTTCTACTGGGATACCTATGCATTGGGTAAGACTCCTGCTGAAAAGATTGAAGAGCTTACAACCAAGTGGGAAACTCTTATAGCTGATGCAAATAAATAATATTGACTAACTATATAATTTAATATTAAGGGGGGGGAGATTAAACAGCTCCCCCTTTTGTGCATAAAAGTATTTATTCTTAAAAAGCTTATGTCATGATGCTTTACTATATAATTAATTCATTAATGATCCAGTCAAAATTGATTATATAGTAATATACCATGACAGGATTTAAATATGACAGACAACTGTTTTTTTGGGCGATGAGCCATTGTATTGCTATAGCGCAATACAAGCAGGCTATAAGGTATATAAAAATATATTAAAAAGATATATCAAAAAGGAGGATTATATGAAACTGGTTAAGGCAAAAAGGAGAATACTTTTAATTTGCACATGTATTTTACTGGCTGCAGCCTTTGTCGGATGCGGAAAAACAGAAGGTGGAACAAAGGAGAATACAGCAGTCAATAATATTGACGGGGCTGCCGGCAAGGCTGATAATACCGTTACCCCAAAGCCTGAGGCTGAAACCGAAGCAGTAGAAGCAACACCAACACCCGAGCCTGAGGCTGAATCAAAGGCATATCTGGAAAAATACAGGCAGACTGGTGAATATCCAAGCCTTGCGAAGATTTATAAGGATAAGTTCTATATCGGTGTTGCATTATCAAATATTGATATTAATAATCCTGATAAGGCAAAGCTGGTGGCAAGCCAGTTTTCCAGCTTAACCTGTGAAAATGAAATGAAGCCCGACTTTATTCTTGACAGGGCTGCATCAATACAAAATGGTGATGAGGAGTGCCCGGCAATCAATATGAAAAATGCCGAGGTTGCACTTAAATTTGCCAAGGAAAATGGGTTGAAGATGAGATTCCATACTCTGGTTTGGCATGCACAGACCCCCAGATGGTTCTTTACCGAGGGCTACAGTACAAGTCCTGACGCTCCCTATGTAAGCAGGGATGTAATGCTGGCAAGAATGGAGAATTACATAAGACAGGTTATGGAATATATGGATACCAATTATCCAGGTGTTATATATGCCTGGGACGTTGTTAATGAAGCAATAGCAGGCAGTGAGAGGGCGGACGGAATTCGTGTAAATGATAATCTCTGGTATGATGTTGTAGGGCCTGACTATGTTGAAAAGGCATTTTACTTTGCCTCCAAATATGTTGGAGAGGGGCAAAAGCTTTTCTATAACGACTATGGAACCTATGACAAAACCAAAATCATGCATATCCGCAATCTGGTAGAGAGGATGAGAGAGCAAAATATCCGCATAGACGGTATTGGCATGCAGGATCATATTGGCCTTACCAGCCCCAATATACTTGATTATCAGTACGCAATAAACAAGTATGCGGAAATGGGACTTGAGATACAGATTACCGAATTGGATATCGGCAATGAAGACAACAGTGAGGAAGGCCAGATGAAGCTGGCCGCCAGATATAAGGCAATATTTACTATCATAAATAATACGGTTGACAAAGATCTTGCCAATATAACCAGCGTAACCTTCTGGGGCTTAACTGATGACAGGTCCTGGCTTAACAAGGCAGATCAGCCTCAATATCCTTTGCTGTTTGACAAGGAGCTTAATCCAAAGCCTGCATTTTTTGCTGTGGCAATGGATGAATCTATTAAAATGGTTCATAAATAGAAACAGGAGGGATTATGAAGAAGCTGCTATTACGGATTATCATGCCTTTTCTGCTGTTTTTTAGCTTAATGCTTTATGGCTGTTCATCTGATATAAAAGAAAATAATACTGAAGACACAGTTGACAATAATGCAAATTCGCAGGTGACACAAAAGCCGGAGGACAATTCTGCTGTAACAGATCAGCCTAAAGCAGAGAATAATCAGGCTCTGGTCTTTCGTGACGATTTGGAGAGTCTTTTTAGCAATCTAGCTCTTGCTGCTTCCCTTAAAAAGGAGGGGGAGAATAATCCGCTTATAACCCAGGATTTTGGCGCTGACCCCTTTGCTATGGTTTATAAGGATAGGGTCTACGTATATATGACCCAGGATGTCCTGATGTATGATACGGAAGGAAATATAAAGGAGAACAGCTATGGCCTGATAAACAAGCTAAGATGCATATCATCAGCGGATATGGTTAACTGGACAGATCATGGCAATATTCACATTGGAGGTATAAAAGGGGTAAGCCTGTGGGCCAGAAATTCATGGGCGCCTTCAGCCGTCTGGAAGAATATAGACGGTAAGGACCAGTTCTTTATCTATTTTGCCAACGGAGCAGGAGGAATTGGTGTATTGACCTCAGATAGCCCTACGGGACCCTTCAGGGATCCGTTGGGTAAGGCTTTGATTACCCATTCCACTCCGGGATGCGCCGATGTTGTATGGCTTTTTGACCCTGCTGTTCTTGTGGATGATGACGGTAAGGCATATCTTTATTTTGGTGGAGGAATTCCTGAAGGAATGGAGCATGCCCCTAAAACAGCCAGAGTCATTCAGCTGGGGGATGACATGATCAGTACAGTAGGAGAGGCGGCAGTAATTGATGCCCCGTATCTGTTTGAGGATTCGGGAATAAACAAGATAGGTGATAAATATTATTATTCCTATTGTACCAATTTCAGTAACAGGGCCAATGCCAAAGGCGAGATTGTTCCGCCACCCGGAGAAATAGCATATATGATTAGCGACAATCCGATGGGACCCTGGCAGTATCAGAAAACAATTTTGAAGAACCCGGGATATTTCTTCGGTACAGGTGGAAATAACCATCACAGCATGGTTCAATTTAAGGGCAAATGGTATATGTTCTACCATGCATTTTTACTTCAGGATGCAAAAGGGATTAAGGGAGGCTACAGAAGCACCAATGTTGATGAGGTTATTATGGCTTCAGATGGAATTATAGAGGATATTAAGGCTACCAGAAGTGGTGTAGAGCAGATTGAGTGGCTTAACCCTTATCAAAAGCTTATGGCAACTACAATGTCGGCTAATGGAGGTATTGGTGTAGTTGAGGAGGAAAGGCGCTCCTTTAAGGAGCCTGTTATAGTTTCCCTGGGAGATATTGAAGACGGGGATTGGATCAGGGTCAGCGGTGTAGATTTTGGTGAGAATGGACCTGCAAACTTTACTATTAAATATTCAAGTGACGGCGGAGCCGGCGCGGTGAAAGTAGTAAGCGACAGTCTTGAGGGAGATCTTATAACCTACGCTGAAATTAAGGATACCGGTGGCTATGGCAATTACAGCGAGGTAACTGTTCCGGTAAAGAGTCTTACCGGTGTACATGATATTTACATGATTTTTGCCGGCAGCGGCTACCATATAAATGAATGGAGTTTTTCAAAGTAAATGTGGTCCGGGCCTTATTATGCAATTATGTCTGCAGACATTTGTACAGAAAGCTGCTAATATATGTATTGAAAAATTTAATTATATCATATATAATAATTGTATAAAATGTAGTAGTAATAGAAGCAACCGCTACTACATTATTAGCAAAAGATGATAAGACAAAAGCAATAAGTGACTAGCATAATTACCAAATTAGCATTAATATATTAAAGAAAAATGTCATAATATACTATTTATTTTAACTAAGGCTATTAGCAGCTCAGATATCAATAAAGTGTTTACATTAGGTTTTCAGTTGGAGAAATTGCAAGCTACAACGATTTATGGCGGAGCAGTGAAGCGGCATTAGGGTGCCGCGCTTGTTCTGGCGACTGTCAGTGCCGGACCTGGCATCTGAAAAAGCTTATAAAAATGAAAAGAGGTGCAATTATGAAAAAGCTTATTGTATTAGTATTATCATTAGCTATGGTACTCAGCTTTACAGCCACCGTTTATGCAGATCCCAACGCAACCTGGGAAGCTGTAAAGGGAACAGCTGCTGTTGATGGTGTTAAGGATGACGCTTACAAGAACGCTCCTGAAATTAAAATGGAAGCTGTTTCCGATACTGTTGATGGCAGAGAGGTAGACGATACCAAGGCTTCATTCTGGGTATTATATGATGCTGAAGCTATTTACTTCTTCGTAGAAGTACAGGATAGCGCCCTTGATGACACCAACGGTAACGTATGGGAGAAGGATAGCATAGAGCTCAGAATCGACAATAAAGACAATCTGGTTCAGGCATTTGCTGTTGATGAAACCTATACAGGCTCCGTTGCCTCCGAGGTTAAGGTTTTAAAGACAGACAAGGGCTACAATGTAGAATTCAAGGTTCCCTATGCAACAGCAGAAGGTTCCACAATGAAATTTACAATGCAGGTTAACTGTGCAAAAGATGGTGGAAGAAACCATACATTACATACAAATCCTGATCTTAAGGATGCTTGGCAGAACAATGCAGTATTTGAAAATCTGTTATTCGCTTCAGCAGCCAGCCCGAAGACCGGTGTTGTATCATACGGTCTGGTATATGGAGCAGGCGCTGCACTTTGCGCATTAGGTGTAATTTCTCTAAAGGGGAAGAGAAAAAGCAACTAATCGCTTAATAAAAAATGTACGGTTAATTTGGTTAAAATCCAACTGAAGGACTTAATTAAACACGTAATGATTGTTTCATGTAAATTATTATATCTGTTGAATATATATTAATTGCATATCTTAGGGGCTGAGAGTGGAAGGGTAGATTAATAAGTACTGGTCTGCCCTTCTTTTCTTTGACCAGTTCAAATTTATTTAAGTTATTTTGCCGATGAGCATCGGTTAGAGAAATTAAAGATGAATTAAAAATGAATATTCAAATAACTGCAGTAATAACCAAAAGTTAATTATTACAGTTATTTTAAATATAAATCAACACTAGCAACCAATATTAAAAATCAACAAAGGGTGTAACAGAATATGAAGAAAAGGACAAATTTAACTTTAATGTTGGCTTTTTTTATGATTTTTCTGTTGGCTGTATCCGGGTGCGGTCTTGCTCCAAAGGAGGAGGTATTGCCTGATGCGCCGGTATTGCCGGAAACGGCAATCAAAAGTTATAAAAAGGCCACTGTTATGCGTGGTGATATTATTCAAAGGGTGAAGGTTGAGTGTGTTTATAAAGCCTTCAGGACTGAAGAGCTCAAATTCGGTGTGGAAGGTAAAAGGCTTGCCCATGTGTACTTTGAAGAAGGAGACAGGGTAAAGGCAGGAGATCTGCTGGCAGATTTGGAAATGAGTGAACTGACGGAGCAGATCAAATACCGCACCGAAAATATTGAATCTATAAAAACGCAGATAGCCAATGAGAAGGAAATGCTAGAGCTGGCTGTCAGCAGCTATAACAGGCTCATAAACATTGAAGGCTTCACCCAGCAGATGGCTTCCAGATATGAAGCTGAAATTGCAAGGCATGAGGAGACTATAAAAGAGCTTGAAGAGGATTTATACTTTGAACAGCAAAGGCTTGAGACGCTTAATGAAGAGGTTAGGAAGCATCAGATTTATGCCGGAATTGATGGGGTTATTCTGAAAATCAAGCAATTTGGCTGGAGAGATGTTTCCAATACCAAGGATACGGTAATCACTGTGTATGATCCTGACACCATGGTTTTTGTAACATCGGGTAAGAACCCTGAATTGTTCAATACAGGGGACGAGCTGACAGTAACGGTTGGCAAGAATGAATATAAGGCGGTAGTTATTGATTCAGCCGAGATAGATGAGGAATATACGGCGGATGCCGACAGCGGAGTAAGGTATCTGCGGATTATTGACAACAAAAACCAGCCACTTATCGATACCTGGGGCGAGATTACGTTTACCCTGAAGGAGTTGAAAAATGTTCTTTATCTGCCTTTGACTGCCGTGCACTCTGATAACGGTAAGTCCATAGTGTATGTGGAGGATGAGGGTGGATTTAAGAGCATTAAGGAGATTCAGACCGGATTTGTTGCAGACAAGAAGGTTGAGATCATATCCGGTTTAAATGAAGGGGATACTGTAATACTTGAATAAGTCATCCGGGAGGTGAACAGATATGAGAAAAAAAATACCAGGAATTTTACTGTTGATTGCTTTGATCTTCTTAAGTGGCTGCAAGGAAAAGGTCGGAGAGAGCGTACCGGTCCTTAAGGCTCCGGTGCAGGGAAAGATGGAAACTGCGATAGTAACGCGTGGAGATATATTTGAGTTGACCACCTATGATGCCAAGGTATATCCGGCTCTGGAAGTGGTATATCCGGCTGTGGACGGAATACTGAGTGAGGTTTGTGTATACCTTGGACAGGAGGTAAAGGAAGGGGATATATTGGCCTATCTTGACAGTAAAGCGCTGTCGGAAAAAATAGAGCAGCTTGAAGAGTCCATTGAGGATATGGAAAGCAACAATGAATTTAATAACAGGCTGCAGCAGCTGGACATAGATATAATGGAGCTGAGCATTGTACAAAAGATAAACAACAACGCTCCTCAGCTGGAAATAGCCCAGATGCAGTCGGAGCTTGAAAAGATGAAATTAAGCATGGAGCAGAATATCAAGAAGCAGAAATATGATTTAAATAAGATGAAGGAAAGTCTTGAGGAAGCCAAAGCGGAGTTGGAAAAGACCATAATCAAGGCGCCCATTACAGGAAGGATTGTTTATATCAGCTCCTTTGGTGGTATCAGGGTAAGCAAGGACAGTCCTGTTATTATAATTACCGATGAGTCGAAGCTTCATATCCAGAGTAATTATATGGACAGAAACACTTTTATAAATGCTAACCAGGCCTATGCCTTAATAAACGGCAAGCAATATGATATAGAATATGTTCCGCTGGAATCTGACGAGCTGGTTAAAATGAATGACAGCGGAATAGCAATCGAGAGCAGATTTGCCATAATAGGGGAGGATGTTGATTTAACCTCCGGCGATTATGCCTGCATCTGCCTGAAAAACAAGGTCAGGGAGAATGTTTTGACTATTCCAAAGAAAGCCTTATATTCGGATGCTGAAGGCCATTTCGTATATCGCATGAATAATGGGGCATTTGCCAGATGCAATGTAGAAACTGGAATAGAGACTGATATTCAGGTTGAGATTATAAGTGGCCTGGAAGAAGGAGATGTGGTATATGTTCAGGGATCATAAGCTTTTAAAACTAGTACTTGTTTTCATTGCTCTGGCATCGATGCTGGGAACCCGATATACACTCGCAGAGCAAATTGGTGACAGTACTAACACGTCGGAAGGCAGTGGAGCAGAGGCTAATACAGAAGACGTAAATACTGCAGACGAGAATGTTACAGACAGTACTGTTGCTGTCAGCAATATTAAAACAGTGAAGGCTTATATCGGCGACTTTATTCAGGTCAGCTCCCTTAAAAACATGGAGTTAAGAACCCTAAAAGAAACTTATCTTACGATTGGGGATGAGGAAGGCTATCTTGTGGAATTCATGGTGAATTGGGGACAGTTTGTTAAAAAGGATCAGCCTTTGCTTTCCTATACCGTACCTGTAGATGAGCTGGCTTTGGAAGAAAAGGAAATGATGCTGAAGAAGAATGAGGAAAATTATAAAAAGACTGTTCAGGAGAGAGAGCGGGATATAGAGGACAGTATTAACAGCATGATGTTAAAGAATTTATCCTCAATTGAAGCTCAGATAGACATGCTGAATATCGAGAAAAAGAAAATTTCTCTGGAGCAATACAAGTATCAGACCGAAAGGAGCCTAAGTAAGCAGAGAGAAGAGTTGGAGGAATTTAAGGCTAACACGGAAATCAAGTATTTGAAGGCTCCCTTCGACGGAATTATATATTGGTTTGACAATCGCTTAAAGAAGGGTTCAATACTTGAGAGAGGTAACGGCTTCATTTACATGGCGGACATAAACAGCGCCGTTTTGCAGGCTGAATCCGCAGGGGCCAATAATTTGTGGTATAACCTTGAGGTTACGATAAATCCTATAATCAATAAGCAGGAAAATACTTCAAAGAGCATCAAGGGTAAGGTGGTTGCCATAGATTCCGTGCTGAATGGAGAAGCCAAAACAGGAATGGTTTATATAAAGCCGGAGAGCATAAGCGAGGAGATGGCTTCTCCGGGACAGAGGGCAAATATTACGGCGATTGCAATTAACGTTAAAAATGTTTTGTTAATTCCATCAAAGGCGGTTAAAGCAGACAAAGGCCTGAAATACGTCAACATACTTGATACTAACGGTGAGATACGTAAGCAGTATATATCCGGTCGCGATAATGGAAATGAAACATGGGTATATAATGGCTTATCAGAAGGACAGGAGATTGTAATAGAATAGGCGGGTGATAAAATTGCTAAGTTATGTATTACACAAAATATGGAATAAAAAATGGATGGCGATCAGTCTGCTGATTGGAAATATACTGCTGATAGGCATGGTAGTTGGCAACATAGTCTATTCTAATGCAGTTCTTAACAGACTTCTGGTAAAGGACCTGAATAATTCCATGAAGGCTACCGGAGTCTATCCAATGCAAACCTTTGTTGAGATACGAATGGATAATACGCGTTCAAACGCATCAGTAGCAGCCAAGGTAAAGCAGTTGGAGGATTTGACCTCATCACTGGCTGGAAAAATGCATCTGAAGAACAAGTATCTGATTTCCAGCTACTACATACGTACAAACTACCTGAACACTCCTGATGAGAAGGAATCGGCTGATTTTGTGCTGGATTTGGCCTTTATGACGGATCTGGAAAATCATAGCTCAATGATATCCGGCAGAATGTACGGCAAAGAAATGGTAGATGGAGCTATAGAAGTGGTTGTCGGCAGAAAGGTAATGATGGAAAAGAAGCTGATGGTAGGACAGGAGCTTTATCTTGCCGACATTCGTGATGAGAACGGAAATCCCTATAAAATCAGAATAACAGGCGTATTTCAGAATTCAAGCGATAATGATGCCTATTGGGTAAACAGCCCGGATACCTTTTCCAGACAGTTTTTTATGGACGAAGCTCTGTTCAGAAAGCTGTTCGTAAACTATGAAAACCCTCAATACAAGTGGCACAGTAAATGGAATGTACTGATCGACTATTCCGAAATGAAAACAGAGCAGGTGGATCTTGCCCTGTCTGAACTGGAAAAGTTCTCTCTGGCTGTAGAAAAGATAGACGTATACAATTATAAGGAATATTTCAGTAATATACTTAAAGACTTTAAGGTAAAGCAGGCGAAGCTGGAAAATGTGCTCTTTTTGCTGGAAATTCCGATATTTATCCTGCTGATGATATTCATTTACATGGTCAACAACCAAATGATGCTGCTGGAGAAATCGGATATAGCGGTACTTAAGAGCAGGGGTGCCTCAAATCTGCATATTATACTGATTTATCTTCTGCAGGGAATTATAATAATGCTCATTGCTCTGTTGCTGGGTATTCCATTGGGCCTGTTCTTCTGCTACGCTCTCGGCAATGCCAACGCATTCCTTGAGTTTGTATCGAGAACTGCGCTGCCGCTGGAGCTTACGAATAAGGCACTGATGGCAGCAGGACTGTGCGCGTTGGCTTCCCTGATGATAACACTGGTTCTGGCATTTTTCCATACCAGGGAAAATATTGTATCCTTAAAGCGAAAGCTGAATAAGAGAAATCAAAGATTGGGTCTTTTCAGCCTCATATTTGGCGGCGTTTTTCTGGCTATTGCAGGTTATGGTTTATTCAACTTCAAAAACAATGCCAAGGCTATGGCTGAAGCATCATTGGCGGGCGGCAAGCTGGATCCTTTACTGTTTTGCAGCTCAATCACCTTCATAATAGGCGCAGCTTTTATTGTTCAGGCAATTCTGCCTTATCTTATTAAGCTGATATTTAGTCTTGGCAAAGCCTTATGGAGACCGTCGGCTTATGCTTCCTTCCAGAAGGTAATAAAGGGTTCGGACAATCAGGGATTCATCCTCCTTTTTATAATCCTTACCGTGGCATTGGGTATATTTGATGCCACCCTTGCCAGAACGATAAACGGCAATGAGGAGGAAAGAATAAAATATACAATAGGCGCCGATCTGGTAATGCAGGAAAAATGGAAAAGCAACAAGGAAGCAATTGAACTATTTATTCAGTCAATGAAGGAAATGGGACAGGATATCAGCGGTGCATCACTGGATGTCTACTATGTGGAACCTGACTTTAACAGATACACTGAGCTGAAGGAGGCCAAAAAGGTCACCAAGGTACAGGTAAATGATGATATAACCATTACCCTTGATAAGGGAAAGATAAAGACAAGGCTGATGGGCATCATAACCAATGAGTTCGGCGAGGTAGCATATTTTAAGAACGGCCTTCTGGATCGGCACTGGTATAATTATCTTAATCTTATGGCTGACAATATAGACAGCGTACTGGTGTCCGCCAATTTCAAGGAGCTGGGCTTCAAGGTCGGTGACAAAATAACATATTCCAATGAATATGGCCAGGCAAGGGGTATAATTGCAGGCTTTGTAGATTATTGGCCGACATATAATCCGGTAGCCAAACAAGTTGATAAAGGCGGTATCGAAAAGGAAATCCCTCAATATCTGATTGTGGCCCACCTTGGCAAGCTGCAGTCGGTTTGGGGTGTAACCCCCTATCAGGTATGGATGAAGGTTGATGGTTCAACCTCCTTCATATATGAATTTGCAGAGAAGAACAATATTGTTTTTGAAAGCTTTTCTGATTTGTCGGCAATGATTATAAACAAGAACAATGACCCCTTCTACCAGGGAACAAACGGAGTGCTGACAATCGGCTTTATAATTATTCTGCTTATATGCGCAATTGGCTTCCTGATTTTCTGGATACTGAGCATTATATCCAGAACCTTGCAGTTTGGCGTATTCCGGGCAATGGGTATGTCTTTAAGGGAAATAATAGGAATGCTTTTACGGGAGCAGTTTTTCCTGTCGGTCATTCCTATAGCGCTGGGTGTATTAATCGGAAATTATGTATCTAAGCTGTATGTTCCGTTAATACAGTTGGCATATTCTTCAACGGAGCAGATTATACCGCTGGAGATTATAAGACAGCAGAGTGATCAGCTGAGGATACTTGTGATTGTATCGATTATGGTTGTCTTCTGTATGCTTATAATCGGTAAGCTGATTTCCGATTTGAAGATCACACAAGCTTTGAAGCTGGGGGAGGATTAGGATGCATATGGCTAACGATAATATTATATGGACAAAAGGAGTTAACAAGATTTTCCCATTGCCTAATGGAGAGAAGCTGCATGTGTTAAAGAACATTGATTTGGAGATTCCCCGGGGCAAGCTGACCATATTCAAGGGAAGAAGCGGCTCCGGTAAAACCACCCTGATGAATCTGTTAGGCGCACTCGATAATCCGACATCAGGAGATGTATTCTTTGAGAATGAGAATATATCCGGGATGGGTGAGGGCAAAAGATGTAAATTCAGAAGAAAAAAGATTGGATTTATATTCCAGTCGGTGGCTTTGATACCTACGATGACTGCTTACGAAAATGTGGAATATATGCTGAGGATGGCAGGAGTGAATAAGAACAGAAAGGAACGGGTAATTGAGTGCCTGAGGATGGTGGGTTTGGCTTCAAGGATGAATCATATGCCTCAGGAATTATCAGGAGGTGAGCAGCAAAGAGTAGCGATTGCCAGGGCATTTGTACACAAGCCGAAGGTTATTTTTGCAGACGAGCCAACAGCAGAGCTGGATACCAACACTGCTTTGCAGATAGTCAAGATATTCAAAAACCTTACAGACAATGAGGGTGTAACCATAGTTATGACTACGCATGATACCGGTCTGATGGAAATCGGCGATAAGGTATACGAGCTGGAGGATGGTGTTTTCGTTGAGCGATAATACAAATAATGTAACTATTGACAGCAGGTACATAATTCAATGTGATAACCTGGTGAAAATTTATAAAACCAAGGACAGCGAGGTACTGGCCCTGCAGGGGTTGGATATGACCATCGAGCCGGGAGAGCTGATGGCTATCGTGGGAAAGAGCGGCAGCGGCAAATCCACTTTCCTCAACATGATAGGCGGACTTGACAGACCTAGTGCCGGCAGGCTATTCGTTGATGGCAAGGACTTGTTCAAGATGACGGGCAAAAGCCTGATTGAATATAAGAAACGTACGGTTGGCTTTGTCTGGCAGAATAATGCAAGGAATTTGTTCCCTTACCTTAACTCCATACAGAATATACAGGTTCCTATGATATTTACCAGTGAGAAAAAGAAAAGGGAAAGGGCGCAACAGCTTCTTGAGCTGGTTGGTATGGCACATAAGAAATATAACCGCCTTGGAGAATTGTCCGGTGGTGAGCAGCAAAGAATTGCCATAGCCATTGCCCTGGCCAATAATCCCAAGATACTTTTGGCAGACGAGCCGACGGGTTCGGTTGACAAGAAAACGGCTGATTATATTCTGGATGTATTCAGGGAACTGAACAACACATTGAAAACTACAATTATCATAGTTACCCATGATATGAACCTGGCCAAAAAGGTTAACAGAGTGGTATCAATACAGGACGGCAAGATAAGCAGCGAAATGCATGCCAAGGGCGACTATAAAAAGAGAATGGCCGAATTATCCACATTTGAGGATATACATGACGAGTTTACCATTCTTGATAGGGCCGGAAGACTCCAGATACCCCGTGAGCTGCTGGATAGAATGGGCGTGCATGATAATAAGGTACGTCTGGAATATGTAGATGATACAATTGTTATAAAGCCTGCCAGGGATAAGGAAGCCATCTAGACCCGGCAGAATCCAAAGGATGTAATAAAGACAGAGATATTTTGCAAAATTAATTATCTATGAAACATAGGAGGGTTAAAATGAAAAAAATAGCTAAAAAAATTTTTCTGACCATTATTGCATTAACTGCATCTGTTACTCTCTATGCCGGCAAAGCGGAAGCGCTGACAATGATAAATATTCCGATCCTTGTAGTTGAAGATGTGGATGACACTCCGTTTCCGGATCCGGTAAGCATTAACTTTGGTTTTGAAAAATATAACATATCGGAATTTTCAATAGATGCGGCCGGACAGCTAAAGGTTATTATACTCTGCAAGCCAGGTGGCAGGACATCGGGAAACATCTGGGTCAGCACAGATCGTGACGGTAAAAGGCTTATAGGTGATATAGCCAAGTATTCAGGTGAAAAAACAGAGGTATCATGGTTCTTGGAGAAAGGTACCTACTATCTCCATACCGAGTGCGAAAACTATCCATATGAGACCGGCATAGCCCTGCTCTTTGAAAAGGCAAAGGTGGAAGAGAAGGAGATTGCAACCAGCTTTTCCAAAGGTAATTTTTTAACCCCTGACAAGGTTGCAATGAATTATCTTACCAATGAAAATCCTAATGAATACTATTTCTTTGAAGTAAAAGAGAAATCAACAGTAACAATAAATTATTCATTTGATGCAGATGCCAATTTAAAAACCGATACCGGCTATTGTTCACTTTATGACAAATATGGTGTATTGCTTAAGGAAGGTACATATACAAGCGCAGACAAGGGATTAAAATCAATCGATTATCTGCTGGAGCCCGGTGTATATTATATTAAGCTGAGCGGAATGAAGGGCAATACCGTTATAAGCTATTCATGCATGTTCTATAATATTACCCTTACCGCTGATACCGATGGTAAATGGACCGATGAAGGCTATTATGTTTACATCGATACCAGCATAGATTACTCAAAAATATCTGTACTTTGCTTTGACGTTAAGGATTCCCTGATTGACAACGATGTTTTGTGGGCTGCCACCAACCCGAATTATGTTTCCCTTGAGGGAGAAAGATTCCTGGCAGAAAAGAGCGGTGTTTATTCAATCAGAATTACCGATAAAAACGGATACAACACAATGGCCAAGATTAACATCACAAATATAGATGTTACAAAGCCAAAGGTAAGCGGAGTTAAGAACAACAAGATTTATAACAAGGCTATAAAGATAACATGGAAGGATGAAGAAAGCGGCATCAATGATAAGAAAACTACACTTAACGGCAAGGCTGTAAAGAGCGGTGTCAAGATAAGCAAGGAAGGCAAATATACACTTAAGGTATATGATAATGTAGGAAATTACAGGACCTATACCTTCTATGTGGACTTTACAGCTCCTACAGCCAGTGTGGAAAACGGCAAGACCTATAAAGAGGCTGTTACCGTGAAGTTCAAGGACAATCTGACCGGAATCAGCAGGATAGTACTGGATGGCGCTGAATTAAGCTCAACCAATCCTATATACCTGTATGCCAACGGAGAGTATGAGCTGGAGCTCTGGGATAAGGCTGAAAACTACAGGAAAATAACATTTACCATCAAAAAGTAATGCAGTCTGCCAGTTGGTCGGAGCTATCTGGCTGACTGGTAGTTTTATCAGATAAGCTTTTATGATTTCAGGAAAGGCATGGATATCTGTATGAAAAGAATAGTTAGCTTATTTTTGGCCGGTTTGCTTGTTTTTCTTGCCGCATGCGGGACGGATAGCAAAAGTGCAATAAAGGATGATAAAGACCCAAAGAAGGCCAAGCTGACAGAAATGGCAGAAAATAAGGCTGAAGCAACTCCTGCAAAGGAGGTGCAGGAGACTGTCGGGGTTGCTAATGCACAGGCTCCCCTTGATTCATCCTATACCGTATGCAGCTTTGATACAAATATAAAGTATCAGACGATAGATGGCTTTGGAGCAGCCTATACCTGGTACTCCGACTGGCTTTTTCAGTGTGATGATCTGGAGGGGGCATATGACGCCCTCTTTAAGGATGCAAAGCTTAGCATACTCCGTTTTAAAAATGAATATGAATACGTCCGTGAGGACTATGCCGCCAATGCAGCTGCCATGGTGAAATATTACGAGGCCGCTAAAAAGCGTGCCGCCGAGTACGGAGTGGAGCCTTTGGTTTTGATGAGCTGCTGGTCTCCGCCGAGATTCCTTAAAAGGGACAATGATATATCCGGCAAATCTACTCTGAAGAAGGATGAATCCGGCAATTACTGCTATGATGAGTATGCCGACTGGTGGGCTGAAGCAATTGAGTATTATCAGCAGCAGGGCTTGAAGATAGATTACATCTGTATACAGAATGAGGTGGATTTTGCAGCTGATTATGACGGATGCCGCCTGGATCCGGTGGAGTCTGAGGAATTTGCCTCATACGCCAAGGCTCATCTGGCGGTATACAGGAAGCTACAGGAGCGCTTTGGAGCTGCCGCCCCCAAGATTTTAGGACCAGACAGTATGTCCTGTGTCTATTCCACTATAAACTTTTATATGCGTGAGCTGCTGGAGAATGAGCCGGACAGTGTGGCAGGGCTTGCTCATCACCTTTATGTGGGAGGAGACAATTTTATTAACCTGATGGATCTGAACACCTATTATAAGGATTTGAAGAAATGGCAGTCGGAGTTTTATGCTTCCAATGCGCTGAAATGCGCCAATCTGATTAATGATTGTATGGTTTATGAAAATGCAAATGCATATCTTTACTGGAGCGGAACCTGGGCAGATGAAAATATCAGCTTTGAAGCCGGCTATCTGATGGGCATCAAGCTGGGCAGGGCCAACTGGATTAATGATACCGGCTGGAGGCTGGCAGGCGATTATTATGCGATGAGGCATTTTTCAGAATTTGTCCTGCCAGGTTACATGCGTATAAAATGCAGTTCAAAGGACAAAGAAGTAGGCGCATCAGCCTTTATGAATAAGGATGCATCTAAGATTACCCTTGTTCTGATAAATAACAGTGAAGAGGAAAAGAAATACCGGATTGACGGGAATAGTTACAAAATTGCGGGCAGCAGGGTTGTACAGTCAATCTTCGGTGATGAGTGCCAGTCTGATGAGAAGTGCTTTATGGATTTGGGCAGTCTGGGCGGACAAAATGAGCTAATCCTGCCACCAAAAAGCGTAACTACTATTGATATTACAGGAGAAAAGGCTTAGGGATGAGGCAGTACAAAATTTAGTAAAAAATGATAGCAAAAAATGAGTACAACATAACTATAAATGATAAGAACTATTAACCTGTCTAATATATTATTGAATTATGAAGCCGTTATTGTGAAATTTTACTGCCGATGCAAACGATTAATATAAATTTATTACAGTCTTACATAAGAATTTACGGCTATTTTTATTTAACAATTAAATATAAAAGCATGTTATTTCATGAGAATGGAGGGTGTTATGCAAAGGCTGAAGGACAAATATAAGGATTATTTTAAAATTGGTGCGGAGGTTAACAGCTGGACCATCAAGAGCCATGCAGACTTAATCACTACACATTTTAATTCCATAACCTGTGAAAATGAGATGAAGCCTATAAGCCTGGCTCCGGAGGAAGGCAGGTTTACCTTTGAAAGGGCAGACGAAATTTATGATTTTGCTGTTAAGAACGATTTGGGAGTAAGAGGACATACCTTTGTATGGCATAATCAGACTCCTGACTGGATCTTTAACGTAAAGGACAGGGAGGAGCTGCTGGAGCGCCTGAAAAATTATATAGCTGTTGTTGGGGGCAGATACAGGGACAAGGTGTATTGCTGGGATGCCGTCAATGAGGCGATTGAGGACAAGACGGATCTTGTGCTGCGCCAGTCCAAGTGGCTTGAAAAGCTGGGCGAGCATTATATGGACGATGTGTTCCGGATTGCCAAGGAGGTGCTTCCTGAAAAGGAATTCTTCTACAATGACTACAATGAGACAAACCCGGTAAAGAGAAAGAAAATCTATGATACCGTAAAGGGTATGCTCGACAGAGGAGTTCCGGTTGACGGCATAGGAATGCAGATGCATATCAATATTTACGGCCCGTCAATTGATGAATTAAAGAGCGCTCTTGAACTGTATGCCAGCTTAAATCTGAGGATACACGTTACCGAGATGGATGTATCCATGTTTGAGTTCAATGACCACACAAGACTGGATAATCCTCCGGCTGAGCTGATTGAGAAGCAGGCGCAGGTTTATGCCGACTACTTCAAGGTATTCCGTGAATATAAGGATCATATCGATTGTGTAACCCTGTGGGGAGTTGCCGATGATATGACCTGGCTTGATAATTTCCCTGTTCCAAGGAGAAAGAACTGGCCTCTTCTGTTTGATGTTAACCATAATCCAAAGGAAGCGTTTTATCGTATACTGGAGTTCTAACAGGCCGGAGCAATAACGGCCGATGGGGGGGATAAAGAAGTGTAAGCTGTCACAGTATTTGTGCAGGCTTCACTTCTTTATTAGTTTGGACTATATTTATGCTTTTTTATCAAAAGCTTCTTAAACTCAAGCTCGCTGCATTGCTAGATAAAGTAGATTTGACTGTATATTCAGCAGGGAATAGGCGGTGCAGAGTTGAGTAATGTGCCGGATTGCAGAAATATCAAAGAAAGGCATGGTAATATATGAGAGGAAAAGGAATCTATGTCGCAATATTGCTTTTGGCTGCAATTACTTTGACTGCCTGTAAAGCTGACGCTGGGCAGGAACAGAATGCAGGAGGGAACAGCAATTTCATTCAGGATAATACAGCTCAGGATAGCCGTAATGATGCAGCCGGTGCAGTATCCCCTGCTCCGAGCCAGGGCGTTACGGCTGATGATAAGGAAAATTATGAGGACAGCACAAGCGGCCAGGTTCAGGATGACGCCGGTGGGGCAGGTGCAAGTGTGGCTGGGCCTGCAGAAACTCCGGCAGAGGAGCCGGCAGCTGATCCACTGACCGAAGCTATTTTTGAGGGTAAGGATGCTGCATACAGAAAAATGATAGAAAAATCACTGATAAGCACAGGTAATATCTCAAGAATGAAAAAGGCTATTGAAAAGGCTAAAAACGGTGAAGAAGTGGTTATAGCCTATATAGGAGGTTCTATAACGGAAGGAGCCTCAGCCAGCAGCAAGGAGAAGAATTATGCCTATCTGTCTTATAAATATTTTAAGGAGACCTTCGGCAAGGATGGAGGGGACAATGTTAAGTATGTGAATGCGGGAATGGGCGGAACACCTTCTGCATTGGGAGTAATACGTTATGACAGGGATGTTACATCCTATGGGGAGCTTCTGCCTGATATTGTCTACATAGAATTTTCGGTTAACGATTATCAGGAGCCTACCAGAGGCGCAGCCTTTGAAAGCATGGTAAGAAAAATCATGAATGCGCCCAACCAGCCTGCTGTTGTGCTGCTGTTTTGTGTATTCCAGTCCAGATGGAACATGCAGGATACTTACATACCAATTGGCTATTATTATGAGCTTCCTATGATAAGCATAAAGAATGCTCTTGTACCTGAGCTGGAGGCAGGCAGGATAACAGACAGCCAGTTCTTTGCCGATATCTATCATCCGACCGATTTCGGACACAGTCTTATGGCTGATTGCTTAAAATACTATTATGCCACAGTAAATGCCCAGGAAGAAACAGACGAGCTTAATCAGGTACCGGCAGCAGCAAGGCTGGGTAAGGCCTTTGAGGAAATAAAAATGTATGACAGGGCAACAGCAGATGACAATGTCATTGTGGAGGAGGGGGGCTTTAGCGGAACTGACAGCGCTCTGGTGAGATTTGCCACAGGTCAGCCTTCTTTCCCCAACAACTGGAAGCATACATCATCAAGTGGCAATGAGCCCTTCAGAATGACCCTTAATTGCAAAAATCTTCTGCTGGTATATAAATCAAGCGGAGGATTTGGGACAGCGGTCGTTTATCTGGATGGAGAGCCGGCAATGACCCTGAATGCGACCGAAGGAGGTGGCTGGAATAATCCTATTACGGTTCTTTTGATTAATGATAGTGAGCCGGCCGAGCATGTAATTGAGATAAAGATGGCCGAGGGACATGAAAATAAGGAGTTTACAATTATGGCGATAGGCTATTCCAGGTAGTAAATAAATGTTTGGTAGAATATATTAAAAAATGATGTGGTTTTATTGATTTTTTTAGTAAAAACAGATAGTTAAATCTGCTTAGATAATTGACTATATTGTAAAATATGTTAAAGTATTAGTATAGTTATCAGTTTCTTTTGGTTATGGAGGCATAATTTATGAATAAAAGAGGAATTACCTCTGGAGTTCTGCTAATGTTAACGCTTGGCGCCGTACTCCTCTGTGGCTGCGCTCACAATAATGGAGGTAATAACAAAGTCGGTTCTGTTTCGCAGGAGAATTCAGATAAAATTAGCGATGCAGATGGCAACGATGCTCAGACAAAAGACACACAATATATCAAATTACAGGAGGAAGAGATGATGAAGTATTTTGAAAACATTAAACTGACAGAGGCTTTAAAAGGCTTCGGCTTTAAGAACCCCTTGATGACCCAGAGACTTGGAGCCGACCCGTATGCACTGGTCTATAATGACAGAGTTTATATTTACATGACAGGTGATATTGTTGAATATGATGAGGAGGGCAAGGTAAAGAACAACAGCTACAGTAAGATTAATAAGCTGAATGTTATCTCAAGTGACGACCTTGTCAACTGGACAGATCATGGTTCAATCAATGCTGCGGGCCCTGAGGGCGCGGCCAAATGGGGCAACAATTCATGGGCACCTGCGGTTGCCTATAAGAAGATCAATGGAAAGGATAAATTCTTCATATACTTTGCCAACGGCGGCAACGGCATAGGAGTACTGACAAGCGACAGCCCGATAGGCCCATTTGTTGATCCATTGGGAAAACCGCTGATTTCAAGAGCTACACCCAACTGTGCAAATGTTGCATGGCTCTTTGACCCTGCCGTACTGGTGGATGATGACGGTTCTGCTTATCTGTATTTTGGCGGTGGAGTTCCACAGGGCAAGGAAGCGAATCCGGGTACAGGACGGGCTGTAAAGCTGGGCGATGACATGATCAGTCTGGACGGAGATCCGGTTACCCTGGATATACCTTATCTCTTTGAGGATTCAGGAATTAACAAGATAGGTGATACATATTATTATTCCTATTGTACCAACTGGAATGTGCCTCTGGAGGCTACCAAGGAGCTGGGTATCAATAATGCGGACATTGCTTATATGACCAGCAAGAATCCTTTGGGACCCTTCACCTTCCAGAAGGCAATTCTCAGAAATCCCGGAGTCTTCTTCGGTGTATGGGGTAATAACCACCATTGCATGTTCGAGTTCAAGGGTCAGATGTATATGGCATATCATTCCCAGATGCTTGAGAAGAAGCTGGGCATTTCGGGAGGCTATCGTTCAACCAATATAGATTATGTGGTTGTCAACGAGGACGGCACTATTGATAATATTAAGGCATCAGAATTTGGAGTAAAGCAGATTAAGAGTTTAAATCCTTATGAAAGATGCGAGGCTGAAACCATGGGAACCATGGCCGGCATCAGTACTGTCGTAATTGAAGAAACAGCTCCGGGCAGCGGTACAGGTAATATGGCGGTTACGGAAATTCATACAGGTGACTGGATTGCCGTATATGGAGCGGATTTTGGCGAGAAGGGAGCAAAATCCTTTACAGCCTGCATCAAGCCTCCGGCAAGTGGTGAAGGAGCTATTCAGATCCGCCTAGACAAGCCTACCGGTGAGGCTGTCGGATATTTGAAGATTGATGCCGACGACTCAGGCCGGTTTAAGGAGATTACAGCTGATTTGCTGACTACAATTACAGGGGAACATAATCTGGTATTTGTATTCTATGGCGAAGGCTATGAATTTGATTACTGGTATTTCAAATAAGCGTATATAGATAAAACCAGTATCAATTCGGCCATAGCTTTAAAAGATTCTGATTGCCAGGAAATTAAATAATAGCAAGTGTATAAAAATTCGCATATACAGACAGGATTGAAGAAAGCTTTATAATGAAAGGAGAACTATGAGCAAGAATCCGATTATTTGGTCCGATTATCCGGATCCTGATGTTATTCGTGTCGGTGACACCTATTATATGATCAGTACAACAATGCATTTTATGCCCGGTGGCGTTATTCTGCGCTCATATGATTTAACCAACTGGGAAACCCTTACCTATGTTTATGACAGTCTTGACAATACACCGGGCCAATGCCTGCAGGATGATTTAAGTATATATGGCAAAGGCATGTGGGCACCCTGCCTTCGCTACCACAAGGGTATCTTCTATGTATGTTTTGTAGCAAATGATACAGGCAAAACCTATCTATACCGTGCGGAAGACATCATGGGGCCATGGCGAAAGTCGATTATAGAAGGCTTCTATCATGATTGCTCCCTGCTGTTTGATGATGATGACAGAGTATATATTGTATATGGCAACAGGGAGATTCATCTGACAGAGCTGAAGGAGGATTTGTCAGGACCGAAGCCCGGTGGGCTTGACAGGATTATTATAAGGGAAGAGGGTAATCCATATTTATGCTACGAGGGCTCCCATTTTTACAAAATTAACGGAAAGTACTATCTCTTCCTGATACACAGCAGACCTGACATGTGGCGCAGAACCGAGGCCTGCTTTGTAGCTGACTCACTTGAGGGTGAGTTCAGGGGCGGAGACTGCTTTGATGACGACATGGGATATCATGGCTCCGGAGTTGCGCAGGGAGGCATAGTCGATACTCCTGACGGCGAGTGGTATGCGATGCTCTTCCAGGATCATGGAGCAGTTGGCCGTATTCCTGTACTGGTTCCTGTTCGCTGGGAGGAGGGCAATGATTTCCCGATATTTGGTATAGACGGAAAAGCTCCTCATGAAATTATAGTCAAGAGCACCCGCCCGGAACATAAATATGAGCCCTTGTATACCAGCGATGATTTCAACTATACTCCTGATAAGGACGGTAGGGTACGCTTGAACAAGCTTTGGCAGTGGAACCATACTCCCGATGACAGGCTTTGGTCGGTTACCGAAAAAGCAGGAGCATACCGTATCCGCAGCGGTAAAATCAGCCCGAACCTTGTGCTGGCAGCCAACACTCTTACTCAAAGAATGATGGGGCCTGCCTGTGAAGCCTATGTTACTGTGGATGCATCGGCAATAAATGACGGTGACTATGCAGGTATCTGTGCCCTGCAGGGTAATTACGGCCTGATTGCCATAACCAGAGAGGAAGGCAGTTACTATCTGGTTATGATTATTAAGGAAGATAAGCCGGAGGATGGTATCTGGGGACCAAAGGGCGGAGACAGAAGCCCCGGCAAGGAGATAGCAAGGATACCCTATGAAGGCTCCAGGGTTACTTTAAAGCTTAAGGCTAATTTTGTTGATAATATAGATGAGTCGGAGTTTTACTATAAGGATGGAGAGAACTGGGTCAGGCTGGGTATAACCCATAAGCTGAAATTCAGACTGGATCATTTCTGCGGCTGCCGTTTCGGCCTGTTCCTCTTTTCAACCAAAGTAACAGGCGGTGTTGCCGACTTTGAGCATTTTGTATATAATGTGCTTGAGTAGGCTACCCGGATATATTTAAATTACATTATGTGATGCAATCAGACTGTTGCAGATAGCTGACTAATAATTTTCAACCCGGGAAGATTGATTTCCCGGGTTTTCATAATAAGGAGTATTGTTATGAAGCAGATTTTGCTTGGGCAAAACTTTCGGGTCTGATCTGCCTGCTTTTATAGGGAGATTAATTAGATGAATAAAGAATAAAGCATAAGACATATAGTGTTTTTACCGGGTCAATTATTCCAAAAGCTACCGTACTTGCCTGTCCGTGAAATGACGAGTATAATGTCCATAAAAACAGAAAGGAAAATGACATCCCATTATTGATATTGTGTCACCAG